>Ga0187893_10008497_pt1 | contig 16164 bp, 9 predicted proteins | sample MA1701074metaG_FD_139574 | JGI IMG/M metagenome (GOLD analysis project Ga0187893, IMG submission 139574) | White microbial mat communities from a basaltic lava cave in the Kipuka Kanohina Cave System on the Island of Hawaii, USA - MA170107-4 metaG ...
GGTGGCACTTGAGCCAGGCCGAGCAGTACACCAGCAGGGCGAAGCTCGCCGAATGCGACTCCGGAAAGCCATAGTCGCCGAACCCCAGGATCTGGCGGTAGATTGAATCGGCGAACCCCGCCGTGTAGCCGTTTCGCTGCATGCCGCGCTTCAACTTTTCCTCGAAGGGCTCGAGGCCGCCTTTCTTCTTCCACGCCGCCATTGCGCGGCGCAGCTGGTCCGCCTCGCCGGGCGAAAAACCGGCGGCGGCCATCGCCAGCTGCATCACCTGCTCCTGAAAAATCGGGATGCCGAGCGTGCGTTCGAGCACCGCCTGCACCGCCTTGCTCGGGTAATTGACCGGATCGAGCCCCTGCCGGCGCCGCAGGTAGGGATGCACCATGCCGCCCTGGATCGGCCCCGGGCGCACGATCGCCACTTCGATTACCAGGTCATAGAAATTCGCCGGCTTCAGGCGCGGCAGCATCGACATCTGCGCACGCGACTCGATCTGGAACACGCCGACGGTATCGGCCTTCTGGATCATGGCGTAGACCGCGGGATCTTCGCGGGGAATATCCTGAATTTCCCTGCCTATCAGACTCAGCCCCCGGCGCAGGGCGCTCAGCATTCCGAGGGCGAGCACATCCACCTTGAGCAGGCCGAGCGACTCGAGGTCGTCCTTGTCCCACTGGATCACGGTGCGCTCCGCCATCGCCGCGTTCTCCACCGGCACCAGCTCGGCGAGCGGCCCGCGCGAGATGACGAAGCCGCCGACGTGCTGCGACAGGTGGCGCGGGAAGCCGATCAGTTCGCCGGCGAGCGCGATCAACTGCCGCGGCCCGGGCGCCTGCGGATCGAATCCCGCCTCGCGGATGCGCTCGGGCAGGGCCGAGGTGCCGTCGCCCCAGGAGAGCAGGTCGGAAAAATCCGCGTCGATTTCAAGCGCCCGGCACAGGTCGCGCAGCGCGCTTCTGGTCCGGTAGCAGATTACAGTTGCGGCGAGTGCCGCACGCTCGCGGCCGTATTTTCCGTAGACGTACTGGATCACCTCCTCGCGCCGCTCGTGCTCGAAATCCACATCGATGTCGGGCGGCTCGTTCCTCTCCTTCGACATGAAGCGCTCGAAAAGGGCGTGGCCGTTCTCCGGGTCCACTTCGGTGATCCTCAGGCAGTAGCAGACTGCCGAGTTCGCCGCCGAGCCCCTACCCTGGCACAGGATGCCGCGCTCGCGCGCGAAGCGCACCACGTCGTGCACAGTGAGGAAGAAGGCTTCGTAGCCGAGTTCCGCGATCAGCGCGAGTTCCCGCTCGACCAGCGCGCGCACCAGCGCCGGCGCACCGGCGGGAAAGCGCCGCGCCATGCCTTCGAGGGCCAGATGCCGCAGCCAGGAGGCCGGCGTCTCGCCCCCGGGCACCAGTTCGGCGGGATATTCGTAGCGCAGTTCATCGAGCGAGAAGCCGCAGCGCTCTGCAATTTCCATTGTTTGCCTGATCAATTCCGCGGGATAAAGCTGGGCGATGCGCGCGCGCAGGCGCAGGTGCCGCTCGCCGCTCGGATACAGCGCGTCGCCGCACTCGCGCACCGGCTTGCCCAGGCGTATGGCCGTTAGCGTGTCCTGCAGACGCCGGCGCGAGCGCAGGTGCATGTGCACATCGCCCGCGGCGACGAGCGGCAGGGCGGCATGCTTCGACATTGCCTCTGATTTTTTCAGCTTCTGGAAATCATTGGGTCCGTGATGCAGTTCCACCGCCAGCCAGCTGCGTTCCATAAAACGTTCGCGGACCCACAGCGCCTGCTCAAGCGATGGCTCTTCCCCGGGGATCCAGAGAGCCAGCAGGCCATCCCCTGAACGCGCTTCCAGGTCCTGCCGCTCCAGGCAATACGCACCCTTCTGCATCCGCCTGCGCCCAGTGGTGATCAGCGACGAGAGCGCGCCATAGGCCCTGCGGTCCGGCGCCAGCAGCACCAGCCTGAGGCCGTCCTCGAAGCGGAATTCGGAACCGGTGATCAGCTTGAACTTCGCCTCCTTGGCCGCGACATGCGCCCGCACGATCCCCGCCAGCGAGCATTCGTCGGTGATGGCGAGCGCCGCATAGCCCAGCCCGGCCGCGCGTCCGATCAGTTCCTCCGCGTGCGAGGCGCCGCGCAGGAAGCTGAAATTCGACAGGCAGTGCAGTTCCGCGTATTCAGGCAAACAGGCCATGCAGGAACCAGCCTCCTGCGGCTTGTGCGCCGCGCTCCCGGTAGATCCACGCGAGCGATGCCTCTCCGGTGCGCGCGATGAAATAATCTCGCCGCGCCTCGGCGCCGTCCCACCAGCCCGACTCGATGCGCTCGGGTCCCGCAAGCAGCGTGAACTCGCCCTCGGCGAGGCGCCGGGGCGGTTCAAGCAGCCACAGCGGACGGGGTCCGTTCGGCCTTTGCTCTTTTGCGGAAAATTCCTTGCCGGGAAAAACCGGGACCCAGGCGCGTTCCGGCCGGTGATCCGGATGCATTTCCAGGCCGTGTATCGCCTCACTGCCGAGCCGCGCCTGCAGACGCTCGACCAGCCGCAGCCACTCTTCGCCACGCGCCTGCGGGTCGCCGAAAAGACTTCCGTTTTCCTGCGCAAGAATTTCACTGTCCCCGGCTTCGAGGTTGATGGCCTCCACCGCCGTACACAGCGTGGTGCGCGCCAGGCGTTCGCGCAGCAGGCGCGCGAAATGTTCCGCACTGCGGCCGGGCGCCGCAAGCCCCACTTTCAGCGCCGTCGCCGGCAGGCCGTCGTGGATCAGGTCGAGCGTGAAACCGCGCACCCCGGCCTGGCGTGCGGCGAGGAAGCCCTCCATCTGCGCCAGCAGCCGCCGAACGGCGAACAATGCCTGTTCCGCCTGCATGACCGGCGCGGGCAACTCGAGCCGCGCCGCAAAGCGCGCCGGCGGCACGAAGAACTCGCGCGCCTCGGGCAGCTTGCCGCAGGCCTGGTCGATCTGCTCGAGCAGTCCTTGTCCGGAGAACTGCGCGAAGCGCCGCGCGATGCCTTCGCGCGGCAGGCGCAGCAGAGCGCCGACGGTCCCGATGCCGAGCTTGCCGAGCAGTTCGAGCGCTTCCGGGGCGAGGCGGGTGACGGCCACCGGCAGCGCCTCCAGCCTGCTGCCCCCGCCGCGCGCCAGCCAGAGCGCGGCGCGCGCCGTGGATGCTTCAGCGACCCGCGCCTCGAAACCCAGGCGCGGCAGGCCCGCGCGCAGCCGCGCGAAGAACTGCCAGCGGCCGCCGAAATGGCGCAGGCTACCTGCGACCTCCATCACCAGCGCCTGCGGCGGTTCGAGCGAAACGCGCGGCGTGAACTGGCAAGCCCAGGCGGCTACCGCCGCCAGTGCTTCCCGTTCAGGCTCAGGCGGCGCATGCCCGCGCGACAGTGCCTGGCGCCGGAATTGCGGGAAATGGAGTGCGACCCAGAGCACGTGGGGATTTTTCAGGAACGGGTTTCAGGAAGGCGGGCCGTTCAATGGCAACGGGCAGCGGCGCTTCGACCGGTGCGCCGCGCCGCTTGAGGATGCGCACCCCAAGCCGACCTTTCTCTGGTTCGAGGACCAGCCGCAGCACTGCAGGGGAGGACTCACAGGCTGCCTCGGGCGGCCGGAACGCAAGCGCGAATCCGGGGCCTGCCTGTGCCGCCACGGCCAGCCGCCGCAGTTCCGGATAGCTGGTACGGGGCAGCCACAGCAGCAAGGCGTGGAAACTGCGCGCCCGGAGCGCCTGTTCAGCCGCCCACAGCGCGTCACGCCTCCCGGGGGCACGGATTACCGTCAGCAGCCCCAGACGCACGCCTGCAGCCTGCAGGGCCGGCGCATAAGGCAGGTGCGGGGGAGCCAGCCAGGCGATCCTGTGCCCAGCTGCCGTCAGTGCCGCAAGCGCCGGCAGCACGATCTGCAGCTCGCCGATGCCCTCGGTATGGCACAGGACCTCGGCCAGCCCGCCTACAGGCCAGCCCCCGCCGGGCAACTCGGCATCGAATCCGGCATAGCCGGTCGGGACGGCCAGGGTAGTCGATCCTACGCGGGCGGCTCCGCCGCGCCAGACGGCTTGCCGCTGGAGAAGATCTGCAAGGATAACCATGGATACTGTATTTTTATACAGTATCAGGCCATTTGGCAAGCCCTGCTTAAGATCGAGCTAACCGCCGCTGCGCAGGCGCTTCACCTGGGCCATGTAAGTGCCCATAAACTCTCTCCCGAAGACCTTGTTGAAGTCGTCGTCGGCGTCGCGCGCAAGCTTCTGCTGGTAAACCGCGAACAGCTCCCATAGCTTTGCCTTGCGATTGAGGCCCAGGCCACCGGCGCCCTTTTCCAGCTCGGCCTCGAGCGTTTTTGGATCGAAGCGCTGGATCGAACCGAGCAGCGCAGCCCGCATAGCGGCAAAAAGGGCTACTTCGTGCGCGCGCAGGTCCTCGAACGCGTCGCCGACGGCCCGCACCGGATCGAGAAAACCGTCGTTACGGTCCTTGGTATCAAACAGGAAGGCAAGCGCCTCCTGCGGGTCGGACATAAGCTTGAGCGGGTTGTTGTCCCTGGAGGCCACCATGGTGCGGTCCTCGGCGCGCAGCTCCTTCTTCGCCGTGGCGCGCGCCGCAAGCAGGGCCATCGAACCTTCGATCGAAGCGCGCAGGATCTTGCCCGACTGGCGCAGGAATTCCTCTATCTCGGCATCCTTGATCTCCTTTCCCGCGAGGCCAGCGCCTTCGAGAAAGACATTCATGGCCTGCCGCATTCCCGCCGCGCCGCTAGGCTGCGAGCCAAGGGCAGCCCCGCCGCCCTGCTTTTGCGGCCGATTGCCAACGTAGGTCGCCTCGTCGAAGACGTTCGGCGGCGGAGCGCTGGCCGATGAACCGACGTAAGTCGCATCCGCAAAGACGTCTGCTGCGGGCGCTGGCGCCGGAGGCATTGGCGAGGGTGACGCCGCGACCTCTGGCTCGTCGAATATGCCGGGCTCCACCGGCGGCAACGCCTGGCCCTCCAGCGGGTCGGCATCGGGCGGCGGCCCTGCGGGCAGCTTCTCGCCGATAAACGTCGCCTCAACCACTGCAGGCTCGGGTGCCTTGGGCGCGGGCGGTGGCGGCGCGGTCTTTGCCGGCATCTTGAGCTGCGGGTTATCTGGCCGCGTTGTTTCCTCGACGTCCGAAACCAGCGCATCCATCCGTTGCGTCACATTGGGCGGCGCCAGGAGCTCGAGCTCGTACTCGCCCAGTTCGAATCGGTCACCTGCACGCAAATTAATCTGGCTGCCCGGTGCGTGCTTCTTGCCATTGACGAAGACCGGATTCACCTTCGACACGACAGTGAGGTGAAAGCGCCCTTCCTCTTTCTCCTCCAGTTCGACGTGCACGCGCGACACGTGCTTTCTCGGATCCTCCAGCACGAGCGTGCATTCCTCGCCCCGCCCGATGGAGATGCGGTTCTGCGGCCAGGAGCGGCTCGCTATCATGTCCGAGCGCCCACCGACTTTTTTCGAGATTTTGATCGAGAGGGACATGGCCCGCGCTTACGCGCTGTTACGCTCGCTCTGGCGTGTATTCCATTCGCCGTTTAGCATGGCGCAGAACTGATCCACGCCCGGCAGCTGTTCGCACAGCATCAGGCTGCGCCCGAAGATTTCCGATTCCTCGGCGAGCCAAGCCGAATACGGTTCGGCGAGCGGTTTGGCGAGCCCGCGCAGGCCGGCTTCGCCCTGGAAATCGGTGCCGAGAGGAATCCACAGCGCGCGCTGCTTGCGTCCGTGCGGCGGCACCGTCTCCTCGGTATTTTCCGGAACAGCGATCAGCGCCGCGGGGAATCGCCGGTTGCGCAGCTGCGCATCGAAAGTCTCCATCTCGGCTTCAGGCGCGAGCGCTGCATAGGCGACTGGCTCGACCTCGCCGTACCAGTTGTGTGCACGCACCACGGTCGTGACCGGATCGAGACTCGCTGAAGGCAGCGCACTCGCCACGGTGAGCGGAAAGAAGCGTCCGACCGAATCCACGCTGGAAACGATCAAGCCTGCCCAGGCCTGTTCGCAGAGCACGCCCGGTGCGATCACGAAACGCCAGGCAGGTGCCGAAAGGAACGCGTCGCGCCAGCCTGCGCTCATGCGCTTGCGGCTGCCGAGCAACATCTCATTCAACCACGCGTCCCACGGTTCGATGAACGACGGCGGCAGGCGCCGCGTTACGAAATCTCCGTGCGCGGGGAGTTTTCCGTACCATCCAGTTTCGTAGGATTCGCTCATGAGGCCTTTGCCGGCGTCGCTTTCGGGCGCCCGTCCTTGATTATCGCCTCCTCTGTCGCCGCGCGCACGTGCCCCGCCAGGTCCGTGCGTTCGGCCTCCGAGAGGGGCCACTTCGAGCGGGCATCCTGCGAGGCCTCCAGGCGCGGCAGCAGTGCATCGCGCAAGGCATTGCGATATGCGCGCAGTGCCTGCGTGCCCAGCTTATCCCGTTGCGAAAACCCGAATCCCGCGCTCGCCGACGCGCCGCCGGCCTGGTCGCGATATCCGCCGGGAAGGTCCCGCAAAGCATTCAGCGTCCGCACCAACTGAGCCTCGTCCGCCGCTTGCGGCGGGCCGAGTTTGTCGAGTGCGGCCTTCGCCAGCGCCGTCTTTTCCTGCACGGCGGCAATCAGATTCCGGTTGCCGACATAGCTCACCGTCCAGATTGCCGCGAGCGCGACGCTTGCGGCCACAAGCGCGCCGAACGCGAGCCATCTCGCGCGCCGTTCCCGGCTTCCAACGCCAGGGTCGCTGGCCGCCAGTCCGGATTCGGGAAAGATCACATCGCGTACCAGTCGCGTGAGGAAGAAGCTCTTGCCGCTTGCTGGCGCAACGGCCGGGCTCGCCGCGCGTTCCAGCTTGAAGCTGCGCGCCAGGGTTCCCAGCACGCGGTCGATCGGATTGCCTTCCTGCGTGCCGCTGCTGAAATACACGCCGCGGATCATGGGCTCGGGCGAATCGTGCATGCCCAGGAATGCGGAATCGAGGAACTGGTCGATCAGCGGTCCGACGCCATGAAATTCCTGCGGAAAACGGTAGGCCGCTGCACGCCGCTGCAAGTCGCGTTCTTCCTGAAGGCGGGCAAGCATCTCGGCGTAGAGCCTGCGCTCGAGGACGATGAATTCGTCCGAGAAACGTTGACCTGGCGCGCGGGAGGCGATGGCATCCCCGGCATAATCGAAGGTCATTCCCCAGACGCGCTTCCTCGCGCCGGCGTCAAGTTCGCCGAAGAACTCCATGAACCCTGCCAGCAAATCGGTCTTCGTCACGAGCAGATAAATCGGAAACCGCACCCCGAGCCGCTCGTAGAGCTCCGCGACGCGCGCGCGCACGTGCCAGGCATAGCGCTTGCGCTCGTCTTCGCTCCAGAGCATCAAATCCGAGATGCTAAGCGTCACAATCGCGCCATTCAGCGGCCGGCGCGGCCGGAAGCGTTTGATCAAGCCGAGAAATCCCTGCCAGGCTGCCGCGTCGGCTTCCAGATCGCTTTCCTGCGTCGTATAGCGACCCGCCGTATCCAGAAGAACCGCCTCGTCGGTGAACCACCAGTCGCAGTTGCGCGTACCGCCCACGCCCGCGAGCGAAGGATCGCCGCCCGAGCCCTTAAGGGGAAAATTCAGGCCGGCATTTACCAGGGCCGTGGTTTTGCCCGAACCGGGCGCGCCGATGAAGACGTACCACGGCAGTTCGTGGACGTAGCGGTTTTCGCCATCCGGCCCCTTGAAGCGCGCCCTCTTGAGGATCGCCGCGGCTTCTTCGAATCGCTGCTGCAACACGGCAATCTCGCGCGCGGCGCGCGCCACCGAATCCGTCCCGCCACCCGCCAGAACCCCCAGCAGGCGCTCGTTCTGTACGCGCGCCTGGCGCGCGCGCCAGAGCTCCGATCCGATCCACGCCGCCGCCACGATCGCGATCAAGGCACCGCGGCCCGAGGGCGTTTCGAACGGCCGCCAGTCGCCGATGGCCACCAGTTCTCCGACCGACCACGCCACCAGTGCAAACGCGCAGAAACCCAGGCCGCCCAGCAGCCAGCGGTTCCTCAGCCATGCGGGCGAATTCACGACGCGCTCCGAAGAACGATGGTCACGCGCCGGTTACGCGCGCGGTTCGCGCCCGAGTCGTTGGGCGCCACTGGCGCCGAATCGGCAAGGCCTTCGACGCGCAACCGCGAGGAGTCCTGCAGCTTGGCACCCATCAGCTTCACTACCGAAGCAGCGCGCTCGGTGGAAAGTTCCCAGTTGGAAGGAAACCGCGCGGTACGAATCGGCACATCATCGGTATGCCCGGTCACCAGGATCGCGCCTGGCACGCGCTCGAGCGCTTCGGCAATGCGCAGAATTACCGGTTCGACTTCGGCCTCGACGCGCGCACTGCCCGATGCAAACAGGCGGTCGCTGCGAACGACAATGGTGCTGGACCCGGCCGCGTCCGTCACCGCGACCTCGCCGCGCGTGATCTCGGCACTCAGATGCTCGCTGATTGGCGGCGACACCGGGCGCACCGCGCCCGGCCTGGCAGGCGCACTCGCCTCAGAGGGTTCGCTCACCTTCAATTGCGCCAGGTCGCGTGCCACGGGATCCGACAGCGACCCGAGGGAAAAACTATAGGCGACGTACAGCACCGCGAGAAGCAGCGCGGCGCCCGAGCCGGCAGCCCAGAACGCAAGTCCTCCCGACGGGCGCCGCGCGGGCGCCGCCACGCCGCGCCAGTGCGCCGACAGCTCGCCGTCGTACGGCCCCTGCTGCTGCCGGATCCGGTCAAGGAGCCGGGTACGTAACGCAGCGAATTCCTCGCGGCTGGTCGCCGCGTCCCTGTAGCGGCCTTCGAATCCCAGCGCAAGACAGACATAAAAGAATTCGAGTTGGGCGAGATTCGCCGTCGGTTCACCGGACAGGCCTTCGAGCAAGGCGAAGAATTTCTCCCCGCCGTTGTCGCCAGCGTGACGCTCGGCGAGTAACCCCGCCGTCGCCCAGCCCTTGCCCCATGGCGTGGAGCCAGCGGATTCGTCGAGCAGCGCGCACAAGGCAAAACTCGCATTCGCGATTGCCACTTCGTCAGTGCCGGCGGCACGCGCCTCGCGCTCGAAAGCGTCGAGGCTGGTGCGCAACCCTGCGCGCAAGCCTTCAGGATCTGAATGACGCAGGGTCTGACGGATCTGGGGTACCACCGCCAGCACCGGATTTGCCGCGGCGACTAGCGGATTGAGTCCGCCCAGTGCGCCAAGGTCCGCGGCGCCAGCTTCGCGCCCCGCGGGGGCCGCGGGCAGGTCGACCGGCACGCCGTCCCGCCGCCGTCCCGGGGTCGGAATCGCGATCGTAGCGTCTGGATCCGGTTCCGGGGTCGCCACAATGGCGTCGGCGCCCGAAGAAATCAAAACGGTAGCGTCCGGATCGGGTACGGGTACCGTGCCCGCGCGAGGAATCTCGGCCGGGAGCATCACTGTCGCGTCATCATCAGCAGCGTCCCGGGCGCGTTGCGACGGCATCATCACGGTCGCATCATCGTCCTTGGTCGTGGACGGGATCGTGACGGTCGCGTCAGGATCAACGCCGTCCTTTGGGCGCTCGCTCATCGCAAGTCCTCGTGGTGCCCGTCGTTTTGCATCCAGCCTCGTGGAACCGCAGACTGGCCAATTGTAAACGTCAGCGCTTGCCGGCGACCTCGACCGTCTCGCCTAGATCGCGCGCGGTCTGGTACCACTGCAGCGATTCGGCATAGTCCCTGGAGACGCCCGGCACGCCCCGGTCGAAGATGTCGCCGAGGCGCTTTGCGGCCTTGCCGTGCCCCGCGCGCGCGGCACGCCGATAGATCCGGACCGCGTCGGCCGCCTTGCCGTCTCGTTCCATCGCCAGGGCCTGCTGGTACATGGCCTCGGATTCTGAAACGCCTGGTTTGGCCGCGGGTGCCGCTGCCGTTGCCGCCGGGGTCGCAGCCGGGGCTGCGACCGAGGGCGTGGCAACGGACGGCGACACCGCCGCGACCACCTGCTCGGCGGGCTTGCCGATCGCCTTGGCTGCAGCCTCCGCATCGCGCTGCGCCTCCCGCTCCGAGCGCGTAAGTGCCTTCTTCTCGGCTGGCGCGGCCTTGACTTCGGCCACGGGCGCCTTTGGCGCCTCAACCTTGGGTGTCTCGACTTTCACGGGCTCGGGCGCCTTGGGCGGCGCCACGGCGGCAACTTTTTCCGCCTCTCTCTTGGCGGCGTCGGCCCGCTTCTGCGCGTCCTCGTTCGCCTTCTTCTGGTCGTCCGCGGCCTTCTTTTTGGCCGCTACTTCCGCCTCGCGCTGCTGCACGATCTTGGCCTGTGCTGCCTGGTCCGCCTCGGCTTTCTGGCGCGCATCGGTCGCGGCCTTCAACGCCGCCGCGTCGCCCGACTTGCGCGCTGCCTCCTCTGCAGCGCGCGCGTCCGCGGCGCGCTTCTGCGCGTCCAGCTCCGCCTTCTTCGCCTGATTCAACTCTTCCGTCGCCTTGCTCTGCGCCTCGAGTGCGGCAGTCAGCGCCTTGATGCGCTCGCGCTCGCCGGAGGTGTACATGTACCAGCCGCCGCCCGCGACCAGCGCGATCACGATCATCGCGACGATGATGGGCACCACCGGCATCTTGGCGCGAGGCGCCTCTGCCAGTTTTTTCTTCAGCTCCGCCTCGCGCTTGGCGGCCTCCGCCTCGCGCTTCGCGGCCTCCGCCTCGCGCTTGGCGCGCTCCTCGGCCTCCTTCTTCGCCCTCGCCTCGGCCCCCGCACGCGCTTCGGCCTCGGCCTTGGCGCGGATTTCCGCTTCTTTCCTTGCTTTTTCCTCGAGGTCGCGGCGCGCCTTCGCCTCGGCTTCGGCCTTTGCGCGGGCATCGGCCTCGCGCTTCTGGTATTCGGCTTCCTTGCGCGCCAGTTCGGCCTGCGCTTCCTTCTTGGCCTTCTCTATCGCCTCCAGTCGAGCCTTTTCTTCCGCGGCGGCGCGCGTCTTGGCTTCCGCCTCGCGGCGTGCCATTTCGGCCTCGCGCCTGGCGTCGGCTTCGGCGCGCGCCTTCGTCTCGGCCGCGCGTTTGGCCTCCTGCTCGGCTTCGCGCTTCGCGTACTCGGCTTCCTTGGCGGCGAGCTGGGCCTCGAGCTTGGCCTTCTCCTCGGCGAGCTTCTGCTTGACCTCGGCTTCGCGCTTGGCGGCTTCCTCGGCTTCCTTCTTTTCCTGTTCGGCCGCGGCCTTCGCCTTGGCGCCGGTTTCCTCCGGCGCGACGCCGCGCAGCTTGGCGATCTTGCGCTTGGCCAGCGCGGAGTAGATGCCGTTGGGAAACTGCTGCACGTAGAGCTCGAAGTCGTCCGGGTCGTTGCCGTCCTTGATCGCGCGCCAGAATTCGAGTTCGACTTCCTGGCTGCCGGTAGCGGTGGTGCTCTTGGTGGAGTCGGGCTTCGCCACAGCCATTTGCGCCGAAGGCTTGCCGAGCGAGCCGACGTCGGCCATCGAGCCGACCACCGTCTTGTCGGACTCATCCTCCTCCGACCTGCCCTCCAGGGCACGCTTCAGCGCGGCGCCGAATTCACGCGCCGACTGAAATCGCTGATCGACGCTCTTGGCAAGCGCCTTGTTGACGACGTTGTCGAACAGCGGCGAAATCGTATTGTTGATGGACGAGGGAACCGGCGGGTGGTCCTGGATGATCTTCTTCGCGATCGTCCAGGCGCCCGAGCCGGTAAAGGGTTTTTCGCCCACCAGAAACTGGTACAGGATGATGCCGGCAGAAAACACATCCGAACGCCGGTCGATGTTGCCGCCGGTGATCTGCTCCGGCGACATGTACGCAGGCGTGCCGACCATGGTGCCGGCCTGCGTTTTCTCGGCCGAGGATCGGTCATCCGAAACGCGCGCAACGCCAAAGTCCGCCAGCTTGACGCGCGCCTGGCTATCCAGCATGACGTTGGCAGGCTTGATATCGCGGTGCACGATTCCCGCCTCGTGGGCGAGTTCCAGCGCGTCGAGCAACTCGCACATGATCCGCACCGACTCCTTTAGCTCGAAGCGCTCGTTGGCGTCGAAGAAGTTCTTGAGCTCCTTGCCCTTGATGAACTCCATAACGATGTAGGCGATGTCGCCCTGCTCGCCGAAGTCGTACACCTGCACGATGTTCGGGTGATTCAGCCGAGCCACCGACTGCGCCTCGCGCATAAAACGCATCGAATACTCTTTGGAGGCGGCCTCGTCGTCGAGGTGGCCCTTGAGGATGGTCTTGATCGCGACCTTGCGATTGAGCCTCGGGTCGAGGCCTTCGTAGACGATGCCCATCGCGCCCTTGCCCAGCACGCGGGTTAGGTCGTAGCGCCCCAGCTGCTTGAGTTCTTCAGCAGCCGCCATGGGCCGAACTAAGCGTTGGATTATTCAGGCGTTTTACCCCAGTCCGCTATTATCTCGGTGCGCCTGCGGCAGCACAAGGGCAGAAGTCGCAAAAAAAGGTCAGCCGTCCGTGGCTCACCGAGGCAAAGTCCGTTGCAGGGGCTTTTCCATCTCTATTCCCTGCTCCCGGGCCTTCTGGTACCACTTGAGGGCCATCTGGTAGTCCCGCTCCACAACCGTGTTGCCAGTGTCGTAGATCTGGCCCAGCCTGCGCTGCGCAAGGCCATTACCGGCCTCGCCCGCCTCCAGATACGCGGCCAGGGCCGCCCGCTGGTCGCCACGGCGCTCCAGCGCCACCCCCTCGCGGTAACGCTTGGCCGCCGCTTCGACCCCGGGAGGTGCGCTTGCGGATGGCTTGGCCGGCGGCTTTGCAACTGGGGCGGGCTTGACTGATGCCACCGCGTCGGGCGGCGCCGCTGTCTTGGCGATCAGCGCCCCCCACTGGCGTGAAGCCTCCGCCGGCGCGGTCGCGGCCAACTCTTCGCGACCTGGAATTCGCAATTGCTGCCCCTCCCTCAGGGCGTTGATGTTGCCCTCCTGAAACGCATCGATATTCGCGCGGTAGATTCCGATCGCGACCTGGAAGCGGGTAAGTCCCTCAAAGCGGAACCTGCCGCTGATGGCGTACAGCCCATCGCCCTTCCTGACCTCGTAACTTGCCGGCGCAGCCTGGGCCAGGGCAGGTGGTGCAGGCATGGTAGCGAGAGCTGCGGCTACGAACAGCACCCGCCCCAGCGCCTGCGCTGCGCTCATTCGCAGAAGTATTCGAGGATGTCGGTTGCGGTGGTTTTAGATTGGCCGAATGAGATCCAGCCTCTTCCGCGCAGGGTGAATTCCTCGCGCCGCAGAACCACTTCCTTGTCGCCGTCGACCATCACAAACGTGCCATTGGCGCTATGGTCGGTCAGCACGAACTTGTCCAGCCGGCGCTCGATCTTGCCGTGCGAGCGCGACGCCATGCGGTCCTTGATCACCAGTTCCGCGGTGGCATCCCTTCCCATCGACACCGCGGTGAGATCGTCCGACAGCAGGTGCTCCTGGCCCTGCAGCACCAGGCGCAGCGTGGTCTTCTTCGGTTTGTAGACCGAGCGCGCGGCCGCCATCGTCGTCGCGTCCTCGCTCTGCTGCCACATCAGTTCGTAGACCTCGACCTCGGCTGCCTTGCCCTTGATCTGGATGTTGGTGATTTTGCGCGTTGCCGACTTGAGCATCGGCGACATCAACATCACCGTGTCACGCGCAGTGATGATCTGTCCCTTGACCGCGACATGCGACAGGCGCGAAGCGACGTTCACCGCGTCGCCGAAGATGTCGCCATCGGCCTGGGCCACGATCGGGCCCCAGTTGAAGCCGATGCGGATGCCAATTTTGGAGTTGCCCACCGGCTTGAGTTCGCCGATCTGTGACTGCATTTCGATGGCCGCATCCGCCGCTGCGTCAGAGCTCGGGAACGTAGCCATGATCTCATCGCCGATGGTCTTGATGACCCGGCCTTTGGCCGTTTTGGTGCACTCGGTCATGATGCGTATGCATTGGTCGATCGCTGCCTTCGCGACCTGGTCCCCGGCGGTCTCGTAGAGCTTGGTGCTGCCGCTTACGTCGGCGAACAGCACGGCGGCTTGGGCTTGCTCGTCGGCCATTTCTTGGTTCCGTTTCCCTCGCTACGTCCGCTATCTGAGCAATTTTACACGCCCCAAATAAAAGGGGCGCCGAAGCGCCCCTTGCCCCGCTTTCGCCGCCGGAGCCTCGGTAGCCCCCTCTAGGGCGCTAGCAGCCTTCTCCCTCGCGGCTCTCGTTGAAGCACTTGGGCACCGAGATACCGACGCCTTGCAGCCGGTGATCCATCGGCGGCAGCGTGCCGACGTCGCCAGCAAAGCCGTATTCCACCTGCTCCGCGACGCTGTCGGTGCCGAAGGTCTTGGACGCCTCGTCCGCCGCTGCTGCAGTCGCACTGGCCTGCGCGGCGGAAGTTGCAAAGCCCTGCGTAGCCGAGTTAACGCTCGTAACGACCGCTGTCCCATTGACGAACACCGAGATCAGTCCATTTTGTGCCTGCGTCGTCTGGACGACCAAAATGGAGGCAGGAGTCGGGTCGGTGAATCGAAAAATAATCGCGGCGCTGCTATTGAAAACCGTCAATGGCCCGGTGAAATCGACCGAGACGTTGCTTGCGTCCAGTACATTCGTTGCGCTGCTGAATTGACCCATCGCCGCAGTGATGAGGCTGCCCGGACTGCCCTGAAGTGAATTTCCCGTCAGATTGACGGTCTGCCCCGGCGCACTGATGTTACCGAAGCCCAAGATACCGCCGGCGGTCAGGTTCACCGCGCCGGAAGTGCTGAACGGGGCCATGGTCAGCGCGTTCGCGTCGGTGATCGACACCGCCCCGGTCGTGTTGACCGTCACCAACCCCCCGAAATCGTTCGCCGAGGTCATCGTGATCGCGCCGCCGCCGGTGGAAGTAAGGCCGGCGGTCGTAATCCCGGTGATCGCGCCACTCTGCGAGATGGCTCCGGCGCTCGAGGCAGTCAGCGCCCCGGTGGTCGTGCCCTGGCCGAGATTGAGAGTTCCGCCCGCCCCTGTCGAGGTGGCTGTCAGGGGGCCCGTGCTGAGGGTGCCGAGCGTCAGACCGCCGGTGTTGTCCGCGATAGTCGCCGCCCCGCCGGTGCCCGTCAGGTTCACGGTGCCCGTGAAATTGTTGGTCGCGGTACCAAGGTTGACGGTGCTCGCTCCGGCGTTGAACGTCGCGTTGCCTACCGTAAGCGCTCCCGTCTGCGTGATCGGATTGCCGTTGCTGGTCGCCGACATCGAGGTGGCCGTGCCCGCACCGACGTTCAGCGCGCCACTTGAGGTCACGGTCAGCGCGCCGGTATTCAGGGCGCCGAGGATCAGCGCATTGGCGTCCGTAACGCTCACCGTGCCGCCCGTCAGATTGAGCGTACCAGTGAAGTTATTGGCCGGATTCGTCATGCTGATGCTGCCGCCGCCTGCATTGACCGTGAGCGTACCGACCGTCAACGCGTCGTTGAACGCCACCGCGCCGACCGAGGTCACGTTACCGCCCAACGAAACCGTGCCGTTGACGTCGGTCGTAACGCCGCCCATCGGCTGCGTCGCCCCTATGGTGCTGCCGAACGTTGTAGCTGCATTGCTATTGATGGTGAGCGTATTGTTTTCGGCTGCTTCGCTGTTCACAGCGCCGGTCAAGGTTACCGCCCCCGCACCGGTAGTGATCGTGCTGTTGCTGCCCACCGTGGTGGTGCCCATGACGTTGAAGGCGCCGCCGTTGGTTGTGTAGGTGCTGTTGAACAGCACGTTATTGTTGTACTGCTGGAATCCGGTGTTCGTCACGTCGCTCAACGTGATCAGGCCGCCGGCATTGACGGTGAAATTGCCGCCCAGCGTCATGCTACCGAAGCTGATGTTGGTGGTATCGGTGATCTGCACCGCGTTCGCTCCCGAGTTGCTGAGCGTTACGACGCCTTGAAAGTCGTTAGCCGCCGTAAGCGTGATTGGCGCCGCGCCTGCGGTGATACTGCTGGTGCCGCCGGCCGCAATCGTGCCACCTGTCTGGATGATGCCAAGGCTCGTCGTGGTCAGGTTGCCCGCCCCGGCATTGATGTTTCCAGCCAGCGTGATCGGGTTGCCACCCGTTGCGCTGAGCGTGACGCCGATTCCAGCGACCGAACCGGTCGTAACAGCCAACGCCCCGCCCGTGGCCGTCACGCTCGTCAGGCCCGTGCCCCCGCCCACCGCGCCGGTCACGTTCAGTGCGCCCGCGTTGTTGTACGTGAACGTCATGCCAGAA
>Ga0187893_10008498_pt1 | contig 16162 bp, 14 predicted proteins | sample MA1701074metaG_FD_139574 | JGI IMG/M metagenome (GOLD analysis project Ga0187893, IMG submission 139574) | White microbial mat communities from a basaltic lava cave in the Kipuka Kanohina Cave System on the Island of Hawaii, USA - MA170107-4 metaG ...
GCGGCCAGGCCCGCGGCCATGGCGAGCGGGGTCCACTGCTCGCTGTTGTGGCAGGTGGCGGCCCAGCTCCAGGGCCGGTCGGCCGCGCGCTCGTAGCGGGCGAGGCGGGGGAAGTAGTCGGGCACGGCGCGGTCGTAGTGGTCCCAGGCCTCGCCGAAGTTCAGGCGGAGGTGGTCGCCCTCCCGCTTCTTCTTGTACGGGATGTAGTAGAAGACGAAGACGAGGATCCCGGCGCCCAGGACCATCCAGTTCAGGTGCCGGAAGTACCAGGCCTGGGTGGGGTCCCCCATGACGAGGAAGGCGAAGCCGACCATGCCGAGGAAGGTGCCGATGTAGAGGGGGTTCTTGACGTAGGCGTAGGGGCCGGTGACCGTGAGGACCTTGTTCTTGACCAGGTGCCCGGCCGCCCACATCCGGACCCAGAGGGCCGCCAGGAGCAGCCCCACCCCCACCCAGAAGTTCCAGTTCCGCCACTTGTCCGGCGAGGGGTCCGCGAAGGCGACCAGGGCGATCACCAGCGCGTAGGTGACCAGGAGCTTCCACGTGAGCTTCCGGAGGCGCGAGAGCTTCATGCGGGCCCCTGGTATAGCAGACCCCGCCGCCGCTGACAAGCGAGGCCCCCGGGCTCACCCAAACCAAACAGTTTGATTTGGGTTTATTTATAAGTTATGAATTATAAGTTATGATATTGACAGCCGGGCAAAGGAGGATAGACTCTCCCCGGCGGATGAGGGTCCTCGGGATCGAAACGTCCGGGGCGAGAGGGGGCGTGGCCCTCCTCGAAGGCGGACGGGTCCTCGGGACCCGGCTCTTTGAGAAGGGGATGGTTCACGGGCGCGAGATCGCGCCCTCGATCCGCTCGCTGCTCGACGAGCGGGGGCTCCGGCCGGGAGACCTGGACCTCCTGGCCTGCGACATCGGTCCCGGGTCCTACACGGGCCTCCGGGTCGGCCTGGCCGCCGCCAAGGGACTGGCGCTCGCGCTCGGGAAGCCGCTCGTCGGGGTCGCCTCGCTCGACGCGATGGCCGAGGCCGCCCGCGGCCTGGCCCGGGTCCTCTGCCCCGCGATCGACGCCAAGTGGGAGCAGATCTACGGCGCGCTCTACGAGGACGGCCGCCGGACGACCGAGTACCTCGCCGAGAAGCCCGCCGCCTTCGCCGCGCGCGTTCCCCCCGAGGCCCTGCTCCTCGGAGACGCGCTCGACGCCTACGGCGCGCTCTTCGGCGACCGGAAGCGGGCCCCGCGCGAGCTCTGGGACCCGAGGCCCGAGACCGTCGCGCTCCTGGGCGCGCGGATGCACGCCGAAGGCGTCCGCCACGACGACGCCCGGCTCGTGCCGCTCTACCTCCGGCCGACCGAGGCGGAGCTCAGGTTCGGAGGGGGAGCGGGAGAGGCGGGCAGAGCCGGGGAGGGGAAGAAGAATCCGGAGTGAGGGAGCACCGGGGGGCGATGGGACGGCGACGTCCCACCGGCCTCATGGCTTCCCGGGACTCCCGAACTCCCCTGGAGGGAGGGCGCGCGACCGAGGGGGAAGAAGGCCCCGGACGGGGCCCGCGCAGAGGACGCAGGGCGCGGCGGAGGACGTAGAGAGGTGCCTCCGCCCGCGCTGCGTCGCCCTCGGCGCGGAGGGGGGAACCGATGCGAGGCTACCGCGTCTGGGCCGAGATCGACCTGTCCGCGCTCCGCCACAACATCTCCGTCGTCCGCCGCGCGACGGGCCCGCGCACCAAGATCCTGGCCGTCGTCAAGGCCGACGCCTACGGCCACGGGGCGCTCCCCGTCGCCTGGACCGCGGCCGACGCAGGCTGCGAAATGATCGGCGTGGGCGACTCCACCGAAGCGCTCGAGCTCCGCGAGGCCGGCATTCCCGGCGACCTCCTGATCCTCGGCGCCATCGTCGAGGGGGAGATCCCCCGCGTCGTCCAGAACGACGTCTCCGTGACCGTCCACTCGGCCGACCTCCTCGACCTCCTCGACGGCGAGGCCCGGCGGCGGGACCGGGCGCTCCGCGTCCACCTCAAGGTCGACACCGGGATGGGCCGCCTGGGGGCCTCGCCCGGCCGCGCCCTGGAAGTCGCGCGCGCGGTCCTGGAGCGTCCGAATCTCCGGCTCGAGGGCCTCTCCACCCACTTCGCCTCCGCCTCGGAGCCCGAATCCGTCCGGGAGCAGCTCGACGTCTTCCGTTCCGTGGTCGACGAACTGGGCCGCGACGGGATCCACCCGCCCCTCCTCCACGCCGCGAACTCCGCGGGCCTCTTCACGTGCCCGGAGGCGCAGCTCGACATGGTCCGCCCCGGCATCGCGCTCTACGGCATGGACCCCGGGCCCTTCCGCCGCCTGGGCCTGGCCCTCCGCCCCGTGCTCGCGCTCAGGACGCAGATCGCCTTCCTCAAGGGCGCGGCCGAGGGCGTCCCGATCGGCTACGGGGGCCGCTACCGTCCCGCCCGGCCCACCCGCATCGCCACCTGTCCCGTGGGCTACAACGACGGCTACCCCTACGCCCTCTCGAACCGGAGCGAGGCGGTCCTCCGCGGACGCAGGGTCCCGGTCGTGGGCACGGTGACGATGGACTACCTCCTCCTCGACGTCGGATCGGTGCCGGAGGCGGACGTGGGCGACGAGGTCACGCTGATCGGGGAAGGGATCCGCGCCGAGGACCTGGCCCGCCGCGCCGGGACGATCCCTTACGAGATCACCTGCCGCCTGGGCCGGCGGGTAGGACGCGTGGCCGTCAACGCAGAGACGGCCATCCCGGCCTCGTTCCGGGTCGTGGCGTGATTCCCGGTCCCCGTCGCCGGCTCCCCGGCGGCCGGCCGATGGGAACCGGATCTAGTCGGAGAAGGCGAAGGCGACTTCCATCTTCCGGCTCTTGACGACGATTTCCCCCACCTTCCGCCGCTCCTCCTGCTCCTCGTTGGGGCGCCGGAAGACGTCGATCATGTCCTGCACCGACTGCACCGAACCCGTGACCTTGAGCGACACGGGCCGGCCCTTCGACAGATCGTAGACCAGCTCCCCCGAGGCGATCTTCACCTCGAGCTTGAGCACGGATTCCTCCCCCCTCATCCCGTTCAGGCCGCCCGTGAACGAGACCGCGATCCGGTTCGCGTCCACCGCCTCGCACTTGCAGGAGATCGTGCCCTGCGCGTCCTGGATCGCGCCGGGGGAGAAGAGCGCCATGACGTCGGCCGCCGCCACGTCCCACGTCGAGCCCTGCCGGGCCTCTCCCTTCGGGAGGAGCCGCGCGGCGTCGTTCCAGGCGCCCAGCCCCTGCCCCACCGGGGGCGGAACGTTGCCCTCCTGGTCGAGCACGGACCAGCCGCTCGCGCCGCGCTGGGCGGTGAAGGTGCCCCCGCTGAGCGGGGTCGGAACCGCGGCCGCGATCGGAGCGTCCGTGCCGCTCTTCTGGAGGGTGGAGGAGAGGCACTGGATCCGGACCGAGCGCGGCCGCCCCTCGGAGACCTCGAGAACCTGCTGGGCGAACTTCTCCTTCCGGATCGCGTTCAGCACGCGCCTGCTCTCGCCGATCCCGTCCCGCACCTCGATCTCGAGGTCCATCTCGCTGTCGACCGAAACGCTCATCTTGTCGCCCGCCTTGGCCTGGGCCAGGAGGCAAAGCGCGAGAAGGATCTGCATCCGGCGTCTCCCTAAGGGTGAAAGTCAATCTTATAATAGCCCTCCGACCTGTCAAATGAAAGTCTCGGACTTCGACTACCGCCTGCCCCCCGAGCTCGTCGCGCAGTCGCCCCTTCCCCGGCGGGACGCCTCCCGCCTCCTCGTCCTCCGGCGCGCCGGGGGCGTCGAGCACCGGTCCTTCGCCGAGATCCCGGACCTCCTTCGCGGGGAGACCGTCTACCTGAACGACACGCGCGTCCTCCGCGCCCGGCTCCTGCTCCACCGGGAGACGGGGGGCCGCGTCGAGGCCCTCCTCGTCCGCCGCCTGGGACCGCGCCGCTGGCACTGCCTCCTGGACGCCTCCGGCCGGCTCCGGGTCGGGGAGCGCCTCCGGGTCGACGGTCCCCGGGGCGCGGCGATCGCCGAGAAGGACGCGGTCGAGGGCTGGGTCCTCGAGTTCGACCTGGAACCCGACCTGGAGCGCCTTGGCCTTCCCCCCCTCCCTCCCTACATCCGCCGGCCTGCCGGCCCGATCGACGCCGAGCGCTACCAGACCGTCTACGCCGCGAGCGACGGCTCGATCGCGGCTCCAACGGCGGGGCTCCATTTTACTCCGGAGATCCTCGGCCGCCTCACGACCCGCCGCCTCACGCTCCACGTGGGCATGGGCACGTTCAAGCCGATCAAGGTCGAAGACCTCGGGGAGCACCGGATGCATCCCGAGGCCTTCGAGATCCCCGAGCCCCCGGCCGCCCCGGTGGCGGCCGTGGGAACGACCACGTGCCGGGCGCTGGAGACCTGGGCCCGGACCGGGAAGACGTCCGGCACCACCGACCTCTTCATCCGCCCCCCCTTCGAGTTCAAGGCGGTGAAGGCGCTCCTGACCAATTTCCACCTTCCGCGGAGCACGCTCCTCGTCCTGGTCTGCGCCTTCGCCGGTCGCGAGAGGACGCTCGCGGCGTACGAGGAGGCGGTGAAGGAGCGGTACCGGTTCTTCAGCTACGGGGACGCCATGCTCATCCTGTGAGCCGGAACTCCGGCCTCCGACGCCGACCTACTTCAGGAAGAAGCGCCTCTTGGCGCCGTCCCAGACGAGCCTTCCCCGGTGGGCCTCGTACCACTCGCGCCACTTCGCGGCGTCCAGGTCGAAGTCCTTCCCGGTCAGCAGGTAGAGGCCCCAGAACTCGGGGGGCACGGTGACGTTCGGTTCGACCGTGCCCACGCCGTACACGCGGTCGGGCCCCTTGCCCGCCTTCCGGGCGGCCTCGAGGCAGTCGATGAGGGCGGGGATCGCCCGCTCGTCCCCCGAGTCCACCATGCGCCGGACGAGGTCGAGGCGGCGGGCCGGGTCGCGCTCCTCCCGGCACCGGAGGCTCCACTCCTCGAGCGGCGAGGCCGACGCGCAGCCCGCCAGCGCCAGGACCGCCATCGCGCGCCTCATCGGAGGATCGCCGGCAGGACCTTCTCCGCGCTCGCGTCGGCCACCTTGCGCAGGAGGACGTAGGCGAACTTCGCCCAGAAGCCTTCCGAAGTCCCGAACTTCCGCTCGTAGACGCCGATGTCGCGCTCCGTGGCGTCGAGGAAGTCGACCATCCTCTTAATCGCGAACGTCTCGCCGATCTTGAGCCGCGCATCGATCGCGGCCAGCTCCTCGCGCACGCGGAAGGCGCTCGCCACGGGGATCGGCTCCTCGCCGCCCCCCGGCTCCACCCGCACGGGCGGGTCGAAGTCGAACGGAGCCAGGTAGCAGGGACGGTCCCGCAGGACCTGGTAGTGGGGCCAGTCCCGCAGCGCCGCCGGGTCCACGCCTCCCTGGACGAAGTTCTTGAACTCCTTGATCAGCCCCATCCGCGCCACCTTGAGATTGCAGGCGCAGGACCCGGGCCGCCGGTCCCAGCCCTTCGGGGCGGAGCCGGCGCGACCGATCCCTCCGGCGATCCGGTCCAGCCTCCGCCTTTCCCTCCAGCGTTCCAGGAGGCCCATCGCGGGGCGGCGCTCGGCATAGGAGAGCCAGAACGGCTCCACCCGGGCGTCGAAGCCCGGGACGGCGGCGACCTTCCCCGCCATGCCCCGCCCGCTACCGGCCCTTCTTGAAGCGCCGGGTGATGTCGTTGATCCGGGGGATCTTCCCGGTCGAGGGAGGCCGGAAGCGGCGCGAGGTCGGACGCGGCCCGCCGGGGTTCCCGGGCGAGGTTCCCCCGGAGGCCAGCTTCATCACCTTCGAGTCCGTCTCGGAGCCCTCCTCGGGACGGTACTCGAGGGACCGGAAGCCCTCGATCTGCTCGTTGATGTCGTCGACCAGCTCGCGGGGGTTCGCGTATCGGAGGTCCTTGTCCTTGGACATCATCCGCTCGATGAAGTAGTGCATGTGGCGCGAGATCCGGCGGTTCTTCATGCCCCCGGAATTGAGCGCCTCCATGACCTGCTTGGCCATCACCTCGAGCGAGTCTCCGCCCGTGAAGGGGATCTCGCCCATCACCATGTGGTAGAGCGTGGCGCCGAGGGAGTAGATGTCGGCCCGGACGTCGAGGTCCCTCTGGCCGCGCGCCTGCTCGGGGCTCATGTACTGGACGGTCCCGCTCGTCGTCTCCTCCTCGCCCCCCGCCTCGCCGCTCCCGTTCATCTCCTGGGCGAAGCCCAGGTCGATCACCTTGGTCCGCCCGTCCTTGAGCAGGTAGACGTTGCCCGGCTTGATGTCCCGGTGGATGATCCCGCGCGACTGCATGTAGTCGATCGCCTTGGCGGTCTCGAGGATGATCTCGAGCGCCCGGGCCTCCTTGAACGCCTTCTCCCGGTCGAGGGCCTCCTGGGCGCTCTCGCCCTCGAGGAGCTCCATGAGGAACCACGAGAGCGGGCCCATCTTCCCCTTCTCGAAGCCCCTCACGATGTTGGGGTGGTCGAAGGAGATGAGGAGCGACGCCTCCCGCTCGAAGCGGCGGACCGCCTTCTCGTCCCGGGCAAGCGAGGGGTGGATGATCTTGAGGGCGGCCTTCCGACCGTGGCGGGTATCCTCGGCCAGGAAGACGGTGGCGGTGCCCCCCGTCCCGAGCTTCCCCATGATCCGGACGCCGGGAATGGGCTCGCCGGGCCCTCCCGCGGGCCTCGGGGGAGCCCCCGCCGGGGAGGACCCGACCGTCGGCCGCGAGGGGGGCCGTGCGGGACCGGAGGCGGGCGCCCCGGCCGCCGCGGCGGGCGCGGCCGGCGCGGTCACCCGCTGGGTGGCCGCGGTGATCTTCTGGATCTGCTGGGCCGTCAGGATCCCCTTCTCCGACACGATGTCCTCGATCCGGCGGCGGGGGGACCCGGAGGGCTGCTGCTGGAACTCCGCCAGGCACTGCGCGGCCTCGTCGTGCGTCATGAACCCGTTCTTCGAGGCGATGGCGAGGAACGCGGTTTCGAAGTCGGGCATGACGTTCAGGATTCTATTCGCCCCGCCCCCGCCGAGTCAACACCAGCAGAGGACGCAGGGGGAGCAGAGAACGCAGAGGGGGCGGAGGGCGCAGAGCGCGCGGAGCCCCGGGATCCCCTCTGCGCTCTCTGCGTTCCCCCCCTTTTCGGTTGCCTGCGATTCGGGCCGGGGTATAATGCCCCGTAGCGCTTGCTCGAGGTCGCCGCCGTGGTACCGATGGAGCTCTCCCGGATCATCATCAGCGAGACCAACGACGAGCAGGTGATCGTCCTCAAGGAGATCGGCGGCGAGCGCGCCTTTCCCATCGTGATCGGCATCTGGGAGGCGGTGGCCATCGACCGCAATATCAAGGGGAAGAAGACCCCTCGCCCCATGACGCACGACCTGCTGGAAAACGTGATCGACGGGCTCGACGCCAAACTCGACCGGGTCGTGGTGACCGAGCTCAAGGACCGCACCTTCTACGCCCATCTCATCCTGAAGCGGAACGGGAAGACCACCGAGGTCGACTCCCGCCCGAGCGACGCGATCGCGCTCGCCGTCCAGATGAAGGCGCCCATCTACGTCGAGGAGCAGGTCCTCGACGAGGTACTCCCCGCCGGCGGTCCCGGCGGGCTTCCGGAGCCTGGCCCTGAAGAGGAGGGGGACGGCGGGGAAGAGGAGACGAAGTAGGATTCCCCGAGCGGGCGCCGCCGGGAGAGGGCGGCGTCCTCCCGCAGGCCGGCTCAGCGCGCCAGCACCACGCCCAGCACCCCCGCGTGGTAGAGCAGGATGTCGTTCCGCCCGTCCGAATCGACGTCGATCACCTGGAGCCCGGAAGGGTGGCGCTGCATCCCGACCCGCCAGTGCGCCGTGCCGTCGAACCCGATGCGCGGCCCCCGCCCGGTCTCCTCCCTCCGGCCCGGGTGGATCTGGAGCTCGCTTCCCTTCGGATCCACCACGATCAGGTCGGGCCGGCCGTCGCCGGAGACGTCCCCCCGGATGAAGACGAGCGGCACCGCCCCCGCCCCGGTCTTCTCCAGGTCGCGCCGCGCCACGAAGATCACCTTCTCGAAGACCGGGTCCGCCAGCAGCCCCCCCTCCTTGGGGTCGAACTGGAAGACCTCGTAGGAGATCGCGATGTCGCCGAGCACCAGGGCCGAGACCGCCTGGCGGATCAGGTCCGTCCGGAGCCGCGAGGTGAAGACGTCGAGTTTCCCGTCCAGGTTCATGTCGATGAACTCCGGCTCGATCGAGACCCCGTCGATCACGATCCGCCGGTCGGCCACGAAATTGCCGCGGCCGGTCCCGAGGTGGAGGTACACGCTCGTCTTGATGCTGTCCCAGAACCCGAGTTTGCCCTCGACCTTCGTCACCACGAGGTCCGCCAGGCCGTCCCGGTTCAGGTCCGTGAACCGGACCGTCGCGTAGTTGACCGTGTCCTTCTGCGGCTCCCCTTCGAGCGTGGGGACCCGGTAGGAGACCCGCCAGGGGCGCTGCGAGGGGAAGACGCCCGCCTCCTTCTGGAGGAAGTAGGTCACCGTGTCCTTCCGGATCAGCACCAGGTCGCGGAGTCCGTCCCCGTTGATGTCCGCCGAGTCGAGCTTGGGAAGGTCGACCGACGCCACGACGTGCGCGGCCGCGGCCTCCGGCCGCTCCGCGTAGGTGGAAGGCGCCAGGGCCCGAGAGACTCCGGCCGGGAGCTCGGACTCGAGGGGCGCCACGCGCCCGAAGACGCCCGGGGCCGTCTGGAAGTAGACCCGGTAGCCGTCCCGAACGGGGAGGACCAGGTCGTGCCGGCCGTCGCCGTCGTAGTCGATCGCCCACTGCCAGACGGGAAGAAGCCGCGGCGAGGGCGAGCGGAAGAAGGTCGCCGCGTGGATGATCTTGAGGGGGGACTCCTCGGGCCCGTCCTTTCCCCACGGGTGGACCCAGACCCCGTCTTCGGCGATGAAGCCGGCCTCGACGCCCCCTCCGGGGAGGAAGTCGCCGAAGACGAGGGCGCCGGCGCGGGGGTCGACCTCGCAGACGTGGTCGGGCGCCTCCCGGTAGGCGCGCTCCCGCTGGAGGTGGAAGGCGAGCCGCCGCGAGGGCGGGTCGGCGTCCAGGTCGACGGAAGTGTTCAGGAGGTCGCCCTTCCCGTCGCCGTCGAAGTCGTAGGTGAGCGTGTCCTGCCGGCGGCCGTGGACCGGGAGGTACTGGAGCCTGAACTCGAGGGCTTGGGGCTCGGCCGCGGGCGCGGCGAGCGCGCCCGCCAGGAGGAAGAGGCCGGCCCGCCAGATCACCGTGCGTCCCATCATAGGTCCCGGCGTCCCATGACTCAAGGAAGGCGGTTCTGCTATAATCGCCCCCCACGATCCATGAGCGGCCCCCGGTCGATCGAGTTCGCGGGAACCGACGAGGAGCTCGAGAAACACCTCCTCGAATTCGCCCGCGCGACGGGCGGATGGGCGGCACGAGACCCGAAACGCGGCGGGTGGGCGGTCTCGTCCGGGAGCCTCCTCTCCACGAACCCGAACACGCTGGCCTGGAGGATCCGGGTCCGCCGGGAGGCGGCGGGGCTTACGCTCCACCCCTCCGCGATCGCCCTTCCCTGGACCCGGCGCAAGGTGGCGCGCCTCGTCGCCTTCCGGGAGGGCCAGCTCGCGGACTACCTGACCAGCCGGGTCCGCGGGAAGGGGGCCGGGACCTTCGACGCCGTCCGCCTCCGCGAGCCCTTCGCGCCCTACGGATCCGGAGCGGCGGCGCTGACCGCCTCCTTCGCCTGGGTCGTGGCCTCGGGGCTCCTCGGGCTCGCCGCGGCCTGCCTCGCCGCCTCGCTCGCCTCGCTGCCCCTCATGCTCCTGGCGGCGGAGGACGTGGTCGAGCGCGCGAGGATCGTCGAGGAGTCGGGCGGCCTCTCCCTCCCGCCGCGGGCCGAGCGGGAGGCGATGGGGCTCGGCTCGGCGCTCGGCGCGGCGGTCCTCTTCGGGCTCCCGCTCGGCTTCCTGTCCGGCGTGCTGCACTCCCTCGCGCTCGCGTCGGGAGAGGCCTGGACCCGGGCCGCGCGGCTCCCCCAGGCCTCCTTCCTGTTCCTCTGGATCCTGGGGACGGCCGCCTTCTTCGGACGGCTCCCGTTCCTGGCCGTCCCGCTCGGGCTCCTGGCCCCGGCCGGGGCGCAGCTGGGGTACACGCTCCTCTGGAGCCGGCGGGGCGAGCGGGTCCGGGAGGGCGGGCGCGCGAAGCCGCTCGTCGTCGGCGCGGGCGTCCTCCTCGCGGCCGGCCTCCTGGCCGGCGCCGTCCCCGCGGCCGCCCGCGGCGCGGAGTTCAACGACCGCCTGGCCCTCTTCCGCGACCGGGCGCTCCTGGGGACCGGCCTCGGGAAGTCGGCCGCGCGCTTCTACTACCGCCACACCCTCCTCGCGGCCGAGCCGCTCAAGGAGTTCTACGCCCCGCCGGGCTCCGAGCGCCCCTCGCGCGGCCTTCGCACGGCCCGGGCGGCCTCGCCGGCCGACCAGGACGTCCTTCGCTCGCTCGGCTTCGTCGTCGTCCCCGACCGCGTGGCCGGCCCGGTCGACGTCGTCTGGCAGCCCCCCCGGCTGCACGCCGGCGAGTCGAGCGTGGAGGCGCCCTCCTCCACCGCGGATCTCCGTCAGGCGCTCGACGGCCTCTCGCGCGAGGCCTTCCGGGGCGGGACGCTCCGCGACGTGCACGGCCTGGCCCTGGGGGCGGTCTACTACCTCGGGCCCGCCGCGGGGCTCCTGGTGTTCGCGGCGATCTGCTGCCCGGGGATCTCGATCATGTACCGGGCGATGTCGCCCAAGTCGGCCACGATCGCGCTCCTCTGCTGCCTCTTCTCGACGGCCGGCCTCATGCTTCTCGGGAGCCGGGCGGTCGAGGGCATCACCGATACGCTCGACGGGCTCCGGAAGCGACCGACTCCGGAGCGCATCGCGGAGGGCCTGGCGCACTCGGCCGCGCCCGTCCGGCACGAGGCCGCGTACCGGGCGTTCCGCCTGGACGACGTCCCGGCCTCGCTCGCCGACCCGCTCCTCCGGGCTTCGGCGGACGCGGACCTCCGGGTCCGGCTCTGGGCCGCGGCGGCGCTCGGGAAGACGCGGGACCCCCGCGCGCTCCGGGCCCTCCTCGAGCGGCTCGACGACCAGGAGTTCTTCGTCCGCTACCGGGCGGCCGAGGGCCTGGGCCTCCTGGGGAATCCCGACGCCGCGGAGCGGCTCCGCCGCATGCTCCGCGAGGGCACCTGGTACGAGGGGCTCTACGCCCTGAAAGCCCTCCGGAGGATCGAGCGCGGAGGGCCCTGAGCCGGACCGATTCCCCCGCCCGTCCTTCCGGAAACCGGATGCTGGAAGCTGGAAACTGACCGCTGCTCTCGGGCAGGATCTACCCGTGGACCCGTCATCGCCCTGGACCTACGCGCGCCGGAACGTCCGGAAGATCCTCCCGACGCTCGTCATCCTGACCTTCGTGGTGGCCCTGATCCTGGCGGTGCTCACGCTCCTGGCCGGCCTCAAGGACTCGGCGCTCGTCTACGCGCGGGAGTTCGAGTTCTGGACCGTGGTCCTGCCCCGGAAGGACACGCGCATCCCCGCCGAGATCCGCGCGCGCATCGAGGCGCACCCCTCGATCGAGCGCGTGATCGACTCCCGGAACGCCTTCATCCAGCTCAAGACCCTGGTGGGCAAGCTGCCCTACCACCTCCGGGCGGCGCGGCCCGAGGAGATGGAGTTCCTGCTCCGATCGGCCGGCGACCGCCTCTCGGAGGGTTCGCTCCCCCGAGCCGGGACGAGCGAGGTGGCCCTCCACGCGAACCTCATGAAGACGAACGGCTGGACGCTGGGCCAGGAGTTCGGGATGGACGTGAGCGAGGACGACTGGATGCCGGGGCGCTTCCGGGTGGTGGGGATCCTCGAGGGCCCCACGCCCCTGGGCCTTTGCTCGTTCGAGTACCTGAACAATCCGCTCGCGTACGCGTTCTCGGCCAAGCTCTGGGAGCGGGTGGTGGCCGTGGCCCGCCCGGGCCGGACCGCGGAGATGAACGCCTTCCTCCGGGGGATCCCCGAGGTCAAGCTGTACGACCGGGAGCGCGCGCGGGGCGAGATCGCCGAGAGCTTCGACCGCATCCTCCAGGTCCTCAACTTCGTCTCCGGGGCCCTCATCGTGGTGGTGGCGGTCGTGGTGGGGATGATCCACAGCATCTTCTTCGCCCAGCGGATGGACGAGTTCGCGGTGCTCCTGGCGATCGGCCACACGCGGCGGAGGCTGCTCCGCAAGGTGGGCCTCGAGACCGCGGGGATCATGGCCGTCTCCTGGGCGGCGGGCGCGGCGATCGCCCTGGCGGCCTTCGGGGCCTTCCGGGGCCTCTACCTCCTCCCGCGGGGCATCCCCATCCCCTTCTTCCAGCCCTTCGCCGTGGGCGTCTCCCTCGCGCTCCCGCTCGCGGCTTACGCGTTCGCCTCGTTCACCGTGAACGGCCGGCTGCGGCGCCTGGACCCCGTGACCATCATCGAGCGGAGGGGCTGATGCTCCGGGCGGAGGGTCTCGTCCTGGCCTACGAGGACGCGGGCGCGGTGGTCCGCGCGGTGGACGGCGTCTCGCTCGAGGTCCGGCCGGGGGAGTCCGTGGGGATCCTGGGGCCGAGCGGCTCCGGGAAGAGCTCCCTCCTCTACCTCCTCGCCGGGCTCAAGCGGCCGACCTCGGGGTCGGTCGCCTTCCGGGACCGGGTGCTGGGGGAGCTGGGGATGGACGCGCTCGCCCTGCTCCGGAGGGCGAGCTTCGGGTTCGTCTTCCAGAACCACTTCCTCGTGACCTACCTGACGGGGCGGGAGAACGTCCGGACGGGCGGATCGGGGGACGCGGAGCGGCTCCTCGAGGAGCTGGACGTCGCCCACTGCCGGGACAAGTTCCCCTGGCAGATGTCGGCCGGCGAGCGCCAGCGTGTCGCGATCGCGCGGGCGGTGGTCCACCGCCCCGAGGTGGTCTTCGCGGACGAGCCCACGGCCTCGCTCGACCGGCCCAACGCCGAGCTCGTCACCGCCTGCCTCCGGCGGGCGACGAAGGGGGGCGCGCTCTTCGTGGTGACCCACGACGAGTCGATCGTGCGGGACGCGACGCGCGTCCTCCGGATGGACGCGGGGCGGATCGCCGGAGAGCGCTGAGGCGGGGCTACTTCGCCTTCTTGAGTTCCGCCCGCTTCGCCTCGTCGGCCTTCTCGTACTTGGCCTTGGTCTCCTTCCACCAGGTCTGCCAGAGGTAGGGCGTATTCTTGGCGTAGTTGAAGTGCTCGCCCGTGATCCCCTCGAGGACGATCGTGACGTCCCGCCCGAACTCGTGGAGGTGGAAGTCCTTGTTCTCGATGCCCGAGATCGTGTCGATCATCGCGGAGACGGCCTCCGTCCGGTAGCTCGCCTTGGCGAGCGCCTTGGCGCAGGCGTAGCGGAACGGAGGGTCCTCCTTCTTGTCCGTGAGCGCCGCGCACATCGGCTTGATCGCCAGTCCCGCCCCGTCCCGGCAGGTGGCGATCGTGTCGGCCACCGCCTTCCGCACGGCCTTGTCGGGGTCCTTGAGGGCCGCGACCAGAGCCTCGAGGGTCTTCTCCTCCGTGCAGGCGGCGAGCTTCTCGACCGCCTCGACCCGCTTGGCCGCCTCCTTCGCCTTGAAGTCCCTCGCGAACGCGGCCCGGAGCACCGCCTCGTCCTTGTCCTGCGCGAGGGCCAGGAAGAGCATCGCGACCGTAATCCGCATGGTTCGTCCTCCCGAAGCGAGCGGCCCGCCCACCCCCGAAGATTGTAACGACGGAGCGGCCGGAAATCACCGCGAACGTCCTATTTCCCCGGCGGGGGAGGCCGGATCACGCGGAACCCCTCGTGGCCCTCCGTGACCTCGATCGACTGGTCGACGGCAACCTTGAGGAACGTCTGCGTCGTCCCGCCCGCCGGCCAGTGGACCTCCAGCCGGTCGATGACTCGCGCCTTTCCCAGGCCGATCTCCTGCCGGAAGGGGTTGGCGCCGAAACTGCCTCCGCTCGGGACGTGGCGGAAGAGGCTCCGGGGAACGCCGTCCTCCACGTCCACCCGGATCCGGGCCCCGATCGCCGCGCGGTTGCTCCGGACCCCGACCAGGCGGACCTGGATCCAGCGGTTCCCGAAGCCGGGGTTGTCGTACATCGCGAAGTGGGCGCCGTCGCCCCGGAAGGCGCCGCCCATCTGCGCGAAGACGTCCTGCGTCCCGTCGTTGTCGTAGTCGGCGAAGGCGATCCCGTGCCCCTTCTGGAGGTGGCCGAAGCCGCCCGCGAAAGTCACGTCCGCGAAGCCCCTCCCCTCCCGGTTCCGGTACATGACGTTCGGCATGAGCGCCTCGTACTCCGGGTAGCCCGTCCCGAGGTAGAAGTCGAGCCAGCCGTCGTTGTCCAGGTCGCCGAAATTCGCGCCCATCGACATCACCGGGCGGCGGAGGCCGGAGGCGGCCGCGACTTCCGCGAAGCCGCCCCGGCCGTCGCCCCGGTACAGGCAGGCGAGCTCCGTCCCCTCCGGGAGCGGCGCCCCGGCGTAGCCGGCCGCCACGGCCTCGAGCCCGCCCTGGTAGCTCGGGACGTAAAGGTCCAGATGGCCGTCGTTGTCGTAGTCCCAGAACCAGCAGGAGTAGCTCGAGAGCGGCCGCGTCACCCCGAGCTTCGGGGCCACGTCCGTGAACGTCCCGTCACGGTTGTTCCGGTAGAGGCGGTTCTCCTCGTCGCGCAGGTTGGAGACGTAGAGGTCGGGAAAGCCGTCTCCGTCGTAGTCGCCCCAGGCGACGCCCTTGGAAAAGCGGAAGTTCTCCACCCCGGCCTCGCGGGCGACGTCGGTGAAGGCCCCGTTCCCGTCGTTCCGGAAGAGCTGCGAGGGGGCCTCGAAGCCGTCCCCGGATTCGTTCCCGACGTAGAGGTCGAGGTCGCCGTCGCGGTCGTAGTCCGCCCAGGCGGCCGCCTCGGTCGGGTAGTGGACCGCCCCCAGGCCCGCCCGGAAGCTGACGTCCGCGAAGCGGCCCTCGCCCTCGTTCCGGAGGAGGGACTTCGGGTGCCGGCCCGCGGGGCCGAGCCAGGTGCCCCGGAGGACGAGGACGTCCGGGCGGCCGTCGTTGTCGAAGTCGGTCAGGACGAGGTTCGCCCCGCCCAGGAGGCCCTCGAGTCCGGACCCGGCCGTCCGGTCGACGAAGGTCCCGTGCCCGCTGTTCCGGAAGAGCCGGAGGCCGACCCGCGGATCCCAGGAGGAGACCATCGCGTCGAGGAATCCGTCGCCGTCGAAGTCCTCGACGGCGACGCTTCCGGCGAGGCTGAACACGTCCAGGCCGATCCGGGGGGCCGTGTTCGGGAAGCGGGGGAACGACTCCGGGGACTCGAACGCGCGCGGGGGGATGAGGAGTTTCGGAGGGACCTCCGAGGGGTATCCCCCCAGGGTCATGTGGGCGACGTTCAGCAGCCAGCGGGGCGCGTGCCGTTCGGGGAAGCGTTCGGCCAGGACCGTGAAGTACTGGATGGCGCGCCGGGAGCCCTCCTGGTCCCGGTGGATCCCCTTCTCCCGGAAGGGGATGATGCACTCGTCGCCCGTGTTCCGGGAGCAGCAGTTCTTCACCTCGCCCAGTCGCATCCAGACGACCCCGCCGCAGAGGAGAAACTCGTACAGCAGCTCGGGGGGGATCCGGCTCTCGATCCGGGGGAGGAGGGCGTGCGCGGAGGACACCTCGCGGACCGCGTCCTCGAAGTTCCCCAGGAACGCCTCGCACATCCCGAGGCGGGCGTGCAGCATCCAGCGCTCCTCGAGCGGCGCGTCCGGGGGGAGGGAGGCCAGGCGGCGGCGGAGCTCGCGGGCCTCCCGGTCGCCGATCCACTCGTGCTCGTCGTCGACCCGGCCGGCGATATGCCGGAGGAGCTCGACCATCGAAGGCGGAGCGTCCCCGGCCTTGACGGGAGCGGGGGGCCCCGGGGCGGGCCGTCCGTCCTCGCGCCCGCACCCGGCGCCGGTCAAGGCCAGGAGCGCCAGGAAACCCGCGGAGCTCCGGAGGCCCATTGGTAAAAGTCAGCTCTTACGAGCAGTCTCTCCCATTCAAACCGTGCGTGCGGATTTCCCGCACACGGCTTACCGATGGTCTTAAGGCAGCGGCTTGCGACGGATACCTCACGGTCCC
>Ga0187893_10008499_pt1 | contig 16158 bp, 13 predicted proteins | sample MA1701074metaG_FD_139574 | JGI IMG/M metagenome (GOLD analysis project Ga0187893, IMG submission 139574) | White microbial mat communities from a basaltic lava cave in the Kipuka Kanohina Cave System on the Island of Hawaii, USA - MA170107-4 metaG ...
ACGCCGGCATTGCACCCGCGCTGCCGATCGGCGCCAGCGCGTCCTTCACCTCGTCGTTCCACTCCTCTGGCGCGATCGGCCGAATTCTCGGGCTCGCAAGACGCATCGCGGATCTCCTCTCGGACTCCGACGATACCACGCGCCGGAACCCGCGACGCGCGCAGCACGTCCGGCAAAGTGGGCGCGGGTAGACACGAAGGGCGCGGTCCGCGACCGCCCGCGGCCGCGCCCGCAAGCGCCGCAGCGGCGCGCGCAGCGAGGCGAAGCCGAGCGTAGTCAATCAGTACGTAGCGTCGAAATCGATCTCCACCTGCTCCTCGCCCTCGAGCCGCGACTGGCAGGCGAGCACCCAGCGGTTGGCCAGGTCCTTCGCGGTCAGCGCGTCGTGGGTGCGCATGCCGACCTTGCCGCGCTTGAGCAGCGCCATGCAGCAGCCGCAGTAGCCCTCCTCGCACGAGAACGAGGGCTCGAGCCCGGAGCGGCGCGCGGCGGCGAGCAGCGTCTCGCCGGGCTTCACCGGCACCTCGTGGCGCTCGCCCTCCAGCGTACACACGAACGTGGCGGGCACGCCGCTGGCCGGCGCCGCAGGCTGCGCGGCGGGCGCCTGCACGCGGTCGGGATCGGTCGGCGACACGAAGCGCTCGATGAACACGTGCCCGCGCCCGACCTGGCGCTCCTCGAGCGCGCTCTCGACCACGTCCATGAACGGACCCGGTCCGCAGATGTAGAAGTCCGCCTGCTCGAGCCCGGCGAAGTGGTCCTTCGCGTTCGCGGCGTGCATGAAGCCGCGCTCTGCGTCGAGGTGGTGGAAGATCTCCAGCCGGCCGGGCTCGCGCGCGCGCAGGGTCTCGAGTTCGGCGCGAAAGATGATCGAGTCGCGGTCGCGGTTCGCGTACACGAGCTTCACGCGCCGGCGCGTGCGCGCGAGCGCGGTCTTGATCAGCGAGAGGATCGGCGTGACGCCGCTGCCGCCGCCGAACATCACGATCGGCCGCTCCTGCTCCGGCTCGCGCAGCACGAACAGACCCTCGGGCGGCTTCACCGCGATCCGGTCGCCCTTGGCCAGCCGGTCGTTGAACCAGTTCGAGACGCGGCCCGCGTCGACGCGCTTCACGGTCACCTGCGGGCGGGGGTCGATGCCGGGCGCGCTGGAGAGCGAGTAGCAGCGGTGGACGCGGAAGCTCTCCCACGGGATCTCGAAAGTCAGGAACTGGCCCGACACGTACTCGAACAGCTTTGCCTGGGCGCGCGGCACCTCGAACACGAACGAGCGCGTGTCGGCGGTCTCCTGGATCACGTCGGCGACGACGAGCTCGTGGAAGCTGTGCTTGGGATCGCTGGTCTGGCTCATGGAACGCGGAGCCTACCGCAGGCGCGCGCTCTTGCGCAGGGCGCCCGCCGCGCTCACGCGAACAGCGCCGTGAGCTCGGCGAGCGAGCGCACGGCGAGATCGGCGTGCTCGGCGAACGGGAACTCGCCGCGCGTGTCGACGTAGACGGTGGCCGTGCCCGCCGCGCGGCCGGCGAGCAGATCGTAGCGGTAGTCGCCGACCATCACCGCCTGCTGCGGCGCGGCGCGCCAGGCGCCGAGCAGGTGGTGGATGCCGGCAGGATCCGGCTTGGGCGCGGCCGCCTCGCGCCCGACGATGAAGGCGTCGTCGAAGTAGCGCTCGAGCCCGGCGGCGCGCAGCGTCTCGCGCGCGTTGGCCAGGCTGTTGCGGGTGAGGATGCCGAGCCGCGCGCCGCGCGCGTGCAGCGCACCGAGCAGCTCGAGCGCGCCGGCCGCCGCGCGCGCCGCCCGCGCCAGCTCCAGCTCGATCGCTTCGAGCCGCAGGAACAGCGCGCGCGCCTCGCGCTCCGGCAGCTTCGCGAGCTCCTCGAGGATGGGCCTCCCGGCGGGCATGCCGAGCTCCGCGCGGATCGCGTCGAAGTCGTGCACCGCCACGGTCAGCGTGCCGTCCATGTCGAAGATCCAGTGCGCGCGCCTCGCGAGCTCCATGCGCGGGCTCAGAGCGCGGCCACGGCGGCGAGCTCTTCGAACGCGCGCTCCAGGTCGGTGCGCAGGTCGGCGAGATCCGGCATGCGCTCGGCGTCCGCGTTCAAGCCGAAGAACAGCCGCCCCGCGTAGCTGAACAGCGCGACGATCACGGCCTGGTTCTGGAACAGCGGCCCGATCGGGTAGGTCTCGAGCATCAGCGCGCCGACCAGGTAGAGCGGCAGCTGCGGCCCGGGCACGTTGGTCACGACCAGGTTGTGCGGGCGCCCGACGTTCTGGAGGCTCGTGCCGAGCGAGAGCAGGGTCATGCCCGTCCACTCCGTGACCGCGGACAGGAGATCCGCGCCGAGCGCCTGGTTCGACTCCTTGAGCCGGCGCGTGCGCGAGCGGATCGCTTCCAGGCGGCGCATCGGATCGGCGTCGCCGACCGGCAGCCGGATGATCCACGCGGACACGCGATTCCCGATCACGCCCTGCTCCGCGTCCGAGCGCACGCTCACGGGCGCGGAGACGCGGAAGTCGAGACCCTCCACGTCGACCAGGCGGCGCATCAGGAAGCGGCGCATGCCGCCGGCGACGGTCGCGAGCACCAGGTCGTTCAGCGTGCCGCCGAGCTTGTCCTTCAGCGCGCGCACGCGCGCGAGCTCGAGCGCGAAGTAGTCGAAGCGGCGGTGCGGGCCGATCTCGCGGTTGAGCGGCGTCTCCGACGCGGGCACGAGCCCGCGCAGGATCAGGCTGCCGGCGCCGCGCAGCGCCTGCGCGAGCTCGGCGCGGCGTTCGGCGCCGAGCAGCTCCGCCATGCGCAGACCCGACTGCACCGGTCCGGTCGCGAGCCCGAGCACGTCCTCGGCCAGCAGCTCGCGCGCGCTCGGAGCCGGACGCGGCACGAACGGCGGCGGAGTCTGCGCGCGTTCCTCGGGCTCGGTGCTCATCAGCACGGTCATCAGCTCCGCGCCCGACATCCCGTCGACCATGCAGTGGTGCACCTTCGAGACCACCGCGAAGCGCTCGCCGCCCGCGAGCCCCTCGGCCACCCACAGCTCCCAGAGCGGCCGGCGCCGGTCGAGCGGCTGGGCCGAGAGCCGGCCGATCAGGCGCTTGAGCTGCGCCTCGTCGCCGGGGTGGGGCAGGGCGGTGTGGCGGACGTGGTACTCGATGCTGAAGTGGTTGTCGTCGACCCAGATCGGCCGGCCACGCAGTGGTGTGTAGGCCAGGCGCTGCCGATAGCGCGGGATGCGGTGCAGGCGCGCGGCGATGAAGGCGCGGATGCGCTCGATGTCGATCCCGCCGTGCTCGGTGCGCAGCGGCCCGGACGCCGCGATGAACGCCGCCGCGATGTGCATCGGCGTGTTCGGTCCCTCGGCGCTGAGGAACGACGCGTCCTGAGGCGAGAGCGCTTCGTACCTGTAGCTCGCCATGCGAGCAGGATACACAGGTGCGCTCCCGGCAAGCGAAGCGCGCAGCGAGCCCCAAGGCGAGCGGAGAGGGGTGGCGCGGCTATGCCGCGCCGGGCCCCCCCGGACGTGACCACTGCTCGAACAGGCGCCGCTCGGCCTCGAGCGGCGCGTCGACCACGCGCGCGTCGCGCGAGAGCAGCATGGTCGAGCGCAGGATCGGCTCGTAGCCCGGCCACGAGGGCAGGCCCTCGTGCGACGGATTGCCCGAGCGCGCGAAGCTGCCCCAGGCGTGCTGCATGGTGAGCGACAGCCGCCGCGCGGTCGTCGAGAGCCCGGTCAGCGAGCGCACCAGCGGGATCTGCGTCCAGCCGAACACGAACGGCAGCTCGAGCGCGTGGCAGGCGCCGATCAGCCCGCCGACCGCGGGCGGCCGCCACGCGAACAGGTAGGAGAACGCGCGCCCGCCCGCGCGCACCTGCGCCTCCGCGAGCCGCGACGCAGGATGGTGGAACACGCGCGCGGACTGGAAGGCGTTCCACACGTCGGCGGCGTCGGTCGAACCGCCGTCGGCGGCGACCGCGTCGCGGTAGGTGTGGCTCGCGCACTCCGCGTCGGGCAGCGCGAGCTCGCGCGGGTCGGCGAGCGCGGCGATGCGCGACACCAGCGTGTTCTCGCGCATGCCGACCAGACTGCCGTCGACCAGCGAGAACAGCTTCCACTCCTCGCGCGTGGTGCCGATCATCAGCTCCTTGTCGCGCAGGGCCCCGCGCGCGAGCGCCGCGACCGGCGTCTCGGGCACGAGCGCCCCGTCGACGACCGGCATGAACGACATCAGGCGCAGCGGGCTGTACGTGCGCCGCCAGGCGCTGGCCTGCGCCTTGAGCAGCCGCGCGCTCGGCATGCCGCGCAGCTCGTGCGCGCTCTCGGGCTTGAGTCCGAGCTCCGCCAGGAAGAGGCGCGCGACGTTGGTCGCCTCGTCGCGGCCGATCACGCCGCTGCCCGCGGCGCTCTGCAGGATCGCGCGGCGGAAGAGCGGCTGCGCCTGCGGCGACGTGCACAGCGCGGCGGCGCTCATCGCGCCCGCCGACTGGCCGCACAGCGTGACGTTCTCGGGATCGCCGCCGAACGCCGCGATGTTCTGACGCACCCACTCGAGCGCGGCGATCTGGTCGAGCAGGCCGAGGTTCACCGCCTCGGGCAGGCTCGAGCCGGGCACGAGTCCGAGGTGCGCCCAGCCGAGCGCCCCGAGCCGGTAGTTCGTGGTGACGACCACGAGGTCCGAGCGGCGCGCGAGGCGCCGGCTGTCGTAGAGCGCGGTCGAGCCCGCGCCCATCAGGAACGCGCCGCCGTGCAGGAACACCAGAACGGGCCGGCGCGCCTTGCCGGGGCCGGGCGTGTACACGTTCAGATACAGGCAGTCCTCGTCGACCCGGCCGCCGACGTCGAGCCGCATGCGAGTCATCCAGGCGGCGCCGACCTGCAGCGGCGCGGCGCCCGCCCGCAGCGCCTCGCGCACGCCGCGCCAGCGCGGCGGCGGCTGCGGCGGAGCGAAGCGCAGGTCGCCGACCGGAGGGCGCGCGAACGGCACGCCGCGAAACACGTGTACGCCCCCGACTTCCTCGCCGGCCAGCTTTCCGTAGCTCGTCTCGACAGGCTTGCTCATTCAGGAGATGCAGCGGCAGCGGGGGGACTGAACTCTAGCTCTTCGTATTCAGGTTGGCGGCCAGGCGCATGGCGAAGTCGGTGAAGGCGCGCGGCACGAGCGAGTCCGCGGCGATCGTGGCGAGCGCGTCGAGCCCGACCACGTAGCGGCGCAGCGGCGCGCGGCTCTCGACCGCCGACACGATCGTGCGCGCCACCACGCTCGCGGGCGGCGCGAAGCGCTCGACCCACTCGACCAGCGAGTCCATGCGCTCGTAGGCCGGGCCGTACGGCGAGCCCTCGTGCGCCGCGCGCTGCGCGGCGAGGTCGCGCGCGCGTCCGGTGATCCCGGTCTTGAAGAAGCCGGGCTCGACGATCGAGACCGCGACACCGAACGACGCCACCTCGACGCGCAGCACGTCGGAGAGCGCCTCGAGCCCGAACTTCGACGCGTGGTACCAGCCGTTCAGCGGCATCACCGCCGCGCGCCCCGCGACCGACGACACCATCACGATCCGTCCCGCGCCCAGCCGGCGCATGCCGGGCAGCGCGCAGCCCGACACCACGGCGGGCGCGATCAGGTTCACGTCGAGCTGCGCGCGCGCGAGCTGCGCCGACACCTCTTCCACGGCGCCGGTCTGCGAGAAGCCGGCGTTGTTCACGACCGCGTAGAAGTCGGGCAGGTCCTTCCACGCTTCGACCACGCGCTCGTGGTCGGAAACGTCCAGCACGAGCGGGCGCACGTTCTCGGCGCAGCCCGCCTCGTCGGCGGCGGCGCGCAGCTCGTCGGCCTTGGCCTCGGAGCGCACGGTGCCCCAGGCCTCGAAGCCGCGCGCGGCGAAGCGCAGCACGCTCGCGAGCCCGATGCCCGAGTTCGCGCCCGTGACGATGACGGGCCCCGGCCGCGCAGCCATGCCGTCCCTCCCGGGCCGGATTCTACGCTAGAAGGGCATGGCGGCGACGGCGCGGGCGACGCCGTCCTCGCGCGCGAGCAGCTCGGAGACGCGCTGCGCCCCGGCTCGCCACGCGGGATTGTCGACGAGGTCGCGCAGCGCGGCGGCGAGGGGCTCGGGCTGGAGCCGGCGGCGGGCAAGGAAGCCGGGGCCGGCGTCGAGGGCGCGCAGACGGCTGCCCCAGAAGCGCTGGTCGGCGATGAACGGGATGACGAGCGCGGGCACGCCGGCGCGCAGCGCCGCGGCGGTGGTGCCGGCGCCGCCGTGGTGCACGACGGCGGAGACGCGCGGGAAGAGCCAGTCGTGCGGTGCGCCGTCCAGTGCGAACACGGTCTCGGGAAGCTGCGCGCGCGCGAGGCCGCCCCAGCCGGTCAGCATCACGGCGCGCAGGCCGGCGCGCGCGAGCGCGCGGGTGAAGAGCTCGGTGGTCTGCTCGGGGTCGGCGGACGGCATGCTGCCGAACCCGACACAGATCGGTTTCGGGCCGGCCGCGAGGAAGTCCTCGAGCCCGCGCGGCGGCTTCCAGTCGGGGCGGCGGTCGAGGAACCAGTAGCCGGTGAGCTCGATCTCCGGGCCCCAGTCCGGCGGCTTGGGCACCACCGCGCCGCTGTAGCCGTACAGGGTCGGCCAGCGCTCGCGCAGCATGAAGCTGAACGGGTTCACCGCCGGACCGAGCCCGAGCAGGCGCGCGCGCGCGGCGTCGTTCGCGCCGCGGATGATCCGGAACAGGACCTCCCAGGTGACGCGGTGGCTCGCGCGGCGCAGGCTGCCGGCGAACGGGAGCCAGCGGGGGATCTCCGGGAAGAGCCAGGTCCCGAACGCGCGCGTCGGGTGGCCGGGCTGCAGCAGCGCGGGCGCGAACGGGATCTCTTGGCTCTCGTAGAGCGCGTGCGCGATCGGCAGCGCGCCGGGCGCGGCGAGCAGCGCGTCCGCGCCCGAGGTCGCCAGACACGCTTCTGCGTAGCCCTTCTCGAGCACCGGCTCGAGCAGGCGCGACAGGTTGCGCACCATCACGACCGGGTTCCAGGCGGCCTTGAACACCGCCTGGCCCTCGGGGGAGCGCAGCAGCGCCTGCGGGTCGCCCGTGTCGAAGCTCGCGAACGCGACGCCGTGCGACTCGATCAGCTGGCGGAACGCGGGCGCAGCGCAGACCGTGGTCTGGTGGCCGGCCGCGTCCAGGCCGCGCGCCAGCGCCACGTACGGCTGGACGTCACCGCGCGAGCCGAGCGTGAGGATGCAGACGCGCATGCGGAGTCTCGCATCGACGCGAGGACAGGCCCGCCTTTAGCGGCCTTCCGGCGCCGGCAACTTCCCGGGCCGCCCGCGCGCGCCGCGCGCTACCATCGGCCGCGTGAAGGCCTTCCTCGTCTCGCACACGCACTGGGACCGCGAGTGGTACCGCACCTTCGAGGCGTTTCGCGCGCGGCTGGTCGACACGATCGACCGCCTGCTCGCGCTCGTCGCCGAGGACCCCGGCTACCGCTTCCTGCTCGACGGCCAGACGATCGTGCTCGAGGACTACCTGGCCGTGCGGCCGGAGCGGCGCAAGGACGTCGAGGCCGCGGTGCGCGACGGGCGCGTGGCGATCGGCCCGTGGTACGTGCAGCCCGACTCGCTCCTGCCCTCGGGCGAGGCGCACGTGCGCAACCTGCTCGAGGGCCGGCGCTCGGGCGCCGCGTTCGGTCCGGTCTCGAGCGTCGCCTATACACCGGACTCATTCGGGCACCCGGCGCAGTTCCCGCAGCTGTTCGCGGGCTTCGGACTGCGTGCGTTCGTGTACTGGCGCGGGAACCCGAGCGCCCTGGCCGCGTTCCCGCCCGAGTACCGCTGGCAGGCGCCCGACGGGAGCTCGGTCGTCGGCTGCCACCTCGGCGCCGGCTACTTCAACGCGGGCAACGTCGCGCTCGACCCGGCCGCGGCCGCGGGCAAGATCGCGCACGTCGCCGAGAAGCTGGTCGAGCGCACGCGCCAGGAGCGCGTGCTGTTGATGAACGGCTTCGACCACGCGGCGCCGTGCGCCGAAGCCGGTGCGATCGCGGCCGCGCTGGCGGAACGCACCGGCTGGGACGTGCGCCGCGCGCTGGTCGACGACTTCGTCGACGGCATCGCCGGCGAGCTGCCGGTGTTCCGGGGCGAGCTGGTCGGCGGAACCGCGGGGCCGCTCCTGCCGGGCGTCTGGTCGGCGCGGCTCCCGCTCAAGCTCCGCAACCGGCGCTGCGAGATCGCGCTCGAGCGCCTGGCCGAGCCGTTCGCCGCGCTCGCGCAGCTCTACGGGCTCGCGGACGAGCGGCCGAGCCTGCGCGCCGCGTGGCGCGAGCTGCTGCGCAACCAGGCGCACGACTCGATCGGCGGCTGCTCGATCGACCGCGTGCACGCGCAGATGGAGCCGCGCTACGACACCTGCGAGGAGCTCGCGCGCGAGACCACGCTGCGCGCGCTCGAGCGATTGTCGGGGCACGGGGTCGCGCGCGCGACGCCGTCCGGAGACGCGATCGAGCTCGCGGTCTGGAACCCCTCGCCGTTCCCGCGCGCGGGCGTGGCGCGCTTCGCGCTCGATCCCTGGCCCTCGATGCAGTCGAACGAGTCCGGGCCGTTCTTCCACCGCTGGCTGCTGCCGCCGCGCGAGGGCACGGGCTTCCGCGCGGACGGCGTTCCGGCGCGCGTCGTGGCGGGCAATCCGGACGGGCGCTTCCTGATCGCGGCCGCGAGCGAGGCGCGCGATCTCGAGCTCGTGGTCGGCGAGATTCCCGCGTTCGGCTGGCGGCGCGTGCGGCTCGAGGCCGTCGCCGAGGCCGCGCCGGACGTCGTCGACGCGGAGCGCGAGATCGCCTGCGGCGACGTCGCGGTGCGCGCGGCCGACGACGGCACGCTTTCGGTGCGCTTCGGCGCGCGCGAGCTCGCCGGGCTGTGCGCGCTCGAGGACGCGGGCGACCGCGGCGACAGCTACGACGCCGACCCGCTCGAGCCCGGCGCCCCGCGCGTGCAGAGCGTGGCGATCGAGCGCCGCCGCCACGCGAGCGGGATCGAGGAGCTCGAAATCGTGCGCGTGCTGCGCGTGCCGCGCGCGCTCGACCCGAGCCGCGAGCGGCGCGCGAGCGAGCTCGCCGACGTGCGCGTCGCGGTGCGCGCGCGCGTCGCGCCGGGCGAGCCGGGCGTCGCGCTCTCCGTGCGCGTCGAGCGCGCGGCCGAGGACCACCGCCTCCGCCTGCTCTTCCCGACCGGCGCGCCGTGCGCCGGGTTCCTCGCCGCTACGACCTTCGACACGATCGCGCGCTCAACCGCGCCGCTCGACGCGACCGGCTGGATCCACCCGCCGCCCGCGACCTTCCCCCAGCAGGGCTTCGTGTGCGCGAACGGGCTCGCCGTGGTCGCGCCCGGGTTGCCCGAGGCCGAGGTCCGCCCGGACGGCGCGATCGCGCTCACCGTTCTGCGCGCGGTGGGCTGGCTCTCGCGCGCCGACCTGCGCTCGCGCCCCGGCCCGGCCGGCCCGCAGCTCGCCGTGCCGGGCGCGCAGACGAATGCGGTCGAGGCCGAGCTGCGCCTGCTCGACGCGCGCGACACGTCGCGCGTCGCCTCGGACGCGCGCGAGATCGAGGCTCCGCTCCAAGCCGTGACGATCGCAGGCGCGCCGCTCGCGCCGGAGAACACCGCACTCGTCGCGCTCGAGCCGCGCACGCTCGTGCTCTCGGCGTGCAAGCCCGCGGAGCACGGCGACGGACTGATCGTGCGTGTGCAGAACCCCGGCAACTCCCCCGTGCGCGCGCGCCTGCGCACGGGCTTCGCGCTCTCGGCTGCGCACGCGCTGCGGCTCGACGAGAGCGATGCCGGGTTCTCGATCGAATTCGCGCCCGCGAGCGTCTCATTCGACGTTCCCCCGCACGCGCTGCGGACCGTGCGCCTGGTGGCTTCAGGCACGCGCTAGCGGCGCCGAAACCGGAGACTCGTGAAGACGAACCGCCGCGAGTTCCTGCGCACCGCCGGCTGGGCGAGCCTCGCCCTGCTCGGCCTGCCGCGCCGCGCGCGCGCGACGAACGAGCTGCGGCCCGATCCCGACCGGCTGCTCGCGCTCGCGCCGGGCTTCTCGTACCGCGTGCTCTCGCGGACCGGCGACCCGATGAGCGACGGCCTGCTCACGCCGGGCGGGCCCGACGGCACCGGCGCGTTCCGCGGCCCGAACGGCCGCCTGATCCTGGTGCGCAACCACGAGCAGGGCGCGTACCCGCGCGGCGCGAGCCCGTACGGCGGCGACGACTTCGAGCGGCTCGACCACATCGCGCTCGACCGCGTGTTCGATCCCGGCACCGGGCGCAGGCCGATGCTCGGCGGCACGACCACGCTCGTCTACGACCCCGCGCAGGGCGTGCTCGAGGCGAGCTGGCTCTCGCTCGCCGGGACGATCCGCAACTGCGCGGGCGGCGTCACGCCGTGGGGCTCGTGGCTGACTTGCGAGGAGTATCCCGGCAACGCGGGTGGTGAGCTCGGCCGCGACCACGGCTGGGTGTTCGAGGTGCCCGCGAGCGCGGAGCCGTCGCTCACCAAGGCCGTGCCGCTCGCGGCCATGGGCCGCTTCAACCACGAGGCCGCGGCGGTCGATCCCGCGAGCGGCGCGGTGTACCTGACGGAGGACCGCGGCGACTCGCTCTTCTACCGCTTCCTGCCCGAGACGCCGGGCAAGCTCGAGCGCGGCGGCAAGCTGCAGGCGCTGCGCCTGCGCGAGGCGCCCGCCGACACGCGCAACTGGAAGGACAGCCCGCGCTTCCCGGCCGGCCGCGCCTTCGCCGCCGACTGGGTGACGCTCGACGGTGTAGACGCGCCGCTCGACGACCTGCGCCTGCGCGGCCACAAGGAGAAGCGGGCCGCGCTGTTCGCGCGCGGCGAGGGCATCTGGGCCTCGAGCTCCGGCGTCTTCTTCACCGCCACGATGGGCGGCGCGGCCATGCGCGGCCAGATCTTCCGCTACGTGCCGAGCGAGCGCGAAGGCCAGACCGGCGAGTCCGCGCGCCCCGGCACGCTCGAGCTGTTCCTCGAGTCGGGCGCCGACGGCTCGCCGAACTATCCGGACAACATCACGATCGCGCCCTGGGGCGACCTGTTCGTGTGCGAGGACAGCTCCGATCGACCCGACGGGCTGGTGCGCGTCGCGCCGAACGGCGACACGGCCACGATCGCGCGCAACCTGTACAACGATTCCGAGCTCACCGGCGCGTGCTTCGCGCCCGACGGAAAGACGCTGTTCGTGAACGTGCAGAGCCCCGGCGTCACGCTCGCGATCACCGGCCCGTTCCGCGACTACGTCTGATCGACTTCGCTCGCCTTCGGCTCGCTGCGCGCGGCGCACGCACCGCGCGGTTGTGACAGAATTCCGGCCGTGCACGAGCTCGCGCCCCGCATCGCCGCGTACGCGACCGGCCGGCTGCCGCAGGCGGCCGAGCTCGAGGTGGCCGACGTCGAGCGCATCCACGGCGGCGCGTCGCGCGAGACGTACCGGCTGAAGCTGCGCTACCGCGACGGCGCGACGCGCGTCGAGCGGCGGCTGATCCTGCGCCGTGATCCGCCCGGCAGCCTGATCGAGACCGACCGCGCGATCGAGTTCGCCGCCTACCGCGCGTTCCACTCGACGCCCGTGCCCGTGCCCGAGGCGCTCTGGCTCGAGAACGACCCGAGCCACCTCGACTACCCGTTCTTCGTGATGGAGGAGCTGGCCGGCTTCGAGGCCTCGCCGCAGACGATCCTGATGCCGCCGTACTCAGGCCACCACGAGAAGCTCGCGCAGCAGAAGTGGTCGATCCTCGGCGCGATCGCCTCCGCCGATCCTGAGAAGCTCGGCCTGGTCGGACCCATGGCGCCGGTCGCGCCAACCGAGGCCTGGCGCCGCGAGCTCGACCACTGGACGCGCGTGATCGACGAGGACCAGCTCGAGCCGCAGCCGATCATGCGCGCCGCGATCCGCTGGCTGCGCCGCAACCCGCCGCCGGCGCCCGCGCGCCTGCACGTCGTGCACGGCGACTACCCCACCGGGAATTTCCTGTACGACAAGGAAGGCAACGTGCGCGGCATCCTCGACTGGGAGATGGCGCACCTCGGCGATCCGCTCGAGGATCTCGCCTGGAGTCTCAACCGCGTCTGGTGTTGGGCGCGCGACGGCCGCGTCGGTGGCCTCACTTCGAAGGAGAACGCGATCCGCATCTGGGAGTCCGCGAGCGGCCTGCGCGCCGACCCCGAGGCGCTGCGCTGGTGGGAGCTGTTCTCGAGCCTGAAGGGCCAGGCGATCTGGATCTCGAGCGGGCGCGAGTACCAAGCGGGCAAGAACCAGGACCCGGTGCTCGCGCTCTCGGGCTGGTGGCTGATGAACGCGCAGGACCGCGCCGCGCTCGAGACGCTGGGGAAGCTCGGATGAAGCCCGACGTTCCCAAAGCGCTCGAGATCGTCGCCGGACGGCTGCTCTTCGACGTCGCGCCGCACGTCGCGCCGTCCTACCGCCAGTCGTCGGTCGGCGTCACCGCCATGCTGCTCGGCATCGTGCGCGAGGAGTGGGACCGCGCGGCCGCGCGCCGCGTGCAGGAGAACGCGGCCCTGCGCGCGCTGTTCCGCGACGCGCTGCCCGTGGTCACCGACACGGATCTGCGTGGGAAGCTCGCGGCCGCCGCGGATTCGGCCGACGCGAGCCTGCTCGTATCGGAGCTCGACGCGAGCAACGACGCCCTGCGCGCGCTGCTGATCGAGCTGCACGCGCACGTCGAGACGCTCCAGAGCGCGGCCGCGCGCGCGCTCGAAGACGCGATCTGGCGCGAGCTCGTCGCCTCGACCGAACGGCGCAAGCTCTCGCTCGCGCCGTTCTAGCTCCACCGGTGCCGCGCTAGCGCGTCAGACGCAGGTCGCGGTACGCGGCGACGCGCCAGGCGCCGTCGTGCTCGACGAGGCGCGCTTCGACGTGGCGGAGCTCCGGCACGCCGAAGGAGGTCACGAAGCCCTTCGGATCGACGTTGACCGTGGCTTCGCCGGCGAGGAACACGGCGGGCCGGCCCGCGTGATCGGCGGCGTCGACGTTCAGGTCGAGCGCGAAGCCGCGCGCGGCGCCGGCGCGCGTGTCGTCGGGCAGCGCGATCGCGCGGTCGACGGCGAGGGCGAGCTCGGCCTCGCTGCCGGGCGCGACCAGGAGCCCGGCCGCGTCCAGGTCGTTGCGCACGAGCTCCCAGTAGAAGACCTCGAAGGTGGTCACCGCCGGGTGCTTCCCGGGCGACCTTTCGAGCCAGCTGTGAGCGTAGGCGCCACCTGCGGCCAGCAGCGCCGTGGAAAGCACGAGCAAGAGCGTCTTCATCGCCGATCCTCCGCGTGCACACGCGGCGGCCGACACCGCCGCATGTCTTCCCATCGGTCGGTCGCGGCGGAGCTTGTCTGCTTTCCAGTTGACTACGCTCGCGTGCGGCTCGCTGCGCGCCCACCGCGGGACATCGGCCCGCGGTCCGATGTCGGGGCGCTTGCAGGGCTCGCTCGGGGCGGCCCTCGCTCGCCCCTCTCGCTCAGGCGGGGGCGGCGGTGGTGACGGCAAAAGAGCAGCAGCACGCACTCGACGAGCATCACGAGCCAGGTCAGGACCGTGCCGAGGAAGCGGCCGGGCGTGGTGCCGGTGCTGGTCGAGAGGCCGAACGCGTGCAAGAGGCGGCCGAGCGCGAGCGATCCGCCGAGCCCGTGCAGCACCCAGAGCGGCCAGGCGCCGTTCAGCTCGACCAGGAACAGGAGCAGGAGCGCGAGCGGCACGTACTCGACGAAGTTCCCGTGCACGCGGATGCGCTGCTGCAGGAGGACGCTCGCGCCGTCGCCGAAGATCACCTTCTCGCTCGCGCGGGCGCGCACGACCTGCCCGGCGAGCGCGAGTGACAAGAGGCCCAGGATCGCGGCCCAGAGCGCGGTGACCGGTGTCAGCAGCATGGGTACCCCCTTGCCTGCAAGCTAGTGGGCGGCGTGCGATAGAGTCAATCGTCTTGAAACGCGATCTCGAGCCAGCGCTGCGCGCGGCGGCGGGTCTGCACTGGGCGCTGCTCGCCGCCGTGTACGCGCGCCTCGCCGCCAAGGCGTACCTGCGCTTCCCGCTCGACTGGGACTTCCTCGCCTACCACCTGCCGGGGGCGCTCGCGACCTGGGGCCTCACGAGCTACGTGCCCGAGCCGCGGCTGGTCGGCGTGCTCGACGGCTTTCCGCCGCTGCCGCGCGTCGTCGCGGGCGCGCTGGTGGTGCTGACGGGGCGCTTCTCGGCGGCGAGCGCGATCAACGTGCTCGCGTTCGCGCTGCTGCTCGTGGGCCTGCGCTTCGTGTACGGGCGCGCGTTCAGCCTGCGCTGGTTCCTGACGGCGCTGCTCGGCGTGCCGCTGTTCGTGTTCCATTTCAGCTCGGGCTACGTCGACCTGATGACGGGCTGCTGGCTCACGCTCGCGTTCGCCGCGCTTGCCGGGCTCGAGCACCGGTCGCAGCGTCCGCTCGGCCACGCGCTCCTGTTCGTCGCCGCGCTCGCGCTCGCGATGCTGACCAAGCTGCAGTCGTGGCCGGTCGCGGGGCTGCTCGGCGCGGCGGGGCTCTGGCGTTTCTTCTGGCTCGCGCGCGCGGGCCGACTCTCGCGCGAGCGCGCGCTCGCGCTCGGCGCGGCGCTGGTGATGGTGCTCGCCGCCTGGCCGGCGCGAAATCTCGTCGTGCACGGGAACCCGCTCTTCCCGGTGCGCTTTCCGGTGCTGCACGCGCTGTTCCCGAACTCGCTCATGGAGCCGGACTCGAGCACCGCCAACCTGCCGGGCTGGCTGCAGGACGAGCCCGCGCCGCTGCGCTTCGCCGCGTCGGTCGCGGAGTGGAACCGCCTGTACCCGGGCGAGCGCTTCGTGTGGACGCTCGACCAGGCCGCGCGCGCGAACCCCTACACCAGTCCGCACCACCGGCTGGGCGGCTGGTTTCCGTGGACGCTCGCGTGGCTCGCGTTCGGCAGCGCGCTCGCGATCCGCGCCCGCCTGGTCCCCGCGTCCGCGCTCGCCGCATTCGCGGGGGCGGTCGCGCTGATCGCCTTCCTGCCGCAGAACAACGAGCTGCGCTACTGGATGTTCGTGCCGCTCGTGCTCGCGCACTGGACGGCGCTCGGCGTCGATCGCGCGCGCCCGTTCGCGCGCGGCGCGCTGAAGGCCGCGCTGTTCTGCGGCGCGGCGTTCGTGCTCGCGGTCACCCGCCCCTTCGGGATCGACGCGCGCCCGCCGCACGATTTCGCGCCGACCCGGGCGCGCGCGTTCTGGGCCGAGCAGGCCGCGCGGCCCTCCGCTTCGCCGGTGCGGATCTGCGACGTGAACCCGCAGGGGATCTTCTATTCCGGCCCGACCTTCCGCGAGTACCCGGTGATCGCCTGCTTCAGCTGGGAAGAGTGAGCGCTCGTGTCAGAATGCGCTTCCCCGGAGGTGTTCCCGATGGCTGCGCTCGTTCCGCTGCCCGCGCAGCCGCGCGAAACCGACTGGCCGACGCACGAGTGGCCGCGCGGCGAGCTGCCGCCCGGCTTCGCGGAGCCGCCGTTCCCGGACGCGGGCCAGACGTTTGCCCTGGTCGTGATCTGGCGCGGGCGGCTCGTGCTGGAGCGCTACGGCCCGGAGCACGGACCCGACAGCACGCTGATCTCCTGGTCGGTCGCGAAGAGCTTCCTGCAGACCTTCGTCGGCCTGCTCGTGCGCGACGGCAAGATCGCTCGCGACACGCGCGCGGACCTGCCGGCCTGGCGCGCGCCCGGCGACCCGCGCGCCGCGCTCACGCTCGACGTGCTGCTGCGCATGTCGAGCGGGCTGCGCTGGCTCGAGGACTACGTCGATGCCGGGAAGTCGGACGTGATCGAGATGCTGTTCGGCAGCGGCAAGGACGACGTCGCCGGCTACGCCGCGCGCTCCGAGCTCGCGCACTCGCCCGACACCGTCTGGTGCTACTCGAGCGGCACGAGCAACCTGGTCTCGGCGCTGGCGGGCTGCGCGCTCGGCGGCGGGCGCGACGCCGTCGAAGCCTACCTGCGCCGCGAGCTGTTCGAGCGCATCGGCATGCGCAGCGCGAGCTTGCGCTTCGACGCGGCGGGCACCTGGATCGGCTCGTCGTTCGTGTTCGCGACCGCGCGCGACTTCGCGCGCTTCGGCCTGCTCGCCCTGCGCGACGGCGTCTGGGAA
>Ga0187893_10008500_pt1 | contig 16158 bp, 16 predicted proteins | sample MA1701074metaG_FD_139574 | JGI IMG/M metagenome (GOLD analysis project Ga0187893, IMG submission 139574) | White microbial mat communities from a basaltic lava cave in the Kipuka Kanohina Cave System on the Island of Hawaii, USA - MA170107-4 metaG ...
ACTACAAGCCAGCCGAAAAGACATTCGTCCTCTCATGGGCGACGAGTGCTGCCACGGCGCAGGTCGCTCGCATGACCGCGATCATTCGTGCCGAGTACCCGGACTTCTGGCCCGAGGCTGTTCGGGCGCTCATCGTGCACTCGGCGGGCTGGACGCGAGCGATGGAAGGTCATCTTCGCGGCGCGGGGGGCAAGCGCGCCAGAGCCCGGCTGGTGCGCCGCTACGGATTCGGCGTGCCACACCTCGACCGGGCACTTCGCAGCGCGAACGACGCGCTCACGCTCGTAGTGCAGGCCGCGCTCCGTCCTTTTTCCGACGGGAAGATCAACGAGATGCACCTGCACCAGCTGCCGTGGCCAAAAGACACTCTGGAGGAGCTGGGCCAGACGTTTGTTCGGCTGCGCGTGACCTTATCCTACTTCGTAGAGCCGAACCCCGGGCGCCGCGGGTGGAAGAAGAGGCACCGGTACGCGTCGCACGCGTTTCGCTTCGACGTCAAGTCTCCCACGGAGAGCATCGGTGAGTTTCGGAAACGGTTGAACTATCGGGCGCTGGAAGAGGACGAGGACAGGCCGAGTGCCGGTAGCGATTCTGAGGGATGGTTTCTCGGTGAGCAAACCCGCAACAAGGGCTCAATCCATTCGGATGTGTGCGCGGGCACCGCTGCCGATCTGGCTGAGCGTGGCGTCATCGGCATCTACCCGGTGTCTGGTTGGTGGAAGGATCAACCCAAGCGCGACCGAGGTGTGCTCGGGGCACGTTACGCGCTGGTAGTCAGTATCGAGACCGAAGCCGCCGGTGTAGACATTTGGACTCCGGTAGCCCAGCAAATCGGCATCCCTGTCGAGGTAGTCACTGAAGTTTGAGCCTTCGCGAACCGAAGACAACTAGTGCCTCAACTGCGCCAACGTTTTTCTGCGCTGGAGGACGGACGCCAATGGCACAGGAACCTCGCGTGGCCGCCATTTTCCGGACCGCACCACGATTATAAGCGCCGCAGTTTCACACGACTCTCACGCACTCCGGTCATTTCTTAGAGTGGCCGAGTCCATGTTCCACTGAAGGCTTCGCGTCGGCAACGATGAACCTCAACTTGCTAAGCCACGGCTCATTGCCGGGGTCCCATGCTACCATACATCGTACGTTAAGCCAGAGCCCAGACTGAGCATCCGGTCATAGGCACCCCCAGGTCCATCTCGCCATTTTTGGGCACAATTCTGTAGGTCAAAGTTGCTAGAGCGATACGATCGAATTGACAACCTCAAGGCAGAGGCCTCTACCGGCGCGCACTCGTGCCAAAACCCCTCTTTAGCATTATTATCCCGACATATGCACGCCCGGACCTGCTCCGGGAGGCCATCGGCTCCGTGCTGGCCCAAACCGTCGAGGACTTCGAGTGTCTTGTCGTCGATGACGCCAGTCCGTCACCGGTGATGGTCAAAGACGATCGGCGGGTACGCGTCATCCACCGATCGAAAAACGGGGGCCCCGCCGCGGCCCGCAACACCGGGCTAAGGGCGGCCACTGGTCAGTACGTGACGTTTCTGGACGACGACGATTTGTATACGCCCGATCGGCTCGCCATCGCGTTGGAAGGCCTGAAACACGCGGGGCTAGCGACCTGCTGGATGCGCTACCTGGACGCGCCGCCCGGCGGCAACCGGATTCTCGACGAACGGGCTTCCGAGACGATTCTCGATGGCTTGACGCCCAACGTCGGAACCGCCGTCGTCGAACGCGCGGTTATCAGCCCATTTGACGAGCAGTTCATGGCCGCGGAAGATATCGAGTGGTGGCTGCGGATGGCTCAGGTGTCCACGGTCCATACGGTCACCAAGATCGGTTACCTGATGCGGCGCCACCAGGGTCCGCGCTATGGCATCGACGCAGCCGCGCGCGTGCGGGGGAGATTGCTCCTGCTCCACATTCATGCCGCGTATTTCGCAACGCGTCCGCGGGCGAGCACCTTCCAGTGGAAGCGGCTCGGTCTGCTGGCGAGGGAGTCCGGCGATTATGCGTTTGCCCGGACCGCCTTTCTCAGGAGCATGAGGATGAGCCCTACGATCGCCACGTTCTGGCATTTGGTCCGGTCCTGCCGGCCTTCAAAGAAGCGTCGACTGAACTGCACGTCCACTTCCTCGCGCTAACCCATGAGCAAAACCTTCGAGCCGCCGCTCGCGCCGCCACCCGAGCTTCGTTTTCGGCGGCAAATTCGGTTGGGCGCGTCAATCCGCGATCTCTGGCAGGCTCGAGAACTGGTACGAACGCTGGTGGAAAGAGACTTCCGCGCGCACTATAAGAAGACGGTACTGGGCTTTGCGTGGGCGATCGTCCCACCGGTTACCTTTATGATCGTCTTTAGCCTCTTCTTCCGCCGCGTCGCTAATGTCAACACAGAGGGCGTGCCCTACTCGCTGTTCACCTACGTGGGCCTGCTTCCCTGGACATTCTTCTCAGGATCCGTCTCGCGCGGCGGCTTGAGCCTGCTGGCAAATGCCGGGCTCCTAAACAAAGTGTATTTCCCTCGCGAGATCTTTCCTATCGCCGGGATGATCTCGGCTGGAATCGATACCCTCATTGCCCTTCCGGTCCTTGGGATCTTGTTTCTTTTCACGGGATTTGCGCCCAAGCCAACGGCGGTCTTCATTCCGCTTCTGCTGTTGATTCAGGTACTGTTTACCCTCGGCGTGACTCTCGCGGCCTCGGCAGTCGTCGTGTACTTCAGGGATCTGCGCCACGCCCTCCCCCTCATTCTCCAGTTTGGGATCTTCGCGACCCCGGTGGCCTACAGTCTTGATGCAATTCCCGCATCGCTGCGTGCGCTTTATGGAGCCCTTAACCCCTTGGCTCCGGTCATCGACGGGTATCGACAGGCCGTCCTGCTAGGCCGCGTTCCCGCTTGGGACACGCTGATCCCTGGAGCCGTTGCGTCTTGTGCCGTCATGCTGGCGGCCTATGTGCTCTTCAAGCATCTGGAGACAGGGTTCGCGGATGTCGCGTAAGGGCACCGTCAGCGCTGTCCGCATCTGGAAGCGGTTTGCCGTCGACCACCGGCGTCGACTGCTGCGCGACCAGATTGGTGGGCTCAGCCGCGGGCTGCGTGGGGGTGGAGACCGGGACTGGCGTTGGGCGCTTCGTGATGTGACCTTGCGCGTCGAACCGGGTGAGGCGGTCGGCATCGTCGGTGCCAACGGGTCCGGTAAGTCTACCTTTTTAAAGATCCTGACGCAGGTCATGTACCCTTACGCGGGTCGTGTCGAGGTCCACGGCCGGGTCGCGGCATTGATCGAGCTCCGCGCCGGTATCCACCCAGATCTGAGTGGCCGGGAGAACGTCTACCTGTATGGCTCCCTCGTGGGCATGAGACGCGCCGAGGTCGTCCGGCAGTTCGACGACATCGTGGAGTTCTCCGAGCTGTCGGAAGCCATCGACCGTCAGGTCAAGTTCTATTCGTCCGGGATGCAGATGCGACTGGCGTTCTCTGTGGCGGCGATCCTTCAGCCGGACGTCCTGCTCGTCGACGAGGTTCTGGCCGTGGGCGATGCGGCATTCCAACAAAAGTGCCTGGATCGCATGCAGACGCTCCTGAGCCAGGGGACAACTTTGGTATTCGTCTCGCATGACCTAGCCGCCGTTGAGGCCATCAGCTCGAGAGGCATGTGGCTCCAAAACGGCGCGGTAGAGGTGATCGGACCGGTGCGCGATGTTCTCGGCGCCTACCGCCATCGCATCGAGGAACTCGCGTCCTCATCGGGTCAGGCGTCTGGTATTGTTCGGCTCAAGGAAACCTCGATCAAAGCGCCTGATGGTGCGGAGATCAGGACTCAGGATCCGCTAGAGGTTCGGTTTGTCGTCGAGAATCCCGACCCACGATCCGTGAGACTCTACCTCGGCGTGAGCGAAGGCCCCGCGACCCCCATCTTTGTGGTGCGCCGCGACATGCACCTAGGCACAGGGGAGTCGAAAGTGCAGTGCACGATTCGCAGCCTCCCCCTCCCGCGAGGGCGGTACTATCTCTGGGCAGGGATCTTCGACGTCAAGGGTCGCGAGTTGCTGCCGTGGCATCCGGCCGCTGAGTTTGACGCCAGAGGGCCGGATCTCGACTCCCCACCGCGGGGGGTCGTGCGCCTTGCCCCTGTCCACGTGGATGCAACCTGGCGGTTGGGCGCGGAATGAAGATTCTGGTCGTCGCACAAACATACCCCTGGCCGCAAACGACCGGGGCAAGGATGAGGCTGGCTAATGTGCTGCGGGGCCTGGGACGCATCGGCGAGATCGACTTGTGTGTGCTCGCGGATGCCGATCAAGACGATGCTTCCCCTGCGCCGCATGATCTACCTATCGATCGCGTGACCGTGATGAAGCGGCCCCGCGTTGAGCTCTCCCGGATCGACCGCGTGCGGTGGCTGGTAGGTGGACGCATGCCTCTAGTCTTCATGAAACAGGACTTTGCGCGGGTGCGGGAGCGCTTCGGGGCCTGGTCCCGGCCGCCATACAATGTAGCGTGGCTCTGCCGTGCCGCGAGCTATGTAGCGTTGCGCGATTCGATCACAGCGCCGATCATCGTGGACTTGGACGACCTCGAAGATCGCAAGATCACCGCGAGGATGGCGCGCACGCCGTTCGAGCGTGTGGGATCGCCGGTGGGAAGAATGCGGACACGTCTGGCGTCCCTGTGGCGCGCGAAGCATGCCCGCCTCTGGAAGCAGCTGCACACGCAGATCGCAGCCACCGTTGATGCCGTGGTCGTCTGCAGTGAGCACGATCAGCGCCATCTGGGTGTGGACAACGCCTTTGTCGTTCCAAACGGCTATCCGGTGCAGGAGAAGACGGTCGGCAAATCCCACGTACTGTCCCCGCCGACGATCGTCTTTCAAGGGTTGCTCCTCTATCCTCCCAACCGTGATGCAGCCCACACCCTCGTGGAACGCGTTGCGCCATTGATCCGAGCCCAGATCCCCGAGGTGCAGATCCGGCTTGTGGGCACGTGCGACGAGCACATCCGGCGACTCCATCGTCCCCCCGATGTTGTCGTGACGGGGTTCGTCCCCGAGGTGGTCACGGAGCTCGCGCGCGCTGATCTGATCGCGGTGCCCATTCGATTCGGCGGAGGGACACGGATCAAGATTCTGGAGGCTTTTGCGCACCGAATTCCCGTCGTCTCGACGTCCATAGGCGCCGAGGGGATCGAAGCGCTCGATGGGCGTGAGATCTTACTCGGGGACACTCCGCAGGCGTTCGCCGATGCCTGCGTCCGCGCGCTGACCGATCTACCCTTGCGTCGCGGGCTGGCTGACGCCGCGCACCGCCTGTTCCTCGAACGATACCGGTGGGACGAGATCCACCCCCGGATCGCATCTCTAGCCGCCCAGATCGCTGCGCCGCGGCAGGGCTTCTTGACGAGTCCGCCGAAAACGCCCCACAATGTCAGCGGAAGATCACCGCCTTAGGGAGACGTTCCAATGGTAAAAGGACAGCTCATGCAGTGGCTCAGGTTTGTATGGGGCACGCTCAACCAAGTCGAGGGTTTCTTCCCCAAGCTCAAGGCCATCGGCAAGTTGGTCATCATCTTGAAGAACAGGTGATCGTCGATGTTCTATTCGAATGACCAGTTTCCATTTACGAAAACACTCGAGCAAAACTGGCAGTCGATTCGAAACGAGCTGCAGCGTCTCAAGGACGGGCAGTTCCTCGACTGGCCGGAGAAGCATCTATACGGGGAAGGCTGGACCGTCTTTGGGCTGATCTCCTTTGGGATCGAGCTCGATAAGAACACCAAACTTTGTCCGGAAACGACACGGCTGGTCAAGCAGATCCCCGGGATCCAGACGGCCGGGTTCTCGCACATGAGGCCGGGGACGCATATCACCCCGCACGTGGGGCATCCGGAAGGGGTGCTTCGGTGCCATCTCGGCTTGATGATCCCGGAGAACTGCGCCCTTCGCGTCGGCAACGAAACGCGGAAATGGGAGGAAGGCAGATGCATGGTGTTCGATGACACCATTGAACACGAGGCGTGGAACAAGAGCGACAGGTCCCGCGTCGTCCTGCTGCTGGACTTCAAAGCCCCTGAGCTGGTCGTGAATCCTCCCAAACCCAAGAAAGAGGGCTTCTTGACGCGGTTATTCAAATCGTAGCCGCTCACTAAACCTCGATCCGTTCCCCTCTGTCTATAGAGGCAAAACAGAAGGCGATCCGGAGCGTGAGCCGGTCGCCAGAGGGGGTAGAATTATGACGAAGATTGGTGTTGCGGCAGTGACCCTGACGACCGTGTTGGCTCTGGGCGGCATCGCGCAGGCCGGGTCGATCAACCGCCGGGAGCACCGGCAGACTCAGCGCATTGTCAATGGCGTCCGCTCGGGCGAGCTCACCGCGCGAGAGACGTCCCGGCTCTTGGCGGAGCAGGCCTGGATCCGGGTCGAGGAGTGGCGGTATCGCCGCAGCGGCGGCGGTCTCAGCCCACGCGAGTACCTCGACTTGCAGCGCGACCTCAACCGCGCCAGCAGGCACATTTACCGCCAGAAGCATGACGGTCAGTCGCGCTAATTGTGCTCGCGATCGACGGCCACGGGGCCGGGCCGGCGCCCGGCCCCACACGTTGGCGGCGATGCCCAGCCCCGCAACCGGAGGACGACACCGAGGTGTCGAATCAAGAAGTGCCCGTCCACGCAGCTCACTTAGGGGGAACCATCATGAAGTTCTCACAAGCGTATGACGCGCTGACTCAGGCTCGGGTCAGACTCTTCGACTGGATCAGGCCGCTGAGCCAGGAGCAGTACACGCAGCAGTTCCCGTTTGGGCTGAAGACGCTACGCCGCACTATGATTGAAATCGCCGAGGTGGAGTGGATGTATACGACCCGCCTGAACGAGCAGGAGGTCCCCTCGCAGGCGGAATGGCCGATCAGCGAGGAACGTCAACCGACCTTCGCGGAGCTGGAAGCCGTGTGGGCGAAACAGGTTCCCTGGGTGAGGTCCACCCTGGCGGGGATCACCGACTGGGAAAAGGAAATCGAACGGCGCGTGACCGACGGCGGCAAGACACGTGTCCTCACCGTTACCAAGGCGGAGGCCGCCACGCAGTTGCTGTTGCACGAGGTCCATCATCGCGCCCAGGCCATGGCCATGTTGCGGCAGATGGGCGTTGAGGCGCAGAACCTGGACTACATCCAATTCGTCCGCCGGGTTCGGGAAGAACCGGCGCGCGCCTAAGGCGTGTAGCTTCGGAACGCGCCAGTCAGCGAACCTCCCTCAATCTTCCGCAGGAAGCCGAGACCGGGGCCAGAAGGCTCATGTCCCCCGGTGCACACCGGAGCCCGCGAGCCGGAGCGGCGATGAAGACGGTTGAACAGGTCATGACTCCTGGCGTCGCAACCGTTGACGCAGGCAAAACCGTCTCCGACGCCATCGCCGTCATGCTCGATCACAACGTCAGCCTGCTCCCCGTCATCGACGGCGAACGCCTGGTCGGCGTCATCACGATGCGCGATCTGCTCAGGGCCCTCCCGTACCGGCCCATCGTCGACGTCATGCAGCGGGATGTTCCCACGGTCCCGGCCTCCATGCTGATCACCAATGCCTATGTCGTCATGGAAGAGCAGCAGCTCAGTCAGCTTCCCGTCGTCGACAACGATCGCGTCGTGGGGGTGCTCACGCGCGAGAGCATCCTCCGGGAATTGGGTCTGCCAATCGATCCGCTCACGGAGCTGCCGTGGGCCGCGGCGCTGAGAGAGCGGGCCATCAGCTACCTCAAGGACGGGCGCGAGATCGCCATCATCTTCTTCGACCTGGACAACTTTGGCACGGTCAACAAGCAGTTCGGGCACGTCGCGGGCGATCGATACATCAAGGCCGTGGCCGATGCGCTGCAGGCCACCATCGACATCTCGAAGGATCTGCTGTGCCGCTACGCCGGCGATGAGTTCGCCATTCTCACCACACGACTGCGCGATGATGCCGAGAGCCTGGGCCGCCGCGCGCTCGACGCCATCGCGGCCGCCAAGCCGCTCGAGGTCTCCTCAGACTTCTCGCTGATCGCGTCGATGGGCATCGCCGGAGGGAAGCGGACCACCGAGCGCGAGGATGTCCACTTCGAGGCGACGGTGGATGACCTTATCACGCTTGCGAGCCGGCAAACGACCCGGGCCAAGATCGAGAAATCCGGAAGCGCGCCGCATACGGCCGACGCCGAGCCCGACGGCAGAATGCGCCTGTCATCGGCGGAACAGCCGCGCCGGCACCTCGACGAGCCGTCCCGCCTTCGGTTGCGGCGCGTCAGTCTGGTCACGGTGCGCGGCGAGGTCACGGCCGCGGTTGAACTGGGCATGGGAAGCGGCCGCCACTTCGGGGAGGTGAAAGGCCCGGGCCTCGGCATGGCCCCCTGGCGCATGCTCGCGTATGCGACTGCCCAGGCCGTGAACCGCATGCTTCCTCGCGGATGGAAGGCGGCGGTCGACGAGGTGCACATCATCTCGACGTCGGCGGGCAGCCTGGTCGCGGTCACCGTTTATCTCGGCAGCATGCAGGGAACGCCGGACCGATACGCGGGCTGCGTTCTCGTGGATGGCGACGTCGGGCCCGCCGTCGTGAAGGCCACGCTGCAGGCGATCAACCGGCGCCTTGGTCACTTGCTCCAGGCGCGCGGCTCAGCGGACGCCGGCGACCCCGCGGACTAACCCGTCCGCAAACTAGACTCCGATGAGACGATCGTTCTCGCGATAATCCACCGGACAATCGATCACCGTCGGCACCTCCTCGGCAAGCGCCTCCTTCAGCGTTGGCACGAGGTCGCGCGCAGTCGCAATGCGATACCCGCGGCAGCCGAAAGATTCGGCCAGCCTGGCAAAGTCCGGGTTGCCAAAATCCACGCCGGCTGTCCGGCCGAACCGCTGCATCTGCTTCCACCGTATCGACCCATAGCCGTCATCGCGAAAGATCAACGCGACGATGGCAGCCTGTAAGCGCACGGCTGTCTCGAGCTCATGGACGTTCATCAGGAAACCCCCGTCGCCACACACCGCAACGACGCGCCGCTCGGGATGCACCATCTTCGCGGCAATCGCGCCCGGCAGCCCGATACCCATGGCCGCAAAACCGTTCGAGATGATCACCGTGTTCGGCTGCCGCGCTCCGTAGGATCGCGCGAGCCATAGCTTATGCGCGCCGACATCAGAGATGACGAGATCCTCGGGGGCGAGCGCTGTCTCGAGGTCGGCGAAGATTCGTTCCGGAAACAGCGGGAATGCATCCGCGCGGCGTCGCGCGCCATCGTCATGGCTCCCGCCCCTGACCGCCCGTGTCTTATCGGACCGCTCGGCCCGTGTGACGAGCGGGGGCAGCAGCTCCAGCGCTTCACGCACGTCGGCCACAACCTCCACCGCGGGCTGATAGTGCGCGTCAACCTCGGCGGAGGTGAAGTCGATGTGCACGATCTGCGCACGCCGGCGGGGATTCCACGTGCGCGGGCTAAATTCCACCGGGTCATACCCGACGGCGATCACGCAGTCGGCCTCTTCAAATCCACCTCGCTCGTAGTCCCCCTGCGCCATGCCGACCGTCGCAATGGCGAGCGCATGGTCCGCCGGCAGAATGCCCTTTGCCATAAACGTGTTGACGACGGGAATGCCCGCCTGCTCTGCCAGATGGCGCAGTTCATCTGCCGCGCGGCCGCGGATCACGCCATTGCCGGCCAGAATGAGCGGCCGCCGCGCCTGAGTGATCAGCTCGGCGGCCTTCGTGAGCGACGGCCGATCGGGCGAGGGACGCCTGGCGCGCTCAACACGCAGCGGTTCGCCCTCCGCCTCCGCCTCCGCGACGTCTTCCGGCAGCTCGATCAGGCATGCACCGGGCTTCTCCTCTTGTGAAAGCTTGAAGGCTTTTCGGACCACTTCCGGGATGATCGCCCCGGTCTCCACCCGGCTGTTCCATTTTGTCAGCGGCGCCGTGGCCTGGAGGATGTCCACAAACTGGTGCGATTCCTTGTGCATGCGGTCGCGGCTGACCTGACCCGTGATCGCCACGACCGGCGCGCGGTCCAGGTTGGCATCGGCCAGACCGGTCACCAGGTTCGTGGCGCCCGGCCCGAGGGTTGCCAGACAGACCCCCGCGCGGCCGGTGAGCCTGCCGTACACGTCGGCCATGAAGGCGGCACCCTGTTCGTGTCTGACGGTGACAAAGCGGATGGGTGAATGGAGGAGCGCATCGTTGAGGTCCAGCGTCTCCTCACCCGGAACTCCAAAGATATATTCCACGCGCTCACGCTCCAAACACTTGATCATCAACTCGGCGCCGGTCATCGTCCACCTCCGCGTCCCTCTATCGTACCCGTCCGCTGATGACTCTGTATCTCTGTATCATGGAAGAAAACATCTCGAGGGCGCTATGGCGCGTTCAGTGAACGTGATAGGGCTGGGCCTGATGGGCCGGCCGATGGCCCGGGCGCTTATGGCAGCCGGCTTTGAGGTCACCGGCTGGAACCGATCCACGCTGCCGCCCGATCAGGTCGCGGGCATTCGGCTCTGCTCGAGCCTGATGGAAGCCGCAGCGGCCGATGTGTGCCTGCTCGTGCTGGCCGATTCCGCGGCAACGGACGACGTGCTCGATCGCCTCGAGCCGCATATCCGGCCCGGCACGGTTGTCCTCGACATGGGGTCTTCTGATCCATCGCATTCGAAAGAGCACGCGCGTCGCCTCAGCGCGAGGAGCGTCGGATGGGTCGACGCTCCCGTGTCTGGCGGCCCCGAGGGAGCCCAGACCGCCAGCCTGGCGATCATGGCCGGCGGCGCGGAGGCTGACGTGACGCGGGTGATGCCGATCCTGCAAGCGCTTGGCCGCGCAGTCCATGTGGGCGGGCCCGGCGCCGGCCATATGGTCAAAGCCATCAATCAGCTCATCGTCGGGCTGACTATCGAAGCGGTGGCGGAGGCGCTGACCCTCGCCGAGAGATCCGGCATCGACCCCCGCCTTGTGCAGGAAGCGCTCACAGGCGGCTTCGCCGATTCCAGGGTCCTGCAGATTCACGGCACGCGTATGATCGAGCGCGCCTACGTGCCGGGCGCGAGGTCGAAAACCCAGCTGAAGGACCTGCGTCTGGCGCTCAAGATGGGTCAGGCCGCGTCGCTGTGGTTGCCGCACCTTGCGAGCGCTGCAACCCTCTACGAGACGCTGGTGGACCAGGGCGACGGGGATCTCGATCATTCGGCCCTCCACAAACTTCTTTGACCGTGGGGAAAGCGCAATCAGGAAGGCCACCGAACGTGAAATCAGTTTGCAGTGTTTAATACTCCTGTGAATTGGCTATAACATTCCAGCGGAGGGACAGCCGCGGAGGTCGCCGTGCATTCCGTTTCAACCAGCCAAGTTAGTGTTCATATAGAGGACTATTCCCCTCGTGATGGCGATCATCTGTGTTCGCTGTGGACTGACCCGGTAACTGACCGAGCCGTCGGCACACGCTTTTTGGCGGGCGGAGATGCGGCCGAACGGGGTCTGTGGATCCTCGATAGCTCGCGCGATGGTGAGTGTGGGATTCCGGCGGACTTTGCCGCGGGCTCCGGTCCGTTTATCCGGTACTCTACTGATCGAGTTCACGTCGAGGGAGGCCGGTTTGACCCCGACCGCATGCGGGGGTTTTGGTCGAGCCGGGCCGCGGAGACCGCGCCGTCCGGCGCGAAGCACCTGCGCGCCGTCGCCGAAATGGCCTGGGCGCTGCGCGCCTTACCCGGCACGGATCAAGCACCGGCATTCGAATCAAGCCTGAATCCGCATCTGCACTCGCTTCCTCTCTCGGTGATCTGTCAGTACGGCTCCACGAAGTTCAGCGCCGAGATTCTTCTCGCCATGATCCTGTCTCATCCGCTGGTCGTGATCGGTGATCGCGTGATGACCAACCCCTTCTCGATCGATCACGAGCATTTTCCTGAACGATTCGCGGCGCTGCGGGGCGATAGCCAGGCGGCCCTGGTGCCGATGTGGAGTCACTTCCTCCACGAATTGCCCTCGACCACCGAGGTCGCCACTTTTCTCTGCAACTCGCTGCCAACCCTCATCGGCGCCGAACGGGTGTGGGTCACGCTCCATGGCATGCCGGAACCCCTGATGCTTGAGGTCGCGACAGACCGCGTGACCGCCACGGACCTCGAGCCGGTTCGTCGTTTGACGCTGGATCGCCGCGGACGATTGTACGGACTCTGGCCGGGCAGCGAAAGGATCGCTGGAGGTGCAGTACAGTTCGGGATGATCGAGGGGTTGGGAGTTCTCGAATCCACGTACTACCGGGATACCGGCCGCATCATCGTCACACGCACGGACGCCTTTGCCCGACCGGAGCTCGCGCGATTTGCGACCATCGCCTCAGAGGTCGCGCGAGCAATGGTCGGAACCCTCAACTGAATGCCTCCCACCGCGACGCCTAAATCGCCGCACCTGCCCCACCGGATCTGCTAAAATTTTGCCGCGGGGCCCGTAGCTCAGTGGATAGAGCAGGGACTCCTAAGCCCTCAACGAACGCCAAGGGCGCAAATACAGTCAGGACGCGGGTTTCAGCGATCGGCCTTGCCCCTCTCAGTCATGTAGTCCCCTGACCAAGTTCGGGTGCTTTCGAACCTCGGTAGGGGACGAAAGCGCGCCATCTGTCGGCCACTAACCTACGTGGGCGGTGTATACTTCAGGTAAGCTTTTCGGGAACCGACCTATGACCAGCAAGCCGCCAGTTGTTCACACTGACCCCCAAATTCTCGGCGGCACCCCGGTGTTCGTCGGGACCCGGGTTCCGGTTCAAACCCTCTTCGATTACCTGGAGGGAGGAGAAACCCTCGACGAGTTTCTCAGGCAGTTCCCCTCCGTGAAGCGCGACCAGGCCATCGCCGCCCTCGATATGGCGCGCGACTCGCTCCTGGCCGGTGCGCCTCCTGCTTGACGAGCACTTGCCGGTTGACCTCGCGGCGGAACTAACCGGTCACGAGGTCGACACGGTCGTTGGACTGGGGTGGCAGGGGATCACTAACGGGGAGCTCCTGCGGCGGGCCAGCGCTCGGTTCGATGCTTTCCTTACGATGGACCGCAACATCGAGTTCCAGCAGAATCTTGCTGTGCTACCGTTCGGCATTATCCTGCTCTCCGCAACATCAAACCGAATGGCGCATCTACGGCCGTTGGTCCCAGCTATCCTCACTGCGGTACAGGACATTGCACCCGGTAGTGTGCAGCGGATCGGTGCCTGATATGGATAAGACGGGCATGAGCACACAGCGCGCTCGCCACCGCTAGAACCGCGGCTCGCTGAGCCTTGATGCGGCGTGCTCCGGTCGTTCTGGAACGCGCGGGAGGGTTTAGCCGAGCTGAGATCAATGTCATTCTGAGGCTCGTTCATGAACATCGTGGGCAACTCTTGGAGAGATGCATGAGTCCTTCGGGCATTGAGATTCAAGAAGCAGGAGCTCAGTCGGTGACCGTCACCGATGAAGCATTGAGCGTGATCTCGTCGATGGTCGAACTGTCATCGTACCCTTGGTGATGTGGTATCCGCGGCTTTGGTATGGTTCGAAAGGCGAACGCGATAGTTTCGAAATCCTTGGGGACGGCGCATACATCCATTGGCCCGAGCTCGACGAGGACCTAACAGTTTCAGGGCTTTTGGCGGGACACCGGTCTGGAGAGAGTGCGTGCTCGCTGAGGAAGCGGCTGGTGGCCAGGAAATCCAAAGGCAGGAAACGTTCGCAGAAGCCTCGCCGGCTGACACGGCGATGAACCCAGCGTCGCATCCTTATGCTGCAGAGACGGACATACACTCAATACGATGCAGGTTGGTCCTGTGTCTACGAAATGACGGTCACGAGGCATCGCTTAACCCCGGGCAATGAGCACATTCGGAGGCGGCCAGGAATTAACGGAATGCACAGCCGCCGCGGCTGGAACCCAATCAGGACGCGGATCGTAGCGCGGGCCCGTAGCTCACTGGATAGCGCAGGGACTCCTGCGCCATCTTGGCCCCCACGAACGCCAGGACCAATCCGAGCCCGACCTTGAAAGGCGATCTCTTCCTCTTTCGATTCAATGATCGGTCCCACAGTCAGGATGGCGGTGGCGCCGCAGATCGCGGTCCCTACGCCGATGAGGCTGACGAGTCCCGACGGCGCGTGCAGCCACCGGCCGAGTTGAGCCTGGCGCAGGTCGCGACTATCGGCGCAGGGTCGCTCGTGATCGTTCTCGTGACAATCGTCCTTGCGCTGTCACTTACGCAGGAAGGTGTCCATGGCAGCATGCCCCGTGCGTTTGTTGCCATCGACAAATGGGTGACCCTGAACTAACGCGAAGCACAACGTCGCGGCTTTCTCAATCAAGGTGGGATACAGGTCGGATCCGCCGAAGGTGGCCTTGGGCTGGGCGATGGCGGATTCGAGTATGCCCAAATCACGAATCCCAGGCGCGCCTCCGGTAGCTCCGAGGATAAGGCGGTGAAGTTCAACCACCTCTCCCAGCGTGAGATACCGCATCAGGTGAGGCAGCGATACAACTCCTCGTTCTTCCGCAGCACTCGCTCGGCGGCTGTCTTGAAATCGTCGTCTCGGTTTGCCAGGAGGTCTGCAAGCGCAGCGCGAGCGAGATCCTCCGGCGCAAGCCCGAGACGTGCCGCCTCATCACGCAGCCGCTCAGCTTGGGCGGCCGAAAGGTCGATGGTCAGCTTCATACGTATACTGTACTGTGTTTGTACGCCGTCTAACAAGCCGCTTCAAGCGGACCGATTAGCCCAATTGCCACGGCTTGTGCTGACGACCAGGGCGCGACACATTGTATGACATGCGGATAACCCAGCCGTGAGCCCACAGCCGGCTCGCCTGCGGTATGACCGCGGCTCGTTGCGCCTCGATGCGCCACGCTCTGCCCGCGTGCCGCGCTACCTGACCTGGGACGATCGCGTGGGCGCATGGCGCACCGAGGCCCGTCACTACCTGCGCGTTCGCGAGGACGCCGCCACCTATCACCTGACCGTCGACGACCAAGCCCCGCATTTCTTCGAGTGCCCGACGCTGCGGCCAGCGCTTCCGCCACTCCGGCCAGATCAACACGCTGCAGTCGCGGCCTGGGAGCGAGCCGGGGGCCGCGGTGTGGTCGTCAAGCCCACCGGCACGGGAAAGACCGAGATCGCGCTGGCCATCATCGCTCATCAACGCGTCTCGGCGCTGATCGTTGTGCCATTGCGCGACCTCATGTACCAGTGGCAACGCCGCATCCGCCTGGGGCTGCGTGTTGAAGCCGGCATCCTGGGCGATGGCCGGCGCGAGGTCTGGCCGATCACCGTGACGACGTACGACAGCGCCTACATCCACATGAAAGAGATCGGCAACCGTTTCCGCCTGATCGTCTACGACGAGGCGCACCACCTGCCGGCGCCGACACTGCGCGAGAGCGCGCTGGACTGCCTGGCGCCCATGCGCCTGGGCCTCACTGCCACGCCGTGGCGGGCCGACGGCGCGGACCGACTTCTCGAAGACCTGATCGGACCGGTAGTCTACCAGGAGGAGATCGCGCAGGCGCGGGGCCGGACGCTGGCCGGGTACAGCATCGTACGCGTACCGATTTACCTTTCGGAGGAAGAGCAGCAGGAGTTCGACGCGCTGTCGCGGCGCATTCGCGCCTATGTGGCGCGCCAGCGGCGCGAGACCGCCGGCCAGCCCGAAGGCGCTGGCAAGCCTGCTGCGGCCGGACCGAGGCCGTTCGATTGGGTCCGTGACCTCGCGGTGCGCTCGCGCGGTGATCCTGCGGCGAAGGCCATCCTGCGCGCCTACCGCCGCAAGCTGACGCTGGTCCACCGCTCGACCGAGAAACTGCGCGTGCTCGAGGACATCTTCCGATTACACGCCGACGATCAGATCGTCATCTTCACCGCGTCGAACCGCATGGCACTCGAAGTATCAGCCCGATTCCTCATCCCGGCGCTGACCGCTCACTCGGACAAGCGCGAGCGCAACCGCGTGCTCGATCTCTTCGGTCAAGGGCGGGTGCGGGCGCTGGTCGCCTGCGAAGTCCTCAACGAAGGTTGGGATGCACCGGCCGTGAAAGTGGGCGTGGTGCTGGGCGGCGAGAAGGGCCTGCGCGAGGCGGTGCAGCGGCTCGGGCGGCTGCTCCGCAAGTCTGAAGACCGCACCGCGCGGCTGTATGA
>Ga0187893_10008502_pt1 | contig 16157 bp, 10 predicted proteins | sample MA1701074metaG_FD_139574 | JGI IMG/M metagenome (GOLD analysis project Ga0187893, IMG submission 139574) | White microbial mat communities from a basaltic lava cave in the Kipuka Kanohina Cave System on the Island of Hawaii, USA - MA170107-4 metaG ...
CCGCTACCAATCACGCCACGACGAAGAATAAAAGATGCCCCCGGCTTGTCCGGGGGTACATCACGCTGGCCGCTACCAGACTTACCGCGACGATGAATAAAAAGATGCCACCGGCTTGCCCGGTGGAGGTTCACGGTGGCTGCTACAATGGCTGCTACAATGCGTTCGCGGCCGCCCCGGATACCTGACGGTTCTCACCCTTAAAGGGGAGTGAAGGCAGTGTTATTCGCGAAAGAAATCACGTGATCATTCGATTGATTCGAATCAGCACAGGGACGAACCACACGTTATCGAACCAACATTCGCCGGACTGTTTTTGTTAGTCACTCCCAATCGGTGTGATTAGAAAAGGACAACCTCCGGGGTGACAACACAAGCACCAACTCGAAGCCGTCCGCGTCTAAGCCTCATGGACGAGTTCCTAATGCAGGGTTACTAAAAAGACATCCCAGGCCCAACGAACTTCCATAATCAAGCGGGAAATCAAGTTAATGCCCTGCGCTTTGATGAAAGATATACCGGCAAAGGCGACTTAATCGGGGCTGGAATCGGAGCCGGAGCCGGAGTTGCGACGCTCTCAAACACAAAAGAGAGAGAGACGATACTCCGTTGATCGTTCCGGGCTTTGTATTTTACGGTGCGGCAATCGGTGCGTTAGTCGATTCTTCGTGAGGAAACGGCATAAGAAAAAGAGTTAATCTACGGCGTTGGATAAGTTGGACTTAAAGGATTCTACCCCCACTGCCCTTGTGGGTAGGATTATTTTTACGTTGGGAAGAACCGTGATGGATGTCCGCAACAACGTACCGGAAGAATCGCAAGGGGAATTTTGAGAGGCACTGACGGCTGATGTTATACTTTCGCGGCGTCCGTGTTGATGCCGGGCGACAAACTGAAGTTTGTCGGACTAAAGCGGCGCTTGTTGATGCCGGGCGACAAACTGAAGTTTGTCGGACTAAAGCGGCGCTTGTTGATGCCGGGCGACAAACTGAAGTTTGTCGGACTAAATTCGTCTGAAAAGGTCTATGCCGAACCTCGTTGAAGGCGCTAAAGTCGAAACAACCCCACAGCAACTCTTCATATTTGCAATTCGGTTTAGAACTTCATTTCAACTCAAATCAAGACCAGCCAGGCGCTTGATTCATCCGCTGAACCCGCGTCATGCTGTGAACCCAAGTCATCCGTTGAACTCGCGTCGCGCAACGAACCCGCGTCTGATTCATACTTTGTACACACGTCTTATCCCTTCGTTGAATAGGTGGAAACCTGAATGAACGTTGTGGTCCTGCGAGAGACATATCCGGGAGAAGCTCGCGTGGCACTCGTGCCCGAGTCGGTGCGCAAGCTCGCGGCCCTGAACGCTACCGTCAAAGTCGAAAGCGCAGCGGGGCTGGGCGCGGCGCGCACGGATTCAGATTACCGGGAAGCAGGCGCAGAAGTTTCGGAAGATCGCGCGTCGCTACTTTCCGCAGCAGATGTTCTCGTCGCTGTAAATAGACCCACAGAATCTGACTTTCAACGCCTGAAGAGAGGCGCAGCGGTAATCGGATTTCTGCGACCGCTGGACGAACCCGAGGCGCTTGCCCCTACTCTCCAGCAAGGCCTGACAACCTTTGCCGTCGAGTTGATCCCGCGTATTACTCGGGCTCAGGCCATGGATGCTCTTTCGTCAATGGCCACGGTGGTTGGGTACAAAGCGGTGCTTCTAGGCGCCGCACACATTCCGAGAATGTTTCCGTTATTGATGACCGCAGCCGGCACGGTGCCGCCCGCGCGAGTGTTAGTGCTGGGAGCGGGCGTGGCGGGTCTACAGGCAATTGCGACGGCGCGCAGATTGGGCGCCGTGGTCGAAGCCTATGACGTGCGCGCGGCTGCCGGCGAACAAGTGCGCTCGCTGGGAGCAACTTTTCTTGAAGTCGATCTGGGCGGCATTAAGACGGAAGATGCCGGCGGCTACGCGGTTGAGTTGAGTGACGAAGCGTTGGAGCGAGGCCGCGCCCTGATCGCGGAGCGCGCCCAAACCGCAGACGTGGTAATTACTACGGCGCAGGTGCCGGGCAAGCGCGCGCCATTACTAATGAGTGAAGAAGCAGTGCAGGGCATGAAACGAGGCTCAGTGGTTATCGATCTGGCCGGGTCGACGGGAGGGAATTGTGCGGTCAGCCGCCCTGACGAGACAATCGAACGCGATGGTGTCACCATCATGGCCCCTTTGAATCTTGCCGCGAGTGTGCCGGTTCATGCGAGCCAGATGTATTCACGCAACGTTACGGCTTTCCTGTCGCTCCTGATCAAGGATGGGGATTTGAAGATCGACATGAATGACGACGTAATCGGGCCGTCTTGTGTGACGCATGAGGGCAAGGTTGTAAATCAACGACTGGCAGCGACGCTAGGCGATCTTGTTCGACAGACTTAGCGAAGTATGAATAACCGCTTAGCCGCCATAAAGTTTGAAATAAATACCGCACGACTAGCAGGAAACTCTAAATGACTTCGGAAACATTAACTACCGCGCTTTATGTGTTCGCGCTCGCGGCGTTTCTTGGTTACCTGGTGATCTCGAGGGTGCCGCCGCTACTGCACACGCCGCTGATGTCTGCCACCAACGCTATCTCGGGCATCTCGCTGGTTGGGTCGATCGTGACTGCGGGAGCGGATTACAACACGGTCAGTACGATTCTTGGTTTCGCTGCAGTGGTGTGTTCGACGACCAATGTGGTGGGTGGATTCGTGATTACGGATCGCATGTTGAGAATGTTCAAACGGAAGCCGGTCACGAAGAGGGAATAAGCCGCGGATTAACGCGGATAGCGCGGATAAATCAAAAACCAAAAGAGTGAAGACTAAAGAGCGAGGAAGCTCAAAGGACAAAGCCCAAATTACAAAAATTCAGATAAATTCAGATCTCAAATTTGAAATTACAAAAGGCCAAAGACCAAAGGCGAAATTCAGATCTCAAATTTGAAATTACAAGAGGCCAAAGACCAAAGGCCAAAATTCAGATCTCTAATTTGAAATTACTAAGGCCAAAGCCCAAAGGCCAAAATTCAGATCTCAAATTTGAAATTACTAAGGCCAAAGCCCAAAGCCCAAAGGCCAAAAGCAAAACCAAAGCTCCCAACTTAAATGCAGACCTACTTCATCGAATTCAGCTACCTGCTAGCCTCAATCCTCTTCATCCTGGGATTGAAAGGCCTCAGCCACCCAGAGACCGCCAAGCGCGGTATGCACCTGGCTGAGTTTGGCATGCTGATGGCCATCATCGGCACGCTGATGCATCACGAGATCATCAGCTACACCTGGATCCTCATTGGCTTGGCCATCGGATCGCTCGTCGGGCTGGCAATGGGCTTCTGGGTGCCGATGACCGCGATGCCACAACGAACCGCGCTGAGCCACGCTTTTGGCGCACTGGCCGCGGCGCTCGTCGGTATCTCAGAGTTCTACAGACATGCCGGCCACATCGACAAAATTACGATGAGCGCACTCGGGTTTGAAGTAATGCTCGGCTCGCTTACCACTACCGGAAGTCTGTTAGCGTTTGCGAAATTGCAGGGGCTGGTCCGCGGCACGCCGATGACCTACAAGGGGCAGAACATTTTCAACCTGGCGCTGCTGGCAACCACGGTAGGAATTTTCATTTATCTGATCGCAGTCCCGGAATCGATGCCGCTTTTCTTCCTGATGGCCGGGCTGGCCTTCATTTTTGGATTGCTGCTGGTGATGCCGATTGGCTCGGCGGACATGCCGGTAGTGATGTCGCTCTTAAACTCGTATGCCGGCCTCGCCTCAGCGGCGACCGGCTTTGTCCTCTCAAACAAAGTCTTAATCATTGCCGGCACACTCGATGGCTTCTCCGGATTCATACTTTCGATTCTGATGTGCCGAGCGATGAATCGCTCGATCACGAATGTGCTGTTCGGCGCCTTTGGCAGCGCCGCGACCGCGGCGTCCGGCGGCGCTCGCGATGGGGTCATGCGCGAAGTCACCATGGACGACATCGCAATTCAATTGGCTTACGCAAAACAAGTCGTGTTTGTGCCGGGCTACGGCATGGCCACCGCGCAGGCACAACATGCGGTCCGCGAGCTTGCCGACACGCTCGAGAAACGAGGCGTCACAGTCAAATACGGAATTCATCCCGTGGCCGGACGCATGCCGGGGCACATGAACGTGCTGCTCGCGGAGGCTAATGTGCCTTACTCCTCCCTCTATGAACTTGAACAAATTAATCCGGAGTTTCCCGGAACTGACGTGGCCGTGGTGATCGGCGCCAATGACGTAGTCAACCCGGACGCGCGTGACGATCCCAACAGCCCCATCGCCGGCATGCCGATTCTGGAGGTCGATCGAGCGAAGTCGGTCGTCGTCCTGAAGCGTGGCCAGGGGAAGGGCTTTTCAGGCTTGGAGAACCCTCTCTTCTTCAAGGACGTCACCGGAATGCTTTATGGGGACGCGAAAGATACACTGACCAGAATGACCCAGGCAGTGCAACAGGCCTAGAACCTTTTCTGTCCAGCTGCATCTAACCTGACCGATACCAAATCTATTCACTGGAGAAAGCATGCGAAGATTTCTTGCCGTCTTTATTCTAACCAGCGTCCTGATACTGCCGTTTCCCGGATCGAACGCCCAGCGAAAGAGCGACAGGTCAAGGAAGCCTGATGTCACTTCCGTAAGAGGCGTCGAGCGGATTACTTCCGAGCAGATCAAGGACTATCTTTACTTCATCGCAGCGGACGAAATGGAAGGCCGCGACACGCCGTCACGCGGCCTCGACATTACAGCCAAGTTTCTGGCAACGAATCTGGCGCTTTGGAAACTGAAACCCGCAGGCGATAACGGAACGTTTTTCCAACGGATTGCACTGCGCAGCGAGATGATTGAGAAAGAGCAAACTCGAGTCGAGTTGAACGGTCAGCCGCTAACTTTCGGCGTGGATTACATCCCTCTGGCGAGAAGCGCAGACGTCAGCGCCCCCGTCGTGTTTGCCGGTAATGGCTGGTTTGTAAAATCGAAAAACATCGACTCATACAAAGGCATCGATGCCAAAGGCAAGATCGCCGTCGTCTTTGGCCCGGTTAATGGATTGCCACGCGGGCTTCGGAACACAGATCTGGCAGGCAAGCGCGGCGAGGATTGGATGAACGCCACCGATTATGCGATGAGGCAAGGCGCAGTGGCCACCGTGATCGTTCCGGATTTTCAATTCCTGGCTAACTGGGAACGCAATCGCCAACGAATGACAGAACGAGGCGCCCTGACAGTAGAAAAATTTCAAACAGTTCAGGAACCGCAGCTACCGGGAATAATTGCATCACCCAGACTGGCCAATCTTCTGCTTCAGGGAGAGCAGCCAAACGCCACGTCCATTTTTGAGGCCGCCTCCGCGGGCGAGATGCCGGCGCCGTTTTCCTTGAGTCGGCAGAAGAACATGCGCATTACGATCGCCGGGGATAATGAGAAGATTTCAACTCAAAATGTGGTGGCGGTGTTTGAGGGCAGCGACCCTGTGCTGAAGGACGAATATGTCGCACTGGGCGCACACTACGATCACGTCGGCATTGGCGCCCCGGTAAACGGCGACGCAATCTACAATGGCGCCGACGATGACGGTTCGGGAACTACCGCGTTGTTGGCAATCGCCGAGGCTTTAGCAAAGGCGCCAACTCGGCCAAAGCGTTCTGTGCTTTTTGTGTGGCACTCGGGCGAGGAAAAGGGGCTCTGGGGATCGCGGTATTTCACGGAGCATCCGACGGTGCCACTGGATAAGATTGTGACCCAAATCAATCTCGATATGATTGGCCGCAGCAAAGGAGTTGGCGATACGAACCCCCGCAATCGCTCACTAACGGGGCCGAACGAAATCTATGTCATTGGCTCAAAGATGATGAGCTCTGAATTGGGCGAGTTGGTCGAGACTGTGAACAAGGAGTATCTGAATCTGACATACAACTCCCTCTACGACGATCTTTCGGATCCCAACCGGTTCTTCTTTCGCAGCGACCATTACAACTATGCCCGCAAAGGCATTCCCATTGTCTTCTTCTTTGATGGCGAGCATGAGGACTATCATCGGCCGGGTGACTCGCCTGACAAGATCGATTACCAGAAGATGGAGAAAGTCACCCGCACCGTTTACATGACGCTGTGGGAGATTGCCAACCGTACCACCCGTCCGAAAGTGGACAAATCATTGCCAGCGGGGTGGGTGAAAAGAAGCTAAAGAGAATGTCCGACAATGTCCGACAAACTTCAGTTTGTCGCTCCTTTCAGGCTAGAGGTACTCTGCGGGCGGGCGCGACAAACTGAAGAATGTCGGACGCGGCGACAAACTAATGTTTGTCGGACATGTCGGACATTAGTCCTTTCATTCGGAAAGCAAGATAGAAATATGCCTTCGCAGGTTTGATTCATGAACTTCAAGGTGACGACCACGTATGTCACGAACTACCCAGCGAGGTATGCCTTGCGGTGACTGAACAAGTAGTAACTCGTCGTTAGCCAACTTGATACCAAGATGCTTGATGTTGGCGCAAGCCAGGCCGCCTCCGCGTATGAATCCGTCCCTCGGCGCTCGCGGCCAACCGGCTTCAATCAATAACTTTCTGACGCGAACGGTTAAAGTAAGAAGACTCCCAACCATGGTCGAATTGCCGACTTGAAAACGATGATCAATCTCCCGCGCAATCTGGATACTACCACCTCGGCGATTCGCTTCACCGGCAAGTGTTTCAAACGTGGAAATCAGCCACTCAATACCGATCTTTCGCAACAGGTCATTCGACTTGCGCAGCGCCAGATATTTGGCGATGTCGCCGCGGCCGCCAAGTCGGGCGCGGGATTCGGCCTCGGCCAGGGCAAAGGCCCATGCTTCATCAAGTTCGCTCACGTTTGCGTGCTCGTTGATTCAAGTTCCTTCCAGAGAGACTGGATAAAGTTCAAGCAATTAAGAGTTCAAGCTGGTTAAAGTTCAATCAGTTTAGAGTTCAAGCTTTAGCTTGTCTGGTTTAAGGAGCGGCAACCTAAAGGTTGAACCTTAACTACTTGAGTTCTGAACTGGTTGAGTTCTGAACTGCTTGAACTCTGAACTGGTTTGAACTCCAAACTGGTTGAACCGGCTCGCCGGTCGCCGCGCCACGATGTTATCATGCCGGGCGAATCGTCCCCCATTCAACAGTCAACCAGAATTCGTCCCGGACTATGCACACTCCTTTTGCGAGCTAAAGTGATCAAACCTGGAAGAGTCAGAAGATGAAAATGTCAGGCAATAAAAACCCGAGGCGGATGATGCCCTTGTTAGCGGTTGCCGCCTTTGTTTTAAGCATGACTTACCTCAGTGTTAGTCCACGCGCGCAGGAAAAGACGCAATTGCCCGCGCGAATCAGTTATGTAAACGACTTTGCCGGCGTTGTCGATGAGAAGACCAAACAGCGGCTGGAAGTAATTCTCGAAAATGTAAAGCAACGAACCGGAATCGAGCTTGATATTGCTACAGTCGAGACCACGGGCAGTCAGGACATCTTTGATTACTCGCGGCAGCTTGCCGTTCACTGGGATGTAGGCGCTCGCAACAGCACTAGGAAGAGTCTGCTGCTGGTTCTGTCCGTGAACGAGAAGGCCGTCTTCACGCAATTTAGCAGATCGGTTCAGGGGCAACTCCCGGAAGGCGTTTTGGGAGATATGAGCCAACGCGTGCGCGGCGCAATCAATGCCGATCAGTTCAACCGGGGCTTAAATGACGGCGTCGATCATTTCGTAAGCGCGCTTGGAAAGAAGCTGGGATTCAGTTTACAAGACGTCGAACAACCGCAATCCATCGCTGCCACCGAAATCACAATTCTGCCCGAGCCTTCCACGAGGGCAAAAGTATCTGAAGAGCTCAAGCCGGTAACGTCCACTCCAGTCAAAACCGCGCCCGTAGAGCCGGCGACCGTATCTATCGCTTCGCGTCCGACCAGCGTCAAGACGATCAACACACCGGAGGATGACGAAGATGAAGCGGAAGAAGTGGAATTGACGTTGACACTTCCGCTTGAAGAACGAGTATCAAAACTAAAAGAGTTGCTCGAATCTTTTCCAAATTCGAAAGCAAAACCACGGGCCGTAGAACTGTTGATCAGCAGCTACGCGGGTTTAGGCGATCAGAGGTTGAGGAGTGGCGACACCCAGGGCGGTATCCAACAACTGATGCTGGCGATCAGTGAAGCCCCTTTGAATATATCGGACAAGTTATTTTCCGGGGTGATTTCGCAGATTCCTTTTAATCTTTATTTACGTGCGCATGCGACGGAAGCGCTTGTAGCTGCCAAAGCCATTGAAGCCAGGTTTGGCGCAGACCCAAAACGACTGCTGGCGGTTGCCGGGTTCTTTTTGAGAGTTGAGCAGGGCGATGAAGCTACCAGAGCGGCCACTGAGGCCGTGAAACTCGCGCCCGAGTCGGCCGAGGCACATCACACTCTGGGCCTTGCCTTGCACATTTCGTTGCGGCTCGAAGAAGCGGCCGAAGAGTACCGTCGTGCCCTCGATCTGGATCCTAACTCGAAAAGAGCGACGCGCCGCAGCCTTGCCGATCTTGATCGCGCCGCAGGTAAACCAGACGAAGCGTTGACACTCTATCGCGCGCACCTCGCGGCTGAGCCTGAGGACAAAGCCGCCCGTGCGGGGGTAGTTCTTTCCTTGTTGGACCTCGGGCGGATCGAAGAAGCGGACATCGAATTGGCTGGGGCCCTCAAAGATGAGCCTCGCAATCTGGCTCTGCTTACTGGATCGGCCTACTGGTTTGCAGCGCACAACAATTTTGAGCGAGCCCTGGAATTGGCGCGCAAGGCGGTGGAAGTCGAGCCGCGCTACACGTGGGCGCAAATTGCATTAGCGCGAGCGCTCGTCGGTCAGAAGAGACCGCTGGAGGCCGAACGCGCGATCAGGTTTGCCCGGCAGTACGGAAGGTTTCCCACGCTCGATTATGAGTTAGCGAATGTGCTTGCCGCGGCGGGTCTGTACGAAGAAGCTGCGGAAGTCTTGCAACCGTCATTCACGCTGAGGGAAGGACTGATTGAAGCGCGGCTCGCCGGCGGCAAGGTGGCGCGCGAACCTGACTTCATTCGACTCCTGGCGCCGGAACGCCGGGCCGGACTCTTCCAGCGTGCGCCTGCGGATAGCGCCGGCAACGCAGCCATGCTCAAGAGTCTGCTGGCCTTTACGGTTGCCACAACTCAGACCGGCGAAAATGGCAAACTGGATGAGGCAAACGTTGCCGCCGCTGCCAAAGAGTTTGCCGCCGGGCCAGACGAAATGCGCGTCTATCGTCAACTCTATGCGGCCAGCCGGCTGGTGGGAAAGGATATCGCGTTACCGACCGCATATGAACTCACCGAGGCAGCAAAGAGTAGCGTCGATGAGGCGCTGACGGTGCCGGCTGTAACAGTGGCGGTTCAGGCGGAAGAATTCCGTGAGATCCGGGCTAGTGCTCTTGCAAGAGGAGGCACACCCGACATAGCTGAGGCGCCGCGAAATGTACTTGCCAATATTCTTCGCGGGCGCATCGAGGACATTGCCGGGTGGGCGCTATTCAACCAGAACAAGCCCGATGAAGCTATCGAGCACCTGAAACGTGCAACCAGCATTCTTCCTGAGGGTACTCCCGCATGGCGAACAGCACTGTGGCACCTTGGGGCGGCTTACGATCAGGCGGGCAACAAGCAGGAGGCGCTAAGTTATTACATCAAGAGCTACAACGCCGGCGATCCCGAACCTGGACGCCGGGCCATCATCGAGCAGCTTTACCAGAAAACAAATGGGACGCTGGATGGTTTGGACGAGCGGATTGGCGCCAACATTGTTGCCGCGAGTGTTTCACCGAACCCGGTTGTCGAGAAACCTCCTGAGACAGACAGCCCTGCGCCAGCCGCTTCGCCTGAGGCTGCGGCGGTTACAGCGCCCGATTTGACACCAACGCCTTCCCCTGTCACAGCCAGTCCCGAGGAGACTCCATCAGCAACTCCGGAAGTTTCTCCGTCCTCAGAATCGTCTCCTTCGCCTACGACTGAAGCTCAGGCTCCATCACCCGAGGCAACACCGACACCAGAGTCGTCTCCATCGCCGGCGCCAGAACCGGCTTCGACGCCATTGGCGCGCCGTGAAGCAACTCCGTCCGCGGAAGTGTCACGTCAAGCGCCGACTTTTCCAGAAACTCTTCCCGGAACAGTGTTGCCGCGCACAGTAAAGATCAGCGGCAGGGTTAGGGATGCGAACGGTGCTCCGCTGGGGAGTGTGGTCGTAATCCTGATTAGTCCGAGAGGCACGGTGCTCGCGACCACCACCAACGGTGAGGGGAACTATTCATTTGTCATTGCGCCTTCACTGCAAAATTACAGGATCATACCGTCTAAGGATGAATACACCTTTGCGCCCATAGACAAAGTCCTGGCGGGCTTTACCGAAGATCAAAAGGAAGTTGATTTTGTTGGCTCGCCTGCCCGCTCGCCCTAGCATTTTTCGGTGCAAGTCTTTCTCAGGCAGGTTCATGCATTTGGAACTCAATCCACCAAAGCCAGCCAACCGCATGCATTTTCTTACCATCCAAAGCCCGTCTGCCCTGAAAATTTCTCGCGCGTCCGACAAACTTCAGTTTGTTGCCTGCTGCGTGGCATTCCAGCCAGGTTGGGGCCGAACCTAGCGGGCAATGAAATTCTGGGGCCGAAGCGTGGCGGCCCTGGGCGAGTGGCCTGATTGCGTGATCGAGTGGCCTGGTTGTGCGAGGGTGCAATTAATAGTGAGAGTTCGCAAGGAAGCCCCGAGACGCCGCCGACTTTTGAAGTTGTGAAAAAGAAACCTAACTTTAGCCACAGATTAATGGGGATGACACGGGTCAAAAACAATATTAAAGGAGCTGCTTAGGATTTTATTCGTTTCTGATCCGTGTCATCCCCATTAATCTGTGGCTAATGTCTGAGTTTTCATAGCTTCTTCCGCCGGGGTATTCGACTCTCACTTTTAATTGCGCCCGTTGTGCGAGACGATGAGGTGGAGACTTATCGGACAAAGACCAGGGCGGGTATAATCATCAATTTGTGAATCGGAATCTCAAATGAATCGAATCTCAAATCTCAAATTTTAAGATAAGCCTACAATGATTAGATTATCCGTAGCCTTTCCCCGAACCTTAATTCTGGCAGCGCTTCTGTTCACCGTTATCCCGATCAACGGTCAGCAACCTGCGCCTCAACCAGCCGGCACTCGCTACGACGTTACCAACTACCGAATAGAGGCCCAGTTGATTCCGGAACAGCATGTCCTGCGCGCCGGCGCGGACATTACCCTGACCCCGCTCGAGCCCACGCGCTCAATCATTTTCGAGCTGAATGGATCATTGCGCGTCGAGAGCATCGAACGTGACGGCAAACCGCTGCCCGGTTTGATTCAGGATGCGGTTGGTGTGGGGGCGCTCGGTCCCAATGTGCGCGTGGATCTCGGTGAGATTGTGCCCGCGAACCAGCCTTTAACCCTGCGCTTTCGCTGGAGCGGAGCGTTGATCTCACCCGAAGGCGGGCCGCTGGCAACCAAGCGTTTGGCGTATGTCGGGACTGAAGGTTCCTACTTAATGTACGCCTCGCGCTGGTTTCCATTCCATGATTACGCTTCAGACCGGGCCACCTCGGATATCACGCTGATTGTGCCGACGGGTGTTCAGGTGGCGGGCACCAGCGACGATCCGGTGGTGGCGCAACCATCACCAAAAGAGGGCGCGACACGGTTTCGTTTCGTTCATCGGCAGCCGGTGCTGGTCGGGAATTTCGTGGCCGGTCAGTACATTAACAAGACCCTGCGTTTCGGAAATTACGAAATCCATTTCTATGCCAAGCCCGGCAGTGAGAACCGAATAAATAGCTATGCCGAACTGATGGGCCACGTACTCGAGTTTTACACCAAACAGTATGGCGCGCCGCTGTTTGGCAATCGGTTGGTTGTAGCGCAGGTGGATGACGAGACGCTGGACACCTATTCCGGTCCCGGAATTATCTTTTTGGGGTCCAGAATGTTCGACAGCACGCGTCCGATTCCCGAAGAGAGACTGCAGCGCGAGGTGGCTTACCAATGGTGGGGCCAGACAGTCGGGTTGAAGTCCTTTGATGATGCGTGGTTATCGCAGGGCCTGGCGGAATGGAGTGCCTTTGCTTTTCGTGAGTCAACCTTAACCGGGGGCGCGTTTGATCTCGCCCAGCGAGAACAACAGGAGCGCGCGCTTACCTTTGAGCAGACCGCTTCGATCGCGCGGGCGCCAAGCGCGCTGGACGATCAGTCGGCCGCCTATCAGTCAATTGTTTTTCACAAAGGCGCGATGGTGTTTCGGATGCTGCGCGAGACGATCGGCAAAGAAAAATTTGCTCGGCTCCTGTACGAGTTTCTTCAGAAGTTTCGCGGGCAGAATGCTTCCATTGATGATTTTGAGAAGCTCGCTTCGCAGATTGCGACCGAGAACCTGCGCTACTTCTTCGCTCAATGGGTGGAAGGCACCGGAGTTCCGGAATTCACCATCGACTATCAAATCATTCGTACCCGAGGTGGCAAGTTTCGCACGCGCGGAACTGTGAAACAGTCTCTCGAGAATCTGCGCCTGCCGGTGGAACTGATGCTCCGCTCCGAGGGAGGCAGCCAGACCACCATGATTAAGCTGGAAGGCCGCAGCGAGGACTTTGACTTCGAATCGAATGGTCAGCCAGTCGAAGTGATCGTCGATCCCAATTATCGAATTCTGCGTATGTCTGACGAACTGCGCGTGTCAATTATCGCACGCCGCGCCATCGAACAGATGAAAGAGGGACTGTACGCGGAAGCTCAGCAGCAGTTCGAAGCAGCGTTAAAGCTGGATCGTTCCAACTCCTGGGTCTACTACAACCTTGGGCTGCTGTTTTTGGAGCAGCGCAACTGGCAGCAGGCGCTCGACAATTTTGACGCGGCCTTGAACGGCACTTTGAAGCCATCCTGGATTGAAGTGTGGGCTCGTATTAAGCGAGGCAACGCTTACGACGCAAAAGGAGAGCGCAATCGCGCCGTGGCCGAATATAACAAAGCCGTTCAATCGGGTATCAACTACGATAATGCCCAGGCGGTGGCTAAGAAATTCCTCGCTTCTCCTTACGATCCTAAGGCGACTCAAACAGCCGAAGTCTCCGGCCCGGGCTCATGAGAATCTTTGGTTGCCGGTAAGCACAATTCGAACTAAAGGTTAGTTTTGCTTGCAAGTCCTCATTGACTAAGCTAGCCTGACACCGAAATTGATACTCTAAGGCTTAGATCATCAGGTAGAATCGAACTTGGAGAATTGGAAACGGTGACAACTTAAACGGTGGGCTAATAGGCTGTGAACTCAGTTGCCCTGACTGGTTCTAGCCTTAGGCTTGTGACAATCTGCAAAACAAACGAAATGTTTAGTTCAGAAGCAAACATGTCCGGGCCAGTTCTTCGGTGGATGCATTCGAATAACCTCATTGTGAAATCGGAATTTATCACACCTTGGGGCAAGTGCGATCTAGTTGGCCTGAGCTTCAAGAAACGAAATGTTGCTGCTCGTCTCAAGCTTGGGCAAAAACGCTCTGTTAGCTCTCTTACTGGTTCAGCTCTGCTGGCTCGGATCCCAGATGTTGAGACCGGGGAGTTTATAACTTTCAAGTATTTGGTTGAACAGTGTGCCCAGATAATCTGCGAAGAGGTCATCTTTGAGCAAACCCAGCGCTTAATAGCTGACGGATTTGTTCTTTCAAAGGGCAACCGTTTGCAGAGATTGAACGGTTGGGTACCTTTGCATAAACAATTAATCGCAGTTGAGCTGAAGCTAAATCGTGTTGAAGAGGCTATCTCTCAAGCGCGAAATAACTTGATATTTGCGGATAAGTCCTACGTGGGATTACCTATGGATTTGGCTGTTCGGCTTGCGGCCCACGGTATCCGGCGAATGTCATTCATAGACAGCGGCGTCGGCCTTTTATCAGTTAATCGTGGAAAATGTGAAGTCTTGATTCCATCGATTAAACGCCCGTCACCGCGACGTAACCCGGTCATTCAGTTTTACTGCGTTGAGAAATTCTGGCGAACCTGCCCTAAAGACAACTGAGCATTAAAGGTTCAGCAACTGATTCTGGGCGTCTTGCAGTCCCTTCATCCGTTAGTACTGTCAAGGACTTGCCAAGTGCATAAGCACTTGAGAGGTCTTGGAACAGGGCCAGCGAACGGCCGGCTTTAGGTGTGACAGCGAGCAGATCCAGCCAACTCCGGTAGAATTTCGCGACCTGTGCCCGAGCTGTTTCCGAATCGCTCAAAAGGGTCAGTTGCTTTTGGATTACTTCAAAGTCCTTGTAAGCAGGATGCGTAGGGCCAATCGTGGACAGAGTCTTGCTAAGCCACGTCTCAAGTTGAGGCAGGTTGGCCCGGCGCCTAAGCGGGCTAAGAGCGAGCCGCGTCGCAGGAGGGTTGGCAGTGCCGCCCGTAAGAAAATATTGGTAAGCATTCCCTACGCCAATCGCAGGAAAATCGATGAGGCCTTTTGCCCACAGAACCAGCTCTGGATAGATCCCGGAGTAGACGGCTTGCATGACGTCAACTCTCGAATGTTAAGCTCGATCGGATTAATAATTACCACTAATCCATCTTTATCGAAGTGTTCATTGCACGCGAAAAACAGAGCAACTGCGGCATTCTGAGTCCAATCCAAGAGCCGAGTGGGAAGTCCATGATGCTGAGCTACTTGCATCCACCCCAAATGATCATCTGGATCGGGAGGTCGATTCAGTTTCATACCCAGAAAACGCTTCATATCGGCCACGAGGCCTAAGGCTCGCTCCCTCTGGTCAAGAGCCACATATCTAAGGGCTGAAGGGGCCAACTTGAATTTAAGATCAGAGTGGCCTCGAAACCAAAAGATTTCTCCAGTGGTGAGCAGAGAATGAAAGACACCAAAGAAATCGCTGAGGCTGGCGATCTCGGTGTCAAAATACCCGAGGCAATTTATACGACATCGCCGATATCGTTTTCTGATTTCTTTTTTACGGTCATCTGTAGGCGTCGGCATACTGTTACTGAATCTATTCTTACTGCTCCTCGCTCGGTTTAGTGAGTCCCGAGTCGAACTGGATTAGGAACAAGTTGGAGTGAGTTGAGGACATTCTTACACAAAGGCTCAAAACCTTAATACTAATCAAACTTCTGATGTGGCTAATCTATTATCAGAATTCGGTGCTCTGTACCTCATATTAGATCTTGAGATTTCTTATCATTTCCTTAACGATCTCGCCTGCAAACATTACCGATGGGTCGCGTATTCAAGCGCGTACTGAGGTGGGCCAATATTATGCCTCAGACTTGGGTCGGTGTCAGGTGCTAAGGCTACCAACTCGAGGGGAATCACGCCGGCCCAAATCGGCAGATCATAGTCTTCTTCATCATCGAGTGGCGGGCCGGTGCGCACTTTCGCCGACCCCTCCTCCAGAGGCAGCGACAACACCGTCGTGGCTTTCAATTCCTGCTCGGTTGGTTTACGTACATCGTCCCACCGGCCCGGTATCAGGTGCTCGGATAATGCCTCGAGCGCGGTGAGTTTCGCGGCATTGTTATCGACTAAAACTGCCCGCCCAAAGACTACAACTGACCGATAGTTCATTGAATGATGAAACGCCGAGCGTGCGAGCACCAGGCCGTCCAGGAGCGTCACCGTGACGCATGTCTCGACGCCGCGCTGCAAGGTGCGCAACATCCGGCTGGCTTGGGAACCGTGAATATAGAGTTGGTCACCGACGCGAGCGTAGCCGGTCGGAATTACGAAAGGGCGGCCTTCAACCACAAAACCAACATGACAAATGAAGCCCTCGTCCAAAATCCGATAGACGAGGTCACGATCATAGACGCCCCTTGCGGGAAGACGCTTAAGAGTAGTGCGTTCGGTTTTTGCAAACATAGAGGTCCCAGCTTTCGAAGATCAAACCTATCACAGCCGGCAAATAATGGTAAGAATCGAGATGGACGTCTTAATAGTTGTTTACTAGGAGCCTGTCGGTTTAAGCAGTTGGCGAACTGACTAAATGGTGACATTGGACTGAAACAGGCAGTTCCAGATCAATTTCAACTCGGTCTCGGATCCAAGCGATCAGAACTTGAAAGAA
>Ga0187893_10008503_pt1 | contig 16156 bp, 18 predicted proteins | sample MA1701074metaG_FD_139574 | JGI IMG/M metagenome (GOLD analysis project Ga0187893, IMG submission 139574) | White microbial mat communities from a basaltic lava cave in the Kipuka Kanohina Cave System on the Island of Hawaii, USA - MA170107-4 metaG ...
GATCGCCGACCCGCTCGCGCCGCCGGAGTGGCGGCGGCGGGGCGGGGGCGACTCCGTCTCGTGGCGGGACCACCGCGCCCGCTGGGAGGGCGACGACCCGCCCGCGGTGCGGGCCAACCCGGGGAAGGAACAGGTGGTGGTGCCCCGTTGGAGCGTCGAGCTGCGCAAGGGGGCCGGGCAGAGCCCGATCGTCGTGGCCGGACGCATCTCGTGGGCGCCCGGTCCGGCGGTCTGGCCCTGGCTGGTGGCGACGCTGGCGCTGTTCGGGCTGGCGCTGGCGGCGGGGTCGACCCGCCGCTGGTGGGTCGCCCTGAGCGCCCTGCTGGCGGTGTTCCTGGCCGTGGACATGGTGCGGCTGTACGGGTCGGCCACCCAGGGCGGGGGATCGGTCTTCGGCGGCCTGGTCCAGGCCCTGGGCCTCGGCGTGCTGGAGGTGCTGGCGTGGGGCGCAGGCGCGTGGGCCATCGGCGCCATCCAGCGGCAACGGGCGGTGGGGGTCTACGCGGCCATGGCTGTCGGCCTCTCCATCGGGTTCGTGAGCGGGGTGGGCGACCTACTCAACCTGGCCTACTCCCAGGTGCCCACCGCCCTGCCCACGCCCGTGGCCCGGGCGGCGGTGACAGTGTGCCTGGGCGTCGGTTTCGGCCTGGCGGCGGGCGGGTTCGTGGCCTTGCGCAAGCAGGGCCCCGTCCTGCCCGGCATCTCGACCGCGGCGTCCCGGGCGGGGGCGGCGTGACCGCGCTGCTCACCCGCGCCCGGCCCGGCGCATCGACCGCGGCGTCGCGGCCCGGCGCATCGACCGCGGCGTCGCGGGCGGGGGCGGCGTGACCGCGCCGCTCATCCGGGCCTGGCCCGGCGCGTCGACCTCGGCGTCGCGGGCGGGGGCGGCGTGACCGCGCTGCTCATCCGGGCCCCGGCCCGGCGCATCGACCTCGGCGTCGCGGGCGGGGGCGGCGTGACCGCGCCGCTCATCCGGGCCCCGGCCCGGCGCATCGACCTCGGCGTCCCGGCGCGGCGCGTCGACCGCGGCGGCGCGGCCGGGGGCGGCGTGACCGCGCCGCTCACCCGCGCCCGGCCCGGCGCGACCACCCGCGGCGTCGCGGGCGGGGGCGGCGTGACCGCGCTGCTCGCCCGCACCCGGTCCAGCGCATCGACCGCGGCGTCGCGGGCGGGGGCGGCGTGACCGCGCCGCTCACCCGCGCCCGGCCCGGCGCAGCGTGGGGCCTCGCCCTGGCCGGGTGCGCGGCGCTGCTGGCCCGGCCCTCGCTCCTGCCCGACGGCGCCGATCCCACGGCGCGACTGGTCGGGCTGTTCGCGGCCCTGGGCCTGGTGGGCGCCTTCTGGCCGACCGGCGCGGCGAGGCTGCTGGCGCCGCGCCGGGTGGCCTTCCTGGCGCTGGCCCTGGGGTCGGCCGCCTTCGTGGCGGGCCGCTTCGCCACCGGCGGCCTGGCGGCCGCCCACCCGTGGTTCGTGCGCTCGCTGGTCCTCAACGCCCTCGCCGCGGTGGCGGAGGAGGCGTTCTTCCGCCGCCTGGTCTACGACCTCCTCGCCCGCCACGGCGACGCGGCGGCCATCGCCGGCTCGGCTGCCCTGTTCGCCGTCGTCCACGTCACCGTGTGGGGCTGGTGGGTCCTCCCCCTCGACCTGGCTGCCGGCCTGCTCCTCTCCTGGCAGCGGTCGGTCTCGGGCCGCTGGTCCGTCCCTGCCTTCACCCATGTCCTCGCCAACACCCTGGCTCTCGTGTGAGGTGCCCATGCGCAACCGCCTGACCCCCGCCCTCGTCGCCGCCGCCGTGCTGCTGCTCGCCGGCGCCTGCACCAGCGCCGGCGGGACCGCCGGCACGGTCACCATCGGCGCCATCTACCCCACGTCCGGCCGCCAGGGGCCGGGTGGCACCGAAGAAGCCAACGGCGCCCGGCTGGCGGTCGAATACGCCAACGACCACGGCGGCGTCAAGGGCCGGAAGATCCGGCTGGACGCGGTCAACGTCGACAACGGCGGAAACGCCCCCTCAGCCATGGCCCAGCTCCGCCGGCGCGGCGTCGACCTCGTCATCGGCAGCTACGGCAGCACCATCTCGGCGCCGGCCGCCGTCGCCGCCCAGCGCCAGGGGATGCTGTTGTGGGAGACGGGCGCGGTGGGCGAGGTCAGCCCCGCCGGCGCCGGCGCGGGCGAGTCGTTCTTCCGCATGGCGCCCATGGGCGCGGGGCTGGGGCGGGCGGCGGTGGGCTTCGTCCGGGACCAGCTGCGACCGCTCCTGGCGGCGCCGTCGCCGCCCGGCGCCGGTCTCCGCTACGCCGTCGCCTACGTGGACGACGCCTACGGCCGGGCCGTCGGTCTGGGCGCGGTGGAGGAGATCGAGCGCAGCGGCCAAGCGCTGGTCGGGACGTTCCCCTACGACGTGCGCACCCTCGACGCCGCCGCCGTGGTGCGGGCGATCGCGGCGGCCCAACCGGACGTGCTGTTCGTGTCCGCCTACCTCGACGACGGGATCGCCCTGCGGCGCGAGACGGTGGCCCAGGGCGTCCCGCTGCGGGCCAGCATCGGCACCAGCTCCAGCTACTGCATGCCGTCATTCGCCCACGCCCTCGGCCCAGCCGCCACCGGCCTGTTCGCATCGGACAAGCCCGACGCCGCCGAGTTGCGCCTGGACGCCCTCGCCGCTCCCGCCCAGGCGATCCTCCGGTGGGCGCGCGCCACCTACGAGAAGCGGTGGCGCGAGCCGATGAGCCCGGCGGCGCTGGCCGGCTTCGCCAACACGTGGGCGCTGGTCGGCCACGTGCTGCCCGCCGCCCCCGGCCTGGCCCCGGCCCAGGTGGCGGCGACGGCCCGCAACCTCAAGCTGGCCCCGGGGACGCTGCCGAACGGGGCGGGGATGGATTTCGCCGGCCCCCGCGAGCTCGGCGCGGGCGAGAACCGGGCGGCGGTGAGCGTGATCTGGCAGTGGGTCGACCCGAAGACCCAGGCGGTGGTGTGGCCGCCGTCGTTCGCCACCCGCCCGCTGCGGTTCATCCCGATCTTGACCGCCGCCCCGTGACCGTCGAGCGCCGGTGGCGGGTCGGCGTGGCAATGGCCGTCGGGTACCTGGCCCTCGCCTTCGTCACCGGCGGCCGCCCGCTGTTCGACGGCTTCGCCCCGCCCGCGCCGTACCGCTGGGTGAAGCCGCCGCCCGAGTTCCTCGACAACCAGCCACCGCAGGCGGCGGAGCGGACCATCCCCGTGAGCGAGGACGGCTCCGAGGCGGCCAACGCCTCCACCACCGACGCCCAGGTCATCGTCACCCTGCCGAGGGGCGCCGTGGCCGCCCGCCCGCCCGACGCGGCCATGCTCCTCAAGATCGTGCCGTTCGACGCCGCCTCGCTGGCGCCGCTGCCCAACGACCTGCGGGCCGTCAGCAACGCCTACCAGGTTTCGCTCTCATACCAGCCGTCCCAGGCGCCCGTCCCCGCGGTCAGCCCGGCGGCGATCATCGCCCTGACCGGCGCCTCGGCCAGCGACGGCCTGCACTACCTCCCGCCCGGGGCGCGGGTCTGGCTGCCGGTGGTGTCCCGCGCCTTCGGCAGCACCCACGGCCAGACCGGGCCGTTCCAGGGCGGCGGACACTACGTCGTCACCGCTTCGCCGCAAGTCGCCAACACCACCGTGCCGGGCCCCGCGCCGGCGGGCGGCAGCGGCGGGACCTTGCTCGTGGGCGTCGTCCTGGTGGCCACGGGCGTGGCCGGCGGCGTGGTCATGACCGCCCGCGGCCGCCGCCAAGCCGCCGCTCGTCGGACCCGCCAACGACGGCGCGAGGAGCGCCGGCCGAAGAAGACGGCATGATGAGCCGCTTCCGGCGGCACGCCGCAGGGCCTGGCACGGGCGAAGAGGAGGACGCGCCCACACAGGAGGACGAACGCGGGGATAGGTTTGGCTGGAGCTGTACTCAGCGGCCGGGTCCCGAAGCGGTCACCACCCTGATCGACGAGGGGGCTACGACGTGTTCCTCGACCGGAAGCTGCACGACATCCCCCCACGGTGTGGCGGGCGGCACGGGTCATCGGCGCTCTGGGCGCCACCTACCCCCCGCTCCACGCCCCACGGCGGCGGCGGTCTCAACGTCATCACGGGTCGATTCCTTGGATGCGGAGACCAAGAGCGGGCGGCGGAATCCACCCCCGGGCCTTGCATCCGCTGAATGCCTCGCTCGTAGCTTGCTTCACCGCCCGAGGCGAGGCCGCGCCCGTCGGCCGCTACGGGACCGTCCGGTTGCGGACTTCCCGTTGTGGTCGAGCCTGACTTCGCCGTCGGGCCCGAGGAACTCGCCACCGTCAAACACCGTGCCCTCTCCAACGCGGGCAAGTTGCAGGACGAGCCGCAAACCGTGGGTCCTCTTCACCCATGGGCGGTTCCGCTACCACAACCGACAACGTCTCTGACTGCTCCAGCGCCTTGAGGACCTGTGACCTGGCCGCGCCGTCTCGCAGCGGTAGCCCTTCGACGTAGGTGATCGTGCCCAGGACGATCCTGGAGAAGTCGTCGGCGCCTTCCTCGTACGCCTTACGGTTCACCGTGAGCACGACCTCGGGGAATCGGGTCTCCGTGCCGTCATGGCTCACGTACGCACTCGACCGCGTCATCGTGCTGAGGACGTCGGAGGCGTTCTGTCGGCTGACATAGATGGTCAACAGGTCGAACCGCCTCTGCATTGGCGCGCGTCCGTGTCGTCCCTCGGTCGCCCGTGACGTGAGCACAACCCCTGGAAAACCCACTTCGTCGTCCTCGGCCGCATCTGCCGGCTCAGCCCGGAAGATCGTCTGCCATTCCAGGAGTGATCTCGAGCCAGGCCTGGGCCTGATCAAGCGAGAGCACCAGTCCGTCGGGCGCCGTCACAACTTTGCGCTCGAAGTAGACGGTCTCCGGCCCGTAGAAACTGGGGTCGAAGACGTCAACGCCAAGCGTCTTGCAGTACCGCTCCAGCATCTCAGATGTGAAGCGATCGCGGACCCCGGCGAGACCTGTACGCGTCGGGCTCCTCGAAGTCCTGGGCGTGCCGGCGGTCTGGAACACCCAGCGGCTGCCGTCGTAGGCGGTGGCGATCGCCCGGACGGAGTTCAGCCACTCGGTTCGATCCGGCCCGAACAGCTCGAACTGGACGGAGCCGTAGCGGCCGTCGCGCACACCCGGCAGCCCCTCCGTGTGCGGCTCCGACATGACGACAAGGCCTCGGCAGCCGAGCGCCTCGGCCAGGTAGCCGATCGGCGGCGCCGCGTCAGTGCCCCGGAGCGAGCAGACGAAGTAGGCGGTCCAGTCTCCCGCGGCCGCCAACAGGCTCCCGGGCTTTCGAGCCGCCCGTCAACGGCTCCGGGCTTGCTCGGCGTCGACGCCCGAGGCTTCATCGTCGCCGGCGCCATCTCCGGCTGACTGTGATTCTTGGACACGCTGCATCAGCGCCCGGGCGAGATGCCGCAGCGCCCGCACGTCCTTCGGCCTCCCGGCCTCCTTCTTCGAGATGTAGATGTGGTGGATCGAGGCGACCGGCACGTCGATGCCGATCGGATTGCCGCCGGGGTCGACGGCCGGGAGAATCTCGGCCTTCGGCTCCAAGGTGTGGTAGCCCCGGCTGATCCCGTCCGGCCGGATAACGAGATCGAGCGCGCCCCACTCGGTCACCAGCATCACGGCCTTGGTCTGCTCCAACCGGCCCCGGTCGGCGAGGAGATCGCGCAGGCTCGTCGGGCCGGCCGTCTCGCCGAAGTACGGTTCCGCCCCCAGTTCGTCGAGCGCAGCCCGCAGACGGGCGAGGTTGGCATCGTCCAGGAGAGGACAGATGTCGATGTCGGTGGTCGGCTCCAAGCCCTCGACCCGGTGGACCATCGCTCCGTACCCCCCGAGGACGACGAACCGGACCCTGTGGCGCAGGAGCACAGCCAGCATGCGCTCTGGACGAAGAGGACGCTCCGGCGTCACGCCGGCCCAGAGCCCTGGCGCTCGTACCACTCCTCAAGCGAGGTGCGAGGGACCGTGGCCTCCCACTCGCGGTAGAGACGGGCCTGCTCGTCAGGCAACTCGACCTTGCAGCGAAGCTCGAACCCAGCCGCGTCGACCAGGCGCATGAGCGTGTCGAACCGGGGTTGCTGATGGCCATTTTCGTAGTTCGCCACCGCAGCAGCGGAGGTGCCCGCCCGGCGAGCCAATTCTCGCTGAGAGAGTCCCGCCAGGGTGCGGGCCTCAGCGATCAGGCCACCAGCCACAGAGGCGTTGGTCCCGGTCCTCATGTCCGTATGTTATCAGATTCAATAACACGGTTCGTGGCGCCGACCTCCCGGCGCTGTCCGCGAGCGCGGCGACCAGGGCCAGCAGCGCCGCTCCCGCCACATGGCCCGAACCCAGGCCGGCGACGAGCGAGGGGACGGCGGCGGCGCTGAAAGGCCGAGGAAGCCCAAGCACCGCCACGCTTCCGACCGGTCGTCGTCCCAGTGGACGATCACCGCCGCCCCGTTGGCCAAGCCGGCCACCGCAGGCATCCCCAATCCCCTCCGAAGCCACCCCGGGGCGCCCAGCGCTTCGGCCGACGACCAGGGGCGAGCGACGCGAGCAACGTCACTGCGCCCACCTCGGCCGGCGGGGCCGCTGCGATTGTCCTGAGCGTTCTCGTCATGGGTCGGTCCTCCTCGTGGTCGACGGCCTTGCAACCCACCATGCCGGGTTCCGCGGGCCCCTCCGGGCAGCGCGGTGGGCTGGCCCCGGCTCACGCGAGACGGGTGGTACTACCCGCCAGCCCGAGGAGGGGCTCCCACTCGCGGCGGCCCAGGATCCGGCCTGCAGCGTCACCTGGGGAGTGGTCGTAGCCGGCGTCGGCACGGCTGTCGCCTCTCGGGTGGCGGGTTGGAAGGTGGCCCGGGCACAGCCCGGCGTCGTGCTGGACTCCGGCGCGTTCGAGGCGCGGACGTCGTGGTTGACCGATGTCGCGCGCTGGCCGGCATGTGCCTGTCCGGACTGGTCGTCGTGTCCTCGGAGGCGCTCCAGAAGCAGCGCGACGCCGGGGCGCTCGTCGCCGGGGTGGTCGTGACCGTCGTTGCGGCGGGCTTCCTGGTCCACCTCCTCTGGCGTTCCCGTCGACTGATGAACGGTTAGCCTGAACGGCTAGCCCCGAGTCGCTTTCGCGCTTCGGGCCCGGCTTGATCGTCGGTCGGCTCAGGAAGCGGGCGCCCATCCTGCTGCCCGGGCTGACCCTCTCAGTCCTGGCCCAGATTGCCCTTCTTGCCATCCAGCCGTAGCGATCGAACCCCGCGAAGCGCGCCTTCGTCGACGGCCATGTGCACCGACCGGGACAGCACGCCGGCGAAGCCGGCGACGATGAGGCCGGCCATCACCCCCCGGCCGGCGCCTCTCGGGCGTGTCGACATGCCACACCGTCCCCCAACAGATGAACAGCGCCACCGGCATCATGTCGAGGAGGCCGGCAGCCCCGCCGTACGACACGCCCCGGGCCACGTCGTCGAGGATCATCGTGGTCCTCCTGTCGGGACGCCCGGCAGGCGTCGGCGGCCTCGCAGCCAGCCTCGCGGTCCCGGGGCACGGTCCAGGTCTGCACCGCCCCGTCCGGGCCCCCCAGCTCCCCGTCCCGGGCCTGGCACGTCGGCCCGTTCAGCAACGGGGCGACACCGGCCAGGGCGGTCCGCACTGCGGTGACCTCCCGCCCGCCGGCCGGGTCGATGCGGCCCAGCCGGAAGCGACGGACGACCGCGCCTCACCGCCTTCAACTCGGGAGGCGGTACACGGAGGCCGTGCCCGACCCGGGCATCGCCGGGACGCGTCTCAAAGACTCCCCGTGGTCGAGGCCGCCCGTTGCGTCAGTGGTCCGGGACGCCCTTCGCTCCGCCCGTGCCCATTGTCGGCGCCCTCCCTTTCAGTCCCGGCGAACGAGCGCTCGTCCGTCGGACTGTCTTTACCGACTGGGCACGACAACACGACAGTAGCCTCCCAACAGCGTCGCGGGCGATTCCACAGGTTCGGTGTGTGCCCACTTGACCTGCGCTTTCCGCGAATCCCCCGGGAGTCGACAACCGGCGAACAGTGGTCAAGAATTTTCGGCGGGCCCTGATGACTGATGGGTACGCCAATGACCAGACCACGCCGGAAGACTTTCACCGCGCTGCCGCCTGGGGTCGGCCGCCCATACGCGGGCGGAGTCGCGGCGGCGGTCCTAGGATCGGCGGATGCCGGAACCGGTCGTCGTGGTGGAGGGGCTGCGGAAGTCCTACGGCGAGCACGAGGCGGTCCGGGGCGTCGACCTCACCATCGATCGGGGCGAGATCTTCGCCCTCCTCGGCCCCAACGGCGCGGGAAAGACCACCACGGTGGAGATCCTGGAGGGCTACCGCGACCGCAGCGCCGGCCGGGTGCAGGTCCTGGGCGTCGACCCCGCCCGGCCCACGCGGGACTGGCGGCAGCGGGTGGGGGTGGTGCTGCAAGAGTGCCGGCTCCCCAGCCTGCTCACCGTGCGGGAGACGCTGACCATGTACGCCGGGTACTACGCCACGCCCCGGCCCGTCGACGAGACCATCGCCATGGTCGGCCTCGCCGACCAGGCCGACCGCCGCAACAGCAAGCTGTCGGGCGGCCAGCAGCGCCGGCTGGACGTCGCCCTCGCCCTCATCGGCGACGCCGACCTCCTGTTCCTCGACGAGCCCACCACCGGCTTCGACCCCGCCGCCCGCCGGGGCGCCTGGGGGCTGATCGACAACCTCCGCTCGCTGGGCAAGACCGTCGTCCTCACCACCCACTACCTCGACGAGGCCCAGCACCTGGCCGACCGGGTGGCGATCATGAAGGACGGCCGGATCGTGGCCGAGGGCGATCCCGGCGACCTGGTGGCGCCGGCGGCGATCACGTCCGTCCGCTTCCGGCTGCCCCCGGGCGTGGCCGCGGCGGACCTGCCCGCGGGCCTGGCGGCCCGGGTCGTGGTCGAGCCCGGCGGCCGGGTGCGGCTCGACACCCCGGCGGCGGTGCCCGACCTCGCCGCCCTCACCGGCTGGGCGTTGGAGCGGGGGGTCGACCTGGCCGACCTGGAGGCGGTGCGGCCCTCGCTGGAGGACGTGTACCTGGAGCTGACCGGCGCGTGAAGACCGGCCTCCAACTGCTCCGCCACCAGTACCGCTACGACCAGAAGCAGTTCTGGCGGGAGCCGGCGAGCGTGTTCTTCACCGTCGCCATGCCCCTGATCTTCTTGTTCCTCTTCGCCTCCATCTTCGGCAACGACAACGTCGAGGTGGACGGCCGGCTGGTGAAGACCACGGCTTACTACGTGCCCGGGATCGTGACGCTGGCGGCGGTCTCCGCCACCCTCGTCAACCTGGCCATCACCTTCACCATCCTCCGGGAGAAGGGCCTGCTCAAGCGGGTGCGCAGCACGCCGCTGCCGCCGTGGGTCTACCTCGCCGGGCGGGTGGCCACGGCCACGGTCATCACCGCCCTCATGGTCGTGGCCGTCTCCCTTCTCGGCCGGGCGGCGTACGGGGTGGCCCTTCCCGCCGAGACGTTGCCCGGGCTGCTGCTCACGCTGGTGGTGGGGACGGCGGCGTTCTGCGCCCTCGGCTTCGCCCTGGCGGCGGCCATCCCCAGCGAGAACGCGGCGCCGGCCATCACCAACGCCGCCGTCCTCCCCCTCTACTTCTTCTCCGGCGTCTTCATCCCCGAGGACCAGTTGCCGTCGGTCATGAAGGCCATCGGCTCGCTGTTCCCCGTGCGCCACCTGTTCCGCTCGTACCTGGCCGCCTTCGACCCGGTGGCGACGGGCCCGGGCATCGAATGGGGCCACCTGGCGGTGCTGGCGCTGTGGGGCGCGGCCGGCGCGCTCGTCGCGGTGCGGGCCTTCCGCTGGACGGCACGCCAGTAAATTCCGTGCTATACTTTGCCTAATGGTGCAGCACGCCACCTCCGGCTACAGCTACGAGGACCTCGAGTGGTTGCGGGACGAGCTGGGATTGGCGCACCTGGAGTTCGACCCTTGGGGAAGCGTCGTCGTGACACCGGCAGCCGACGAGCACGACACCGCGATGGTGATGTTGCACGATCAGGCCGTCGCCCAGTTGGGCCTTCCTTCAGGTTGCGTCCGGCCCAACGCCTTCGGATGGAAGACGCCGGGCGGCAGCGGCTACACCAACGTGCCCGACCTGATCGTCCTGCGTCCCGGCTGGCGGCGGGTCGGTGACTGGCACGTCGAGCCGCCGCCGCTGCTCGTGGCCGAGGTCGCCTCGCCGTCGTCGGTGCGGATCGACCGCGCCCGCAAGCTCGACGACTACCGCCTCGGCGGCGCCGGGCTGTACGTGCGGGTCGACTTCTTCGGTCCCGGCCAGGCCGGGTTCGAGGTGTACGACTTCGCCGCCGACGAGATCAGGGTCGCCACCGGCGCCGTCGACCTCACCGTCGACGGCCGGCCCCTGCGCCTCGATCTCACCGCCCTGGCGGGCGGACCAGCCCGGTAGGCCCCGTCAGCCGCCCGCGCCCGGCGGCAGCGGCTGTGGCGGCGGCGCCTGGCCGGCGTCCCAGGTGGGGACCAGGCGGCGGGCGGCGCGGGCCTCGTCCACCCGGCCCACCGGCGTGGTGCGGGGGGCATGATGGGCCTCCTCCCCCGCCTCCCCCCCGATCTTGACGAGCGCCTCGGCGAGGGCCTCGAGGGTCTGGGGGCTCTCGGTCTCGGTGGGCTCGATCATGAGCGCTTCCTCGACGATGAGCGGGAAGTAGACGGTGGGGGCGTGGAAGCCCTCCTCCAGCAGCCGCTTGGCCACGTCCAGCGCCCGCAGGCCGCGGCGGCGCTTGAGCGTGGCGGTGGAGGCCACGAACTCGTGCATGCTGGGGCGGTCGAAGGGGATGTCGTACACGCCCCGCAACCGGTGGCGCAGCCAGTTGGCGTTGAGCACCGCCCCTTCCGCCACCCGTCGCAACCCGTCCCCCCCGTTGGCCAGGATGTAGGAGTAGGCCCGGGCCAGCGCCAGGGCGTTGCCGTGCCAGGAGTGGACCCGGCCGATGGACCGCTCCGGCGTGGCCCAGCGCCAGCCCCCGCCGTCGGCCGAGCGCTCGGGCCGGGGCCCGGGCAGGTACGGCGCCAGGCGCTCGGTGACCGCCACCGGCCCGGCGCCCGGACCGCCGCCGCCGTGGGGCACGGCGAAGGTCTTGTGCAGGTTCAGGTGGACGATGTCGAACCCCATGTCCCCGGGCCGGGTGACGCCCAGGATGGCGTTGAGGTTGGCCCCGTCGTAGTAGAGGAGCCCCCCCACCTCGTGTACGGCCCGGGCGATTTCGACGATGTCCTCCTCGAACAGCCCGAGGGTGTTCGGGTTGGTGAGCATGATGCCGGCCACGTCGTCGTCGAGCCGCTCCCGTAGGGCGGCCACGTCGACCAGCCCGCGCCCGTCGGAGGGGACTTGGGTGACCTGGTAGCCGCCCAGCGTCACCGACGCGGGGTTGGTGCCGTGGGCCGAGTCGGGGATGATCACCCGGGTGCGGGGCCGGGCGCCGCCGGCGGCGTGGCGCTCGTCGTGCCACGCCCGCATGAGCAGCAGGCCGGTCAGCTCGCCGGCTGCGCCCGCCGGCGGTTGCAAGGTGGCGGCGTGCATGCCGGTGACCTCGCACAGGGCGGCTTCGAGCGCGGCCAGCAGCTCCATCCATCCCTGGGTCAGCGCCGCCGGGGCGGCCGGGTGCACCGCCGCCAGCCCCTCCAGCGCCGCCGCGTCGTCGCACAGCTTGGGGTTGTACTTCATGGTGCAGCTGCCCAGCGGGTAGGCCCCGAGGTCGACGGAGAACTGGCGGTGGGTCAGCCGGGTGAAGTGGGCGACCAGGTCCCGTTCCGACACCTCGGCCATGGCCGCCGGCACGGCCCGCAGGTGGGCGGCGGGGACCAGCTCCTCGGCCCCCCACTCGGGGACGGCGGTGCGCCGCAGGTGGGCCGCACGCCGGCCCGGCGCCGACAGCTCGAACAGGGTGGGCTCGTCCTCCCGGCCCACGAGCGGGGCGCTGGTGGCTCTGCCTCCCGCTCTGCCTCCCGCGGCCGCGGCTGTCACCGCACCACCTTCTCGAAGGCGGCGGCGAAGGCGTCGATCTCGGCCCGGGTGCGCCGCTCGGTCACCGCCACCAGCAGGTCGGCGCCGTACTCGCCCGAGCCCGTCAGCGGGACCCCCGCCAGGAAGCCCTCGTCGGCCATGCGCTCGACGACCGCCTCGCCGCTGACCGGCGTGCGCACCGCGAACTCCCGCACCACCGGCGCGTCGCTGGCCGCCGTCACCCCGTCGATGCGCAGCAGCGCCTCCCGCGCGTACCGCGTGCCCCGTGCGCACTGGAGGGCCAGCTCCCGCAGCCCGGCGGCGCCCAGCCACGCCAGCTGCACGGTGCACGCCACCGCGATCAGCGTCTGGTTGGTGCAGACGTTGGACGACGCCTTCTCCCGGCGGATGTCCTGCTCCCGGGTGCGCAGGGTGGTGACGTAGGCCCGCCGGCCCTCGGCGTCGACCGTCTCCCCCACCAACCGCCCCGGCAGCCGCCGGACGTGGTCCCGCTTGCATGCGAACAGGCCCAAGTAGGGACCGCCGAACGACAGCGGTGTGCCGAACGGCTGGCCCTCCCCCACCACCACGTCGGCCCCGTGGTCGGACGGGGGCCGGAGCAGGCCCAGGGCGACCGGGTCGGCGGCCACCACCAGGAGCGCGCCCTCCCGCCGGGCGGCTTGCAGGTCCTCCACGCACCCCAGGTAGTTCGGGTAGGCCACCACCACCGCGCCCGGCGGCTCGCCGCCGCTCGGCCACACCGTCCGCCCGCCGGCCAGCGGCGCCTCCAACAGCCGGTGGCCCGTGCCCCGGGCGTAGGTGCGCACCACCTCCCGCCAGTGGGGGTGGACGCCTTGGGACAGCCACACCGCCGGCCGCCCGGTGGCGGCCACGGCCAGGTTCACCGCCTCGACCACCGCGCTGGCCCCGTCGTACAGGGAGGCGTTGGCCACGTCCATCCCCGTCAGCCGGCAGACGAGCGTCTGGTACTCGAACAGGGCCTGGAGCACGCCCTGGGCCACCTCCGGCTGGTACGGCGTGTAGGAGGTTACGAACTCGGACCGGAAGGCCAGCCGGCGCACCACCGCGGGCACGTCGTGGTCGTAGGCCCCGCCGCCGGCGAAGCACACCAGGTCGCGCCCCACCGGCCGGTTCCGCGCCGCCAGGTCCTCCATCCGGGCGAGGGCGTCGAACTCCGACAGCCCCGGCGCCAGGTCGAGGCCGCCGCTCGCCAGCCGCAGGGCCTCGGGGATCGCGGAGAACAGCTCGTCGACCGACGACAGCCCGATCGAGGCGAGCATGGCGGCGATCTCGGCGTCGGTGTGGGGGACGTAGTGGCCCAAGCCGGCCAACCCTACGCGCCGCCGGGGCCACCGGCCCGAACTGGCCTGCACAAGAATGCCCAAAGCGCGGGTTTGCGCAGGCCAGTTCGGGGCGGGGCCACGGCCACCCCTCCGTCAGTGCGACCGGGCCGGCTTGACGAACGGGGTGGGGACGATGCGGGCGGGCAGGGACTGGCCCCGGGCGTCGACGGTCACCTCCTGGCCCTCGCGCGAGTGGGGCGGGAGGAAGGCGAGGGCGATGCCGTGGCCGAGGGTGGGCGAGAAGTTGCCGCTGGTGACCTCCCCGACCGGCTCGGGTCCGGCGAAGACCTGGTAGCCGGCCCGGGGCGGCTGGCGGCCGTCCACCTCGAGCCCCCGGAGCTCCCGGTCGACGCCCCGCCGCCGCTCCTGCTCCAGCGCCGCCCGTCCCCGGAAGTCGCCCTTGTGCCACGCCACCACCCAACCCAGCCCCGCCTGCAGGGGCGTGATGCCCGGGCCCAGCTCGTGGCCGTGCAAGGGCAGGGCCGCCTCCAGGCGCAACGTGTCGCGGGCGCCGAGGCCGGCGGGCAGGAAGCCGGCGTCCAGCACCGCCTCCCAGAAGGCGGGCGCCACCCCGCTCGGCACGGCCGCCTCGACCCCTTCCTCGCCGGTGTAGCCGGTGCCGGCGGCCAGGCACGTCACCCCGTTCCAGCGGAACGTCTTCACCCCGAAGCGCTTGACCTCGGCCGCCTCCGGCGCCACGTCGGCCAGCCAGCGCCTGGCGTCCGGGCCCTGCAGGGCGACGACGGCCCGGGCGGCGGTGACGTCCTCGCCCCCCAGCGCTTCCAGCACCCGGCCGGTGTTGGAGGCGTTGGGCATGACGTGGAAGTCGTCGGTGGCCACCCACCACACGATCAGGTCGTCGACGACTGAGCCGTCGGCCTCGTCGAGGAGGTGGGTGTACTGGGCGCGGCCCGGGGCGATCTTGGCCAGGTCGTTGGTCAGGGCGCGCTGGAGGCGGTCGAAGCTGCCGGGACCGCCGACCCGCACCGCGCCCAGGTGGCTGACGTCGAAGGCCACCGCCCCCTTGCGGCACGTCCGGTGCTCGACGAGGGTGCCCGCCGGGTAGGCCAGCGGCATCTCCCAGCCGCCGAAGGCCACCATCTTGGCCCCGAGGTCCCGGTGGGCCTGGTCGAGGGGCGAGCGGAGCAGCGCCATCAGATCGCCGTCCCCCTCGCGGTCCCCCGCGCCGTCCCCCGCGCCGGTCCCAGGGCGGCCAGCGCCTCGTCGTGCAGGAGCCCGTTGGTGGACAGGCCGCTGCCGCCGTCGGGCCGCCGCCGCCCGGCCAGGTCGGTGAACCGGCCCCCGGCCTCCTCCACGATGGCCTGGACGGCGGCCATGTCCCAGTGGGCCACCTCCGGCTCGACGGCGATGTCCACCGCCCCCTCCGCCACCAGGACGTGGGACCAGAAGTCGCCGAAACCCCGGGCGCGACGGCAGCGCCGCTCCAGGGCGACGGCCGCATCCAGCAGGCCGTGGCGGTCGAAGCTCAGGAAGTTGTCGTAGCTCAGGGTGGCGCCGCCCAGGTCGGGCACCGACGACACCCGGATCCGCTGCCCGTCGGCGAACGCGCCCGCGCCCCGCGCCGCCCACCACCGCCGCCCCAGCGCCGGCGCCGAGACCACTCCCACCGCCGGCCGACCGTCCTCCTCCAGCGCGATCAGGTTCCCCCACACCGGGATCCCCCTGACGTAGTTCTTGGTGCCGTCGATCGGGTCGATGACCCACCGCCGCGAGGTCCGCCCGCCCCCGTGCGCGCCGAACTCCTCGCCCAGGACGGCGTCGTCGGGGCGCGCCTCGGCCAGGCGGTCGCGGACGGCCCGCTCCGCGTCCCGGTCGGCGTCGGACACCGGGCTGCCGTCGCCCTTGGCGCTCACCGCCAGGTCGGGCGCGCGGAAGCGGCCGAGGGCGATGGCGTCGGCCAGGTCGGCCAGTTCGAGCGCCAGGTCGAGGTCGGCCGCGAGGTCGGCCGCGAAGGAGGGCGGCGGCGCGCTCAGGCCGGCTTCCGACGGCGCGGCCGGGACCGCTTGGCGGCGCCGGGGTCGTGGTCCACGTCGTCGTTCACGTCGAACCGCAGCGGCATCGGTTCGACTGCGGGATCGGCCGGGACGGCCTGGGAGGGGGCCTCGAGGCCGTACTTCACCAGCAGGTTCAGATAGTCGCGCTGGTAGAAGACCTTGATGCGGATGTCCGGGTGCAGCTCGCGCAGCCGCCGGGCCTTGCGGTTCTTCTTGGTCACGAGCTTCTGGTTCATGGTGGTGATCTCGATGAACAGGTCGTAGGCGGGGAGGTAGAAGTCGGGGCTGAACGCCTGCTGGGGCCGGCCCTCCCGGTCCCACTCCAGCACGAACGTGCGGGGCTCGTACTCCCAAGTGATGCCGTAGAAGTCCAGGAGCTTGGCGAACTGCCGCTCCGAGTTGTGGGCGAACCGCACCTGCTCGTGCGGCAACGGCTGCGGCTTCTGCCGGGACGGTCGCGCCTGGCGAAGGCGGCCGCTCACCGGCGTGGCCCTCGGCGTGGGCTCCTCGGCCAGCCCTACCCTCCTCGCGTGGCGCGCGCCCGGGCCGCAGGATGGACGGCCGGGCCCGCCTCCTGGGCGTCAGTCGCCGCAGGCGCCGTGGGGCGTAGCTCGGTGATGGCCGCGTCCAGTTGCTCCTTGACGCCGTCCAGGGCGACGACGCTGAACACGCCCTGGCCCTGGCGCATCAGGTCGACCAGCTCGCCGTCGTTGTGGACGAGGACCGACCCGGGGCCGTTGAGCACCAGCTTGGCCGA
>Ga0187893_10008504_pt1 | contig 16155 bp, 14 predicted proteins | sample MA1701074metaG_FD_139574 | JGI IMG/M metagenome (GOLD analysis project Ga0187893, IMG submission 139574) | White microbial mat communities from a basaltic lava cave in the Kipuka Kanohina Cave System on the Island of Hawaii, USA - MA170107-4 metaG ...
CAAAAAATTGCGGAATCGAGGGCGCGGTCGCCAAAACGACACAATGCCTCCGATACGCAGAGGTCTACGGCGCCGTGGCGTTTTCGTTCCGGCGCCCGCGCATGCACGACCACACGCGTTCGCGATCCCAACATCCGGCAGTATCATCCAACCATACCATGACTACACCTTATTTTCGCTGCCGAGTTGTTCAACGGATGAGGACCACTTCGCAAATCACTGCTCATGAGCATGAGCTCGATCGATTAATCGGGACCTCGGTTCAAACCTGGCCTTGCCAACAACGAAGTGTATCCACTCCAAAATTCTCAAGCGGTATCAAAAGTCCACCCACCCAGAACTCCCCCAAGTAAGCACCTCCGCCCACTACTCAAAGAATCAAGCGAACATCAGGAAGTTCTCTGGAGCGGGTGATAGGAATCGAACCCACGTTCTCAGCTTGGGAGGCCGATGTTCTACTTGAAAGCAACCCACGGGTTGGAGCCATCGAGAAGCCCCGCGAGCTCTTCGGCGGCGGCGCTGTGCCGACCCGGCGTCAACGAGCGGCGACAGGAACTCGTTCCCGACGCCTTCTGGCTTGTCCACCGCTCGGTCGTTTGCCGGTGCGGGAGTTGGACAGGCCTGGGTGAGCCGTTCCGGCCGGCGGATGCTCGCGAGATGAAAACGGTTTCGGCGCGACCGACGCCTGTCGCTTTAGGTATTCCAGCCCGGGGCGAATGCTGAGCTTCCAAGCGCGGACAGTCTGCTCGCTCTCGCCGACGCTTCGCAGTGTGTCAAGGAAGCTCTGGGCGAAGTCATCGAACTGCGCGGGTGTGATCGCGAAGCGACGGTGCAGCTCGGCGGTTCCGGTGAGGACGGTCGGCTCGACGCGCGGCGCGTCGGTGAAGTTGAGCAGAAAGTGCACCGAACTGTCGAGCTTGGAATACTGCTGCTCGAGGTCTCGGAAGTAACCCCGCATCGCCGGATGTTTCGCGAATAAGCGCTCGTAGAAGGCGGCGTAGAAGCCCTTGTTGCGCTGGCAGCTTCGGCTATAACTGGCTTTCGCCACCGCGATGGCCCCGGACTCGATCTGGCCCAGTCTCTCGGCCACCACCCGCAGAGATTCCCATCGCTCGTCCGGGTCCTTGGCCAGCATCCGGAAGACGATGGATGCCAGGGGCGGGTGTCGCCTCTCCCATTCGCCGGCAAACGACTCCGGGTTCTGGAAGAACTTGCGCTTGACCTCGAGGTCGGCAGGACAGGCAAGGCAGACTGGCTGCTTGCCTTCGAGCATTTCGAAGGCGATGAGGCCGAGCGAATACTGATCCGATCGCGGGCCGTACTTCGCGCCCGTATACTGTTCCGGCACCATGTACGAAGCGGCCACCGGGCCCCGCGGAAAACCCCCGCTGTTCGGGTCGTTTACCGCCAAGTAGTTCGACAGCCCGACCGCGGATATACGCAAGAGATTCCGTTCCTGGTCGTAGAAGACGTCGTTCGCCGTGAGTGGTCCGTAGACCACCCGCCGGCGATGGTACTCGTCGAGCGCGAGCGCAAGGCCCTGAACCAGGCTCACCACCTGGTCGGTCTCGAAGGGCTTGCCCATGGTCCTGAGGTGTCGCCCGAGACACGGAGCCTTCACGTACTCCAGCACCAGAAACTGCGGATTCTCGTCGAGAGCCGCCCGGTAGAGGGGAGCGACCGAGGGATGATTCAGATCGGCGACGTCGTGTACGAACTCCGAAAACCCTTTCAGATGGTTGCGCATGGGGCAGTCGACCAGGACCTTCACCGCGACTGCGCGTCCGTCCATCTCGCCACGGTAGACGATCGCGAAGTCACCATCCCCGATGGGTTCTGCCGCCTTCAGCGAGTGGGGTAGCAGAAGGCGCTGCACGTCATCCATCAGCCGATCCACGCGTTCCTCGCTCACATACGTGAGCTTTCCGGTACCCGACAGCACCCGTTCGCAGATTTTCTTGACCGCTTCATCTCCCTTGCTCTTGGACAGACCCATCAACGGCTGGTCAAGCGGTCACGCGGCCTGTAATGCGGAGAGCGCCACCTGTTTGTCCAGGATCGACGAGATCGGCACCCAAAAGACGTCCAGACCCTCTTTGGCGTGACGCGCTAGGATGGTCGGCAGCTCGACGGTGCTGATGTAGGAGGACGACAAGAAGGTGTCGGACACCAACAGCAGCGCGGCGGTCGCCGCATGTAGCTGGCGCTCGATCTCCGAGTGCCAGTCGGCGCCCGCGGCGATGTTCTGGTCGGACCACACGCTGAGCTTATCGCCGACCGCGGGCTGTAACTTGAGCTGGAAAAGCTTCAGGTACTTGGCGTCCGCATGCGAGTAGCAGATGAACACGTTCTGTCGAAGGACGCCCGTCGTCATCCCGTCCTCCTTCTCTGGAAGCCCAGCCCATAGCCTTGCGGCCAACATCCTCCCCCCTGCGTGACGAACGCTGCACCGACCGGTTCTCCCCCCGCTTGTACGTGTCGCGGATCCTCGGGTGCGTTATCGCAAGAACGATGGCGCGCCACGGGAACATAGTGCGGCTGATTTTGCGCCTGGAAGACTTCCCGGCTCGACCCGGTCGAGGCACTACGATTCGAGTAGCAGCGCGTCATTTCGTGTAGGTTCGAGCGTTACGCACGGGTGCGCCAAGTGCGTAGCAGCAGGCAAACGAGGGCTGTCAGCGTGCTGGATCACGGTCAGTACCGGGGTGCGAGCGATCGGTCGGCGGCCGTCTCCCGGAAGCCCGAAGCGTTGCTGTCCAAGCGGGCCGTCTCCACGGCGTTGACGGCGCACGTGTTGTGGCAGGTACCGCTTCCTCATCTCTGATAGAATCTCATGTGTCCGCTTATTTTTCGATGTTTTGCGCCATTTGTGCAACGCTGTAGCTCTGAAGGCGCCTTTCGGCGCAAAAACCCGCTGTCGAGACTATCGTTTTCAGTACTTGGACTTCGTTTTCATCGCTAATTTATAAGAGCAACTGGCTTTGGGCTGTAAAACATTTCACAGGGAAAAGGTAAAATACTCACAAAACACCTTGTGGAACTAAGGGCGAATAAGAATTTCAAAAGGCCTTTTTGTTCAAGAGGGAAGATACGACTGCACCTGTTACGGACCTGTTAGCTGTCAATCACGCGCTATCTCGGTTCGGAATCGGGGAATTTTCGGGCTATTCGTCGGCTCGAAGCGCCGAGTTTCGGGGCGGCCCCGTTGTTACATTTCCGCTATGAGCCGCAGGGCCCTGGTCAAGGTATTGCAAAACAACCTAAGGCGCGCGCTACGCAGCGCCGCCTTAGAAGAAGCGAAGGCTCTTCTCGAGCGGCTGCGCGAGGAAGATGCGCTGGCCTTAGAGACGCGCGGTCTAGAGCTGGAGTATCTGATCACGGCCGGTGCCTGGGCAGACGCTGCCAGCCTGGCGGAACAATTGCTGCAACTCTTTCCTGCCTCGGCGCGCGTTCACTATCTGCGGGGCCGCGTGTGCTACCACGAAAAGAAATACCTGCAGGCAAAATCCCATTTCGAGCAGTCGCAGCGCCTGTACCCGCATTGGCGCACCCGCCATTGGTTGGGAAAGACCCATACCCAGTTAGGAAATTACACCCAGGCCGAGGCGCTGCTTAGCGATCTCCTGCCGGGCCATCCCCGAGTGGCGCTCGATCTCGCCTGGCTGCTCGATCGCCTCGGAGCACCCGAGCGCGCGCTTACGGTGCTTGAACGCTTCCTGGCCGAGCACCCCGGAGATGCGCAGGCGCTGCGCCAACAATTGCGGCTCAAGTCCCAGGGCTTGGCACCCGATGAATTGGTAGCCGAAGTCAAGCTGTTGATGGACCTTGGGGAGACGGTGCCGACCGAGATGCTAGCGGCCTATGTACAACGGCTGTTCGAAACGGGTCAGGGCGCCCTGGCGCGAGGCTTCATCCAAGAGCGCCATGCCCAATGGGATGCGCCTACTCAGGCGTCCATCGCTTGGATTTGCCACCGATTGCAGGCCTATGACGTGGCCCTGCGGTTGTTTATCGCCGCGCTTCCGGAACGCGCTCACGATTACAAGTACCTCTCCGCCTTGGAATCTGCGGCGCTGCGCTGCCAGCGCATCGAGCAACTGCTTGCCGCCTATGAGTCGCTCGCCCCACAAAACAAACGCCTGTACGGCAGGATGAAGAGCCTGAGCAGACGCCAGGCGGGCGATCCCTCTGCGGGTCGGATTTAGCCACTTTGAAGCAAGTGCGTTTCGTTGTTCAGGTTCCCAAACCCGCCTCCCGCTTGATTTAGCTCGAGTGAAGTTTCAGCGCCGCCGCGACAATCGGTTTGGCCCAGGCCGGTGTCTGCGACAAGTCGGCGGGACCGACGATCGTTCCGCGCGCCATGTGTAGCACCAGCCAGGGCGTGGGCGCATCGCCGCTGTCGGGGTCGGCCTCCGCGCTGTTGTCATATACCCGCAGCGCCGTGAGCGTTGGGAGCAGATGGACGAGGTTCAGGCGGCTGTGTTCGGAGCGGCGCCGGATGTCCGCTTCGGGGATATCGTGACCGCTCTTGCGGACGCGGGCACGTAGGCATTGTGTCCATTTCGTCGAGTCACCAGTTGGCGATGCTGGGCTTAGACGGTCATCGACCAGGGCAGCGCGTAATCCCGTGGCCAGCTTGCGCACCCATTTCCGCGAATAGCTGAGACTGGGCACGTGCTGGGGCGAATCGACAAGGTTACAGGATTTCGCTGATCAACCCCTCTCTCAACCAGCGGCGCAAGAGGCTCACGGCTCGCAGGGGCACCGCCTCATCCGCATGGCAACTAGTCAATCGCTGGCAAAGAGCTGCGAAACTGTCCCCGTTGGTAGCCCCCTCCATCGCATCTGTCTCATCCGCCTCCAGGGTTCGGTAGTGCGTGGTTAAATCATCGCGCCAGACGATACAGATGATCGGCTGGGGTAATTGGATCGGATCAGGCGGCGGCGTTTTCTCCTGCACGGCGCGCCATAGGGCGAGGATGTTCCAATGGCAGGACAGCCGTTGCATGGAAGGATGGAAACGGAGCCCAAGCGCAGGCCATGCCTGCTGGGGAATAGGGGTGAGGTCCGTTTCCTTCGCCACCGCCACATCGGCGGCATCAAAGGCCTCGACCAGGGCCCACTCGAATCGCGCCAATTCGGGGAAGTACGGCGGGTAGTGGGTATTCGATAAAAAACTCGCCATGCTCTGCCCGAGCCAACGCAAAGAGAAAGATCGGGAGGGATGGACGTCGATATAGGCGTGACAAAGGGTGGTGAAGGCATCCTCCCCGAGTAGAGCTTGGACCACCGGATAGTCTTTGCCGAGGGCCTCGAGCAAGCGGGAACGATAGGCATTTTGGTAGATGGCGAGCCGTTCGGATACAGCCAACCGCCCCCTACCCGCGAGATGGCTCGCAATCGCATCGTCGCCTGTTTGCAGGCTGCGCCGAAAAGACGCTTGCAGCTCTTGCAAGCCGATCATCGGATGGCCGCGCAACGCCCCGGCCCCAGGGCTTCTTCGGCGATGGCGCGCGTTCTTGCTAACTCGTCCATCAGCTCAGAGAACGGCGGCATGCGGTCGTCGCGCTCTATCATGGTCGAAACCAGGCCGAAGCGCTTCACGGCCTCGGCATAAAGCGCCCAAACGGGATCGATGACGGGGTGATCATGGGTGTCGATGATATAGTCTCCGTAGTCGCTATGGCCCGCGAGATGGTGTTGCCTTATGCGCTCGCCAGGAACGCCTTCCAGATAAGCTCGCGGGAGGAAGTCGTGATTGACGGCGCTGACATAGATGTTATTGATGTCGAGCAGAATATAGCAATCGGCCCTCTCTGCCACCGCCGACAGAAATTCCCACTCCGTCATCTCTGAATGACGGTAGGCCACATAGCTAGACACATTCTCCAACAGCAGCTGCCGCCCCAAAAAGTCCTGTACCTGGCTGATACGATCCGCTAGGTGGCGCACCACCTGCTCGGTGTAAGGAAGCGGCATGAGATCGTGCAGATTTTGTCCTCCGTGCCCGGTCCAGCACAGGTGGTCCGAGATCCACGCCGGCTCGATGCGAGCGGCCAAGGACTTGAGTCGACTGAGGTATGCCCAGTCGAGGGGATCGGTGCCGCCGATGGATAACGAAACCCCATGCATGACCATCGGATAGTCGGCCCGAATGCGATCGAGATAATAGAGAGGCTTACCGCCCTCTACCATGTAATTCTCAGAGACGATCTCGAACCAATCCACAGCAGGGCGAGTGGCCAGGATGGTTTCGTAATAATCCGTCCGCAGTCCCAGCCCGTAGCCCAAGAAGGGCTTAGTGGAAGCGCTCATCGCTCAAAAAAAATAGGGGTGGGACTAGCCCACCCCTAAGCTTTAATTAGGGACTATTCGCCCACCGTGCCGCCCTTGGCGTCACAGTCCTCTTTGCTAATCGCCACGAAGCCCTGACCTTTGCAGGCGACGGTGCCTTTACAGGCATTCTTCGCGCTCTTGCAGTCGTTTTGGCCTTTGCAGGCGTTGACGCCGTAGCAGTGCACCGGTTCCGCCGTCGCGGCACCGCCCTCGGCTTCCGCGTTGGCGATGGGCGCCGTGGCGAATAAACCGGCCGCGGCAAGGGCTAGGGTAACGCCCGTTTGTTTGGTAGTGCTCATGAGACCTCCTTTTTCGGGTTTTGCTGAGAGCTCTATGCTCCGCGTTTTTGGGCTCCAAGTCTAGTGCCCCGAAAAAGCCACAGGTGGTGAACGTCGATTTTGGGGGTCATGGCTGCGAAACTGAGCTAATATCTAGACAGTTAGCTCTGATTAACAGCGCGGCTGTAGCTTGGTCGAAAACAAAAAGCTTGCCTGTAGCGGCAGCTACCGATGAATAATGCCAATGATCCCGTTCCTTGTTACGCGGGCTTGTTATCGAACGGCCGCTATGCCGTGTTGCTCAACGAGGCTGGAAGCGGCTATTCGAGCTGCGAGGGCGTGGCGCTGACCCGGTGGCAGGGGGATCGCATCGAAGACACGGACGGGTTTTTCGTCTACCTGCGCGATCTCGATACAGGCGCCCTCTGGTCCGTGGGTTTCCAGCCGACGCTCACCGGGCCCGAACGCTATGAGGCGCGGCATGATCTCGGTCGAGTCACCGTCGCGCGCCTCGATGCGGAGATAGAGACGCGTATGGACGTCTGCGTGCTCTGCGATGCAAACTGCGAGCTGAGGCGCATCCGGCTGGTTAATCACAGCCCCCGCCCGCGGCGCATTGAGCTTACGAGCTACCTCGAGGTCGTGGCCCAGTGGGCCACCGCAGACGCCGCTCACCCGGCTTTTTCCAAGCTCTTCGTACAGACCGAACATGATTCGGGGGTATTGCTGGCACGGCGCAGGCCCCGCAGCGCGGCAGAGTCCTCGCCCTGGGTCTCGGCGGCGCTGCACGGCCCCGGCGCCCTCAGTTACGAGACCGACCGCATGCGCTTCATCGGCCGCGGGCGGGATTTGTCTCGGCCGCTGGCTTTAGATTCCAGCGCGCCGCTGTCGGGAACGGTGGGCGATGTGCTGGATCCCGTCTTGTCTCTGAGACAAATCGTGGCGCTCGAACCGGGGGTTGATGCCGAGTGCCTCTTGGTGTTGGGCGCGGCCGCGAGTCGGGAAGCGGCGCTGCGCCTGGCCAAGCAGTGGGGATCGGGAACTGCCGTGGACGCGGCGTTCGCGGGCGCGGCGGCATTGGAAAGCGCGCTTCTACAGCGTCTAGGGCTCTCCACCGACCAGGCCGAAAGACTGCAAGCGCTGGGCGCCGCGCTGCTCTATGGCGACCCCGCGCTGAGAGCGGCGCCGGAGGTGGTCACGAGGGCAGGCGGGCGCTTATCGGATTTGCATCGCTGGGGGCTGTCCGGTGCAGCACCACTCGTGCTCGCGCGGCCGCCTCCAGGCCTTGCAGCGGAGCGCTTGCGCGATCTCGTACAAGCACAGTCGTACTGGGCGGTGAAAGGCCTCGCGGTAGACCTTGTGGTCGTGGCTGAAGGAACCGGGCAGCAGGCACTCGCGGACCAAAGAGCCAAGCTCGAACGCCTTGCGCTCCGGCACGGCAACAGGGGAAAGCTGGTGGTGCTGCACCCGTCCGATCTGGCAGCGGAGCAGCTCGATCTTTTGGAGACTGCGGCCCATTGGATCACTCGGGAAACGCTAGCTGATCTGGCATCACCCGTCCTCTCAGGCGGGACTCCCGAGCTGCCAGCGCGCTATCGCGTTATCGAAGAGCGCTCTGAAGAACACACCTCACAAGAGCCATGTGAGCCGGCGCCACTCTTTGACAACGGCTACGGCGGGTTTGCCGCGGATGGGCGAGAGTATCTGATTCGGGTCGCACCGCGCGCATCCGACAATCGAGGCCAGCCACCGCTGCCTTGGATCAATGTGATCGCCAACCGCGGGTTTGGATGCCTGGTCAGTGAGCGCGGCGCCGGAACCACCTGGTCGCGCAACAGCCGCGAGAATCGCTTGACTCCGTGGTACAACGACCCGGTCATCGACCCTCACGGCGAGGCGCTCTACCTTCGCGATGAAGAGGCGATGGTCTATTGGTCGCCGCTACCCGGCCCAACGCCGAGTGCCTCCGCCTACGAGGTACGCCACGGCTTCGGCTATACGAGGTGCTTGCACACTAGCCTCGAGCTCACGCAGGAAACCGTGGTCTTCGTCGCGCGCGATGCCCCAGTCAAGCTCACCTCGGTGCGCCTGGTCAATCTAAGCCAGAAACCGAGGCGGCTATCGATCTTCTTCTACCACCGCCTGGTGCTCGGAACCTCGGCGCGGGAGAGCGCTCGCTTCGTCGTGAGCGAATACAAGCCGGAGTGCGGGACCCTGCTGGCGCGCAATCATCTCAACAACGAGTTCAGCGATGGGGTGGTGTTTGCCGCCGCGGTGATGCCGAAGGACTCGGGCTTGAGTTTCACCGCGGATCGCATGGAGTTCATCGGGCGTTACGGCAGCTCTGCCCAACCCCGGGCGCTCCTTAACGCCGCTCGCCTCGAAGGGCGGACCGGCGCGCTCCTCGATCCCTGCATGGCTTTGCAGCTTAGCTTGGAGCTTGCGGCGGGTGGCACCAGCGAGTGCACATTTCTCTTTGGCGAGGCCGGCGTTGGAGTGAGCACAGACGCGCTGGTTGCGCGTTACCGCGAGCCCGCGGCGGTGGGGCAGGCGCTCGAGGAGGTGCGCGAGGACTGGACACGCAGGCTTGCCGCAGTTCGCATCGAGACTCCGGCGCCGGCGCTTGACCTGCTGGTGAACGGCTGGCTCCCCTACCAGACGCTGAGCGCCAGGCTCTGGGCGCGCTCGGCGTTTTATCAGTCGGGCGGTGCCTTCGGGTTTCGCGATCAGCTCCAAGATGCGGCCGCATTGATCTATTGGGACCCCGCCATCACCCGCGCCCAGATCCTGTTACATGCCGCGCACCAGTTTGCCGAGGGCGACGTGCTGCACTGGTGGCACCCGCCTGAGGATCGCGGGACGCGCACCCGCTTCTCGGACGACCTGCTCTGGCTGCCCTATGGGGTGGCCTTTTACATCCAGAACACCGGCGATTGGGCGATTCTCGATGAAGCCGTCGAGTTCCTCACGGCGCGATCCCTGGAGCCGGGAGAGGACGAAACCTATTTGGCTCCCAGGCGCACGGGCGAATTCGGCGATCTCTACGAGCACTGCTGCCGCGCCTTGGATCGCTCGCTCACCCGCGGAGCGCACGGGCTGCCGCTCATGGGTACTGGGGATTGGAACGACGGGATGAATCGCGTGGGGCGGGGCGGGCACGGGGAGAGCGTGTGGCTGGGATTTTTCCTGTACGCGATCCTGGGCGACTTCATCCCCCTCTGCGCGCACCGCGGCGATGGAGCGCGCCTCGAGCGTTATCGAAGCTACCGCGAAAGCCTATTTGAAGCGCTCAATCAGGCCGGTTGGGATGGAAGCTGGTACCGTCGCGCCTATTATGATGACGGCACGCCGCTCGGATCGGCGGAGGGGGACGAATGCCGCATCGATGCCGTGGCGCAAGCCTGGGCGGTGATCTCGCAGGCGGCGCCGCCCGAGCGGGCACGGATGGCGATGGACGCGGTCGAGCGGTTTTTGATCTCAGAGGCAGACGGCATCATCCGCCTGCTCGCGCCACCCTTCGACCGCACGCCCAAAGACCCCGGCTATATCAAGGGCTATGTCCCCGGAGTACGCGAGAACGGCGGGCAATATACCCACGCGGCACTGTGGGTGGTGCAAGCCATGGCCGGTCTCGGGCGTCGCGAGCGGGCGCTCGCCTTGCTCGAGATGCTAAACCCTATCCACCATGCCCGCGATCCCGCAGAAGCGGCGCGCTACAAGGTCGAGCCCTATGTGCTCGCGGCCGACATCTACGGCGTGCAACCTCACATCGGGCGCGGCGGCTGGACTTGGTACACCGGCTCGGCCGGATGGATGCTGCGGGTGGCTTTGGAGTCCGTATTGGGATTGAAGATCGAGGCCGGGCAATGGCTTAAACTGCGCCCCTGGATCTCCGATCAGTGGCTGGAATTCACCTTGCACTATCGCGGCCCGGACGGGAAAACCCAGTACGCGATCCGAGTGCGAAATCCCGCTGGCCATGCCGAGCGCGTCGTCGCGGTCACCATGGACGGCTTCCAAGCCCCGATTGAGGACGGCTGGGCTCGTATTGCCTTGGTCCGCGACGGTAAAGCGCATGAGGTGGAAGTGATCTTGGGACCTTCTGGTCTGCAGTGATCGGGCCTTACGCCACGCCGTGGCAATATCTGAGTGCGGCTACCGTGCGGTGGCCGAAGGTCTATCAAGACGCGTAGAGAGCCAGCATAGGACCCGGCCGAGCTTTGAGATCGGCAGGTCGGTGTCAGGGAGCAGGGACCGCCGCACAAGCGATAGTTCATCCACAGGTCCGTTTCATACTCGAAGGGCGTTCATACTCGAAGAGCGCGGCACCGCCGGGGTATAAGCAGCGATATGGATTTCGGCAATCATGGCTTGCTCAGTGGCAACGTCTATACTTCAGGAGTAACCGTTGACGGCCCCGATGCAAGCAGCAAACCAGGAAGTAACCATGAATGAACGCTAAATACACTAAAAAAGAGCTTGGACAGGCTCTAGCAATGTCAGCATTGCTCGCAATTTTTGGTAGCTTGACGATATCTGAAAGCGCCGCAGATGAAAGGCCAATTCCTGATCCAGGGATAACAACCGATACCGTGGTAGTCATACCAAATCATGCATCTTACCACTATAGAATAGGAAGTTTTACGGGAGATAACGCAAACGCCCCATTTGGCAGCGACGGAACATGCCCGTTACACAGAACTGTAAACACTAACTGGCCTATAAATTCTACGATCGTCCTTACGAAGGGGTTTAGTTTGCCAGCGGACGCCACCAACTTAAGAGTACAATTATCGGTAGATAATGATGCCGAAGTATTTATAAACGCAACCTCAATAGGATCGGTAACTCACGAGAAATGCCCACTCGTAGACGAGTTCTTGCTCACGGCACCGCCTTCGGCACTAAAGGTGCCAGGCAGAAATCGTATTCGAGTAGTTGCAAGAGACAGGGGAGTCGAAAGCTTCGTTGACCTCCGAGTGCTTGTCGATGTTCCTCCTCAATGAATCAAAATCATGGGTGTTTGCCCTCTGGGATGGTGTTCATGATTGGACGAATCCGCCTGCCGGCCGCTACGTTTCTTGCTGTCATTGCTCTTGCGGGCTGTGCCACCGAGCGCCAAGTTGCGCTGGTGATCGAATCAGCACCAAGATCGAGTCTGCGTTTGGAGACTCCCGTCATTGGTGCTGTCTTTGATGATCGATCCTCAACGGCCGACAAGGACGCGAGCTCGAACCCTCAGGGCGAGCTGAGCCGACTCTGCGGCCCCGCCATCGAATGACAAGACTACGGCATGGGATGCTGATCTCCCTGTCAAACTCCGAGACATCATCGCTTCACAGGCATTCAAGTTGAAGGGCTTCGGCTTGCTTGCGCTCGGGTTGGGCGGGCAGATGATCGGTGCGTTTCAGTGACTGGCCGCCCGCACTCAGTACAACACCCATATCAGGCGCGAGCGGTTTTCGCGGTGAGGGCTAACCGTGCGATGCAAGGGACCGCTTCGCTTTGCGCCGCTGCTCGCGGCTCCGGATCGCGGTCGTTAGGCACTGTTGCCTATCAGGTCGCAGCAACCGGGCCAAACAAATCATACCGACCTGGAACTTTCGGGTGCAAACCCGTTAGGAGGATCCAATGAAAACCTACTCTGCAATAATCCGCGGTCTGGGCCTGATGATCGGCCTCCTTGCCCTTACGGTCGGGGTCAGTCCACACGCACGAGCAGCTCGGACACAACTTCTAGTTGGTAATGCTGCCGACAACAGCGTGTCGAGCTACGACGGGAGGACCGGAGTGTTCCTGAAGGTCTTCGTGCCATCCGGCAGCGGCGGACTGGATACCCCCCAAAACTTGACCATTGGTCCCGATGGCAACCTCTACGTCAGCAGTTGGGCTAACCATAGTGTCAAGCGTTACGATCGGCAGACTGGCGCTTTTATCGACGACTTCGTCCCTTCAGGCAGTGGCGGGCTGGCCAATCCCGACCAAGTGGTCTTCGGCCCGGATGGCAAGCTGTATGTCAGTAGCCGGTTCAACGCGACTATCTCTCGCTACGATGGACAGACCGGCGCATTTGTGGACACCTTCGTTGCGGATAGCAGTCTAGCTGGGTTCGTTGGTTTCACCTTCGGACCAGACGGCAATATTTATGATGACATGTTCAACTGCTGCGGCAACCAGCAAATCCTGCGCTTCAACGGCACAACGGGGGACTTCATGGACGTATTCAACTCCGGCGGCCCGCCGCTTGCTTCTGCGTTTGCCGGCCTAGTCTTTGGACCTGACGGCCATCTCTACGCCAGTAGGTACCATGGGGATACGATAGAGCGCTATAATGGGACGACCGGGGCCTTCATCGACACGTTTGTACCCGCGGGGAGCGGTGGGTTGAATACACCGAATTCCTCACCTTCGGGCCAGACGACAACCTATATGTTGCCAGTCTGAACACTGGGAATATCTTGCGTTACGACGGGACGACCGGGGCCTTCATCGATGTCTTTACGTCTGGTGGCGGGGTCCTTTTCCCCAAGGGTTTGGTCTTCTTTACCCTCGCCCCCGCCCCTGTCGGCGGAGCGCTCATCGGTATAAGTCCCGAGAAAGGGACGGTGATCTGCCGGACCCTGACCACACACGAAGCCGTGCGCATCCCACAGGACGCTGCCACGTCATGGAACTGTGAGGACGCCGGCTTAGTGGTGAGTGCGTATTCCACGCCATTGTGATCGCTAATTCCAATCGATTGTGATCACGATTTCCGACGGATTGCGATCGCTGATTCCGAGCATTGTGATCACGGATTGCGATGATTGTGATCACAGGGAGTTGGTATTGGGATAGCAACATCCGTTTTCTTGACCACTCATCGGTAGCAAACAACCGTAGGGTCTTTCCAAATGGGAGGACCGGCGGAGATGTCGAAAAAGAGGCTACTGATGAGAAAGTTACGTGAGATTCTCAGGCTCAAATATGAGGCCAAACTGTCGCACCGGGTGATTGGCCAGGCGTGTGGCCTTGGGGCGGGCACGGTCTCGATGTACGTGCAACGCGCCAAGCGCGAGGGGTTGAGCTGGCCCCTACCGGAGGCGCTGGACGATGAAACGCTAGAAAGCACACTCTTTCGCGGGTCCTTCCATGAGCGGGTCGCGCGCCCCGCTCCGGTCTGCGAAGCCATCCACCGAGAGCTGAAACGCCCCGGGGTCACATTGCAGCTGTTGTGGTTGGAGTACCTTAAGGCGCACCCTCAGGGGTATCGGTACAGTCAGTTCTGTGATGTGTACCGCCGTTGGGTGAAGAGGCTCCACCCGAGTCTGCGGCAACGCCACCGTGCGGGAGAGAAGGTCTTTGCGGACTACTCCGGTAAGCGACCTCATGTCATCGACCCTGAGACCGGGGAACTGATCCCCGTCGAGCTTTTTGTCGGGGTACTCGGAGCCAGCGGGTATCTTTTTGCCGAAGCCACGGCGGGCCAGACATTGCCGCAGTGGATTGGATCGCACATCCGGATGCTGGAATTCTATGGTGGCTGTCCCGCTGTCTTTGTGCCGGATAATTTACGCAGCGCCGTCACGCACCCGTGTCGCTACGAGCCCGAAGTCAATCGGAGCTATGCCGATCTGGCGCGCTTTTATGGCCGGTGGTCATTCCGGCGCGCATGCGCAAACCTAAGGATAAGTCTCAGGCTTCATACTGCAGCTCCTGTGATACATGCGATGCGCATTGCGGACATTGGCGGCGATCGCGGAAGCGTTTGCCGGGATGCGCACGAGGCAGCGCGTCCCTTGGTGGCTCAAAGAGCAGGCTCCCTTTGTCGTCGGCCCGCAGGGCCCGCAATACACCTTCCCGTGCGAAGCGCTTGGCGGTGGTGTAATGGACACGAAGTATAGGCGCTATTTCGGCCGGCGTGAGCCATCCCGCATCGCGCAGATGCTGCGCAAGGCTTGGGATCCCGTAGGCCTCACGCACGGTCCGCACCCGTAGGCGGGTGAAGGGCTGCCCCGTTCCAGAACGGAGTGACCGTGCATTCAGCGTCTCAGCGATCTGTCGGTCGGTCTTGTGCGCAGCGAGCCCGCGGATCGTCTCCACGATCGCCGCGGGCGTGCGCTTGAGATCCGGCGCGCTGAGAGGCAGGGGACGTTCTAAGCTGGTGGTCGCTCCCCCCTTCCAGCGGATTTGGATCTGCAGCACGTGGCTGCGAAGTAGCGTCACGTCTTCAATGAGTAGCCGCAACATCCGTTTGCGCTCCCGCATCGAGGTATGCGGATCGTGCCACATGCGAGGCAGGTCGGTGACCAGCGCATAAATGCGCTCGCGCTCCTCAACACTGGGCTCCGGTTTATCCTCTTGCGTTGCACGCCGATAGTCTTCTTCGGCCTGAGCGAGCTCGGCAAGTTTCTCGTTCCACGTGCGTTCCAGACTATCGGCAACCAAGCGGTGCTCAGGACGGACGAGCATGAATTGCCGCTGGGCCAACTCCGCCTCCTCACGGGCGCGTTCCATCTGGGCCCGTCGCAGCCGGTCGACCTCGGCCTTGCGCGCGCGCAACTCATTGAAGACCTCGAGCGCCACATCGAGGGCGGCCGGCGTGAGCGCTTCGAGCACGATATCGGTGATCGCCTCATCGAGGCCGGTACCCAAGATGACCTGGCAGGGCGATTGCGCCCGTTCAATCCCACGCCGCTGACAGAGATAGTCGGGGACCGGGTGCCCCCGGCGCAGCGCGTAGCGCACCGTCATGCGTCCCCCGCAGCGGCCGCAGATCGCGATGCCCTGCAACAAGGCCATACCCTCACGGGCAGGGCTGCGGCCGCGCTCGGCATTGTAGCCCGCGGCATTGGCGAGCAGCGTCGCTTGATTGGCCTCATACTCTTCCCAGCTCAGATAGCCTGGATGAGCATTCGGTAGAAACACCTTCCACTGCGCGCGCGGTACTCGCCGATAGCCGGCCTGCCCGCCGAGGGCAACCGTGCGTTGGCGGGTACGGCCATACACGAACGCACCGGCATAACGTGGATTGTGCAGGATCTGCAGCACCCGACTGTGCTCCAACGTGCCCCACACGACATCGCCTGCCCGCGGACCGCTGCGCAGTCGACGTGGCCAGAGTAGCCCTTCGCGCGCGAAATGCCGCACCACTTGCGTCGCCGATCCCGTACGCCGGAAGGTTTCAAAAAGGAGGCGCACGCTCGCTTGGATCTGCACGTCGGGATCGAGGACCAGACGCTTGGCGCGATCCCAAAGAAAGCCGATCGGAGCACTCATCCAGAGCTCACCCCGGCGCGCCTTGTTAAGCTGGCCGCCGAGAAGTCGAGCTTGGAGCACGTGCAGCTCCGCCTCGCTCATCGTGCCCTTTAAACATCGATCATAAAGCACCTTATGTTGCATTTTTGAAGCGTTTTGTTAAAGTCAGTGACCCATCGAGCCACGGTAAATTTGTTCTGCGTCCGCCCAGTCAAGCGGAGGTAGCCGCGCACGTGTTTTTTGTCATCCGCAGGTAGTCGAAGACCAAGCGCACGTTGCGGGTGAGTTCCCGCATCTTCTGCGC
>Ga0187893_10008505_pt1 | contig 16153 bp, 13 predicted proteins | sample MA1701074metaG_FD_139574 | JGI IMG/M metagenome (GOLD analysis project Ga0187893, IMG submission 139574) | White microbial mat communities from a basaltic lava cave in the Kipuka Kanohina Cave System on the Island of Hawaii, USA - MA170107-4 metaG ...
CACCGTCTCGAACGGCCATGGCAGTCGATAGTGCGGGCCGGGGTCGGTTTCGCGCACCACTTTGCCGAAGCGCAGCACGATGCCGCGCTCGTCGGGGGCGACGATGTAGATGCCGGTGGCGAGCCACAGCAGCACCGCCACGCCGAGGACCAGGAACGGATTGACGCGCCAGCCGGGGGTGCCGCCGCCGCTCGGCAGGCTCGATCGGATGCGCGTCCAGACCTCGTCCAGATCGGGGAAGGAATCCTGCTGTCGGCGGCGAGGCGGCCAGGGGTTGGGGTCGTCGGGCATCTGACCGCGCATCGTGCGGGTGGCGGCTCGGGCTGTCAACCGCGGCGCCGGGGTGGGTGGATTGTGAAGCCGGTCGGACCGGCATAAGACCGCGATGAGGCCGCGACCACAAGGAGGACGCCATGGCGGTGAAAGCGATCCCGGAAGGCTACAGCACCGTCTCGCCGTATCTGATCGTGAACGGGGCGGCGAAGGTGATCGATCTGCTCACGCAGGCGTTCGGCGGCACCGAGAAGTTCCGCATGCCGAAGCCGGACGGCTCGATCGGGCATGCCGAGGTGCAGCTCGGCGACTCGGTCATCATGATCGCCGACGCAGCGCCGCCGGAGTTTCCGGCGATGCCGGCGTGTGTGCACGTGTATGTCACCGATTGTGATGCGGTGTACAAGCGCGCCCTGCAGTTCGGTGCGGTGTCGACGCGGGAGCCGGCTGACCAGTTCTATGGCGACCGCAACGCCGGCGTGAAAGATCCAGGCGGCAACCAGTGGTGGATCTCCACCCACAAGGAGGATCTGTCGCCCGAGGAGATCGAGAAGCGCGCCAAAGCGGCGATGAAGTAACGCACGACCCGCTGCGCTTTTTCCGGCGTAGCCCCGGCCTCCGCGCCGGGTGGCGCGCGAAGCGCGCCGCGGGGCTGGGAGGCGCGGGGTCGTGCCCTGGGCGGTCCTGCCGGACCGCGCACGGAGGCCGGGGCTACAGGCGATGAGCGCCCGGATCCGCCTGCTTGCTCCGGAGGGGCCTGCTCCCTAAGATCGGGCGGCCATAGCGATGCCCAAGTGGCTGCCCAAATGGCGACTCGTTCCGCCCGACCTCCCGCCGGACGAGGTCCGGCGCCGGCGGCGGGAGGCGGTGCTGATCGGCATCACCGCGGTCGCCTTCGTCGTCTTCGCCGTCTTTCAGGCCCGCCTGCCGGATGTGCGCGAGAATGCGCCGCAGTCGAGCAACATCGTCTTCTTTCTGCTGATCAACCTGAACCTGATCCTGCTCGTCCTGCTCGTCTTCCTGGTGGCGCGCAACCTGGTGAAGCTGCTCTTTGAGCGCCGCCAGGGCATTCTCGGGGCCCGGCTGCGCACCCGCCTGGTGCTGGCGTTCGCCTGTCTCTCGCTGTTTCCGACCGCGTTGCTGTTCGTCGTCGCCCAGGGCTTCTTCGGCAACGTCATCGAGGACTGGTTCACCCGCCGCGTGCGCACCGCGGTGGACGGCGCCGTCCTCGTCGCGCAGCGCTACTATCAGCGCGCCGGCGACGATGCGCTGCACTTCGGCACGCGCCTGGCGCGCGAGATCGAGCAGCGCGGCCTGCTGGCCGGCGATCGGCGCGTCGAGCTCGCCGACTTCATCGCCGCCGAGCGCGTGGTGCTCAAGGTCGACGCCATCGAGGTGCTGTCGCCGACCGAATCGCTGACCTCGTCGAGCTCGCAGGCGCTGGCGCAGCGCGGCATGCCGTTGCCGCGTGTCGACGTGCGCGCCGTGTTCGCGGCCGGGCAGGAATTCGCCCGCACGCTCAAGCTGGGGCGCGGCGACGTGGTGGTCGGCGGCGTGCCGATCCGCGACCCCTCCGGCGCGGTCGTCGGACTCATCACGGTCGGTCTCTACGTGCCGCACGACGTCAGCGTCGCGGCGCGGCGCACAGTGCGGGCGGACGAGGAGTACCGCCAGCTCAGCATCCTCAAGCAGCCCATTCGCAACAGCTATACGCTGACGTTCGTGCTGATCACGCTGGTGGTGCTGTTCTCCGCGACCTGGTTCGGCTTCTTCTTCGCCAAGGGCATCACCGTACCGATCCAGCGTCTCGGCGAAGGGATGCGCGCCGTGGCGCAGGGGAACCTCGACTATCGGGCTGCGGCCGGCGGCGACGAGGAGATCGGCACGCTGGTCACCTCGTTCAACCGCATGACCGGCGACCTCAAGACCATCCACTCGGCGCTCGAGGAGCGCCACCGCTACATCGCCAGCATCCTCGAGAACATCACCGCCGGGGTCGTGTCGCTCGATGCCGCCGGCGTGGTGGCGACAGTCAACCCGGCCGCGGCGAGCATGCTCGGCATCCGCTCCGACGAGGTGTGCGGGCGGTCGGCACGCGAGGTGTTCGGGCGGCCCGACCTGCGGCCCGTGGGCGACCTCATCGAGCGCATCCGCGCCGGTCTGCGCGACCGCGCCGAGCAGCAGTTCAAGTTCGCCGGCGGGCCGCGGCCGCTGACCGCGTGGGTCACCGTCACGGCGCTCAGCGACGAGACCGGCGCATCGCTCGGCGTGATCCTGTTCTTCGAGGACGTCACCTTCCTGTTGCGCGTGGAGCGCATGGAAGCGTGGCGCGAGGTGGCGCGCCGCATCGCGCACGAGATCAAGAACCCGCTCACGCCCATCCAGCTTTCCGCCCAGCGGCTGCGCAAGCGCTACGCCGCCGCGCTGGCGGGGGAGGACGCGGCGCTGTTCGACGAATGCACGCGCACCATCATCGGCCAGGTCGAGCAGCTGAAGCGCCTGGTCAACGAGTTCTCCACGTTTGCCCGGCTGCCGGCGGTCGAGGTGGCGCCGCACGATCTCAAAGCGGTGGTCGAAGACGCGCTCGTGCTGTACCGCGAGGGGCACCGGGACATCACCTTCGAGCTCCGCGCCGACGCGGAGCTGCCGCCGGTGGACATCGATCCCGATGCGATCAAGCGCGCCACCATCAACCTGCTCGACAATGCGGTGTATGCCTGCCGCGATGCGGCCGGCGGTGGGCGGGTGCGGATCTCGCTGGCGCACGACCCGGACATGGGCGTCGTGCGCCTCGAAGTGGCGGACAACGGCCCGGGCATGACTCCGGACGTGCAGGCGCGCGTGTTCGAGCCCTATTTCTCCACCAAGAAGGACGGGACCGGGCTCGGTCTCGCGATCGTGTCGGCGATCGTCGCCGACCACCATGCCTACGTCCGCGTGCGCGACAACACGCCGCACGGCGCGTGCGTGGTGATCGAATTTCCGCTGCGCCGGCCCGGTCGCCTGCGGGCCGTGGCGAGCGCGTGACGACGGAGGGTGGCATGGCGACGGTTCTGGTGGTGGACGACGAGGGCGAGATCCGCACGTCGCTGCGCGGCGTGCTGAGCGACGAGGGACTGCGCGTGCTCGAGGCGGAGGACGGTCGGCGCGCGCTCCACCTGGTGCGCAGCGAGCGGCCCGAGCTGGTCCTGCTCGACGTGTGGATGCCGGAGGTCGACGGCATCGAGCTCTTGCGCAGCCTCCAGGATGAGCCCGACCGCCCGCAGGTGATCATGCTCTCCGGCCACGGCAACATCGAGACCGCGGTGCAGGCCACCAAGCTCGGCGCGTTCGATTTCATCGAGAAGCCGTTCTCGATCGACGCGCTGCTGCAGGTCGTCAACCGCGCGCTCGAGCAACGCGCGCTGCTCGCCGACGCTCAGGCCAGCGGCGCGGCGGCGCGGGCGGGCGCGGCCTCGGCCAATCACACGGTGCAGCGTCGCGTGCCCGAGCGGACGATCGGCAAGTCGGTGATCGCCAGCGGCCACGGGCTGCACACGGGGGTCAAGTCCGGGCTCATCCTGAATCCGTTGCCAGCCGGACACGGCATCGTGTTCGCGAACCTCACCACCGCGGCATCGGTGCCGGCGCACGTCGACTACGTCGACTCGACCGGCTACGCCACCACCCTGCACGGCGGCGGCATGACCGTCGGGACGGTCGAGCACCTGCTCGCCACCCTGCATGCCTACGGCATCACCAACGTGCTCATCAAAGTGCAGGGCGAGGTGCCGACCATGGACGGATCGGCGCGGGACTTTTGCCAGCTGATCGAGCAGGCGGGGGTCGAGGAGCAGAGTGGGGCGATCGACGAGATCGCAGTGGGCGAGCGCCTGCAGATCGGCGGCAGCGGACTCGACGACGAGGGCATTTCGATCGAGCCGGCCGACGAGCTGAGCATCTCCTACACGCTCGTCTACCCAGCTCCCATTGGTCGCCAGGAATACAGCTACGTCCACCACGGCGGCGATTCGTTTCGCGACGAAATCGCCCCGGCCCGCACCTTCGGCTTCGTCAAGGACATGAAGGCGATGGCGGCGATGGGGCTGGCCAGCGGCGGGCGGCTCGACAACTGCATCCTCATCGACGACGAGAAGGTGGTGAACACGCAGCTGCGCTTCGCCGACGAATGCGCGCGCCACAAGATCCTCGACATCATGGGGGACTTTTATCTGCTCGGCCGCCCCGTGCGCGGCCGCATCGTCGCCCGCAAGACCGGGCACAGCGACAACATCGCGCTGCTGCGCAAGGTGCGCGAGACGCTGGAGCGGTGAGCGCGGGCGCTGCGCGCCCGCGCGTTCAACGTTCAGCGTTGCGCGTTCAGCGTTGATCATGGCCGACTCGCTCGAGGCATTGCTGCTCGATCTGCTGGAATGGCTCGGTCATCAACCACGGGCGTATGGGGACGTCATGAATGTATGGCGCACCTCATGCCCGCGGCTTCCCGTATGGGAGGAAGCCAACGACCGTGGACTCGTCGAGCAGCACCATCGTGAGGGCTGCGGCACCCTGGTCTCCCTCACGCCGCAGGGGTGGGAGTTCCTTGCACGGCATCGACCGCGATAGCCATGTCGGCATCATCAGCCCGGTCGATCCGGCGAGACCGCGTCGCGTACACCCGGGGCAAGACGGAGTTCATCGTCAGGGTGACCGAGGAGGCGAAGCGACACTATGGCAGGTGAGAGGGTACGCCAGAATCTTTGAGGAGTGAGCGCCCACGCTTTCCCATCCTTACGAGACACTGTCGCTCCCGCACCTTCGTGCCGCCACGGTCGGCACGCTGTCGGCGTGGGGCCTGCTCACGCTCCTCCTCGCCTGGGCGGTGCCGGTCGCCGACGTCGCCCAGCTGCAGCGTCTGCTGCAGGCACCTGAGCCCGACACCTGCCGCGCGATCCTGGAGTCCTGGGACTCGAGCCTCGCCGTGTCGCTCGCCTTCCTGCTCGGCTTCGATTTTCTCTACGACCTCGTTCACAACAATGCCGCGGCACTGTTCGCGGTCTGGGGTGCGGTCAGACGGGACACCGCGGTGGCGCGGCGGATCGCTGGCACGACGGCTTGGGTGCTCTGGCTCGACTCCGGCCTCAACATCTTCGAGAACCTGGCCTTCCTGCACATCCTGCGTTCACAGTCGTGTGAAGGGCTGCTGACTGCCGTCGCGGCGATCTTCACCTTCCGTTCCGCAACGCTGCTCCTCGGGTTCGTCGTCGGGGCCGCACTGCACGCTTCCGCCTGGCGAGCCAGTCGGCTAACAAGCCGGTAGAGCGGACTGGTGCTCGAGCGCCCCAATGAATGAGGCGAAGGTCGCGGTATTCTTCTACGGCTCGTACATGAACCCCGACGTGCTGTCGGAGGTAGGCCTTGCGCTCGATCCCTTCCAAACGGCGACGCTCTGCGGCTTCGACATTCGGATTGGCCCGCTCGCCAATCTCGTGCGGGCAGACGGTCGGTGCGTCTACGGCATCCTCACCGTTGCCAGCCATGCCCAACTCACCCGCCTGTACGCGCACGCCCGCGATGTACTCGGCGGCACCAATCTTCCACATCCGGTCGTGGTGGAGACCCAGCACGGACATCTCACGCCCGCGTTGTGCTATCTCGCGCCCGCGTTGGACCCCGCGCCGGCTTCGAGCGACTACATCGACCGCATCATCAAGCCCGCCCGGCAGCACGGGTTCCCCGATTGGTACATCGCGCGACTGGATTCCTTCCGCCCGAGGCCAGCGACGGCTGAGCCCGTGCCCGTCACGAAGTCCTCATGACCAAGCGCACGCACGTTCGCTTCTCCGACGTTCGGGGCTTCACCCGGCTGGCGGTCGAAGCCACCGCGGGCCTCACCGACCTGGTGGAGGCCATGCACGATACGATTGCCCATCCGGTGGGTTGGTATGCGCCGCCGATCGCCGGCCGCACGCGCGGCATCACCGGCCTGGTGTACAGGAGCATCGGCGGCGTGACCCGTCTGGTGGGCGGCAGCCTCGACGCCATCCTGGCGCAGCTCACCCCCGCGCTCGACGGGCGCGATTCGTCGCCGGAACGCGAGGCCGTGCTGGCGGCGCTGAACGGCGTCCTCGGTGACTACCTGGCCGCCAGCGGCAACCCGCTCGCGATCGGCATGGCCCTGCGGCGTACGGGTCGGGCGCTGGCGCTAGACCGCGCCGCGCTGCGTGCCGCGATCCCGCAGCCGAGCGCCAAGCTGGTCGTGTTGGTGCATGGGTTGTGCATGAACGACCTGCAATGGCGTCGCAACGGCCACGACCATGGCGCGGCACTCGCCCGTGAGCTGGGGTACACCGCGCTCTACCTCCACTACAACACTGGCTTGCACATCTCCGCCAACGGGCGCGCGCTGGCGGCGCGGCTCGAGGCACTGGTCGAGCACTGGCCGCGGCCAGTGGAGGAGTTGACGATCGTGGCCCACAGCATGGGCGGATTGGTGACGCGCAGCGCCTGCCACTACGGCACGGAGGCCGGCCATCACTGGCTGCGACGCCTTCGCCAGCTCGTCTTCCTCGGCACGCCGCATCATGGTGCGCTCCTGGAGCGCGGCGGCAACTGGATCGACGTGATCCTCGGGGCGACGCGCTATGCCGCCCCGTTCGCGCGCCTGGGTAAGATCCGCAGCGCCGGCATCACCGACCTGCGCTACGGCAATGTGCTGGACCAGGACTGGGAAGGGCGCGATCGGTTCGCGCGCGGGCGCGACAGCCGGCGACACGTGCCACTGCCGGACGGGGTGCGGAGCTACGCGGCTGCGGTGTCGATCGGCAGGCAGGCGCCTGGTGCGCGGCTCGTGGGCGATGGACTCGTCACCGTGAACAGCGCGTTGGGGATCCACCCGGAGCCCGGCCGCTGCCTGGCGCTCCCCCGCGATCGGCAATGGGTGGGGTACGGCATGAACCATATGGATCTGCTCAGTCGGCGTGCGGTGTACGACCAGATCAGGCACTGGCTCGCACCGCAGTGACACCGTGCGGCAGCTGCGCTGATCGCCTCCGACACTCCCTCGAGACGATGGTCTGCTCGGGAATCACCGTGCGCGAGCTGGAGACCACGCGGCTTCGTCTTCGTCCGTTGACGGCCGGCGACCGCGACGCGCTGTACCGCATCTACGCCGAGCCGGACGTCTCGCGACACCTCATCACGCGACCGCAGTCGACCGCCGAGTTCCACCAGCCCTTCGAGCAGATGCTCGCACTGTCGTCGACGCTCGGCATGTGGGCGATCATACACAAGGACGATGGAGACCTCATTGGTCGCTGCGGCTTCTACCCCTTCTTGGATCCTTCCGGCGAAATCCCCGAGCTTGCCTACCTCCTGTCCCGAGCGCATTGGGGCAGGGGGCTTGCAACCGAGGCAGCGCGTCGCTGCCTCGATTTCGCCTTTTCCGAACGAGCGTGGCCTGAGGTCGTCGCGCTGGTGCGCCTGGGCAACGCTGCGTCGGCGCGGGTGCTGCGCAAGCTCGGGATGGAGCTCCTTCGCCGCATTGACGTGCGGGGCGTGGCCGCGGATCTGTACCGGATACAGCGCCGGTCGTATCCATCTCCGCGGGCGCGCTGACAAACGTGCCACGATGACAGCCGGTCGATCGATCGCTGCCGCCCAGCCCACCATCGCTGCGAGCACGCTCACCGCGAGCCAGGGCGGTATCCCCGGGCGGGCGCATGGGCAGTTTGGGGGAGCGAAGCCGCCGCTGCCGCGGAAGGCACCCTTGACGCCTGGCTGAGTGCGGGAGAATAAGCCCCCGCGTGTACATCCTTTCGATTGATCTGGGCACGAGCGGGCTGAAGGTCGCGCTGGTCGGGGAGAGTGGCGACTTGGCCGCCACGGCGACGCGTGCGGTGTGCACGAAGATGCTGCCGCCGGATGGCGCCGAGCAGGACGCCAACGAGATCTGGGCCGCTGTGGTCAGCGCCGCCAAGGAGGTCCTGGGTGCGGCCGGAGGCGCTGTCGACACGGTCGCTGGCGTCAGCTGCGACAGCCAGTACTTCTCCGTCGTGCCGGTCGATCGCGACGCGCGACCGACGATGAATCTGATCCTGTGGATGGACCGCCGCGGCCGGCCGGAGAGCCAGAAGATCTACGCGCGACACCCGGAGGCCTTCGCAACCTGGGTGGACATCCACGGCATGATGCCGCTGCCGACCGGGACCGACTCCCTGTCACACATCCTCTACGTGCAGGAGCAGTGCCCGCAGGTGCACGCGCGCACCTACAAGTACCTCGAGCCAGTCGACTTCATCATCGCCAAGCTCACGGGCACGTGCAGCGCGAACCTCTGCACCGCCTTCCCGCTGCTGCTCACCGACAACCGCGACCTCCACCGTTGCGAATACGCCCCGCGCCTGATCGACCTGTCGGGCGTCGACGCGAGCAAGCTGCCCGAGCTCCGTCCCGCCAACGCCCGCGCCGGAACGTTGCGCGCCGAGGTTGCGGCAGAGCTGGGGCTGCCTGCGTCGACGCCGGTGTTTGCCGGCATCAACGATACCCAGGCGGTGGGGATCGGCACCGGGACCTTCCGCGGCACGCATGGCGCGATCAATCTCGGCACCACCAGCCAGGTGCTCGCCCACATCGGCGGCAAGAAATCGGATCTGGCCAACGCACTGGTGAGCATGCCGAGCCCACTCGCCGGCCGCTACATGGTGATGGCCGAGAACGGACTCGGCGGCAAACCGCTCGATCACTTCCTGCACAACATCGCCTGCGCCACTGACGCGCTCGCTGACCACGCCGCCGCCGACCCGTTCGCCGGCGTCGAGGGCGCGGTGGACAGCGTGGCACCCGGTAGTGACGGGCTGCTGTTCCTACCCTGGCTGACCGGCGCGCAGGCCCCCGTCAGCGACCCCATGGTGCGCGGCGGCTTCCTGAACCTGTCGCTGCACACCACCCGCGCCCACATGGTGCGCGCCATCCTCGAGGGAGTGGCCTTCAACATGCGATGGGTGCTGCCCGCGGTCGAGCGTTTCGCCGAGCAGCGCTTCGACGAGCTGCTGTTTTCGGGCGGCGGAGCGGGTTCCGATGCCTGGTCGCAGATCATGGCGGACGTCACCGGCAAGCCCGTCGCCCAGCTTGCCGACGCCCGCTACGTCAACAATCGCGCCAGCGCATTTCTCGCCTTCGTCGAGCTCGGCGTGCTCGCGCTCGACGACATCGGCAAGCTCTGCCGCATCAAGCGGCGCTACGCGCCCCGGCCCGCGCATCGAGATCGGTACGACAGCATGTTCGCCCAGTTCGTCGCCGCGTTCGAGCAGAACCGGCCGATCTTCGAGGCGCTCAATGGCTGAGACGACAGCCGATCTGGCGGCCCTGCTCGACTTCGCCGTCGAGCTCGCCGAGGCGGCGGGACCGATCGCGTTGCGCTACTTCCGCGCGCCGCTCGACGTGCACAACAAGCTGGCGGGGGGCGGCTTCGATCCCGTCACCCGCGCCGACCGCGAGGTGGAGGCGTTCATCCGCGACGCCATCGCGCAGCGCTTTCCCGATCACGCCATCCTCGGCGAGGAGCACGGCCGCCGGCCGGGCACGGGCGCGTGGGAATGGGTCATCGACCCCATCGACGGCACGCGCTCGTTCATCAGCGGGTCGCCAGCGTGGGGAACGCTCGTCGGGATCATGCACGACCAGCGGCCGATCGCCGGCGTGGTTCACGTCCCCTACCTGCGCGAAAGCTTCTGCGGCGGCCCCGCGGGCGCGTGGATGCAGCGCGACGGCCAGCGCACCGGTTTGCACACCCGCCCCACCACCGCGCTGGCCGAGGCGATTCTGTACTGCACCCACCCAGCGACGTTCACCGACGACGAAGACAGCCGCGCTTTCGCCCGCGTCGCCGCGCGCTGCCGGCTGCTGCGCTACGGCGGCGACTGCTATTCATACTGCATGCTGGCGCTCGGGCAGGTGGACCTGATCATCGAGGGAAGCCTGCAGCCGTACGACATCATCCCGATCATCCCGATCGTGACCGCCGCCGGCGGCGTGATCAGCAACGCGCGCGGCGAGACCGCGCAGCACGGGGGCGTGATCGTCGCGGCGTCGACCGCGGCGCTGCATCAGCAGGCACTGGCGTTCATGAAGGCGTGAGCACGGAGGACATCATGGCGGATCAGCAGGACGGCCCGTTGGGCAAGGTCTACCCGTACGCGCGGCGCTTTGCCGTCAATCAGCGGCTGCCGGAGTCCGGACGGCCGCGCGCCGCGGTTCTCGACGAGCTGCGCCAGATGGCGAAGGAAGAAGATACCTTCTGGCAGACCGGCAAATGCTCGGGAACGATGTACTGCGGCGACATGGAGCACTATGAGTTCCTCAACCAGGCGTTCGCGCTGTACTCGCACGTCAACGTCCTGCAGCGCGACATGTGCCCGAGCGCGACGCGCTTCGAGGGCGAGATCGTCGCCATGGCGCTCGACCTCATGCACGCCGATGCGGTCGCGGCGCATCATCCGGCCGACACGCCCTGCGGGTCGGTGACCTCCGGCGGCACCGAGAGCATCATCACCGCGCTGGTCGTCTATCGCGACAAGTTCCGCGCCGAGCGCGGCATCAAGGCACCGGAGATCATCCTGCCGGAGACCGCCCACCCGGCCTTCGAGAAGGGCGCGCACCTCTTCGGCATCGAGGTGGTGCGCGCGCCGGTCGATCCGGCAACGACGCTGGTCGACGTCGATTTCGTCCGTTCGCACATCACCGGGCAGACCGTCGCCCTCGTCGGCTCGGCGGGCAACTACCCCTACGGCACCATCGACCCGATCGGCGAGCTCTCGGCGCTCGCCCTGGAGCACGATATCGGCCTGCACGTCGACGGCTGCCTCGGCGGCTTCATCCTGCCGTGGGGCGAGCAACTCGGCTACGACATTCCGCTGTTCGACTTCCGCCTGCCGGGTGTCACCAGCATCTCCGCCGACACCCACAAGTACGGCTATGGCCTCAAGGGCACCTCGGTGGTGATGTACCGCGACCGCGCCTTCCGCAAATACCAGTACTTCCTCAGTCCCGAGTGGCCGGGCGGAAAATACTTCTCCCCCGGCCTCGCCGGCAGTCGCTCCGGCGGCCTGCTCGCCGCCACCTGGGCATCGATGGTCAACCTCGGGCGCGAGGGGTACCGGCGCTATGCCAAGGCGATCTTCGAAACCGCCTTCGCCATGCAGAAGGCGGTGTGCAGCCATCCCGAGCTGCGCCTGATGGGCAAGCCGACGTGGTGCTTCTCGTTCACCTCCGACGTCTTCGACATCTACCACGTCAACGACTTCATGAAGACGCGCGGCTGGCGCTTCAACGGGCAGCAGTATCCCAACGCGATCCACATGTGCGTCACCCGCCCGCAGACCCAGCCCGGCGTCGTCGACACCTTCGCGCGTGATCTCGACGACGCCGTGCGCTACGCCCTCAACCCGCCGCGCGACGTGCCCGCCACCGGCGCGGTCTACGGTGGTGCCCCCAAGGGCGTTCCGGAGATCCAGCAAATGATCAGCGACTTCATGGTGGGCTTCCTCGACGCGTCACAGGACGTGCCGCCCACTCGCGGCTGAGGTAACGAGGGGATCCTTACACGAGCGCCGCGGCGTAGGCGGTGTCGGGGAACTCGGCGACCATCGCGTCGAGCCGGAAGTTGCGAAAGCGCCGCGGCAGCTCGTCGGCACCGAACAGGGTGCGCAGCTCGGGCATCTGCCGGGCCATGCGCGCCGCCAGGTGGCGGTAGAGCGTGCGCATCAGCCACCGGCCGCGCGCGCCGAGCTGGGCGGCGATGAACCCCACGTGGCTGAGCTCGTCGGCGAGGATCTCGTCGTAGAGCAGGCGCACGCGCTCGGCCACCTCCGGCTCATCGGCGAACAGCGCGATGCCGCGATCGCGCAGCGCGCGAAAGATGACGCAGCCGATCATCTCCGAGCAGCCCACCAGCGGCAGCGTCCAGTGCGGCGGCAGGTGCACGATCGTTTTGATCAGGACGCGGGCGGCAAGCGGCGGCGGGCCGGCCTGGACCTGCAGGCCGAAGAGCGCCACCGCATCCGCCAGAATTCGCGTGTGATAGGTCTCCTGCAGATGGAGGTGCACGCGCACCGGGTCTTCGTCCGGCGCCGGCACCCGTCCATACAGCTCGGCGAGGCCGATGCCGAACCGTTCCGCCTGGTTTGCTTTGGCCGAGGCCAGCAGCCAGAGGACGCGGGCGTCGAGACCGCGCTCCGGCCGGCGGCGGCGCAGATTGCGGCGGTACGCTTCCCGATCGACTGCGATCTGCGAGCGCACCGGCGCGGCGTCGAGCGCGGCGAACAGCGCCTCGCGACGCGAGAGGGTATGGCGCTGGAGGTTCGGCACCCCGTCGCGCCGGGCGAGGAAGCGCCGGTAGGCCTCGAGCCCGCGGGCGGCCAGCGGCCCGTGCTGGGACTCTGCCGAACGCGCCGTCGCGCGGCCGGCGCGCAGCAGCAGGACGACTCCGACGCACAGCAGTCCGAGCAGCACCAGCATCGCGGCGGGCACGGATCCCACTATGCCAGGGACGGGCGGGATGTCGGTGGACCAGAGGACCGGAATCGTAGTGAACATGGTGACCTCCTCTTCAACCATCGGGATGGCACGAGGGTAGGTCCGCGACCGGTCGCCGCCAATCGACCGCCGTGTTCATTTTGAGCGGCGCGAACGGATCAGTCCGATCGTACCGCCCGGTCTGGTACGAACGGGCTATTTCCCTCGCCGCGCCGTTGCGCCATGCTGCGCGCCATCACGAACCCGATGGCGCGCGAACGGGTCAAGCTGCTGATCGTCGACGACCACCCCGTGTTCCGCGAGGGATTGCGCCAGTGTCTCGAGGCGGGCGGGCAGTTTCATGTGCTCGCGGCCGTCGGGGGCGGCGAGGAGATGTGGCGGGCGCTGCGCGCGCACGGGCGGCCGCAGGTGGTGCTGATGGACGTCGAGATGCCGGGCGACAGCGGCATCGAGCTGACCCAAGCGCTGCGCGAGAAGCAGCCCGAGGTGCGGGTGGTCATGCTGACGGCGTACGCCGATCCGGAGCGCGTGTTCGCCGCGCTGAAGGCCGGGGCGGTCGGCTACCTTCTCAAGAACGTCAGCCCGGCTGAGATCCGGACCACGGTCGAGCGCGCCGCCGGCGGCGAGCCGATCCTCTCCGCCGAGATCGCCGGGCGGGTGCTGCGCGAGTTCGAGCGCGAGCGCAGCGAGGCGCGCGACCGCGAGCAGCTCGCCGACCTGACCCCGCGCGAAGAGGAGATCCTCAGGCTCCTCGCCACCGGCGAGTCGAACCGCGAGATCGGCAAGCGCCTCTTCATCAGCGAACAGACGGTGAAGAACCACGTCGCCAGCATCTTTCGCAAGCTGCACGTCAACGATCGCACCAAGGCGGCGCTGCTGGCGGTCAAGCTCGGGCTCGGGCGCGACACGCCATGACGCCGCGGGGACAGGCGGTACTGCGCCGCGTCCTGCTCGTCGCCGGAGCGGCGGTGCTGGTCGCCAGCCTCCTGGCCTTCCGCTGGGAGGACCGGGGCGTCTACCTGACCTACTTCGTGATCGCGCTGGTGCTCTACCCGCCGGTCGTCGAGGTCCTGCCGCGGCTCGTCATCGGCATTCCGTCGGTGGCGGCCGGCGTCGGGTTTCTCTACATCGGTGGCCTGCCGATCATCACCATCAACCTGTTCGCCGTGATCTGCATCCGCGCGGCGCGCACGGTGATCCCTCCGCACTGGCTCTCCCGGGCACCAGCGCTGCGCGAGCTGGCGGCGCGGCGCGATCTGGCCGGGGGCGGCGCGCCGTCGCTTGCGCAGTTCGTCCCCGAATCGGCGACCTATGCCCTCGGCCTCGCCGCGCGCTGGGTGGTGGTCAGCATCCTGGCCGAATCAACGCCGCCGACCGCGGCCCCATGGGCGATGGCCGCCGCCGAGCTGTGCGGCTACATGGCGTGGGGGTTGCTGGCGATCATGCCGGTCTATCCGGATCGGACCTTGCTGCCGCTCGGGGATCGCATCGGACTGCGCGGCGCCATGGAAGACATGCAGCTCGTCTTCCCGCTCGCGCTGACGCCGTTCGTCTACCTCATCGCGTACGGCTATCGGGCCGACGGCCTCCCCGGGGCGGTGGGATGGTCGCTGGCCACGCTCGGCGTGCACGCCATGCTGCGGACGATGAGCGACCGCCGGGTCATGTTGGAAGAGCAGAACCGGCGATTGGTCAGCCTCAATCGCGAGCTCGAGCACCGCGAGCGCCTGTCGGCGATCGGCAAGATGTCGTCGGTCGTGTCGCACCAGATCCTGCAGGAGCTCGGGCTGATCGGTCTGCACGCCGATCTGATCCGCAATGCCCAGCGCGACGGCGATCCGGCGGCGGTCCTCGCCCAGGCGCGTGTCAACGCCGCCGCCATCGAGGGCGCGCTCGGCGACGTGAATCGCGTGCTGACCGATCTGCTGGTGTTCAGCCGCGACCTGCGGCTCAACCTGTATGTGCATTCGCTCCCCAGCGTCGTGGAGGAATGCATCGACGCCTGTCAGCAGGAAGCCGGCACGCGCGGCGTCGCGCTACGCCTCGAGAGCGCGACGCCGATCGACGTCACGCTCGACAAGCTGAAGATGAAGCAGGCCTTCGGCAATCTGCTGCGCAACGCGATCGACGCGTCCCCACCCGGCGGCGAGGTCGTGGTGCGTATCGACCAGCGGGACGGCGGCGCGGCCGTCGCGGTGTGCGACCGCGGTTCCGGGGTGGCGGCGCGCGACCACGACAGTGTGTTCGCGCCGTTCTTCACCACCAAGGAACGCGGTACCGGGCTCGGCCTCGCCATCGCCCGACAATTCACCGAGGCGCACGGCGGCCGCCTCTGGCTCGAGCCCACCCCACAGCCGCCGGGCGCGACGTTCATCACCTGGCTGCCGCTGAACGGCCCGCGAGCAGACCCTGAATCCCTGCTGAACGGCCCGCCGGCGGGGTCCTGAATTCCTCTCCCCCGCCCACGGCGGCGACGGCGCGCCGCCCACCAAAGATGGATCGGCGGCGCCAAGATCGATCAGCCGCGTCTACTTCGAGGCGACGATGACCGGGTCGACGTGCAACGCCCGGCCGAGCCGGCGCGCGGCCTTGCGCGCTGAATCACGCGAGGCAAAGCCGGGCACGCTGACCCGATAGCTGCCGCCGACCGGCTCGACGGTCGCCGAGTATCCCCGTGTCGAGAGATCCTGGCGGAGCCGATCCGCGCGTGCTTTGCTCTGGAACGAGGCGACCTGGATCGAATAGCGCAGCTTTCCGCGCCGCGCCTCGACGCCGTCGCCCTGGGCCTGCGTGATTTTGCGCGCCGGCTTGGCCCGGCGGTTCGTGGTCGGTGCGACGAGTGTGGACTTTCGCATCGCGCGCCGCTCATCGGCGGGCCGCGCCGGTGCCGCCACTCCGGCCAACTCCGTCCCGTCCGCATCCGGACGAGCCCATCCCGTGCGCGGGCCGAAGTTCGGGGCCATTGCCTGTTGCCACCCGGCCTCGTCCCGCCAGCTGCCCGGCGTACCCTGGGCGAGGCCGTAGGTGACCAGCGTTTCGACGTCTCCCCACAGATCGCTCGAGCCGAGCACGGCCACGATCACCTCGCGGCCGTTGGCCGTCGCCGCACCGACGAAGCAGCGCTTCGCCTGGCGCGTCCAGCCGGTCTTGCCGATGACGCGCAGGTCGTTGCGCCACAACAGGCGGTTGGTCGAGCGCACCGGAATGCGTTTGGCGCGGCGGCCGATTGGTTGGATCACGGCGGTTCGGGTGGACATTATCTCGCGCATGCCCGGCGTCTTGAGCGCCTCGCGCATGACGATCGCCAGGTCGCGCACGGTCGAGTAGTGATTGGCCGCTGGCAGACCGTTCGGCGTGACGAAGTTCG
>Ga0187893_10008506_pt1 | contig 16152 bp, 9 predicted proteins | sample MA1701074metaG_FD_139574 | JGI IMG/M metagenome (GOLD analysis project Ga0187893, IMG submission 139574) | White microbial mat communities from a basaltic lava cave in the Kipuka Kanohina Cave System on the Island of Hawaii, USA - MA170107-4 metaG ...
CAAAGCGCTCCAACTCCAGTCGGTTGCACTTATTCCTGATAGCTGACCGATCTCACTGAAACGGGGAATGCCTTTTTCATCAACACCGCGATGCAGTTGTAACGTATTTCGCATGAATTGCGGGTAATAACCATATTGCAATTCTGAACGGTACCGGTCATGATTGGTTACGCCCAGCATTATTTTCTTCCGATAATTATCAGGTGGCAGCATATCCACCTCGACAAGATCAGGTTTTCCGTCATTGTTGATATCACCAATATCATTTCCCATGGCGGAATAGCTTGTATGTTTAAATGAAGTGCCGGCGACATCGGTAAAAGTTCCGTTTTTATTATTGATGTATAACAGGTCGTTAGATATATAATCGTTGGATACAAAAATGTCCGGCCATCCATCGTCATTGATATCGGCCACTGAAACACCTAAACCATATCCTTCCTGTATTATACCCGCTTCTTTCGAAACATTGGTAAAAGTGTTATTGCCATTGTTGCGATACAGCCGGTCGGTATTGGCCATTTCACCATTATTGCGCTTGGGGCGGATGATATTGGGGCCTGTTTCATCTGTAATGTTCGTCAGCAAATACATATCAAGATCATGATCCAGGTCATAGTCAAAAAAAACAGCCTGCACACTATGCCCTGTATCTGCTAATCCGTATTCAATAGCTTTATCAGTAAAAGTATTATTGCCATTGTTTATGTACAAAGAATTGGCTCTGTTGCCTGCACCGTGCGGACCTGCAAAACACAAATAAATATCAGGCAGACTATCCTGGTTAATGTCAACAATGGAAACGCCTGTTGCCCATTTGCCTGTGGTGTTAATTCCGGATGCAGCAGTGATGTCACTGAATGTAAAATTGCCCTTGTTAAGATACAACCTGCTTTGGCCCATATTGGAACTGAAAAAAATATCGGGCAGGCTATCGCGGTTGAAATCTCCAATACCAACACCGGCACCATTGTAAAAGTATTCGAATGTTAAGATGTTCAGGTTTTCATCTTCTTTGATCTCATTGGTAAAATCAATACCCGTTTTTGCAGGCGGCATTAATTCAAGCAATATCGTTTTATTATTGCTTTCTTTACACCGGGAAATAGAAAACAAGGCAATCGCCAAAAGAAGTGATGGTATTATTTTGTACATTTCATGCAATGTAATGAAGAGATTAGAAGTTACTTCGTTTCAAATATATTTTTGAATCAATTTATGTGTGATTGCGTATTTTGAAGGAATAATTGCGCATTTGCGCAGCAACAATATTATCTGCAAGGATAACTTAGCAGACTACTTGCTTTTGACCATGCAGTTTTATCTTTTATAATTTATCATCATGGATTCACGAAGAAAGTTTTTACGGGACAGTGTTATTATTGCTGCTTCTGCAGCTATACCCGGTTCTGTAATAAAAGCAAACGAAAAACAAATCCACAAACCTGAAGCGGCCCCGGAAGGTGGATGTGAATTCAAGAATACTTATGTAAAGAATGTATTTGTAACCGAGAATGAATTCCGGAATGCAAAGCCAACTATCGTTGATGCACCGGCATTTCAACAAGCAAAGGAACTGCTGCCTTCACCTGTGTGGAAGGGTAACGACCTCGCCATTGAGATGTATTGGAAAGCCTGGGAAATTGCTTTTAGAAATATTAAAAATCCCGCCCCGCAATCAGGCTTTATTTGTTCCTATATTGATACGGCTTACAATGGAAATATATTTATGTGGGATTCCAATTTTATTACCATGTTTGCCCGTTATGGATCAAGAGCATATCCGTTTCAACAAACACTAAACAACTTCTATTGCAAACAACATCCGGACGGATTTATTTGCCGTGAAATATGGGGCACCAGTGGTGGCGATTGTTTTCATCGTTTCGATCCTACCAGCACAGGGCCTAATCTTATTCCCTGGAGTGAATTAGCGTATTATCAGCAATTCGGTGATCTGAACCGCTTACATAAAATTTTTCCTGTTCTCTGCGGATATTATCAATGGCTGAAGCTATACCGTACCTGGCAGGATGGTTCCTATTGGTCGAGTGGATGGGGTACAGGTATGGACAATCAGCCTCGTGTGCCGAAACAGTACAACCCGATTTATTCAAACGGGCACATGACCTGGCTGGATACCTGTTTGCAGCAATTATTTATTGGTAAGATCCTGGTAGATTTTGGTTTTTATACGGAACGCTGGCAAGAGATCGAAGACATAGAAGAAGAAACAAAATTTTTGAAAAAATATATTCGGGAAAAACTTTGGGATACCAAGACATCTTTTTTTTATGATCGTTATGCCGATGGTTCAAAGGGAACGTTGAAAAGCATCGGTGCATATTGGGCCTTGTGGACAGATATACTTACGCCGGATGAGCTCCAGCGTTTCGTTGCCCATTTAAACGACCCCAAAACTTTTGCAAGAAAACATCCTATTCCATCCATGCCTGCTGATCATGAAAAATACCAGGCAGATGGACGGTATTGGCAAGGCGGCGTATGGGCTCCGACGAACTATATGGTGATAACAGGTTTGAAAAGAAAAAATTTCAAATCAATAGCATTTGATCTTGCGATGAAACATCATCAGCAAGTCGGCGAAGTGTATAAGAAAGAGAAAACTTTTTTTGAGTACTATGCACCGGAATCTGCGGCTCCCGGTTTTCTTGCACGTCCGGATTTTATCGGATGGACAGGACTTGTTCCTATTTCTATTTTAATTGAATCTATTTTTGGAATAACAGCAAACATTCAGCAGCAGTTGATAGAATGGGATATCAATTTGACAGAGGAACATGGTATAGATAAATACCCCATTGGCAAGGATGGCTTGATTTCGTTTCGTTGTGCAAGCCGGAGCAATGCAAAACAAAAGCCACAACTGCTGATTGAATCCAATATTGCTATAAAGTTGGCAGTGTCATGGGCAGGTGGAAGTGAGGAAATGGATATTAAACCTGGTACTAATAAATATTAGAAGGATCGTAAAGACGTGTTGAAGCAGAATCGTACTATTAAATCGTTGGGAGAGACGCAATGCATTGCGTCTGTACTACCAGTTATTTATAATCAATCGTTAGTAGCAAACCTGCAGGGCCTAAAAACCTTGCGGGTTTTTTAAGTAGGGTCTCATTTGAAAGGAAGATAATTTTTGATAGTTGCAATGAAATAGCAAAGATCATTGCTGTATTATTGCACGAGTGTTTTATTTTTGATAGAAGTATTTTTTTAATCTTTCAAACAATAATTGCCTGCCTGGTCATTTAACCAATAACGAAAAATGCCTGCTTATAAAAGTATCGCAGGGTGATGAAAATGCTTTTGCAGAGCTTTTTAAAATATACTATAACCAGTTGGCAGGTTTTATCATGCGCATTGCTGAATCAAAACCGCTGACCCAGGAAATAGTGCAGGATGTTTTTTTGAAAATATGGATCAACAGAGTTTCTCTTTCTGATATAGATTCATTCAAAGCTTATCTTTTTACAGTAGCCCGCAATCATGCATTTAATTGTCTGAAGCAGCTTGCAAGGCAAAAGAACCGGGAAAAAGAATGGATCAACAGCGTTTTACAGGAAGCCACTCATGCTTTGGACGACAAAGATGAAATAGATGCCGGCGCTCTTGTTGATGAAGCTGTTGATCTGCTGCCGCCGCAACAAAAAAAAGTATATACGTTAAGCCGTAAAAACGGATTGAAGCAGGAAGAAATAGCCCGGGAACTTAATCTCTCTCTTGAAACTGTTAAGAAGCACATGGTGCTGGCATTGCGTTCTATTCGCAATCATCTGCGAACAAATATTGGCCTTCTTATTTTTTTTATCGCCGGTTTTTTCAGGCAATAAAAAAAATCTTTCTTACCTATTACCTCTTTTACTGATCCCCGTTGTCTTGCTACAGGAGTTACTGTTTAGAGAGGCATTGTTTTTAAAAAACAACAAACCTGTATCATGAAAGATTCCAGATTTATTTATTTATTCCAGGCTTACTTTAATAAAACAGCCAGCGTTGAAGAACGGGAAGAGCTGATGGTATTGCTTGAAGAAGCTGAAAATGATGAGCAGTTAAAATTGTTATTGGCAGATGCATGGGAAAATATAAAGATGGACAAACCTGTTTTTGATGATAACGAGAGAGAAGAAATGCTTGAATATATTCTGCAAGCAAAAAAGGATGAAGAGCCTGTTCCTGTCATTCCACACAAGAAATTTTTCAACTGGACAAAAGTTGCAGCGGCCGCAGCTATTTTCATTGCAGTGTTTACGGCCATTTATTTTTTAGTTAACCGCTCATCAAAAGAAGATATTCCCCTCACAGTTATTCCCGTCAATCAAAAAGACAGCATTGTGCCCGGCGGAGATAAAGCTATTCTTACGCTGGCAGACGGTTCGGCTATTGTATTAGATTCATTGCATAGTCAATCGCTGCCGCAGCAGGGCAATACCCGCATTGTAAAATTAAATGCAGGATCATTAGCGTATAATGCGGGAGCAATCAGTCAGCAAACTTTATATAATACACTTTCGACGCCAGGTGGTGGCCAGTTTCAATTGGTGTTGCCCGATGGCAGTAAAGTTTGGTTAAATTCTTCTTCTTCTATACGCTTTCCAACAGCTTTCAACGGAGATGAACGCAAAGTAGAACTTACCGGCGAAGCATATTTTGAAATAGCAAAGAATGCTGACCAACCTTTTAAGGTAACGGTAAAAGAAATGGAAGTACGAGTGATAGGCACTCATTTTAATATTATGGCCTATGATGATGAAAAAACCATCAATACCACTCTCATTGAAGGATCAGTGAAAGTGACCAAAGGATTGTCTGAAAAAGCATTGAGACCGGGTCAGCAATCAAGAATTGGTTTAGATGAAAATATTAAGGTAACCGAAGCCGATATAGAAGAAGTTATTGCCTGGAAGAATGGATATTTCCAGTTCAATGGTAATGATATTGAAACGATCATGCGGCAGATGGCCAGGTGGTATGATGTAAAAGTGTTTTATAAAGACAAAATTCCTGATGGTCATTTTTCAGGAATTGTAAGCAGGAAAAATAATATTTCACAGGTGTTAAAGATTTTAGAGGGCGGCGGGGTTCAGTTCAGGATCGAAGGAAAAAAAGTAACCGTTTTATAAAAAGCTTTATCAGTAAATTTTAAAAAACCAAAACGAAAACAAAATGAATCAACAACAAAACTGCTTTCCTTAAAGAACTATTCACTCAGGTAAACTTTAAAAAAAACCAGGAGCGTTGGTACCGCCCCTGGCGACTATTTGGGTTTACTCAATTGCAAACGGTATTGATTGCTTAACGTTTTAACCCAAACAAAACAAAAGTATGAAAAAACGATCTGCTTTGCCTTTTCCAACAAGGTGGAAGGCAATAGCTAAAAAAAACCTGCTTGTTATGAAACTAACTGCGGTGTTATTAATTGCAACCTGTCTGCAGGTAAGCGCTGAAGGGGCAGCGCAAAAGATTTCGCTGTCTCAAAAAAATACCACACTGGAAAAGGTATTTAAGGAGCTGCATAAAAAAACCGGCTATGAGTTTTTTTACCAGGATGAAGTATTGAAAAAAGCAAAACGATTTGATATCAAAGTTGTCAATGCTACCATCAGTCAAGTGCTTGATCATTGCTTTAAAGATCAGCCTCTAAATTATTCTATCGTTGACAATGTGATCAGGATTAAAGAAAAGGAAGTTGAATATCCGGCGCCCCTGCCTCCGCCGGTTGAAATAAAAGGAAAAGTATATGATGAAAACGGCAAACCCTTAGCCGGCGTATCTGTTTTGGTGGTGGGTCAAAAAACCGGAGCCGGCACTGATGATAAAGGAAATTTTTCCATTACTGTTGATGAGGACGCGGTATTAAGTTTTAGCTATATCGGTTATAAAACAGTTACGGTAGCTGTTAAAGGCAAAAAAACTATTGATGTTACATTGAGTCGTGATGTAGCATCCATTGATGATGTAGTAGTGGTGGGATATGGGCAACAAAGAAAGATTACAACCATCGGGGCGCAAACTACTGTGAAGGTGGCAGAGTTAAAGCAACCGGTTGCTAATATTTCTACTGTCATAGCAGGGCGTATAGCCGGCATTATTGGTGTGCAGCGCAGTGGCGAGCCGGGATACGACAATGCCGAAGTATGGATTCGCGGTATTTCTACTTTTACCAATAGCAGTCCGTTAATACTCGTTGATGGAGTAGAAAGATCTTTTAACAACATTGATCCGGAGGATATAGAAAGCTTCAGCATTTTAAAAGATGCATCAGCTACAGCAGTGTATGGTGTAAGAGGTGCAAACGGCGTTATTCTTATTACGCTCAAAAAAGGAAAAATGGGTTCTCCTGCTATTAATTTTCAAATCAACCAGGGCGTTACTCAATTTACCAAAGTGCCAAAGTTTGCTGACGGAGTTACTTATATGATGATGGCGAACGAAGCTTACAAAAACAGCAATCCTTCAGCAGTTAATCCATTGTATTCGGATGAAGCTATTCAAAAAACCGGCGATGGCAGCGATCCCGATCTTTATCCTAATGTGGATTGGTTCAAAGAGATGTTCAACAAAGCAGGTAAAAACAGAAGGATCAATCTGAATGTAAATGGTGGATCAGAAAAAGCAAAATATTATTTATCACTTAGTCATTTTGATGAAACAGGATTGTACAAAGTAGAAGAACTGGCTAAGTATAACTATGCTGTTAAATTCAAAAGATTCAATTTTACGTCTAACCTGAATTTAGAAGTTACTAAAACTACCAAATTAGACTTTGGAGTTTCGGGTTATATAGCAAATGGCAATTATCCCGGAAACAGCGCCAGTGATATTTGGGGACTGGCAACCTTAGTGCCGCCTATTGTACATCCTCCACGATACTCGAATGGTTTTTATGCACAGCAAAGGAGCGGAGATCTTTGGAATCCGTATTCTCAATTAACGCAAAGTGGTTATGTGAGTGAAGTAAAAAGCCAGTTATGGTCAAATGTAAGAGTGACACAAGAATTAGGATTTTTATTAAAAGGCCTTTCTGCTACAACCATGTTTTCGTTCGACAATTTTAATGAACATGATATAAACAGAACAAAAACAGTGGATGGCTATATTGCCACAGGCAGGGATGCATCGGGCAACCTGCTGCTGGATCAAACAAGAATTGGCCAATCTTATTTAAGTTATAGCAGGAGTAACGGCGGCGACAGAAGAGTATATACCGAATCAGCGATAAACTACATTAAAACATTCAGCAGGCATGATGTTACTGGCATGATCTTGTATAATCAGAGTGATTATGTCAATGCTTTTGCCGGTGATTTTAATTCATCTATCCCGTTTCGCTACAGAGGCTTGGCCGGAAGGGCCACTTACGCTTATGACAACCGTTACCTGGCAGAAGCAAACTTTGGATATAATGGCTCTGAAACATTTGCACCTGAAAAAAGATATGGATTTCTCCCTTCTTTTGGTGCAGGATGGGTGGCGTCCAATGAAGAATTTTTTAAGCCCCTGGAAAATATTTTTCAATTACTCAAATTCAGGTTTTCTTCCGGCCTGGTGGGTAACTCTAATATAACCGGCCGCCGGTTTGCCTATATATCAACAGTGGATGGTGGAAATGGTGGATACACTTATGGCACATCTATGAACAATAACATTGGCGGATTGGATATAGGAGATTATGCAGTAGATGTAACCTGGGAAAAAGCAAGAAAAACAAATTTTGGTGTAGATCTGAAAACACTTCGCAACTCACTTTCTGTTACAGCAGATGTATTTACTGAAGTAAGAACGGGTATCTTTCGTCAACGCGGCGATATTACCCAATATCTCGGGCTTAGAAATTTACCATGGGGCAACTTAGGTGAAATTCATAACAAAGGTGTTGACGTCACATTGGGCTATGATAAAAGAATCGGCGAATTCGATATAAGTTTCAGAGGCAATTTTACATGGAACAGGGCTACCGTTATAAATGATGCACGGGCATTGTGGCCATATCCCTGGCAGCAGATCATTGGCCGTAAACTTGGTCAGCGTTTTGGATTAACAGCTTTAGGTTTATTTAAAGATGAAAAAGAAATTGCGAATAGTCCTTTTCAAACAGGTACCAACAAACCCGGTGATATTAAATACAAAGATCTGAATGCTGATGGCATCATCAATGATAAAGATAAAGGGCCGATTGGTTACGGTTCTATACCTGAAATGGTTTATGGATTTGGCCCCACTATCAGTTATAAAGGTTTTGCACTCGGTGCATTTTTTAAAGGCACAGGCAATGTAGATATTTATCTGAATGGCGCCGGATTGCAACCTTTTAGTTTGGGCAGCACAAGAGGTAATCTATTTACAGAAATAAGAGACAGGTGGACGCCTGATAATCCTAACCCAACGCCTTTTTATCCACGCCTTACTTATGGCACAGACAATATGAACTATGAAACAAGTTCGTGGTGGGTGAAAAACGGCGCTTTCATTCGCCTGCAAAACCTGGAGTTCAGTTATACTCTTCCAAAAAAAGAATGGTTTCCAAAATTGGGCTTATCCAATTTCAGGATTTATTTCCTGGGTTACAACCTGGTTACTTTCAGCAAATTTAAAATGTGGGATGTGGAGTTAGGTGATGGTAAAGGGGCAATGTATCCGCTGATCAAAACTTTTAACATTGGTATTGATTGCAGGTTTAAATGATCAGTATAAACGAACACTTCATTAATAAAAATGAGTAAACAAAAAATATTATGACTACGAAACAATTTTATTACTGGCCTTGCGTATTTCTTATGTGCTTCGCCATCGGTTCATGCAGAAAATATCTTGACCAGGTTCCTGATGACCGGATCACTATTGAAGAAGTATTTCAAAAAAAGGCGGCTTCGGAACAATATTTAGCCAATGTGTACAGCTATATACTTAACAGCGAAGGCAACCAATGGGATGCTAACCCGTGGACTACTACCTGCGATGAAATACAGGATTCATGGACATCGCATGCATGTACAAAAATCAATCTCGGCGTTATCAGTTCCGGCAATGTTCCGTTTGCAAAATGGGGACATTATTACCAGGGCATTCGCTCGGCATCTTATTTTATTAATCATATTGATGGCAACCAGGAAATACTGGCTTTGAATGGCCAGCAATTAATAGATCAGTATAAAGCTGAAGCAAGATGTCTTCGTTCCTGGTTTTATTTTTGTTTGATGCGGCAGTATGGGCCGGTTGTATTGCTTGGTGATAATGAAATAGCTCCCGATGCAGCGGATATACAATTCCCCCGTAGCACTTTCGACTCCTGTGTAGCTTTCGTTAATCGTGAATTAGATGCTGCAGCCGCTCTTCTTCCGCTCGTACCATCAAGAAACGGGCAACCGAGCGACCTGGAATATGGAAGAATGACAAAAGGAATTGCGCTTGCTATTAAATCACGTTTATTGTTATATGCAGCAAGCCCGTTGTATAATGGTAATACTGCTTATGCTAACTATACTAACCAGGATGGCACTGTACTAATTAGTCAAACTTATTCCCAGGCAAAATGGGAAGCAGCGGCCAAAGCATCACTTGCTGTTATACAATTGGGATTATATAATCTTTATAAAGATCCCGGTGGCGATCCGGTTAAATCATATCGTGATGTTCTTTTAGAGCCGGTTAATTCCGAAACGATATTTTCACGTCCTTCCAATAACCTTTGGGACTGGGAAAATCATTGCAATCTTCGTTCTGCGGGCGGATGGAATGGTATGTCTCCCACACAGGAAATGGTAGATGCCTATTTTATGGCCGATGGAAAAACCATTAAAGAATCACCTTTGTATGATGAGTCAGATTTTACAAATGGTGTTTACAATATGTATCTCAACAGGGAACCCCGGTTTTATGCATCTATTACTTACAATGGAAGCACATGGCAGGGTGGCTCTATCACATCACCTGCCCTAGTTGACTTAACTTATTCCGGAAGAGATGGCAAAAAAGATGGAAAAGAAGATTACTCTCATACCGGTTACCTCGCAAGAAAAAATTTGCATCCGGGTTCCAATCGGCTTAACAATAGTTTTGTTAGCCGTCCGCAGGTGATCATCAGGTTGGGTGAGATATACCTGAACTATGCAGAAGCATTGAATGAATACGATCCTGGCAATCCCGATATTTTAAAATACATCAATTTAATACGTGAAAGAAGTGGCGTGCCTCAATATGGTTCGGCAGGATTGCCTGCTCCTTCAGGCAAAGAAGCCATGCGTGAAAAAATTAAAGCCGAACGAAGAATTGAACTGGCATTTGAAACACATAGATGGTTTGACATTCGCCGCTGGAAAATTTTGGAACAAACTGTGAATGGCCCTTTACATGGAATGAATGTGGATGGTGATGGTATGGATTTTTATAAAAGAGTTGTCATCACCAACAGGGTATTTCGCAAAGCTTATTACTGGTTTCCTATTGAGCAAAGCGAATTGGACAGGGCAAGGCTGGTTGTGCAAGCGCCTTATTGGTAAGTTTTTTTATTCTTCTCAATAAGGGATTGAATAAAACAACGATTGTAATTGTAAATGCTCTGCAGTAAATAAATCACTCATTCCATGTGATCAAAAACAATAAAACTTAACACATGAAAAAAATATTTCTTTCCATATTTCTTTTGACAACCTTGTTTTATACAGGTTGTCAAAAAGCGAAGGTTGATCTTCCTGATCAGCCACTGTCAGACTTTGAAAAAATTTACATGCCACAGGCAGTAAACAATCCTCTTAAACTTACATTGATTATTTCCGACACGCCACAATCAATTGTGTACGGCGCCAATTATGGCGGACAAGATTATCCAGGCCAGGATATTCAAATAGGTTTCTCCGTAAACCAGGCATTGGCAGATAGTTTTAACATAGCAAACAACACGCAATACAAAGCCTTGCCTGCAAACAGTTATTCTTTTACACAGGCTTCGGCTGTTATTCAAAAAGGAACATTGGGCACTGAACCATTGGAAATAAAAATAAACACAAGCGGACAAAATGCTATTGATGTGCTTACCGATTATTTACTGCCGGTAAGTATAACTGAAGCCAAGCTGCCTGCCGGCACAATAAAAGTCAATGAAGATTTGCGAACAACTTATTACGTCGTCAAAGCGCAACCTAATTTGGCCGACTATCCGGATTACGACAGATCACTTTGGAGTGTTGCCGGTTTTTCTTCAGAAGAACCAGCCGAAGCGCAATGGGGAAATGGCGGCCAGGCGCTTCATACGTTTGATGACAACACCGGCACCTTCTGGCATTCACAATGGCAAAATGGTCTTCCGGGGCCGCCGCATCACATTGCTATAAATATGGGTGAAACAAAAACATTGCATGGGCTTTGGTTTATAGCCCGGCAAAATGAACAGGAAGGAAAACCAAAAGATGTGCAGGTGCAGGTGAGCATGGATGGCACTAACTGGACGGATGCGGGCAAGTTTACTTTAGGGAATAACAAAACAAAGCAAAAGCAGTTCCTTAGCGGATTCAAAACGACTAAATATTTTAAAGTGATTTTTACTTCAACTTATGATGCAGTTTATTGTCACCTGGCAGAACTGGGTGCATTTTAAATAACGCTGTAGGATAACCCTGCTTTTTCATTAACCATTAAATCATTTCCTTTTTTAGCTAAGCAGTTTTAAAAAACCTTTAAATCTTTTTCTTTTTGGAGTAGCGATTAGCGTAACCACATTTATAAAAACCAATCATAAATCTGAAATTATCATGCGTCTCAAACAAATTGCAGTGAAAGCAAAAAAATGTCTCTGCTTAATTATGATCAGCAGTGTAATGATTCCGTTGTCTTCTGATGCTCAAACAGCGCCTCAACCTTTCGGCCCGGTTCCTAATGCAAGGCAAATAGAATGGTATCATCGTGAAATGATCGCTTTCTTTCATTTTGGTATGAATACTTTTACCAATGATAATGAAGGCGACGGCACAGCAAAACCCGAAAGGTTTAATCCCACTGCATTGAATTGCAATCAATGGATGGATGTGTTGAAAAGAGCTGGCATTCCTGCTGCCATTCTTGTTGCAAAGCATGCTGATGGTTTTTGCAACTGGCCATCAAAGCATACCAACTATTCAGTAAAAAACAGTGATTGGAAAGATGGCAAAGGCGATGTTGTAAAAGAATTCACCGAAGCATGCAAAGCTTCTGGAATAAAAGCCGCTATCTATTTAGGCCCGCATGACAGGCATGATTCAAGATATGGGACGGATGATTACAGTGATTACTATGCCGATCAGTTATCAGAACTGTTGAGAAACTATGGCCCTATTTGGGAAATATGGTGGGACGGTGCAGGTGCTGATAAACTCACCGCTGCTTATTATACCCGCTGGGCTGATACGGTTCGCAAGCTGCAACCCAATTGTGTTGTTTTTGGAACAAAAAATTCTTACCGGTTTGCTGATTGCCGTTGGATGGGAAATGAATCTGGTATATCAGGCGATCCTTGCTGGTCAACAATCAATCCATTTTCGATAAGAGATGAAGCGGAGCATATCGCTGAATTAAATCATGGTGAAATAAACGGCACTGCTTATGTTCCTGCTGAAACGGATGTATCCATTCGTCCAAGCTGGTTTTATCATCCTGAAGAAGATGATAAAGTAAAAAATTTGGCAACACTATGGGACATTTATTTCAGTTCTGTTGGGCGAAACAGTGTGCTGCTGTTAAACTATCCTCCAAATAAAGAAGGGTTAATTCATCCTACTGATGCGCAAAGAACAGATAGCCTTCGTTATTTGATCAATACTACTTTTAGAACCAATCTCGCTAAAGGTGCAAAAATAAGTTCATTGCATCCGCGGGGTGGCAGTTATAAGCCAAACAATTTGGTAGATACACTTGAAGGCACTTATTACGCCACAACAGATTCTTATACTACCGATACTATTGTTTTTAATCTCGGCTCAAAAAAAACATTTGATGTACTGATGTTGCAGGAAGTGATCGAACTGGGACATCGCACTACCGGCTGGTCGGTTGATTATTCTATGAATGGCAAAACATGGATATCTATTCCTGAAGCAAACAATAAACAATCTATCGGATATAAATGGCTGGTTAAATTCAAACCAGTTGATGCAAAATTTGTCCGGCTACGCATTACGTCCGGCGAAGCATGTCCAGCCATTCACACATTTGGCATCTATAAACAGCCGGATATTTTTAAATAACGCCTATTTTCCGAAAACGGTTTCGTAAATATTCTTATGCGTTCGGGCTAAAAGTGATCAAAAAAATAGCAATTTAGTTTTGTTGTTTTTTTGACACTTATTGCTTTGCCTTTGAAACACTACGATTCATACGATGAATACGATTTGCAATGCCAATTAGCTGACGGCAGCGAATATGCATTTACCCGTCTGTTTGATCAGTATCGCGGAACCATTTACAGCGTCTCCCTCAAATTTTTAAAATCACCTGTGCTGGCAGAAGAAATAGTGCAGGATGTATTTTTAAAAGTATGGCACAAAAGAGAAGAAATGGCTTCGGTAAAACGTCTCGATGCATATCTCTTTGTTATGGCAAGAAATTTCATCTTCGACCGGATAAAGAAAATGTCTTACGAAGCTGCGGATGAAATTTCTCTTGTTAAACAACAGTCTTCAGCCGATGATAGCGAATACCTCGTTCGGCAGCATCAATGCCAGCAATTACTGCAGCAGGCTATAGATATGTTGCCGTCTCAGCAGCGGCAGGTTTATCAATTTGCAAAACATGATGGCCTGAGTCATGAAGTGATTGCAGAAAAAATGCAGCTTTCGAGACATACCGTTAAAAAGCATATGGCAATGGCATTGCAGTCTATCAGGAAACATCTCGAAAGCCATCTTCATTATTTACCAATATTACCATTGATCATTGGCGCATTAATATAGTTTACTTAAGCTCTTTTTATTGAGCATTTAATAATTATTCCTGGTGAAAAAATGTTCAATATTCAATTATCAATGCCCAATGTTCAATTCATTGACATCGGGCTATCGTTATAGCTAATTTCATGTGTTTAATTTAAACATTCTAAAAAAAAATCTTTTTAACTACTCCCTGTTCATTTTCCAACCGTCTTTATTAAAGGTATTAAGCGAAACCATTCCCAACCTTATTACCGGAAATGTATGAATGGCAAGGAAAAATTTAATGAGCTTTTACAGGTTTACCTGTCAGGAAAAGCTTCATCAGCAGCATATAGCGAGTTGATGCGAATGATCAAGAGCGGAAAATATGATGACTTGCTGAAAAAGCATATTGATGATTCTTTGATGCATGATAATTCAACGATTAATCTCGATGTAAACCGTGCACGGGATCTGTTGTATCGTATTCTTAATTCGGAGAAACAAACGGCTAAACTTATTCCCGTTAGCAGACCCGAACGGCTCTATCATCGTTGGATTGCAGCGGCTGCGGCAGTGCTGATCATTTCGGTAACTATATGGAGTCTTGTGGCAAGAAAAAACACACCGGAACCTCCTGTCGTCAAAACAGAGAAAAAAGTTTTGGAACCGGCTCCCGAAACAAACGGTAAAAGATATATCCGTTTGCAGGATGGCAGCACCGTATTGCTTAATGAAGGAAGCCAGCTTGATTACCCGGCAGATTTTGACAATGATAAAAGAGAAGTGACACTGGTTGGTGAAGGTTATTTTGATATAAAGAGCGATGCAAAAAGACCTTTTATTGTTCATACAGGAAAAGTGAATACTACTGTGCTGGGCACTGCATTTAATATAAAAGCTTATCCCGGGCAGAAAAAAGTTACGGTAACCGTTACCCGTGGTAAAGTAAAGGTCGGCGATAATAAAAAGACTTTTGGCATCATAGTACCCAATGAAAGCATTGCTGTGAATACAGATATAAATACCTATAAGCTTGAAAAGGTAAATGCAGAAAATGCAGTGGAATGGAAAAAACACTATTTAGTGCTGGATGATATAAGTCTTGAAGAAGCGGCCGTGCTCATCGGAAAAAAGTATCATGTCAATATTTTTTTTTCCAAAGAAGAATTAAAGAATTGCCAGATCAGCGCCACTTTTTTGAATAACGAAAATCTTGAGCAGGTATTAACTGTAGTGACGGGTGTTGTAAATGCTGATTATAATCTGCAGCCCAACGACCAGGTGATCTTCAGTGGTGATGGCTGTAAATAAATCTAAATACGGAAACTTACAAAAACCAAAACGATTGCAAACATGAAAAAAATTAACTCCACTTAACTTTTTGCCCGGAAAAAAGGGCGATAAAGAAAAACCCCTCAGCCGTGGAAAGCAATCGAGGGGCTCCGTTTAAAACTTCATTCATAAATTTTAAACTACTGCAATTTATGCAATTATTCATTGCAAGGGCAGGCGGTTCAGGCACTGTGCCGCGTCATGCTCTGATTAGTAAATCAAATCTCGTCTTGATCATGCGGGTGAGTTGTTTAGTGATGTTCAGTCTTGCTTTTAGTGCACAGGTATTGCTGGCCAAAAACACAGCGGGTCAGTCAATAGAAGAAACATTTATTACACTTGAGCTAAAGAATGAAAGCCTCACAACCGCTTTCAAAAAAATTGAAAAACTGACTGATTATCTTTTTGCTTACCAGCGGCAGCAGGTAGAGGGTTACAAGGTAACTATTGAAAAAGCGAAGAGATCAGTAAGCTCTACACTGGAACTGCTGCTGAAAAACACAGAGCTTTCTTTCAGACAGGTGGGCAACAGCATTATTATTTATCAAAAAAATGGGAAGGCAGTTGCTACCTTCAACAATGAAATAGAAAAATTTGTGGCGTTTGCAGACACAGCTATTTCCGGTGTGGTGATCAATGAAGAAACCAATCTGCCAGTAGAAAATGTGTCTGTTACGGTAAAGGGTCAAAAGGGCGGCACGGTAACCGATGCAAGCGGACTGTTCCGTCTGACACTGGATAATCTTTCAGGTATACTAATAGTTAGTTCGATTGGATATGAGCCGCAGCAGTTAAACTTGGATGGAAAAAATTCTTTCCGGATTGTTTTAAAACCAAGCACAAGAAAATTAGATGAAGTAGTAGTGGTGGGTTATGGAAGAAGCAGTCGCAGAACGTTGAGCACTGCCATTACCACTATTAA
>Ga0187893_10008508_pt1 | contig 16149 bp, 10 predicted proteins | sample MA1701074metaG_FD_139574 | JGI IMG/M metagenome (GOLD analysis project Ga0187893, IMG submission 139574) | White microbial mat communities from a basaltic lava cave in the Kipuka Kanohina Cave System on the Island of Hawaii, USA - MA170107-4 metaG ...
CACCGCGGCGCAGAGCACTTCCGGCGCGACCCGGCAATCGGGCGAACCTGCCCACGCCGGCGAAGCGGGCGGAGCCTCGGTGTGGTTTGTCTGGCAGGCGCCGGCGGATGGCGCGGCGGAATTCGATCTGCACTCCAGCGGCTTCGATACTGTGATGAGTGCTTACACGGGGGGAACTTTGCAGACCCTCGCCGCGGTTGCGGAAAACGACGACGCGTTTGACTATTCGCCCCTGACTAGCCGTTGGGTCGTGCGCACCACGCAAAGCCACCTGCGTTTCCCGGCCCGCGCGGGCGTCCGCTACCATATTGCCGTGGATGGCGTCGGCGCGATTACGGGAGATCTAAACCTGGTTTGGAGCCTCAAGCCCTCGCCCACCAATGACCGCTTCGCCTCCGCGCGGGTCATCCCGGGCGCCAACGGCTTCATCTCGATGCACAACGTCAGCGCTACCCGTGAAGCCGCCGAACCTTTTCACGCGGGCAACCCCGGCTCGGCATCGATTTGGTTCCGATGGACGGCGCCAACCGGCGGGCCAACGCGCTTTCACACACTCAACAGCCTGACGCCGTCGGGCGGCTCGTTGGACACGTTACTGGCGATTTATGCCGGCACCGAGTTGGGCGCGTTGACACCGGTCGAGTCCAACGACAACAACGGTAACAGCCTGCGCAGCCTGGTGCAGTTCACGGCCAATGCGGGCGCCACTTACCACATCGCAGTGGACACCAAAGCGGCCAACACCAATCACGGCCACATCCTGCTGACCTGGGCCAACGGCACGCCCGCCAACGACCAATTTGCCAACGCGCGATTACTGAACACCGCGTGCGGGTTCGTTCAGGGCCATAACGCCGGCGCGACCAAGGAATCGGGCGAACGCGTCATCACCGGCAACACGGGCGGGGCTTCCATCTGGTACTCGTGGACGGCGCCGGCCGACGGAGCGGCCATGTTCACCACCCAAGGCAGTCCTTTCCTGGACACGCTGCTCGCGGTGTACACGGGATCGTCCGTCAGTGCCCTCACGCTCGTTGCGGAGAATGATGACATCGTCGAAGGATTCCTGGATGGTTTGAGCTACAGCCGGGTCGTATTCGAGGCCACCGCCGGGACCACCTATCGGATCGCCGTCGATGGGTATCGGGCCAGCACAACGGCGGCGTCGGGAGTGGTTTTTCTCCACTGGGCGTTCGAGCCGGCGGCCAACAACGATTTTTTCAACGCACAGATCCTCGCCGGTGCCAGCGGCGCCGTCACGGCCTGCACGGCGTTCTGCTCCAAAGAAGTGCTGGAACCCAGCCACGGCGAGAACGACGGCGGAAATTCGATCTGGTATCAATGGCAGGCGCCGGCGTCCGGCGTGGCCACCATCGATCTGGAGGGAAGCCTCTTTGACACGCTGCTGGCGGTTTATCAGGCGGACGGTGTTCTGGCGGTCGATCAGTTGACGTTGGTGGCGCAGAACGACGACACGTTCGACGGTTTCAATTTCACGTTCCACAGCCGGGTTGATTTCCCCGTCGCGGCGAACACCACGTATTACATTGCCGTGGACGGCGCGAGCGACGGCGGCGGCTACATCTCCGACGGCTGGCTGGTGATGAACTACAACCTCTTTCCGGCCCCAGTGCTGCAGTTCACGCGTTCCGAACAGGGCCTTATCATCAATTGGCATGGCCCCTACACGCTTGAATCAACTTCTGATCTGGGCGCCAGTTGGACACCGGTGCCGGGTGCGCCACCTGTGTTGGCGCCTCTCAGCCCGGGAGACAACCGGTTCTTCCGCGCGGTGCATCGGTGAAAATCCTCGCCTCCATTTTCGCTGCTCTTGCGGCATGGTTGTCCTTCGCTCCGCCAGGCCAAGGCGCTATTTACACCAACACCGTTCAATTCTTTTCCTTCAGTCCGGCCACGCGCACCATCTCCGTTGGCGATACGGTCGTGTGGATCAATCTGGACGCGACTGGCCACACCGTCACGGGCGATGCGGCGGAAGAGCCGGTCTGCGGCTCGGGATTTCTTTTCCAGGGCGGCACCTGCATGCGCACGTTCGACACCATTGGGACCTTCACGTACCATTGCGATCCGCATGAGTCGATGGTCGGCGTCATTGTGGTGGCCCCGCCCGACAACACTCCTCCAAACATCTTCATTTCCTCGCCTGCCGATGGCATTTCGGTCACCGGCCCAACGAACGTGTTGATCCGCGCCGTGGCCATCGACCCGGACGGTGTTGTCACAAATGTGACCTTCTTCGACGGCGCAAGAGCCCTGGGTTCCGACGCCAGCGCGCCTTTTGAAGTGAACGCCTTCCTGGGAATGGGCCGGCATATCTTGACCGCGATCGCCTTCGACGACAATGGAGCACAGGCGAGGTCTTTCGCCGCCACGTTCACGGTTGATTCGCCGCTGCGTATTCTCAAGCTGTCGATCGGCGCCAACCTTGTTCTGACGTCATTGCCGACCAACTATGGGGCCATCTATGCGGAATATAAAACCAACCTCAGCGGCACCAATTGGTCTGCTTTGACCGTCTGGAGCAATCGCATGGCAAACGGCGCGCTCGAAACCTTCTGCGGCTGGCCCGCGGGCCATTCCGTTTTCATCCGCGTCAGATCCCCCTGAAAAAGTGGAGCGGCTGAGGGACGCAGTCGCGTTTCAACGCAGGCCAGGACACCGCGCCGCAGGCATCAGAACCGGTGCCCCAGAGCTGGATCTTCGGCCGTTTCCCGCTCCCGCTGTTGCGAGGCCATTCGCGTTTCGATGATTTTTCCCGCCCGCTCCATCAATTCCCGTGGACTGAATGGCTTGCTCAAATAGTCGTTCGCGCCGGCGCCCAGGGCGTGAAGCCGCGGAATGCTTCCGCCCATCGCGGTGATGACGATCACGGGAACATCCGAAGTGGACGGCTGAACGCGAAGAATTTCACAGACGGAAAGCCCGTCCAATTCGCCGAGCATCACGTCGAGGACGATGAGGTCCGGCAGAAAGCGCCGGGCTTCGTTCAGAGCCTGCATCCCGGTGACCGCCGTCCGCACTTCATAGCCCTGCGCTCGAAAGTGAATGTCGAGCAATTCCAGCATGTCTCTTTCGTCGTCAACCACGAGCACTTTGGCGTTCATGCGGAAGCTGTAGGCGACGGGTATGGCCGTCGCGAGGCGGTGGGGTTAAAGCGTCGTGACGATGATTCATTCCGCGACGGACTTCGACAGCAACCCGGGCCTGGTTGCAGAATCGCCCTCCATTGCGGCGCCCCGGCCTTGTCGGAAATCGCGGGCTTTGGCATCAGGCAGCGTCGATGTGTTACGGCTGCGTGTATCGACGGTGACAGGACGGCAACAAATGCGCCGATTTCGGTTTCGCTTTTGACTTCGCAACGCATGGCGTGGAAAAGGAATTACATGAAAAATCTCTGTCTGCTGTTGAGTCTCATTTTGCTGGCGGGCTGCGCCGGCACCGCCAGGAAGGGCGTGTCCCGTTACGATGAGTTCGATGCGGTGAAAGTGGACCAGATGGTTGGCAACTCCATCTCCAAGGCTGTGTTCGAGAAAACCATCATCTGCCTTAACGCGCGGCGCGAAACCCGGCAGGTGACTGCCATCACCAACGTCACCGTCTCGCCGGTGACCAACCAGATCGTCAACACCGTTACGAACCAGACCATTTCCATTTCCACCAACTATCTTGTGACATCGATGACGAACCTGGTGCCTCCCAACCTTGCGGGACCGCCGGCATCCGCGACAGCGACGACGCCAACGCCCGGCGACGCTGGCGCTGATCCTGTCCTGACTGACGCCGCGACATTGCCGCCCCTGACGAACGCGCCCGCCGCCATCAGCACTAATCTTACCGTGTCGCTCGCAAATAATAAGAGCGCGAGCACTGCGCCCAACCAATCCACGGCCAACAACCAACTCGTCCGCACTTTCAACAATCAAATCACGACGATGTCGAACAACCTGACCGTGGCGCTGATGACCAACCTTGTCGTGACAGCGGAAACCAATGAGGTGGTGAATTACGTCACCAATTCGCTGGTAAGCAGTGTGACCAACGTGACTACCATTGCCACCAATTACCTGGTGGCCGAGTATTTTCTCTACACCGAGATGACGCCGCCTTCCGACTTCACGCTGCAGAGCGGCGAGTCGCTGGTGTTGCTCGTCGATGGTGAACGCTATGGCTTCAGCCAGACGCAACCCGCGTCGGCATTTGTCGGGCGCAAAGGTTTTGTCACCGGCATGTATCGGGTGCCGCCGCAGGTGCTGGTGGCCATTGCCAACGCGCAGGAAGTCCGTTTGCGCTTCAAAGGCGTTAACAGCGCCATCGAGCGCGAGATGAACCAATCCAGCCGGGCGAATTTCAAGAAGTTCCTGCTGCGCTACTTCACCAACCCGCCGGAAACTGATTCGGCCCCGGTCTCCGCCGAAGCTCCAGCAAAAGCGGCTTCGCCCGTGGCTTCGGCGCGTTGAAGCTTTGGAAAATTTTCAATTTTCAATTCTCAATTCCCTCTTCCTCATGAAAGCCTTCGTCATCATCCTTGCCGTGGTTTGCGCCGTGTTGATCTATGCGCTCTTCCAGCGTAACAGCAGCGCCAGTCGCGCCGCCGCCGCTGCTGAAACTCAGTTCCAGAATTACTCCAACCAGGTGGCAGAACTGAGCACCAAACTCGCCCTCGAGCGTGGCAGCGGCGGTCAGGTTCAAAGCAACCTGCAAAGCCTGGTGGACCGGCGGGTTGGCGAGTTGATCAACACCTCCAATCGTCTCGTGCAACTGAACCTCCTCTACCGCGCCGCCCAATCGGACGCCCGCGCCGCGCAATCCGAGGCTCAGTCTCTTACGGCGAAGCTTGCCGTGCTGGAAGCTGAGCGCGACGGCCTTCAGCGCAATCTGACTGCGGTGGCCGTTGTGGAAAGGAAGCTGGCCGAGGCACGTGACAAACTGGCGACCACAACCTCCGAACGGAACGCTCTGCTGCAAGAGGTGGGCAAGCTCGAAGTGGACAGAGCCGACCTGCTGCGCAAGCTCGAAGATGTGGGATTCCTGCGCGTCCAGTTGACGAAGGCGGAGGACAATGCGGTGGTGCTGCGTCGTCTCGCCAAAGCTGGCAACACCGCCTCAGTGTCCTCGAAGGCCCGGCTTGAATTGCTGGAAGACGGGACGGTCCGCCCGGCCATTCCCGTGAACGGCGGCGGCCCCCGGTAATGTTCAGGTGACTTGTCGCCGCTTTGGATCCGCTGCGCTCGTGCGCTCAGTGCAGAATCGGCAATGAATGGGGCTGGCGGATCAGCTCAGCCTCGAAATCGAGGTAGAAATCCATCCGTCGCTCGGTCTCGGTTTCGTCGATGCCGCGTGCCATCAGGAGGTAGGTCGCGTAGTGATTGCCTTCCGATTCCACGAGGCTCGCGTAAAAGTGCGCGAGTCCGGGATCGACTGGCTTCAACTCCAAGGCGAGCACCTGAAACTTCTCGCAACTGCGCCCCTCAATGAACGCGCAGCAGATGAGATGATCGATGACCTGCTGGCGCGTGCCGTGGCGGATGGAGCGCATCAGGCCGGTGATCCACGGGCTGGGATGGGGCTGGCCGAACGGGATGCCCCGCTGTTTCAGTAAGCCAAGAACAAGTTGAAAGTGCTGCAACTCCTCGATGGCGATTGTGTTCAATTCATCAACGTGCGCATACAGGTCGCGAAACTTTTCGAGGTTGATGGCGGTCGTGGCCGCCTTGCGCTCCAGGTGGGCGTGATCCACCAACATTGCCGGCAGATTGCCCAGCATCCGCGGCAGCCAGTCCGCAGGAATCTTTTCGCGCCACAGAAGCATCACAGGTTCTTAGCGAAGGCCGGAGCGCCACGAAAGTCAGAACTGACAGGATCTTTACAAAATTGGCTTTGAATACGGCGGTGTCACATGATGTCATCCAAACTGTGAAGGAACATTTGGGCATGGGCGCGGGGACCGCCTTCCCGGAATCCGGGAGGCGGGGGTTCACGCTGATCGAGTTGCTCGTGGTCATCGCAATCATCGGGATTCTGGCGGCCATGCTGTTGCCCGCGCTGGGCAGCGCCAAGGAAAGCGCCCGGCGTATCGCTTGTTTTAACAACCTGAAGCAGCTTCGGACCGCGCTCACGTTCTACGCCGATGACAACGACGGGCAGTTTCCGCCGCGCAGTTCGCCCTACTGGCCCAGTCGCACCTGGAAGGGTTATGAGGATTTGAGGATCCTCATCTGTCCGACGGATCGACCGGAGGGAGATGCGGCAGAAGACATGACGAATCCAGATTACGCGCCCCGAAGCTATCTCCTTAATGGTTTCAATGACTACTTTCAGGAAACGCTGAGCAACGTACCGGGGACCAATGGCGTTTCGCAATACCAGCAATACCTGGATCGAAAATGGCCGTTTGGCTTTGCCGAGTCAGCGATGGCGGAACCGACGGAAACGATTGTCTTCGGTGAAAAACCCAGTGCGGATCTCAACAAGCACATGGATGTGCTCGATCCGCTGCAACAACCATGGCAACGCCAGGTGGAGGATTCGCGCCACAGCAACTCGCGGCGGGCCCAACGAACCGGCGGCTCCAACTATGCCTTTGGCGACAGCAGTGTGCGGTTCATCCGCTGGCCGCATTATTTGACGCCGGTGAACCTTTGGCTGGTCACTCGGAACGCGCGGGCCGTTTCGCAAGGCACGCCTCCTCCTCCTTGACTGGGGCGTTCGCTGCTTCACTTCTTCAACTTCTCGTCGAACCACGCCAGCGTGCGGTCCCACATCTCGGGCAGGTAAACGTGGCCGACCTTGGGATAAATCACGCTCTGAAACTCCTCTTCCTGTTCGTAAAGTTTGTAGGCGCGGCGCACCACCGTTTCGATCACCCGGATGCCTTCGACCGGTGAGCCGGCATCCGTTTCGCCGGATTGGAAGAGCAGGGGACGCGGCGCCGCCAGCGCTACGACGGCTTCGGTATCGAAGTGGTTCAATACGCCGGGCACGAAGTAGTAAATGCCGTGATACTTCAGCCCCTCGGAGGTGGCGAGGTTCTGGTAACGGGTAAGGCAGCAGACCGCAACTCCGGCTTTCAAGCGTTCGTCCAGTGCCATCGCCCACCACGACCGCGTGGCCCCCATGCTGATGCCGGTGACACCGACGCGCGCCGCATCCACCTCCGGACGCGAGCAGAGGTAATCCAGCGCCATGAGATCGTCGCGCACGATCATTCCCCAGAGCGAGCGCCCGGCCCAGAGGTTGAACTTGCTCGCGGTCATTTCTCCGGCGGAACCTTTTTCGGAGGGACCGCCCGGCCCCGCGCCGTTGCGTTCACCGAAGCAATACGCATCGATTCCAATCACGACGTAGCCCTGCCTGGCCAACGCGGGTCCGGCGGCAACGGGCACTGCGTTGGTCCGAAACAATTCCTCCTTGCCCACATCGTATTGTCCGCCGTGCCAGTGGCAGTAAAGAATCCCCGGTGACTTGCCGGCGGCGTTCTTCGGCAGGAGCAGATAGCCGGGCACCGTCGCTCCGGCGAGATTGTCGAACTCGAACTTCTCCAAAAAGTAGTCGCCCTTGTCGTCACGCGAGAGCGTGCGGACAACCGGCACTCGAGGGCGCGGCGGCAGCTTGCCAAGCAGTTGCCAGAGCTGGGCACGCACTTCGCGGCGGGCGCCTTCCCAGGCGCGGCGTGTCGTTGGCACCGTGAAGGGCGAGGCGAGGTCGGCCTTGGCCAGCCAGCGGGCGGCGGCGGTTTCGTTGGTCTGTTTCGATTGGGCCATGAGCAGCGGTTCAACGAAGCAGAGGATGCCAGGACAAATTCCAAAGAGGAGCCACGAGGATTTCATAGTGCGTCATGCCGGAAACGTTCTGCTTCTACCAAGGAGGGCGCGACGGCGCGAACGAAATCTCGGATGACGATACCGCTCGTGAAGGCGAAGGAGCCAGTCCACAAATTCGTCCAGCCGTGGGCTCACTCTCAATCGCTTTGCCAGGCGCGCTAGCGAATGAGACGTGCGCGGTAGAACCGGGCCGAATCGCCAGGTGTGATCGGGAAAACAATCTCCTCGCCGATCATCGTCGCATCAGCGGACTGCACTGGCGTCCAATGGATCAAGTCGTTCGATCTTTCGAGCGTGTAGCCACCCGCCACATCGCCGCTCAAGACCAGCCGGATGCCGTCACCACGACATTCCGGCGGGGTCTGGGGACAGAGATGAATGCTCAGCAGTTCTGGAATTGGAGGCTGTTTGCCGCAATCAGACCTCGCCGCCTTGCGGGTGATCGTCTGGCGGTCGTTCCGGCTGATCAGCCCTGCACGGAAGAACTCCCACGCGCGATCCACGACGCAGCGGACGTACTTGCCGTGATTTTGCCACGGGCCATGGCATGGGCAAAGCTGGGCAATGCTGCACCCGTGCGCGTTCGCAACCGCGCCGGCAGGCGTGTTCGGGCACTGGTCGTCCTCGTCAGGCACGCCGTCGCCGTCGCAATCGCCTGGAGTTTCGGGACGCAGCTTGAGCACCCAGAAGTCGAAGTCGTTGCCAAACGAACCGCCCTCGAAATGCGGGCTGGTCTTGTTGCCAGTTCCGGCAGGTGAAGTCGAAACGCCGCCCAAAATGAATCCACGGTCGGCGGTGCCTTGGAAGGCGAACAAAGCATCTTCCCCGATGCCGCCGAACGATTGGTCCCAGAGTTGGTTGCCGCTCGCGTCGATGCGCACCAGCCAGTACTCATTCAAAGAGTAGGCCGGACTCGTCTTGGTCCCGCTCGGCGATGACATGGAGAAACCGGCCAGAACAAATCCACCATCCGCAGTCTCCTGGAGTCCTTGCAGGTATTCGGTGGACGTGCCGCCGTAAGTTCGATCCCAAAGCTGATGGCCATCCTCGTCGAGGCGCACCACCCAGAAATCCTCCATCCCATACGCTGGACTGGTCTTGGTACCGTCCGGGCCGGAAATGGCCAGCCCACCGAGGATGAAGCCGCCTTCCGACGTCTGCTGCACGGCGTAGAGGACTTCAGGCTCACTGGTCCCGAAGGAGCGTTCCCAAAGCTTCTCGCCGTTTGCATCCACGAGCACCACCCAGTAATCCAAATCACCGAAGTGAGCGCTGGTCTTATTGCCGGTGTCTTCGTCGGAGTGTGAGCTTCCGCCCAGAATGAAGCCGCCATCGCTTGTTTGCGCCAAACTCATCAGCAAGTCCTGCCCGTCACCGCCGAAGGATCGGTCCCAGAGTTTGTTCCCCTCCGAATCCAGTCGCACGATCCAATAATCGTCCCGGCCGAGATTTGGGCTGGTCTTGTTGCCGCTGGGGGTTGAAGCGGAGGTCCCGGCCAACAGGAACCCGCCATCGGCCGTTGTTTCGATGGCCAGCAACCAATCGCCCGCGCCCCCGCCAAAGGAGCGGTCCCAAAGTTTGTTTCCCTGCGCGTCCGTCCGCACGACCCAGTAGTCCGCGCCGCCGAAGTTGGGACTGGTTTTGTTTCCCGTCACGAACCCGTCGGACCCGCCGCCCAGAATGAATCCGCCATCGTGCGTTTGCTTGACGCTGAACAATTGCTCGTCGCCAAGGCTGCCAAACGCGTTCTCCCAGGTTTTGCGTCCGTTGGCATCGAGACGGACCAGCCAATAATCGCCCGTTCCGCCGATCGTGAGGCTGGTCTTGTTCCCGTTCGTATCGGTTCCATACGAATAACCAGCCAGAACGTAGCCGCCGTCGCTGGTTTGTTGCAGACTGCGCAAATCATCATAACCGCCGCTCCCGAAGGTCGCCTGCCATTCGATGCTCGGCGCGCAACGGGGCGGCAACGGACAACCACTCGTATCGACGCGTGTGCCGGGAGGAGTCTCGGGACATTCGTCGTGCGCGTCGGAAACACCATCGCCATCGTTGTCACGCTGTTCGGCGCTGCAACCATTGGTGTCCACTCCCGCGCCAGGCCTCGTCTCAGGACACCGGTCGCGAAAGTCCGGCACGCCATCGCCGTCCTCATCACGCTGGTCCGCGCTGCACCCATTCGCATCGACCACGGCACCGGGTGCCGTTTCTGGACAACGGTCACGCAAGTCCGGTACGCCGTCCCCGTCACAGTCATCGGGCGCAAGGCATGGCGGGAACGTGATGAACCGCCCGCGCACACGGAAGACTCCGTCGCCGTCGCTGACGCTGTAGGCAGTGAGGTAATTGCGGCCATTGCTCGCGAGCTGGCCATAAATGTTGTAACCCGCCGACTGGATGTGAAACCCCTCCTTTTCAAGAAACGCACCAGCGGCCGTCACGCGGCGGCCAAACAGATCGGCGCTGTAATTCTCTCCCCGCCTCGCGTGCCACAGCACGAAGAAGTCGCGTCCGTCGCTGGCGGCCTTGGGATAGATTTGGTTTACGCGAGCCGTCGCGATGCCCAGCGGCAGTGTGTCGAGCACCGTACCATCAGTGGTAACGCGCGCGCCGAAAATGTCCGCGCCGATGAGAGGCGCATATTCCTGCCACACGACCAAATAATCGCGCCCATTGAACGCGACTGACGGGGCCGTGGGTTCGTTGGTCGAAGTGGGAAGCGTGATGCCGCCGGGATCGAGCACCACGCCCGCGCTCGTGACGCGCCTGGCGGAGACGAACGTTGGATGGTAAAGCCCTTCCCAGGCGACGAGATAATCTTGTCCGTCACTGGCAATCGACGGCGCGCCCTCCAGGCTGGGCCGCGAACTGATCAGAAATCCCGCCGGATCGAGCAACACACCCACGCCGCTCACGCGCGCAGCGCGGATGTCGTTAAACAGGTCGCGCGTGCCCCCCCACTCCGACCAGGCGACGAGGTAATCGCGGCCATTGCTGGCGACTGCCGGCGCCCGCGAGTCGCTGGAAGCAATGTTGATCTGCACGACAGGGAGCACCGTGCCATCGCGGAGCACGCGAGCGCCGTTGATGTGCCACGCGTTGCCGCCGGGATATTCCTGCCAGGTGACAAAGTAATCCTGCCCGTCGCTCGCCACGGCGGGACTCCATTCATGAAGCGGCGCGCGGCGAATCGGAATGCCCGCCGGATCGAGTACCGCGCCGGCGCCGCTCACGCGCACCCCGAAGATGTCCTGATACGTGTGCAAGCGCAGCTCGCTCCACACGACGAGGTAATCCTCGCCGTTGCTCGCGACAACTGGACCGAGTTGTGAATTCAGATCGGTGCTGATCGGAATCACCTCCGAGGCGACGCCATTGCCGCTGACGCGCGCGCCGAAGACTTGCAGATGCCCCACCGGCCTTTCGTGCCAGACGGCGAAGTAGTCACCGCCCAGGCTGGCCACACTGGGGCGGCTCCAGGCATCCCAGCTCGCGGTGGGCTTAATCACCGTTGTGCCCAAGACTGTTCCGCCGCTCGACAGGCGCACGCCGTGAATGCTTCCGCTCAAGAGCACGATGAAATAGTTGTGGCCATCGAAAGTGACGGATGGAATTCCGTCTGCGTCGAATGAGCTTGTGCCAAGCACCGCGCCTGCGGCCGAGACGCGAACGGCCTGGCTGCCGAGCGCCACCAGAAAATCTCGACCATCGCTGGCCACGGCCGGCGTGGGGAATGTGGCAAACGCACCTGGGCCGATCTCGAATCCATTCCCATCCAGCACCGCGCCCGCCGCGCTGAGCCGCGTGCCGAACGTGCTCCTTTGAAACGAATTTCCGCCATCATCGTCCCATACCGCCAGGTAAACCGAGCCGTTCCACGCGATGGCCGGACTGCGGTGTCGATTCGGCCCGGCGTGAACGACCAGCGGCGGCCGATCGAGCACGGTTCCATGACTGCTCACGCGCGCGCCGAAAATGTCTTCCTCGAACCCGGCATTGCCTTCGTGCTCCCACACGACGAGATAGTCAGTGCCGTCGCTGGCCACAGACGGACGCGGATGCGCGCTGCTGTGGCCGATCTGCAGGAAAAAGGGCGTATCCAGCGCCACCCCGTCCGCGGTGACACGCGTGCCGAGAATGGCGCCCCCGCTGAAACCGGCCCGCCAGGTGATCAGGAAATCACGCCCGTTGCTCGCCACCGCGGGATACAACGTGCCGCCATCGATGACGTTGAGCGGCAACCCGCGCGGATCAAGAACTGCGCCCTCGCGGCTGATGCGCGCGCCGTAAAGGTGATACCCGCTCGCGCGGCGACCATCGCCCCACACCGCGAGATACACACTGCCGTTGCTCGCGATAGCCGGGTCCATCGAATCATTGATCGAGTAACTCAACACCGGCTCGTCCATGCCGAACTCGGGGCTGATGAGAGGATCGATAGCGATGGGGAATGCCGCGCCGGCCAGCATGTCCTCCGGCACGGTCACCTGCAGCGTGTTGGCGGAGGCAACAACCGGCAACTCCGTCCGTTTGCCGGTTGCCTCCACGAGCGTCGCTTGGCCCACGCGCACCCGCGCGGTGTCGCTTGCATCGGCGAAGTGATGGCCGTGCTCGCTCTGGCCGGCGTAGCTCAATCCCGCCACTTCCGCTTCGACGATCACAGGCCCATTGCCCGCCGGGGCCTGCCGCAAGACCCAGCACACTTCCACGCCTTCGCGCCGCGCTTCGTAATGCTCAATGAGGCCGGCGCTGAAGTTCAACGCGCCTTGAACGGTGTTGCCCAACACCGACCTCGGCACGGCGTCACCACCTGCGCTGAAGAGAACAGTGTCCCCGCGCTTCACCGCGCGCGTGCGAAAGGTGATCTCAGTCTGTTCGTCCACTTGAAGGTTCCGTTCCGTCAATCGGTGGGGTGAGAAGCGCAGCCGGTTGTCAGCAAAGTGCGCCGTGTAGGTCTGCGCTTGCACCACAGATGAAGCTGAGTTCGTATCCGCTTCGAACGCATGCGACACACGTTCCATCACATCGCCAAGGTCCACATGCGCCGGCAATGCGGCAGACGGCTTCGAAGCAGTATTGTCGGCTGGCCGTCGCCAAAACTCCTGGCCGTAGGCAATCGCCCACGCTGGACCGCGGACCGTCTCGGTCCGCAGCGTCTTGGAATGGAGAGGGTCGGGGGACTGCTCGTGAATCATCTGGGAAAGCGACGCGCTGCGAGCCGGGACGGCTCGCGCTCCGGATTGCGCGCGTTCAACTGGCTTGAGCGCTGTCAGCACCACGGCCAATGTGCCAGTCCCTAACGCCACCGACCACCAAACCAGGCATGTTACTCGTTTCATAAGTTCATCGTTTCTCTCCCGCCCGATAGAATCGTTGCGAGAATTGTGTTGGGATGGGATCGCCAAAAAGCGCTGGCTTCGGGCCGGTGGTCATCACGCCCAGCGCGGTCCACATGTGCAGGTCGCACCTTTCGGGTTTCGGATTTTTCATTGCCCACTTCCGTTCTGTTGTCCGGCCAGCTTGCTGATGAGTTCGTTCAACTTCGCCACGCTCTTCTTCAACTCCGTGATCTCCGTTTCCTTCTGTTGCAGCTTCTCCTCCAGCTTTTGGTTCAAGCCCTGGATCGCCGCCAGCGCCACGCCATCGGCATCGACCGTCGTGATCGTGCGGTCGCTCTCGCCCAGGCCAAAGGCGGCATGGAAATCCTGTGCCGTCGGACCGATATGGCGGATGGATTTGCTCTGCGTCTTGTAATTCCACGAGGCGAGCGGCAGCGCGGCCACCTTCTCCAGAATCTCGCGCGCATTTGCCCGGGCGAAATTCTCTTTCGCATTGCGGTCGCTAAGCATCGACCAACTGCCGCTGCCCGCGGGAAGTTCCGCGCCCGTGGTGGCTTTGGTGTCTGTGAAGAATCGAACGCCGCCCGAAGCGCGCACGGTGAATTGATTCACTGCCGATGAGACGAGTGGGAGTCCCAACGAGGCGTCTGACCACACGAAGGCGCCGGTGTGGGCCGCTTGCGCGCCGGTGCCTGCGGCCAGACTGTAGTCGCCATCGGCCGTGCTGCCCCAACCGCCGGGCACGGTCGCTTGATCCCCGCGAGCGACGTTATAACTGCCGCCGCCGACGGTGGAATTGACGCCGAGGGCGGCATTCAAGGCGCCCCCACCCACTGTGCTCCATCGGGCCGCGGCGCGATTGCCCGCGCCCTCCCCGTCGAAATAAAGCCCGCCCCCGCCTGCCACCGTGGCACCGTAGCCGCTCGCTGTATTTCCCCCGCCGCCCCCAACAGTGCTGAAGCTGGCCACCGCGCTGTTGCGTTCACCGCCGGCAATCGTCGCATTGGTGGAATTAGCCCCGATGTGGTTTCGCGCGCCGCCGCCAATGGTGGCAAAGGTGGCGGTGGAGCCGATGACCTGCTGAAGGCCGCCGCCGATCGTGGCGCCCGCGGTGCCGGCGTAAATCTCGTTGCCGTTCCCGCCGCCAATCGTGGACGAACCGCCGTCGGCATGGATGAAATTCTCGAAGCCGCCGCCAATCGTCGCGGCGCTGGCGTCATCGCCAATGCGGTTATGGCCGCCTCCGCTCACTGTCGAATGCTCGCTGCCGCTGGAATTGCCCGAACCACCGCTGACCGTGCTCCAGTCGCCGCTGGCGATGTTGCCCTCGCCTCGAACGCCGTCTTCGTAAGGAACGCCGCCGCCTCCAGCCACTACGGCCAGGAAACCGCTGGCCTGGTTCTGCCCGCCGCCGCTCACCGTCGCGGCGTAATTGCTGATGCGATTGCTCAAGCCGCCGCCGATCGCCGCATGATGACCTGGGAAGTGCACCTCGTTCTGCGATCCGCCCGCGATTGTCGCATAACCGGCGCTGGCGCGGATTCCGTTTTGCCATCCGCCGCTGATGGTCGAATTCCCCGCGTTGTCATCGACGCGGTTGTACCAGCCGCCGCCGATGGTGGCGCCGCTAGCCTCCTCCTGGATGGCGTTCTCCACGCCGCCGCTGATAGTGGAGCCGCCGGTCGGGCCGCCAATGTAATTGCGGGTGCCGCCGGCAATCGTGACCGCATTCGCGGGCGAACCGACGCGATTCTCCGTGCCGCCGCCGACGACGGAGCGCTCGACTTCCGCATGGATGACGTTTGAAGCACCGCCGCTGATAGTGGAGCGAAAGCTGTTGCGTTCGATCAAATTTCCATAGCCGCCAGCGATGACAGTTTCTCGCGACCGATTCGTATTCAACGCGCCGCCCCCGATCGTGGAATAATCGGACCCAAGTCCCACCACGTTATTGCTGCCGCCGCCGATGGTGACACTGCCCGCCTCTGGTCCGATGCTGTTCCCGAGGCCGCCGCCCACGGTGGCGTATGGCGAATCACGCAGGACGCGGTTGATCCCACCGCCGCCGATGGTGCCGTGGTCGGAATTGTATTCGATGGCGTGTCCGTCGCCCCCGCTGATGGTGGAGGAGTAGGCGTTGCCGATACTGTTTGCCAGTCCACCGCTGATCGCCGAGTACGTAGCGCTGGCATCGATGGCATTGTTTTCGCCGCCACTGATGGTTCCCGCGACCGCCCGATTGTCGTGATACGCGCCGCCCGCAATCGTGCCGTGCAGGCCGCTCAAGAAATTCTGCTCGCCAATGTTCAGCCGCGCGCCGCGCACATCGCCGCTGCCGGCCAATTCGCCCGCCTTGACAGCGTAAAGCGCCGAAGGCGCGGGCGTGAGCGGTTGACGCGGGACGAGCGTCACCACTGGCTGATCGCTGCCGAAAACGGTTACTGCGATTTCCAGCCAACGGTCCATGCCCACGAAGGCCGCGGCGCCGAAGTCGAGCGTGGCGGTGAACAAGCCATTGCTCACAGCCACCGGTGCCACGCCGACGGGCGCGCCCACGACGTTGCCATTGGTCACGGCGTCGTAGAGGGCGAAACTCATTTCATACAGACCGTTGGCTGGGCTGCCGCTTTCCGTCAGCCGGCCTTGGTAGGTGAAGGCGGTGCTTTGTGCAACCGCTGCGTGGCAGTTAGTGAACCCAGCGAGCAAGGCTGCGGTCAGGATGGCGTGTTTGGTTTTCATACGAATAAGTTTGGCGTTGCGTTACAGGTGATGGATTGGGCTAGGGCTTGCGCAAGCGATAGAACTTGTTCCCCATCGGCGCGGGCACGGTGATGAAGATGTGCGTAGCGTTGGTCTGGTAACCCGAGACCACCTGCGTCCAGGAAATGGCCGCGGGCGGCGCGGCCAGGGCCGTCGTGTCATCCAGCACGAAACCGGTTGCGGGGAGTGGCCAATAAACGCGCACCATG
>Ga0187893_10008509_pt1 | contig 16147 bp, 17 predicted proteins | sample MA1701074metaG_FD_139574 | JGI IMG/M metagenome (GOLD analysis project Ga0187893, IMG submission 139574) | White microbial mat communities from a basaltic lava cave in the Kipuka Kanohina Cave System on the Island of Hawaii, USA - MA170107-4 metaG ...
CGTATTAAGAAAGCGGGAGAACAGCGCTCGCAGTTCCACCATGTGATCGATGTCGTGCCGACGATCCTCGAAGCGACCGGCATCGCCGCTCCGATGATGCTCAACGGGACGCCACAAAAGCCGATGGAAGGCGTCAGCATGGTCTACACGTTCGACGATGCCAAGGCGCCGACGCGGCACACAACCCAGTATTTCGAAATGACGGCCAACCGCGCGATCGTCCACGACGGCTGGATGGCCAGTACCACTCCGCTGCGCACGCCGTGGCAAACAATCGGCGTTGCGCCCGATCCGGACGAGTACCCGTGGGAACTCTACAACCTGTCCAACGACTTCAGCCAGTCGAAGAACGTCGCGCAGCAGGACTCCAAACGGCTCCTCGAATTGCAAGCCCGCTTCCTGATGGAGGCAGTGAAGCATGACGTGCTGCCGATCGATTCGAGTTTCGCTGATCGAATGGACCCGGAAATTCGCCCCAACCTGCTTCGCGGTAGAACCCACTTCACGTACTACCCGGGCATGATTCGCATTCCGGAAGCGAACGCGGCCAATGTGCATCACAAATCGTTTCAAGTCATCGCCGACGTGGAGATTCCAAAAGGCGGAGCCGAAGGTGTGCTTGCGACCGCGGGCGGACGGTTCGGCGGCTGGGCGTTGCTTCTCCTCGATGGCAAACCGATGTACGCGCACGCGTACACGAATCAGGACGGCGAGAAGTATCCGAACCAAAACAAGGATAAGATCCGCGTCACCGGCTCCGACAAGCTCACGCCGGGCAAGCACACGATCACGCTCGATTTCAAATACGACGGTGGCGGCATCGGCAAAGGCGGCCTCGCCACGCTGTCGGTCGACGACAAGAAAGTGGCCGAGGCACGCATCGACAAAACGTCCCCGCTAGGAAAATACTCGCTCGATGAAAGCTTCGATTGCGGTCAGGACACCGGCACCCCGGTCATCGACGACTATGAGGAGAAAATGCCGTTCACTTTCACCGGCACGCTCAATAAGCTGGAAATCAAGCTCGGCACGAGCGGACTAGGCGCCAACGATCAACTCAAGCTCCGGGAGACAGCCGAGAAGGCGGCTCTGGCACACCAATAGTCGCCCGTCTTATTGGCGTCGTAAAAGTGAAATAGACCGATGGTCGATCCGGAGTGCTCAGTCTTTGTGGGTGTCAGCCTGGATGGCTTCATCGCGCGGCCGAATGGCGATCTGGATTGGCTGATGGGCGAGGGCGGGGGAAACAGTGCAGAGTATGGCTATAACGAATTCATTGCCCACATCGATGCAATCGTCATGGGTCGGAAGACGTTCGAGAAAGCGTTGACGTTCGGCACATGGTACTACGGAACCAAGCGCGTCATCGTCTTGAGTCGTAGCCGCTCCCTTGACCCATCCATTGCGCAGGCGCGTGGAGGCATCGTTGAGGTGATGGCAGGATCTCCTCCTGAGATTGTTTCCAAGCTTGCCGATTCCGGTGCCCATCGTCTGTACGTGGATGGCGGGGTCGCGATTCAGCAATTTTTGCGCGCCGGGTTGATACACCGTCTGGTCATCAGTCGTCTGCCTGTGCTTATCGGCGAAGGAATCCCGCTCTTTGGCTCCCTCCCTCGCGACATCCCCCTCAATCATGTCGCAACACGGACTTATCCGGGCGGCATGGTCCAAAGCGAGTACCGGCTTATCGGATGAGTGTGACTGAGGAAGATGGCTGGCTGCTTGCGGCTGTGAATGCGGGAAGCCTGCTAGCGAGGGGATGAGGCTGTGGTTGATCTGTAAGGCACATCGACTAGGAGCCTAGTTAAGGAAGCATAATCACGGGGTAGAGAGAGCCTTTCTTGCGGAAGGAGGAGGTATGGCGAAGTTGAATGTGTCAATCGATGATCGACTCAGAGAGGAGCTGTTCAGGCTCGTTCCTCCTCGTCGTCGAAGTCAGGTCGTGAACGAAGCGCTCCGGAATGAACTGCTGAGGCGCAAACGCCAGCATGCAACGGAAGTCTTGCGTCAGTTGAGGAAACGGAGTGCGACGCTCAGCGGGAAAGAGATTGTGGCAGCCGTGCGTCGGGATCGGACGAGGACTGAACGATGATCGTGGTGCCTGATGCTTCAGTCCTTTTGAAGTGGGTGTTGGAGAAAGATAGCGAGCCCGATCATGGGCAGGCCATCCAGCTGCAACAGGCCTTGCTCGATGAAGTGGTCGAAATTCGACTTCCGACGCTCTGGCGGTATGAGGTAGGGAACGTCTTAGGGCTCAAGAAGCCCACTGTAGCCACGGAGTTGATGAGCGCATTATTGGCGTACGAATTTGAAGAAGTTCCATTGAGGATTGAGTATAGTCTGGCCGTGCTTGAACACATGCATGAGGTGAAATACGTCACCTTTTATGATTCTGCCTACCATGTGCTCGCCTTACAGACCAAGGGTCTCTACCTCACAGCCGACACTGCGTATGTGAAACGGGCCAAACGGAAAGGGCATGTGGCACTGTTACATGACTGGAAAGGGCCATAGGTCGAAACCTGCAGTCTCACATCTGGCCAGGAAGTCTGCGATGGGAGAAGAGCCAGCCTCTTACGCCCCTCGCTCCATAGAACACTTCCTGTCGTTCATTTGGCCGTGCGGTGCTTATTCAGTGACCTCTCCGCCACCGTCAGACCTGCTGTCAGGTATACTTTCCGGAGGAGGGTTGCCATGACCGGAAAAACAAACATCGGGTTTCTCGTGTTATTCGTCGTAACAGGGCTTTACGCCTGCCAGCAGGAAGCTCCTACGGAACAATCCAGCCCGTCGCAGCCGGCTTCAGCCGTCGATCGAGCAGCGCAGCAGGCAGTCGATGCTATCAAGACGCCGATGGATAAGGCTCGCTCTGTTGAAGGCACATTGGAGCAAGCTGCGGGGCGTGTATCGGAACAGACGCAGGGAGCGACTCCGTAGAGAAGATGCTGCAATCGCATTGACAACTCGCCAGACTCGCATTATCGTGCGACCCATATTGAGGCGGAAGATCACGCCATCGGGGATATTTTTTCCAAGTGAGACCGACATGGTTTGACCGACCTGTCATCGATTGAAAGCTGGGGGTCGGCCGAGGATGGTGTCGTGACAGATGTAAAAGATCGAGTTGCTGAAGCAATTGGCAAGGCACAAACTGAGCTGGAACAGGCGCTCTCCGATCTGGACCAGCTGCCCGCTGTTGATCCGAGTTCGCTTGCCTATGCCGCTCACGCGCTTAACAATTATCTCACCGTGGCCGGTGGAACAGCAGAGCTGCTTCTGAAGGCTCTGGCAAACCACCCTGACCCTAAACTCCGTGTTTTGGTGGAAGGCGTTCAACAAGCCACTGTCATGATGAGCCAGATTGTCACCGGACTGATGAACAATGCCTCGATCGGCAGCGCGCTCCGGCTTCTCTTTACAAAAGTGGACCTGACCGTGTTAGTTCAGAAGGTCTGTGATTTCTATCAACGCAAGGCAGACCACAAACGCATTCGCATTATCTGGCGGTCCCGGACAGAGGAGCCTTTCGTGTGGGCTGACCGTGTGGCGGTCGCCGCTGTCCTGGACAACATATTTTCTAATGCCGTGAAGTATTCTCCACAAGGGAAAGAAATCTTCGTAACGGTTCGGCGTGAGCCTGGCTTCCTCATCTGCAGCGTGCAAGACGAAGGGCCGGGGCTGAGCAAAGAGGATCAGCCCAAGTTATTCCAGAAGGGCGCACGTCTCAGTAGCGTTCCAACAGGCGGCGAAGCTGCGATGGGGTACGGACTGGCAGTGGCCAAGGAATTGATGGATCTGTTGGGCGGAGCGATTTGGTGTGAGAGTCAGCTTGGGCAAGGCGCCTGTTTCTCTATCCGCTTACCCGAGTACCGAGAAAAGCAGAGCGACCTTCTGCCCTCGGGTACCTAGGGCGTGTGCGGGTGCTACTCGGTCCTGGTGATGCCATCCAGGAGCTCGTTGCGGGCTTTCTCCTTTACGGCCTGCTGTTCCTCGACCAGTTTATACGCGACATAGTACTTATAGATGTTGGCGACGTACGTGACCGTTTCCTCACCGATCCGTCGTGCGGCGATGATCTCGACGTTGTTGAACCAGACGTTTGGATCGAGCCCTCGTCGCTCCGCCTCCTTCCTGAGTTTCTGAACACGGACCGGCCCGGCGTTGTATGAGGCAAACGAAAAGAGAATCTTGTTGCGTGCATCCATCGGTTCATTTTCGAAATATTCATCCCGGAGAAACCGCATGTACTTGATGCCGGCATGGATGTTGGGTTCAAGCTGCGTCACGTCGCCCGTCTCCATCTCCTTGCCGGTGTCGGGCATGAGCTGCATCACTCCTATCGCGCCGACACTGCTTCGGGCGTTCTGGTCGAGCAGGGATTCCTGGTACCCCTGGGCGATCATCAAGAGATAGTCCATGTCGTATTGGGTGCCGTATTTGCGAAAGAACTCGACCATCTTCTGAAATTTCTTGATCTCGCCGATCGATGTGGCCTGTTTCACGATCCGTGGATTGCCATCGCCGCCGTATTTCTTGATCAAAGCATCTCCGAATTCGGATTTGCGGCCATATTTTTTGGCGAATTCGGCGATCTCCGCTTTCAACTTCGGGCTGTCCTTTCGGATCATCCATGCCAAGTCGCCACCTTTGTGGACCACGATACCTTTGTGTGGTTTGAGATTCTTGAACACCTTTGCCCAGAGAAGAGCTTGGTAGCGATCCACCACAATGATTTCCACAAGCCCGGCGTTGACCATTTCTAGCAGGTCGTCGTCCTGCAGATCCTCCGGCGCCGCCTTGAGTGCCACCGGCGGTTTCTGCTCCTGAGCGAACCGCTCGTTGAGATGTTCCAGGTGAGTCCAGTAGCTCGATGACTTGCGGACGAACACCTCTTTGCCTGAGAGGTCGTCGACAGAGGTCAATGGAGGTGACGAAGGTCCCGTTACGGCGATCTCCTTGACCCCCCGGAAAAAGGGCGTGCCGAAATCGACTTGTTCGAGACGTTCTGGTGTGACGGTCAGGATGCCGGCTGCAATATCGCCCCGCCCTTCAATCAGTCCGGGGATCAGCTGGTCACGCGACGTTGGGATGAAGACCACATGAATAAGAATGTGCTTGCGTTTCGCTTCGTAACGATTGTTGATTTCCTCCTGGAAAGCCTTGAGGAGTTCGTACTCTGCGCCGGTCTGCCTTGCGCCGTTGAGCCAGTACGATGTGCGGGACGGCGCCACAAGCGCCCGAATGACGCGCCGCCCGATCATCCCGTCAAGGTCGCCCTTCCACGGCTCGAGAATAGTGGGCGAGGTCAGTTCGTGTTCGTCCAGTAGTTGTTGACTATAGGTGAGGGAGGAAATCGATAATGAGACGCAGACGCACACGATGCCCAGAGGGACAAATCTCATAGCATATGTCCGCTTGAAGATGGATCTCGAATACCCCGACGCGATTACGCGGGGCGAGGCTAACATTCGTGGGTTGATGAGGTCAAGCGCGTGATTGATTCACAGGACATCCACACACTGATACATGCCGGTGGAGCTCCAGAGGTCCGAGGATCGTTGGCTCCGGCACGTTGAACATGCTGTGCGAGGAGTGGGGTAAAGCGTGAAGGGGCACTTCAACTGAAGTGCCCCTTCTGTATGTACAGCTCGTTGGCGCCTGGTTAGAAGCGCCCGCGCCCGCCGCGATCACCACCACCGCCACCGAAACGACCACTGCCTCCGGTGCGGGGTTCTTGTGGCTTGGCTTCATTCACAGTCAGGGAACGTCCGTCCATCTGTGAGCCGTTCAACGCGGTAATCGCGGCCTTGGCTTCTTCCTGTGTGGCCATCTCGACGAAGCCGAAGCCTCGTGATTGCCCTGTGAACTTGTCCGTAATCACACGCGCAGACTCGACGGTGCCGTGCGCGGCGAAGAGGGTGGTGAGCTGTGATTCGGTTGCCGCATAGGGCAACCCGCCGACATAAAGTTTTGAACCCATGGGGGTTCCTCCTTCTGAAATTGATATTGTTTGAGACTCGAGAACGAACACACGAGGGGAAGGAACGGGCCGAAGACGCGAACATAGCGGCGGCTTGGGTCGAGCTTCCGATCAGCTTCTCGGTAAAAACAACATCGGTGATGGGCCGTTCTAATTCACTATTTCATGCGAGACCCGCCGCATGAAACAAGGTCATCCTAACAGAGACGTATGTGAAAAGCTATAGTCCGAAGTTTCCTATAGTGTCCGGCGCTGGCGCACTGAAGGATAGATGATGTGGGTGTGTCGAGGATATATCTACGGTCATTTGGTACGGAAAGATAACCGTTGCCCTATACGTCGGTATTGCCACTGGGGCCAGGGCCTGGCCAGATGAGATAGGGCGGCTTTTTCATTGTCTCTGCTGAATAGGGGTAGAGGCGTCGAGCATGACTGTAAGCGTCTTCTTGCGCACTTAAGCAGGTGGCTCCGGCTAGATGGTTGGAGATGATGCGGAAGACTCCTTGATCATCAGCGGCGATGGTCGCCATATAGAGGGTGCAGGAAAAGGTCCCTTCTCCTGAAGGGGTTGTGCTAATCAGGAGGTGCGATCCATCTGGAAAGGTCATGATCGGGTCCAAGTTGGTCCTGCCCATGCGTACTCCTTTTTCATAACGCGAGCAATTTTATACGGCCTGGTGTGCATAGGGAGTCACATAGATTCTGAGAGGGTGTCCCTCCCATTCGGTTCCTTCAAGGGCTACCACTGCGTTCAAAGCTTGTTCGGCGGACCCCATTTCGACGAATCCGTACCCGGCAGACTTCCCCGTATGTTTGAATCGGACCACGTAGGCTCTGGCGACGAGGCCATAGGAGGTGAAGATGCCACGTAGCTCACAATCAGAAAGTTTGTCTGGTAGTCCTCCCACATACAGCACCCGCTTCTTCATCGAGAATCCTTTCCTGTCATACTAATCCGTCGCGGCGAACAGTCTTCGACATACACACCTGTCCGCTTCGACATAGACTGACGCTGTTCTGCGCTTCTCCGAAGAAACCTGTGACAGAGCAGGGCGGAAACTAGAGCATCGATCGCGCAGAATCTAGCGAGAGGGAGTGAAGGCGCGAGAGATAGAGTAGTGACCGGACATGCACGGGGCCCTACCATAGCACAGTCAGGCGAGGATAGCGAACGCGTCGGTCCGGTATGACGCGATAACCTCGCCAGACCCCGATATTTTGAACGAGAAGTTGACATCTCCCCTTGTCCCGTCCTGCGGGTCTTTTCCTGAGGGAGTTGACGTAAGAGATAGCGTGCTATATGATGACAATCACATCGGTGTCGCAATAGTCCGACGGCACGGCTGTATACACCATAACGGACTTCGCGATCGCACCGCGACCAGATCCTGTCGGAGCGAATGCCTCCCTGGTTTCTCTCCCCTCGGCTCACTGAGCCCGTCAAAATGCGATCACACTGAAAGGATAGCGCAGTGCATATCTCTGTTCCTACGAGTTTTTCCGATCTCGGTCTCTCTGAACCGCTCTTGCGGGATTTAACGGCAGCGGGACTCCTGGTTCCCACTCCCATCCAGGCTCAAGCCATTCCACCCGCCCTTCATGGGCAGGACGTGATCGGCTGCGCACAAACCGGCACCGGGAAGACGGCAGCATTTGTCGTTCCCCTGATCGAGCGGCTTTCGATCCTGCCGAAAGGTCACCCGCAAGCATTGATCCTCGCACCAACGCGTGAATTAGCGTTCCAGATCTTTGGTTCAATCGAACAGCTCGGTCGAAGTCACCGCCTCTCTGCCACGGTCATCGTTGGAGGGAGCGATATGCAGGCCCAGGTCAGAGGATTACGCCAACGGCCCGATATTCTGATCGCCACACCGGGACGGTTGCTGGATCACATGTGGAACGGTACGATCAATTTGGCTCCAATTAAAATCCTGGTGCTCGATGAGGCGGACCGGATGCTTGATAAGGGCTTTGCTGCCCAGATCAATCAGATTCTCGATGCATTGCCGGCGGAGCGACAGACCTTGCTCTTTTCCGCCACAATTCAGACGGATGTCACCCGCCTGGTTCAGGCAAGCCTGAAGGGTGCCGTCCGTGTGATGGTGACGCCTGCTTCGACGACTGCTGAAGGTGTGACTCAGGCATTGCACCATACGACATCTCAAGAGAAGACGAAGTTACTCGTGTCGTTACTGGCGGCGGAGCGAGGAACTGTTCTCGTCTTTGCCCGGACAAAGCATCGGGTTGATCACCTCGGCCAGACTCTCGCGCATGCCGGTCATCGCGTTTCTGTTATCCACGGAAACAGAAGTCTGCCCCAGCGCCTCCGTGCTCTGGACGGATTTAAACGAGGACAGGTCAGAATTCTTGTCGCAACGGATATCGCGGCTCGCGGGATCGATGTAGCGAATATCGGCCATGTAGTGAATTACGATTTGCCGAACTGTCCGGAAGATTACATTCATCGCATTGGACGGACCGCTCGCATGAAGATGACCGGACGAGCTACAAGTTTCGCGACCTTCGAAGAGCGCGGGCAACTGCGCGCCATTGAAACGTATCTGGGACATCCCGTGCCTTTGGCAGAGGGAAGCCCTCGTCCCAATGATCGCCCGCATTCTCGGATACTTGAACGCCCCAGGGGCGGCCATCAGGGTTGGGGCCGTCCAGGCGAGGAGACACGCCAGCATCAGCCACGGTCCTCGTCCTACAAAATGAGCCCCGGTTACGTAGGACGGAGTCCAACAGCCAGGGAGATCTAGAGACGCAAATAGATCGGCCGGTTAAGAGGTCTGAGTGATCGGAGGAATGTGATTATGGCAAATCCAAAGACTGACGGGCCGCATACGGGAAAAAGATGGGTGAGAATTCCTGACGGTACGAAGGTCAGATTTCGTGGGGATGGACGCGAGGGCATCATCGACGGGCTAACTGAATTGGTCATCGGTCCTGGCCGAAATCCGGATAGCCGGACCCAGTATCGGATCAATGTCGGAGATCCTGATCGAGCACTTGCGATCGAAGACGATTTGCTGGTTCTGACTGATGCGGACGGTGTCGTGCTGATGGTGAAGCAAAAAAGCGAATATCGCCGCGCAGTCACCCAACAACTGCAGGCAGCGTTAGGCACTGACCGTTTCGTGAAAGCAGCGTAAGCTAGCAGTGAAATGCGGGGCCACGGTCACGCCATCTCTAGTACAGTGGCTCTTGCGGGCCCCAGCGGAGGCCGGCCAAATCAGGATCCTCCCCCTCTGTATTCAGTGGGCGAGGAGGCTTCTCGGCTTTGCGCTGTTGTCGGCGGGCATCTTTCTCACGCCGCTGAAGTTGCTTCGCTTTCTCACGGTCTCGTTTTGCGAGAGTCGTTTTTCCTGCTCGTCCGATGGCACCCTCCTTTCGTCGTGACTCGTAAGAGTCACTCATTGCGTTGATGTTTGTATAAAACGATCTATCTTCGCGGAGCGCTACGACGCCTTTCCCGCTCCACGACGTGGCTTGCCACTTGCGCTAAGAGTATGGTCGATGATGTTGGGCTCTCGCTCACCTGTGCGGGAACGAGTACCCTGCACGAAACCACGGTTTGCCATGTTCGACACCTGCCGACGGATATCTTCCATGGAAGTTGCCGTTTCAGTATCAAGAGGATTCGGCAGGCCGAGCACCTCCCATCTGATTTTTGGTTTCCGGGTCGCTCGTGCTCGATTCTTCCTGGTTCTATCGACCCGCCACCCATTGGATAGCTTCATGCGTGCTCCTTAATCAGTCCTCTGTCTCAGATCGCTAAATCATTCTCAGGAGATGGGGGGTGATAGCCATGTCACAATCATTCCGTCCGTGCTCCTGCTGGGCGCCAAAACGCGGAACATAATGGCGTCGGCGCAACTTCTGCGATGAGAGTAATTGCACTGAAACAATCGAAAGTAATTCGAAACGCGCGATGGGCGTGCTGGCTCGTAAAACAATTCAAGCTACCATGCGCTTCGATACGAGTCAAATCGGGTAGATACGTGGGGCAAACGAGAGCGCCGGCGTCAGTGACATATCGGACGCAGTTCTTACCGTTAGTACGGTTCAGCTTGCGTGGTTGAGGAAATATATTTGTGAAACCTGAGTCTTGATGTACGGTAGAAGCATGGTAGGGGACGTTCTATGGGACAGGTTTCGCATCGACCCTCTGTCTTAAATAGGTTTCGCCAGTACCCTCGGATCCGCATCTCCGCCCCGTTTGTCTGCGCCCTGTCTCATTGCCAATCGCGTCATTGGATGAAGAAGCCTGGTGTTGACTTGGGGGTCGTCTACGATCTTTCGGTACGTGGCGCCCGAGTCAGCACGCAGGCTGAGATCAGGCCGGGAGATGAAGTCATGTTGAGTCTGCGTCTTCCCAAGCAAATCAAGACGGCTGATATTGCCGTCGCTACTGTGAAATGGGCCAAAGATCACTTCTTTGGCCTGGCGTTCAAGAAACTCTCTCCTGCTGCAGCGAATCGCCTAGCCAAATACGTGGCTGTCGCATCGATGACTGCCGCGTAATTGGTCTTCTCTCACATTGAGCCGGAATCGCGCGGGGGGCTTGGGGCACGCGATGTCGTGTATTCGCCGAATTCTGAGTATCGTTCGACTGATTCAATTCACAGAAGTCCGGTAGCAGTGTTCCGTTAATGCGTATACAAAAAAGGGTGTGAGCCGATGAAGCGTGATCCGGGTTCTGGAGTGGGATTACTTGATGGCCACGGCCTTGACTTCTTTGAAAGTGGTCTGGCCGAGGAGGACTTTCTGAACCCCGTCCTGCATGAGGGTCGTCATCCCTTCTTCAATGGCGGCCTTAAGCATCTCTTCCGTTCTCGCTTTCATCTGGATCATACGCTTGAGTTTATCCGACCCCAGAAGCAGCTCATGTAGGGCTACGCGACCTTTATAACCGGTGCGATTGCAAGCCTCACACCCCTTCCCGCGAGACAGGCGGAACGTGTTGTCTTGTGGAATGCCGAGCTTGTCCCAAAATTCGGGCCCGTAACCTTGGCGGATTTCTTCATATTCGATCGCTGTCCCGACGTACTGTTCCTTGCAGTCCTTGCAAACTCGACGGGTAAGGCGTTGGGCGAGGACTCCCAACATCGCATCGGCAAAACTAAATGAGTCGCAACCCATATCGAGGAGCCGAGTGACAGTCTCCACCGAACTGTTTGTGTGGAGAGTGCTCAAGACGAGGTGTCCGGTTAATGATGCTTCGATGCCGATTTCAGCCGTTTCTTTATCGCGCATTTCTCCGACCATGATCACGTCCGGGTCGGCACGAAGAAACGCGCGCATGGCAGCGGCAAATGTGAAGTCTATCTTCGGCAGGACTTGAACCTGTCGGAGTCCGTATTGCGTGATTTCAACGGGGTCCTCCGCAGTCCAGATCTTCAGGTCGGGGGTATTGATGAAGCCGAGGACGGAGTGGAGGGTCGTGGTTTTTCCCGAGCCGGTTGGGCCGACGCAGAGAATGATGCCATAGGGCTTTGCGGCAATGTTCTTAATCCCAGCGAGATTTCTGTCCGAGAATCCCATCTTGTCGAGGGGCAAGGGTTCGCTGGCTGCGAGCAGACGCATGACCACGTCTTCGTTGTACCCGGCAGTAGGAATCGTCGCGACGCGCAACTCGATTTCCTTACTGTCGGACAGTTTAAATTTGATCTTGCCGTCTTGAGGCTTGCGCCGCTCCGCGATGTCGAGGCTGGCCATGATCTTCAGCCGCGATACGATGGCGCGCCGATAGCTTTGCGGAATCTTCATGTATTCGAAGCAGTCGCCGTCGACCCGAAACCGGACAAGCGTTTCACGCCTGTCGCCGTAAGGCTCGACGTGAATATCGGAGGCGCCCTGTCGATAGGCATCGGCGATGATTTGATTGGCGAGTCGCACGATGGCGTTATCATTTTCGTCGAGCCCGCCTCCCGTGTCTTCCGCCGCTGCGTCCTGGGCTTCGTTGACGAGTTCGCCGAGAATGTCCGAGACATTCTCATCTAATTTTCGGAGGCCGCCGGCATCGCTCTGCCCTGTGGCGGAGTTGAGGAACTGGGCAATGTCACGGCGAAGGCTGATCGCAAAGCGAATGTTAAGACCGGGGAACGTTCGCTTGATATCCGCCACACGGTCGAGATCGCCGGGGTCGTCCGTCAAAATCTCGATAGCGGTTCGGTCCCGCTTCAGGGGCATCCAGTGGTTCTTTTTGAGGTAGTCGACGTTCAGGTTCTTCAGGAGCTCGACATCGACAATCGTGCGTTCGCTGTACTCGATGTAAGGGCATTTGTGAAACTGGGCGAGCGACTTGCCAATCTCGACCTTCGGTACTTTGTACTTCTCAATCAGGATACTCTCGAAGTCCGATACACCTTTCCGGGACTCGGCGATCGCATTGTCTAATTCGTTTTGGGTCATGCGGTTGTTTGCGACCAGGCGGTCGAACTTGGTCGGGTTTTTCTTCGCGACTTTCCGGAGATTGAAGAAGGCGATGCCCAGCGCCTTTGCAATCTCCGCGACGGATTCTTCGTCTTTTCGAGTAAAGCGGGCACCGCTCTTCTTGTTGAAGAGTTGAAGAACACCCATCAAGTACTTGTTGTCCGCTACGATCGGGTAGGTCAGGACCTGTTTCGTTTTGAAGCCGGTCCGTTTGTCATAGGAAGTGTCGTGGACGAGAGAGGGATGGATGCCTTGTAATTCTGCGACGTTATAGGCGTCGGCGATGCTCACAGGGCGGAGATACTTCGCGCAGAAGCCGGCCAGGCTTTGTTCGGTGATGGGAATGCGGAACTCCTCGATGTTGTCGATATGAGGAACTTTGCAGAAAATTTCTTTCTTTTCCTGATCGAACGCGAAGATGGTGAGGTCTTCGGCATCGAAAATACTAAGTACTTCCTTCCGCAGATCGAGGAGAATATGGTCGAGGTCGCTGGCTGCATGGATCTGGTTCGTGATCCGCTTGACGTTTTCGGCGAATGCCACTTTCTGTTGAAGTTCCTGCAGATTTTGCGGGACAGGATTTGCTTGCATTACATAAGCCCCTGATTACCGACTACGTAAGTCATCATAGGATCCTTATGCGCGATGAGGAGTGGGTCAGATCCACGGCGCCGCACGTGCCTTGAGGCAGTGACTGAAGCTCAGTCTAGCGGATCACGGATGGAAGGCAAGGAAAAGGCGGTTTCAGACTGAGGTGGTTACGTGAGCGACAAGACGAGGAAAACCGCTTGCGGGTGGCAGAGCATTCAGGGCGCTTGTATGCGGATCAGATGAGCGGCGACTCGGGCCGGAGGCAGCTTGAGTTTTACCCCGTCCTTTCGAGTTTTGACCTCAACCATTCCTTCTGCCAGACCCTTGTCCCCGACGACAACTTGAAAGGGGGCTCCCATCAGGTCGGCATCGTTGAACTTCACGCCGGCGCGTTCATCTCGATCGTCCCAGAGCACTTCAAACCCCGCCGCAAGCAGTTCATCATAGAGCTGTAAGGTGACCCGGGAGGTCTGTGTTGACTGGGCCAGCGGGAGGAGATGCACATGGAACGGGGCGATCGGGAAGGGCCAAATAATACCTTTCGCATCGTGGTTCTGCTCTATCGCAGCAGCAGCAGTGCGCCCAACGCCGATGCCGTAGCAACCCATGATGGCAAGGCGCTCTTTGCCATGAAGATCCAGAAAGGAGGCTTTCATGGCTTCGCTGTATTTGCTTCCAAGCATAAAGACGTGTCCCACCTCGATGCCTTTCGTCGTCTTTAGTATCCCGTCTTTTCTCGGGGACGGATCCCCCGCGCAGGCGTTGCGGAGGTCGGCAAACTGTTCGATCTGAAAATCACGGTCCCAATTCGCATCGACGTAATGCGTATCGCTCCGATTGCCGCCGACGACGATGTTGCGCATGGCTTTGACGGCGTGGTCGGCGATAATCCGAACGTGCTTTAAGCCGACAGGACCGGCAAACCCGACCGGCGCACCGGTGACTTGTTCGACGATGGTGGAAGTAGCGAGCTCAAGATCCGCCACGCTCAGGAATCGTCGGATCTTGACTTCATTTGCGTCATGGTCGCCGCGTAACAAGACAGCGACCGTGTCTTTTTCTGTCGAGTACAGGAGCGTTTTTACGAGCTGGGAGGAGGGGAGATTCAGGAATCGCGTAACCTCTTCGACTGTGCGGCAGTGAGGGGTTGGAACGGCGCGTAAGGACCGAGTGGCTTCGGTGTTCACTTCAACAGGAGGAAGCACTTCGGCCTGTTCGATATTGGCGGCATAACTGCCGGTATCGCTGTAGAGGATGGTATTCTCTCCCGTTTCGGCGAGTACCATGAATTCGTGCGATGAACTGCCGCCGATCAAGCCCGTATCGGCTTCCACGGCGCGGAATATCAGGCCGCAGCGCGTGAAGATACGATCGTAGGCATCGTACATCTTCTGATAACTGAGTTTAGCGCTCGTTTCGTCTTGATCGAAGCTGTACGCGTCCTTCATGATGAACTCGCGTCCCCTCATGAGCCCGAAGCGGGGGCGAATTTCGTCTCGAAACTTCGTTTGGATCTGATAGAAGTTTAGCGGCATTTGTCGATACGAACGGACTTCGCGTCTGAAGAGGTCGGTGATCACTTCCTCATGGGTCGGTCCCAGGCAGAATTCGCGCTCATGGCGATCCTTGAAGCGGATCAATTCCTTGCCGTAGAAGCTCCATCGGCCGGTTTCCCGCCACAACTCGGCGGGAGAGGCAATGGGCATAAGAAGCTCTTGTGCCCCGGCCCGGTTCATCTCCTCGCGGATGATCTGTTCGACCTTCCGGATGACACGAAGACCAAGCGGGAGGTATGTGTAGATACCGGCCGCGACCTTCCGGATCAGACCGGCTCGGAGCATAAGGGTATGGCTGACGGTTTCCGCTTCGCCCGGGTCTTCTCGCAATGTAGGGATTAAGACTTGGGAGGTCCGCATGATCCTGTGAGAAGGGTCAAGAAATCATCAAGCCCGAACGTCACCAGGTCTGAAGCTTTGATGAGCGAAGAAACGTTTCGCAGACAGGAAGACGTTCGACATTCAGGCCTCGGGATTCATTTTCTATCGAGAGAAGATCCGTTCAAGGTCGTTCCAAAACGCAAAGATCATGATGCACACTAATAGCACGAGCCCGGCCTGTTGCGCGAGTTCTCTCTGGCGTTCGGCGAGGGGTTTCCGGAGGATGCCCTCAATCAGAAAAAACAACAAATGGCCGCCGTCCAGAATGGGAATGGGAAGCAAATTGAGAACGCCCAGATTAATGCTCAGGATGGCAATGAGGAAGATGACACTTGAAGCCCCCTGAGCCGCGGCCTCTCCGGAAATATTGGCAATCGTCAATGGACCACCGATATTTTTACTGGAGATGTCGCCCACAATCATTTTGTAGAGACCGACTACGGTCAGTTCGGTCCAACCCCACGTGGCCCCCAAACCGTCATAGAGCGACAAAAGGGGCGTGCTGGAGCGCATGACCGAACGACCCGGCCCAGAAATGCCGATCTTGCCGACTTCGACGGGGTGACCGTTGACGGTCGTCTTCTCAGCAGCGGGCGTCACTGTCAGCGAAACACGACGCCCTTCCCGCAAGACCTCTACATGTAGATCGCGGTTGGGGTTTTCCTTCACGATTCCGGTCATCTGAGACCACGTATGGATCGTCTGGTCTTCGATGGTTGCCACATGATCCCCGGCTTGGAGCCCGGCTTTCGCTGCCGGAGAACCTTGCATGACGGAGGTGACGAGGGGCGGCGTTTCTTCAACGCCCAGGTAGTATCCGGGTTCTTCTGCGGAGGACTGTGACCCGGGAGCGATGGTGGGCGTGACCGTGAGTGTTTTGACCTGTTCGCCTCGTTTGACCTCAAGTGTCAGTGCCTGTCCTTTGCTCTTCGCTACGGCGTCGAACAGTTCGGATCTGGTAGCAATATCCTGTCCATTGACCCGGCTGATACGATCTCCGATCAGGATGCCGGCGTTGTCGGCCGGGGAACCGGGGACCATCGCTTCGACATCAGGTGTCAGATCCTGGAAAGTTGGAACGAAAAGGGGAGCTCCGGTCGCGAGCCATCCTGCAAAAATGAAATACGCCAAGATGAAGTTAAACCCGGGTCCCGCAGCAACAATCAGGACTTTGCCCCCCAATCGTTGGTGGGCAAACGAC
>Ga0187893_10008510_pt1 | contig 16147 bp, 14 predicted proteins | sample MA1701074metaG_FD_139574 | JGI IMG/M metagenome (GOLD analysis project Ga0187893, IMG submission 139574) | White microbial mat communities from a basaltic lava cave in the Kipuka Kanohina Cave System on the Island of Hawaii, USA - MA170107-4 metaG ...
GCGGTAATATGAAATTCGACCGTCGCTTTGTCGTTCGGATGATCGAGGCCCGGAAACCAGTTGCGGGCGCGATCCGGCCAGTTGTCTGCAAAAATCGTGCGGCGCTTGAATTTGTTTTGTTGAATATACAGGCCGTCCTTCGGCTCGCCCCGGTATTCAATCGCCAATATCAGCGTGTCGATACCGCGCGGCAAATCCACTTCAACCTGCTCAATCCCTGCCTGATATCGGGCGGCTTTGGAGCCGATCCATATCGCCGTGATCGCCATGTTTTTAAAATCAAGCGCCAGCGTGGTATCTTGAGTATCGCGGCGGTGTACGGTGAGCAGGGCTTTCCCATGAATCACGTTATTCGTGTCGGATACGCTCAAACGCAGATTGTAATGCAAAACATCGAAACCGGATTGCCGAACGTAACCATCGGTGGTTTGCCTAAAATCGCGGCTTTGCGCGAATCCGCATGCAGCAAACAAGACGGTCAAAAACAAAATTGTCATTCCGGAAGAATCCTTTTTGTTTTTGAGCGCATCATCGATTTCAAAAAGATTCCTTCTGAATGACAATTCCTTTGAGCGGCAAAGACTATTTGTGCGGTTATCAATTTAATAAGTTTTCTATCAATGTCAAGCAAACTTTTCAGCAAATTATTTGATGGTGTTTGCATCAACGGACTTAAGCTTTTCACGCGCCACAAGCTCCGGCCGATTCATAAACTCCGACCGCACGCGCAGAAAAACCATGCCCACCCAGCTCGGATTGCGTTTGAAAAATCTCACCAGTTCGGCAAAATTTTCATCAACCGCTTTTTTAATTCCGCGCCGCGCGGAAGCATTGCGAAAAAAAATTTGCCCAGTGCTGTCGCGCAGCATAAAGCCGAGATGCGCCGCAAAAATGCCCGGACGGCTCTGAATCACCACGGCGATTTCGCCGCCGAGCAATTTAGATTTTGTTGCTGGCAAATTCGCCTCGGGAATATATTGGATCGTCATGGTCTGCGGCGGTGGAATAGCTGCCAGCTCTTTTAAGGGCACGCCTTTTTTCTGCAACGTTTCAACCCGGTTGATTGTTTTCGTCATCTCAACAGAAAGCTCGTGACCCAGCGTCGCCGTGATATCTGCAACCAGCCACGAGTTATGCGGCAGCCAATCGGCGAGCATAAAATGATTACGGCTGCGAATGTCGATCTCGCCGCGGCGATACCGCAATTGTTGCAGGCGCTGAAACATTTCCGCATAATTCTCCGACAGTGTCATCGCCAGAGTCTGCTCGCAGAACGTGAGGCAATCGACATGCGCAAAATCAACGAGTGGTTTGCGGTCGTATTTTCCCTGCGGACCTTCGCCGAGCGGAGACAAGCGATAGGGCGTATTCAGAGCCCTCGCTGAATAAATTTGCAGGCGCTCAAGAAAATCGGAATGGCGTTGGCTCGTCTGCCGAATCAACGTGTCGATTTCCGCTTCGCACATTTTGTAAAGCGGCTTCGGCGAATCGTTTCGAAATACACGCACGTCCGGCGCAGCGGTAAAAATAACGAGACTGAGAATGCAACAAAATAAACGGGTCAAGTGTGTTCGTCCTTGTTTAAGAAAGTTTTTCAATATAAATTTATCGTTGGCGAAAAACAAATGTTTTTAAAACCGTCCGGACGCTCGCAGCGTCCGGACGGTAAATATCGGAGAAATACATGCACAACATCGTTGCCGACGAAAATATTCCGTGCGTGCGCGAGGCTTTTTCGCATTTGGGTGAAATTACGCTATTGCCCGGTCGCACGCTGAATCGCGACGCATTGTTGGACGCCGAGCTTTTGCTTGTCCGCGCGGTGACCAAAGTCGATGCAAAATTATTGCACGCCACTGCGGTCCGCTTTGTTGCGACGGCGACGATTGGCACGGATCACGTTGACATGGATTATCTCGCGCAACAAGGCATCGCGTTCACCAGCGCCGCGGGGAGCAACGCTAATTCTGTGGCGGAGTATGTGATGGCGGCGCTGCTGCATCACGTTGTCAAACATGACTTGGCATTGGCAAAGTTAACGCTGGGAATTGTCGGCGTCGGCCATATCGGCAGTCGGGTCGCGAAAATGGCCGAAGGTCTCGGCCTGCGCGTTTTGCTGAATGATCCGCCGCTGGCGCGACAAATGCGCGATCCGAAGTTTTTGTCGCTCGACGCGTTGATGGAAGCGGACATCATCACGCTGCATACGCCAATGACTTATGAAGGCGAGGACGCGACGTTTCATTTATTTGACGAGGCGCGTTTAAATAAAATGAAACGCGGCAGCTTGCTCATCAACACCTGTCGCGGCGCCGTGGTGGATAATGCGGCGCTCAAAACAGTTTTGCAAGACGGCCATCTGCGCGCCGCCGTTCTCGATGTGTGGGAAAACGAGCCGGAGATCGACGTTGAGCTTTTGCAGTTCGTGGAAATCGGCACGCCGCACATTGCAGGATATTCGCTGGATGGCAAACTGAACGGCACGAATCAAATTTATCGCGCTGCCTGCGAATTTCTTGACGTCGCGCCGCAGTGGCGAATGGAAAACGCGTTGCCGGTGATTGCAGAACCGGTTATTCGATTGGAAGAAAAATTTGGAACGAATGAAAAGAAACTTGATATGCTGATCAAGCGCGTTTATGATATCGCCTCGGATGATCGCCGTCTGCGCGCGGCTTTAAATATGCAAGCCGCTGAACACGGCCGTCGCTTCGACGAGCTGCGCAAAAAATATCCGGTACGGCGGGAATTTCACAATTATGCAGTGAACTGTGAAATGGAAGAAAAAAACTCAATATCGCAAATTAGCGCGCTTGGATTTCGAGTTGAAGAGTAATTTTAAAAATTCAACGAGACTTCGTTTAAACCGACAGAACGGCGCAAATTTTAATTTTTCCACAAAGTTCCCAAGCTCTGCCGCGGCCGCGAGACATGCGCCGTGCCGCCGTCAATCACGACTTCCGCCGGTCGCGTTCGCGCATTGTAATTGGAAGAAAGCGAAAAACCATATGCCCCAGCCGTCATCACCGCCAGCAAATCGCCGCGCTGCACAGATGGTAGCGACCGGTCTTTCGCGAGAAAATCGCCGGACTCGCAAATCGGGCCGACAACATCGCCGGCTTGCCATTCGCCTTCACGTTGAATCACCGGCACGATTTGATGATAGGCGCCGTACAGGCTCGGTCGAATCAAATCATTCATGCCGGCATCCACGACGATAAAAAGTTTTCCGCGCGTCATCTTGGTATAAAGCACGCGGGTGACGAGAATGCCGCTGCCAGCCACCAATGCGCGGCCCGGTTCAAAAATGATCGTGCAATCTTTTGGCAATTCGCGCCTCAACGGCGGCAGCAGCCTTTCGGCAAGATCATTCGGCGCAAGCGCGAGATCGGGTGCGGGATTTGTATTCGGCTCGACTTTGATAAAATTTTCGTAAACCGCGCCGAGGCCACCGCCCACGTCGATGTAATCGAGATGATGCCCGGCCCCGGCCGCGAGTTGCGCCAAACTTCCAAATAACTCGCCGATTTGCGGAAACGGCCACAGCTCGGTAATTTGTGAGCCGAGATGCGCGTGCAAGCCCACCAATTTGACGTGTCGCAACGTTTTGATCTCCGTAAACAATTCTTTCGCGCGATTCAGTTCGATGCCGAATTTATCCGCGGCGCGCCCGGTGGAAATATACGGATGGCCGTGAATGTCGATGTCCGGATTAATCCGCAACGACACCAGCGCGATTTTTTTTCGCTGTGCCGCCAATTCGTTGATGACCTGCAGCTCGGCCTCCGATTCCACATTGAAGCCGCGAATGCCGGCGTCGAGACCGGCGATGATCTCATCATCGCGCTTGCCGACGCCCGCAAACACGATGCGCGAAGCGGGAATGCCGGCCTGCAAAGCGAGCTGCAATTCGCCGCCGGAAACCACATCGCCGCCCCCGCCAAGCCCGGCAAAGTCGCGCAGAATGAACGGATTGGAATTGGCCTTCAGCGCAAAGCAGATTTGATGCGGATGCGCCGCGAACGCTCGATCAATTTCTTCGAATTTTTCTCGATACGTCTTGCGGCTGTAAAGATAAAGCGGTGAGCCGTGCGCCGCGGCGATTTCAGCGACCGGAACATCTTCGCAAAAGAGCTGTCGCTGCCGGTAAGTAAAATAATGCATGGCGGCTATAAAAAGTTCATTTTCCTCTATTCTCTTCTCGTACTCCTACTCCTACTCCTACTCCTTCTCCTACTCCTACTCCTACTCCTACTCCTACTCCTACTCCTTCTCCTTCTCCTACTCCTTCTCCTACTCCTTCTCCTACTCCTACTCCTACTCCTACTCGATTTTAGTTGTCGCTTCAAAGGAAGAGTAGGAGTATGAGAAGGAGTACGAGTACGAGTACGAGCAACCAGCCACTAACGACCAGCAACCAAAATTTCAAAACCTCCGTCGTCTTTTTTCTTGGCCTCAATATTGAGGTCGAGAAAGCGCTTGATCACTTCGATATTCGTTTTCGTGTGCAGCGAAAGGCTCTGCGCGGTATAAGCGCCGCCATTGGCCAGCGCGAGATACAGCAGAATTTGATTGGCCAGATGCTCGTCCAGCGCCGCCTTGCTCAGCCGGAAGTTGGTAAACATGTCGCACGCTTCCGCAGCCACCTGCTCGGCAGGCTTGCCGCGCTGGCCGAACGCCGTGAACAGAAAGTTTTGCGCGCCATATTTAACGCGGATCATCAGCACGTTTCCCGGCCCCGGCGAATCTGCGATTTCCGTAATCGTGATTTTGTTTTCGCCCCAGTTCAACTTTTGCTGTAGGATTTTGCTCTCGCGCTCCGCAATGGAGCGCGGCAACCATGAAATTAAAATCCCGGCGCTTGCCGTATCCGGCTCGCCACGCTGGTGCAGAGAAAATATTGGCGCCGGCGTATTTTGCGGCTGAATGGCCGCAACGATCTCGCCGCCGCCGACCGGATAAAAGCCATGCTTGTGAATTTGCACTTCGGCCGTGATGCCGAGCTGCTTGAGCAACGGCAAAAAACTCAAGGTGAAAAACTCAAACGGAGGCGCGCCGGGGTTGTGCGTGCCGCCGCGAACTTTAACCGTCGAAGCCGCCGCGGCGCGCGACAGAATCGGCAGCACCGTCTGCATTACCTGCATGGTTGAGCCGGCGGTCGGGATATTAAAAAAATAATCTCCGCCGCGAATCAGCCCCGGCGTAAATTCGAGCTCGAGCGATTCCAGCCGGTTGCCTTTGCAATGCGCGCCGCAAATTTCCGCCGCGGCATTGACACAAGCGAGATGCTGATGGCGCAAACCCGGCTTGCTTCTTTTGCGGCGGATATGAATAAGGCGAAAAGCTTTGCCCGTCGCTGCGCTTAAAGAGAGCGCCGTGCGCAAAATCTGGCCGCCGCCTTCGCCGATGCGACCGTCGATTAGAATCATGACACCACCTACCCGTTGGCTTCCTGCGAAAGTTTCCTGTAAAACTAAAATAACGAAACGCAATGGAATTTGCAAGAGAGGATTTGCAATTCGAAATTGTGACGGTGGGACATCCGGGGAGAATCTTTCCCGAGGGGGAGCTTACGGGAAGAAAACCGATTTCGCAAACCACGAGGCGACGATACCGAAGAGCGCAAAATATAAAGCCACAATAAGTTTCAACAGGCCTTCCACTTTCGTGAGACGCGCATTGAAGTTGTTTTGCCCTTCTTCAAGCTTTGTCAGCTTCGCGTGTGTTTTCTCAAACGCGGCTTTGGTTTCGGCGAATCCTGCTTTGGTTTCGGCGCGATCCTTTTCAAATCCTGCTTTGGTTTCGGCGCGATCCTTTTCAAATTCGGCTTTGGTTTCGGCGCGATCCTTTTCAAATTCGGCTTTGGTTTCGGCGCGGGAATTGGCGATTTCAGCCCTGAGCTTTTTGACTTCTTCTTTTGCTTCAGCCCGAGAGTCGGCGATTTCAACTTTAAGATCGCCGACATCGTCTGCGAGCGACTCGATTTTGGTTTCAAGACGGACGATGGCCCCGGCCGGCGACTTGCGCACTTCGTCCATATCCTGAAAGGTCAGCTTCAGGTGCTGTTGCACCACTTTACTGACAACTTCTTCCAACTGATTTTCATTAACGGTTATAGTCGCCATACATGCTCCCGTTCCCTGGCAATATTTTGAAAGAATTTTAAGTTGAGCTAAACCTACTTGACCATCGGCAAACCATACTTCTACGCCTTGCGATAAATCGTGGCGCGGCCGATGCCAAGCTTCTTCGCGGTTTGCGAAATGTTGCCGCCGTTTTCCAGCAACGCATTGCGCAGGGCGTCTTCTTCGAGCTTCTCGATCCAGCTCGACAGCGTATTGTCGGATTCGTAGATTTTCTTTTCGCCGATGGCGCGGACGCTGTTCGGCAAATCTTTCGGCGAAACCTCGCGCGTGCTTGCCAACACCACGGCGCGCTCGATGCAGTTTTCCAACTCGCGCACGTTGCCCGGCCAGTTGTACGCCATCAGTAACTCCAGCGCATCCGGCGCCACACCTTCAATCTCCTTGTTTTCCTGTTTCGAATATTTTTCCAGAAAATGCGCCGCGAGCAAAGGAATATCCTCTTTGCGCTCGCGCAGCGGCGGCAGCTTGATCGGAAACACGGAGATGCGATAATATAGATCCTCGCGAAACTCGCCGGTTTTGATCGCCTCCTCGAGATCTTTGTTCGTCGCCGAAATCACGCGCACGTCGACTTTCACCATTTCGTTGCCGCCGAGACGCTCGAACTCGCGCTCCTGCAAAATGCGCAGCACCTTCGCCTGCGTCGCCTGCGTCATCAAGCCGATCTCATCGAGAAAGATGCTGCCATTATTTGCGACTTCGAATTTGCCGACGCGCCGGCCGGTGGCGCCGGTGAACGAGCCTTTTTCATGCCCGAACAATTCGCTTTCCAGCAGCGACTCCGGCAGCGCCGAGCAGTTCACCGCCACAAACGGCTTGGTGCTGCGCAACGAGCTGTGATAATGAATCGCCCGCGCAATCAGCTCCTTGCCGGTGCCGCTCTCGCCCTGAATGAGAACGGTCACGTTGCTGTTGACGACTTTTTCCAGCGCGCGAAAAACTTCCTGCATCTTGCCGGACTGGCCGATGATATTACGGAATTGATACTTGCTGCGGAGCTGCGAGCGCAGGCTGTCGATTTCCTGCTTGAGTGAGCTGGTGGTGAGCGCATTGCGGACGGTCACCAGCAGGCGGTCGCTGGCGAACGGCTTGGTGATAAAATCATACGCGCCGAGCTTCATCGACTGCACGGCTTTTTCGATGGTGCCGTGCGCCGACATCATCACCACCGGAATCACCGGCTCCTCGTCGCGAATGCGTTTCAGCGTCTCGATGCCGTCAATGCCCGGCATTTGAATATCGAGCATGATCAGATCGGGCACGCGCTCGCGGATTATTTTCAGGCAGGCCTCGCCGCTGTTCGCCACTTCGATGTCGTACTCTCTTTCCTTGCGCAGGTTGATCTCGATCATTTTGCAGATGTTTTTGTCATCATCAACCACCAGGATCGCGTAATGCCGGGCTTTGCCGGAACGCGACGAGTCGGCGTCGGTGGCGCGTGGTTCTACCGGCGCGGGCGAATCGGGAAAATCGGCTTCAACTTCGGAGAAATTATTCAAATTTTCTTCCATGGGCATAATCTCAAAAAGCTTTTTTCTGCAAAAGCGGGAAAATCGGGTTGCAGCATCGCAGCGTTCGCGAGAAATTGATTAACAGACAGTTCTATTGAAAATACGAAACCGCAAAGAGAATCGCAAGTTTTTTTTCAGATTCGAGCTTTTTAATAATTCTACAGTTAAGTTTCATTAAGCGCCGGTAACTTTTGCACGTTGATTTTGGCGACGGCATCAGGAAAAATTTGCCCAAACTCCGTTTCCAGAACGAAATCTGTTTCCAGAACCAAAATCGGTTCGGCGGCGGCCCCGAGGCAGAGCGCAAGTTTTACGGCGTCTTTGGTTGTCGTTAAAATATACCGCGCACCCGCCGCTTTGCGTGCTGCGGCAATCGTTCGAAGATCATTTTCCTGATAGCGGTGATGATCGCGAAATTTTATTTCACGAACGACGCGACCGCCGAATTTTTCCGCCATCGCGCGGAAACGCTCCGGCTGTGCAATGCCGCTCACCAAAATAACGGCCTGATCTTTGACGAAAGCGGGCGGCAATAATTTGTTCGAGGCCTCCGCCAGCTCGCGCCAGCCGCTGCCCCGCAATGCGCCGAAAAAAAATTTTGCGGGCGTATAGCGGCGATATTTTTCTTTGAGCGGTTGGCTTGCTTCGCCACCGCCGGTGTTGATGATGACAAAACCCGCACGGCGCAGCGACGAGGCAGGCTCGCGCATCGGCGCGGCGGGAAACCACCACAGATTGCTCAACGGCGTTTCCGCCTCGACCAACACAATATCGATATCGCGGTGCAATTGGCGATGCTGAAAACCGTCATCGACGAGAACGAGGTCTGGTGCAAATTTTTCTACTGCCGCGGCGGCGGCGATTTTTTTTTGCTCGTCAACAATGACCGGCACACCGGCGCAAGCCTGGGCCATGAGCAACGGCTCATCGCCGGCTTCGGCGATGCGGGCGAGAATTTGCCGCCCATCACTAACCACGACCAGCCCTTTTTTTTGCCGGCGATACCCGCGCGCGACGATGGCGACTTTCCAGCCCCCCGCGTGCAAAGTATTCGCCAATAGAATCGTTAGCGGCGTTTTGCCTGTGCCGCCCGCGCTGAGATTGCCGATGCTGACGACGAGCGCCGGCAGTTTCGTCATCTTAAAAATGGCATGATCGTAACAGAAATTGCGGATGGAAATGACGAGGCGATAAATCCAAACCACAGGCAGAAACGGAAGCAGCAGAAAAATTTTCTTAAAAATAACTTTCCGCATATTTTTCCAATTCCAGCATTTTGCTTTCCATCATTAAGCGAAAATCTTCGAACTTATCATCTTTAAGATCGGCCGGCACCGCTATCGGTTCGCCGTAGATCACAGCGCATTTGGAGAACGGCAGCGGCAGCGTGAAGCGGTCCCAGCTTTTATTGAAACGATATGACGCCGAGCAGGCAAACGTGAGCGGCAAAAGATAGGCGCCGCTTTTTTGGGCGATGGTGATCGCGCCGGGCTTGAACATGTGGCGCGGGCCTTTCGGGCCGTCCGGCATGATGGCGCAAACGTTTCCCGCTTTCAACGCGCGAATCATCTCCGCCGCCGCCCGTTGAGCGCCGCGCGTGCTGGAGCCGCGAATCGTGCGATACCCGAGCCGCTGCACTGTTCGCGCAATCATCTCGCCGTCGGCGTGCAAGCTCACCATCGTGTAAGCGTTCTCGCCGCGATGCGCGAAAATCGGCATCAAAATCTTGCCGTGCCAGATGCAATACAGATGCGGTTTGTGGTTGTCGCGCAGCCACGCCAAATGCTCGCGGCCAATGTAACGAAGGCGCGTGAGATAACCGAGGCCGAGAATGAGCAACCAGCCGAGCCGCGTCGCCAGCCAAAAGACGATTCGTTTTTTGAGCATATGATTGTGGCACAACATTTATGTTGCGTCTCTATTTTGATGCAATGAAAGGCGCAACATAAATGTTGCGGTTCGCGTCGCCGAGCTGCAACGCCAATTCCGCGACGCGGCGGCTGGCGCCCGGCTCGCCCAGCTTCGTGCGAACTTCTGCTAGCGTGTGTTTCATTTCGGCGCGAATCGCCGAATCTTTAATAAATTTTTCCAAAATTGGCGCGACGCGCTCCGGCGTAAAATCATGTTGAATAAATTCCGGCGCGATTTTTTTCCCGGCAACGACGTTGACCAGACCGATATGCGGCAATCTCACGACGCGCTTGCCGATTTCATACGACAAGCGCGAGAGGCGATAAACCACGACGAGCGGCGTGGCAAAACAGGCCGTTTCCAGCGTTGCGGTGCCGGAACAAACCAGGCAGGCGCGGCTGTCGCGCATCACTTCGTAAGTGGCGTTGGCTACGAGCCGGCCGGTGGCGCCGGTTACAAAATTTCGATAAAACGTTTCGGGCAGATTCGGCGCCATGGCCACGGCGATTTGCAAATCCGGAATGGAGCGGCGCAAAAGATTTGCCGTGGCCAGCATATCCGGCAGAAGGCGCACGATCTCCGTACGCCGGCTGCCGGGCAACAGGCCGAGCAGCGGTTGCGTTGCGTTGAGCTGATAGCGAGAAAAAAAAGATTCCGTGGTTAATTTCGGACGCAGGCCTTCCAACAATGGATGCCCGACAAATTCAGTTGGAATTCCCGCCGTTCGGAAGAGCGCGGTTTCAAATGGAAAAACTACGGCCATTTGATCGATCAGCTTGGCCATTTGCGGAATGCGCTCGGCGTGCCACGCCCACACCTGTGGCGCGATGTAGTATAAAATTTTCGGCGGTTTTTCGTAACGGCGCCGCAGCCGCTCGGCGAAGCGCAAATTGAATCCGGGATAGTCGATAAGAATGACAACCGTGGGCTGGCGGCGCGCCACAGCGATTTCGAGCGCGCGCATCATGCGGCGAAAAAACCGCAAATGGCGCAGCACTTCGGTGAAGCCAACCACGGCGGTGTCGCGCACGTGAAAGAGCAGCTCCATGCCGGCCGCGGCCATACCGTCGCCGCCGACGCCAAAAATTTCCGCCTGCGGCGCCAGCCGTTTTAACTCGCGCACCACGCCGGCGCCGTGCAAATCGCCGCTTGCCTCGCCGGCGATCATGAGCACTGAGAATTTATTCAACATGCTGAGGCATTCAAACTCAGAATAAGGTTTTTCCTTCAAAAAGTCGCCGTGAATTTCCAACGCAAAAAAATGGCGAGCGAAATAAGAACGGTGCTCAATAAAGTGTCTTTCTCAATGCGCAGCGCGCGCGCCAGCGGCATTCCCGGCGTGGATGGCGGACGGAACGGCGTGAGGCGCGGGATGAAGCGCGGCACTTGCGTAAGATACTCGGCATAAATTTTTCCGAAGCGCTGGCCCAGATGTTCTTCTTCGAGCGAAATGATCATCCAATACTGCAAGCCAAACAGCGCGAGAAAAATCAGCAGCAGCCACGGCATCCACGCCCAGGCCATGAGACAAAAACCAAGCGCGATTAAAAAATTGCCGACATAAAGCGGATTGCGCACATAAGCAAACGGCCCGTGCGTGATTAACTCCGCTCCCGCGCCAACGGTTCCCGTGGTGCGCGTCGCGCCGCCAGCGTGACGCACGGCCCAAAGGCGCAAACTCTGGCCGAGCAATGCCGCCGCGAAACCGGCGATCAAGCTCGCCGGCGTGGGCGCTGCGAAAATCAAAATGGCGAGCAAAAGCGGAATCGGCGTGTAGCTGCGATATTTAAAAAAAAAGGCGCGAAAATCCATATTATGAACGCAAAAAATCTTCCAGGCGGGCAATGGCCTCGGGCAAATTCTTGCGCCCGAAGCCGATGCGAAAATGATTGTCGTGGTCATCGAAAAGCGTTCCCGGCGCGAGCAGAACGCCGGCCTGCCGGACCAAACGCTCACAAAACGTTTCGACGTTTTCACCGAGCAAACGCGGAAAAGCGATGGGGCCGGCCGGCGGACGCTGCCAGACAAAACGATCCTGATACCGTGAAAAAAAACTTTGTAAAATATCCAGATTGCGCCAGATAATTTCACGATTGCGCTGCACGAGTTTTTCGCGATGCTGCAACGCCAACGCCGCGAGGAACTCACTGGGGGCGCTGTTGCAAATCGTGGTGTAATCTTTCAGCCGCGCCATTTTCTCATAAACCTCGGCGTGATGCGTCGCAATCCAACCGATGCGCAAACCCGCGAGGCCATAAGTTTTTGACATGACGCCGAGCGAGACGGCGCTTGCACTGAGGTCGCAGGCCGCCGGCAAACGATCGCCGGCGCGATATTCCGACTCGCGATAAACTTCATCGGAAAACAAAATAACGCCCTTCGTCTGCGCGATTTGATTGACCTCGTGAAAATCTTCCGGCTTCATCAGAAAGCCGGTGGGATTGTGCGGTGTATTGATGACGATGACGCGCGTGTTCGGCCGCAGCGCGCGGCGCAGATCATCGAGGTCGAGCGCCCAGCCGTTGCGTTCGCGGGCCTGCCAGCGTGTAACTTCACAACCGCGGCTGCGGGCGATTTCGAGCAGCGACTGATAACAGGGCGAATGCACGATGACGTGATCGCCAAGCTGCAACACGGCGCGCATAAAGAGAAAGATCGCTTCTTCGGCGCCGGTGTGAACCAGCACCTGCTCCGGCTGTATCGTCGTGTACAATCGGCAGATTTCCTGGCGCAGCGCCGGCGCGCCCGACGACTCGGTGTAACCGAGCCACTGCCGCAGAAACCGATCGTGCGCGTCGCGCTCCAGCCACAACAAATTTTGAATCGTGACTGATTCACAATCCGAGCTGCAGAGCAGATATTTGACGTTGAATTCGTATTGCGCGAAATAACGCTCGAGTTTGAAAGACGAAAGTTGCATAAGAACTGCCGTTATAATCCGCGATAAGAGCCGCCGTCAACGAGAAACGTGCTGCCGGTGATGAAGCTCGCGCGCTTGCTGGCGAGAAAGGCGATGAGCGAGCCGACTTCTTCCGGGCGGCCCATGCGGCCCAGCGGCACCGCGGCTTCGGTGCGCGACAACGCTTCGTCGACCGTGATGCCGTCGCGCTTTGCCTGCAGTTGCAGCAATTCTTCAACACGATCGGTGCGCACCCATCCCGGAGCGACGCTATTGACGGTGATGTTGTGCGGCGCGAGCTCGAAGGCCAGCGTTTTCGCGAGTCCGAGCATCGCCGGCCGCAGCGCGTTGGAAATCGTGACGCCGTCGAGCGGCTGGCGCGCCGCGATCGAAGCAATGTTGATGATGCGGCCCCATTTGTGTTTTTTCATGTGCGGAATGGCGGCCTGCGAGAGGCGCATCATGCTCATCAAAACCAGGTCGAAGCCGAGCCGCCAATGTTCTTCGCTGAGATCGGCAAACGTCCCGGTCGGCGGGCCGCCCGCGTTGTTGACGAGAATATCAAGCCGCCCGAAACGCTCGAGGCAGCGTTTAATGAGTTTCGTAACGTCTTCCGGCCGCGTCACGTCGGCGACCATCGCTTCGACTTCCCCGCCGCCGAGCGCGCGAATCGCACCCGTGGTTTGCTCCAACGCCACCGCCCCGCGGCTGCAGATAAAAACATTCACTCCCTCCTGCACGAGCGTTTCCGCGGCCGCGCGCCCCAGCCCGCGGCTCGCCGCAGTTACCAACGCCACTTTTCCGGATATATCTAGGTCCATGGGTCTGCCTTTCTCATCATTTAATCTCCGGCCCGACCGTCCAATCGTAGCCGATCGATTTGTCGTCATGCGGAATGCGTCCTTCATCGGCGGGATCGTATATCGAGGAAGTTACATAAAAAAGATGTGTCACGCCACCGCCCAGGGCGCGACAACCGTGCGCTACGCCGGGAGGAATTTTCACCACGCGGGCCGGATAATTTTCTCCCATAAAAATCGTTTGCAGCTCGCCGTGCGTTGGCGAGTTTGGGCGTTTATCGAACAACGCCAGCTTCAAATTGCCGATCGGCACGTACCACCAATCGGTCTGATATTGATGAATGTGCCAGGCTTTGGCGATGCCGGGATACATGCACGAGTGACTCAACTGGCCGAAGCCTGCGCTAAAAAAAATGTCCGTTTTGCGTATAATTTCGCGGAAAAAACCTCGCTCGTCCGGGTACGTGGCAAGTTCCTTGATTTCCACACCGTCAATCATTACCATAGCCCTTTCAACAAAAATAAAATCCATAAAACATAAAAGTGAAAATTTACACATTCGTTCGCGCCAAGTCAATCTTTATTTTTTTATTTGATCGCCAGACTGACCGCGCGCTCGGCAGCCTGGCCGGAAACGCGATCGGTGACGCGAATGGTGAGATGGTAGCGGCCGGCCGGTTGCCCGAGAATTTCGAGGCCCTGATAAAGCTTCTCGGTGTCGCGGTCGCCGCTGGTTTCAAACGAGGAGCCGGTGGTCGGGCGTTGCCGATTTAATCCGAAAATTTTGCCAAACCGGACAATGGCACGGCTGACGAGGCTTTTGTCCGCCGTCTCCGGCGACATCGTGTAATCCAGCCGATAGTTGCTTCGCCCGTTTGCATCGAGCGCCAAATGATAAATTTCATAATAAATATAAAGCGGCTCACCGGCAAAAAATTCCTGCGCCAATACCGGCACAAGATGGATGCCATTCTCCCGATAAAGCGCCAACTGCGGCGTCGAGCTGTCGGCGCGTGCGAGCACGATGCTGCTCAACGACAATGGCGGGCCGTAAAAATTCTCCACGCTGATTTTTTCGCGCGCCACGCCGGAGCGGCCGGAGGCCGGGTCCAAAACTTCCAGCGAAATGCGATACGCGCCGGGCTTCATGCGCACCGGCCAGCGATCCAACAGAAAGATTGAGTCGGTGGCAGTAAAGCGCCGCTCCCCGCGCCATTGGCGAACCTCGTTCCAGTCTTCGTCAAAAAAGAACAGGCCGCGCCGCAATGAAACGGCGGCGCGCGTCGACAGCGTCGAGTCGGCAATGCCGTAATAAATTTCCAGCCGCGTGCTGTCGAGCTTTTGCAAATCGCGAAACTGCGCGATCACGTGCGGCAGCTCCAGCGGCCGGCCGCCGTGGGGAAATTCATAGCGTTCGGGCACAACGCGAATTTTTTCTTCAAACAGATTTTTGCCGTCAACTTCGCCGACGCCGCCCCAGGCAAAATCATAATTCCGATTCAAAAAGCGGTCTTCAAAGACCATTTGAAAATCGCCGTAGTTCCAAAACTCTTTTGAGGCGTTAAGCGCCAGGCGTCCGGTGGCGCTCGTGCCGAGATCGGCGCGCGTGCGCGTGCGTGACTGCGGCTGGCCGAAACGAATCAGCGTTTGGCCGCGGTCGGTCTTCCAGCCGGCGAGATTTTTTTCGGGAAAACTATAGCGCAAATTCGCGTAGGCGATGCGGCCAAAATGTTCCAGCAAGCGCTCATTCGCCGCCGTGAGAAAAAGCGGATCGCGCGATTTCCAGAAACGTTGTTGCATTTGCGCCTGCGCCGAATCTGCCGCATTTTCATAAAGCTCCAGAGAGTCCGGTGCCAGCACGGTTTGCAGCGAATAAAAGTAAGCGCGATCGGCCGGCGGCATGAGCTGCATGGCCTGCTGATACGCCTGCATCGCCGCGTCGGCCTGCCCGGGCTGCTGCTGGCGCGCGAGGCCGAGAAACAAATACAGATCGACCGACGCCAATTTCGCCACCGCCTTTTCCATCAGCTCCGCCATTTTATCGAAACGCTGTGCGTCAAAATAAAGCCCGGCGAGATGATGATAGGCTTCGCGCATTTTTGGATCAAGCCCGATGGCGCTGCGCAACAGGCGCTCGGCTTCGGCAAAATCCTTGTCGGCAAATTCGTAAAAATAAATCACGGCGTTTTCATGCGGGCTGATCATGTCGCGATAGTGCAGCATGTCTTCTTCATAAAACAGCGCGAGCTGATAATACGGCCGCGCGTCGAGCGGATCAATTTTCATGATGCGGCGAAATTCGCTTTTCGCGGTGGAATAGGCGCCGCGCCGCAATTGCAGTTTCGCCAGCGTGTAGCGATAGTCGGTGTGCTGCGGCGCCAGTTGAATCGCGCGTTCCAATGCCGCAACGGCGCGCTCGCGGCTGGCGATGGTTTCCTGCTCAATGTAAACGCGGCCCAGCTCGTGAAACGCCTCGGCCAATTTGCCGTCGAGCGCCGTCACGCGCTCCAGATGGCGGATGTATTCCGCCAGAGTTAGCGACGAACGTGCCGCCAGCGTCTGCTGGAACAATTGTTGCGCCGCCTGCTTCTTTTCGGAATTGCGGCCTGGTTGCGCCATTCCCAACGCATGGGCGGCAACGGCGGCGATGGTCAGCAACATGAGCATAGTGGATGAAATATAAGCAATTCGCAGCGGAAATCAAACATGAAATTCTGCTTGAAAATGGCGCGAAAATTTAGTAAGCTATGATGGAGAGTCAAATTGGCCTTAAATCTCCACCCCCGATTTGCGCAAGAAATAAAAACATTTATTTTATTTCTCGAAAACGTTTATAATCAAAGCTGACATTTACAATTCAATGTTTGCTTTCATGCCCAA
>Ga0187893_10008511_pt1 | contig 16145 bp, 14 predicted proteins | sample MA1701074metaG_FD_139574 | JGI IMG/M metagenome (GOLD analysis project Ga0187893, IMG submission 139574) | White microbial mat communities from a basaltic lava cave in the Kipuka Kanohina Cave System on the Island of Hawaii, USA - MA170107-4 metaG ...
AGGTACGAAGGGATTACTACGAAGGGATTACGATGAAGACGCTGATGATCGTGCGCTCAGGAATGATTGCGGCGACGGTAGGGTAAGGGTGAAGGGTTTGCCCAAGGTCGCGCTCAACGCCGCTGGAGCGCTGAAAGGAGCCCTATGTGGTTCTTAATCATCGTTCTACTAAATATTGTGCCGGGAATCGATAAAGTCATGGTGCTGAATACGTATGCCACGTCCGAGGAGTGCCAGAATGAACGAAATCGCATAGGCTTTGACATGGCAGAAGCGTATCCCTATGACCGTGATTTTGTTATTGCCTGTCAATTGAGTTCAAAGCACAGCTTATAAGGGCGGCTGAAGGGAGTAAGGGAGAGTCAGCGTCGTCGAAACGAGGATGAAGATCTACCTACGTACTCCTTCATGAAGCGAGCAAGCGGCACACTCAATCGCTCAAGGCATAGGGGTTTTACTCAATGTCGGGCGTGATGTATATCGATAACTCGCGTAGCGATGGTCGCCAGTTCTTTGGGGGTCGAGTTTGTCAGCTATAGCAACATACTGCTTTGGCAGCCCTGCCGTGCCAATTTCCGTCCTTCGGCCGTGCCAATTTCTGTCCTTCTGATGTCCCAATTTCTGTGTTTCTGCCGCTCAGGTAGGGGGCAGTCACTGGGCCATTTCTGGCATCAAAGGCGCCAAGCACCTGGATTGTCGTGGGTATTAGCCACACCGGATCGTGGTGCATGGTGGCACGGCGATTGCGCAATCGAGGAGGAACGGATGGGTACCGAAACCCTGCCGAGCAGTACGGAGGCATTAGGATGAAGACGCTGGTGATCGTGCGCCTAGGAATGATTGCGGGGCTGAGTCCGCGCCTTGCGTGGTTCCTGGGCCTGATGCTCCTCGCCGGGCTGTCCGGCTGTGGGCCGGCGCTGTCTGACCACGCGCCGAACCTGGAGTCCCGTGCGAGCCCCGGGCCTCTCGCCGCATTTCCCGCATCGAACTACGCGCCAGCACCAACAGCCCAAGAAGAGCCCGCGCCGCTGCCGGAGTATCTGGACCTGCCCAGCTGGATCGCACAGGCGCTGGATGATCCGGAGGTCTCCGTGCGGCTTCAGGCCCTGGATACGTGGGCGCAGCAGGGAGCCCAGGCGCCATTGGACCCGCTGGTTGTGGCACTGGATGACGAGGACGACGACGTGCGGACAAAGGCGATGGAGATCATCGAACAGCAGTGGGCGATCGAGCAGGAAGCGGAGCCCGAGGCAGAAAAGTAAGGCGAGGTAGAGGGGAAAAGGGGGTAAGGAGGCAGAGGCAAAGCAAAAGACAAGACACTTCACGAGGGACGCGTCACCCATGATGACGCGTGGGCCCAGAGACAGTCAGTCGGTGCAACTACCACATCACCAAGGGGAGGAGCATCATGATACGAAGCAGATGGAGCAAATGGCTGAGTGGAGTCGGGGGGGTAGTCCTCATCGGAGGCCTGGTCTTTGCGAACTACGGCGCAGGAATCACGCCTGCGGAGGCGCACCACGACTATAAGAACCCGTTCAAGCAAATCATGAGCAAACTCGACGCGATCCTCAAGATCCTCAATTCGCCCAACACCGGTGGAGGCGGTGTTCCCGCACCGTCCCCCGGAGGCGGGGCGGGGAGTCAATCGCTATCGTGGGATACCCACAATCAGTCAGCAGCGTTGCGCTTTACCGTCTTGGCAGACTTTGGCAGCGCGGCTGTGAGGGACAGCGACACCGGGCTGGTGTGGGAAAAATTGCCGTCCACTAAATTGACGGGCTTTGAGGATACGTTTGCCATTGCCCGCGATGGATGTCTCAAGAATTCAGTCGGGGGCACGAAGGGCTGGCGCCTGCCGTCCATCCCAGAGCTGGCGAGTCTGGTCGATCCGAACGCGGTCTCTGCTCCGTTCCTCCCATCGGGCCATCCGTTCACTACTGTCGTGGGGGCCCGTTATTGGTCAGCGACTTCGGATGGTGGTAATATCAACAAGCTTATCGTGCAATTCCAGGATGGCTCCATGGAATCCCTCAATAAGAACTCCACCGCCCAAACCTGGTGTGTGCGCGGTCCGATGACCGAGTCTGTGTATTGAGGATTCGACGATTAGTGGAGTGATTTGAAGCTAGAGGGGCAGGGGGCATAGGCCCCCTGCCCTTGAGGCGTATACGGTCAGCCTGGTGGTTGCTCAGGACTTTGACAGCTAATACTAAACCCGTAGACAGTGCAATATTCTTCTACGACTTTCTTCACGAAGCTCCTGAGCCTTGTAACATCGCTGGGGTCAAGCGATAGAGCGTGTAACGAAACAGGGGAAAGCACGCTCATGAGTATCCAAACCCAAATGCCAAGCGATAAAGAGCCAGCAATAATACGGTCAAGTAAGGTCATGGCTGAAAACTCCCTTTGCAATAGGGTTAGTTGTGTCCGCCCCGCTTGATCTCACCTCTGCTTTGCCACAAATTGTATTTAATTCCTCATACGTGGCTAGTGGCAGGATCTTCTTCTCGACCAGCTCATCCTTCCGCTGATTCGGTCACCCCTTGATATTCTTCTCTGAGTACGCCTTGCCAATACCAGGGTGTGCCTTGAGTTACTCGGCGGTGGCAGCGGCGTATTTGCGATCGCAACAGAAATCTTCACGAACAATGTTGGCTAAGGCAGACTCTCATCTAATGCACTTAGATACTTCCAGGAACCGAAGGGAAACAACTGGGATCAAAATTCTCCCAGACCCCGTCATGAGCCGAGCTTACCCCCCAGCCTCGCACGTAGAGGAGCGACAGCGCTCATGGGCTGCGTTCGACAGCTTCGTATACTCGTCGCCTCAATTGTTGATTGGAGCAAGCGGGTGTCCGTTCTGCGACATGCACTTCCAAAACTTAAATCTTTCCCTATCTATACCAACAGTGCTGACGATGCCGCCGTCCACAAACGCCTCGAAATGGCCACCCGGCACCTCTCTATCAACCGTCTGAATGCAGAGAACAACCACACGTTCGAGTTCACGCCGTTGTGTGTCTGAGGGCGCTGGATCGAATGGTATTGTTTTGAACGACTTCCTATCGAGTGGCGGTGTATGGGGTGACTCGATTGTCGCCGTGGACGGTGCCGCTGTCGCGCCTGAAGTCGCCTTGGTCGAGGTTTCGGGAAGAGGCGTCCTCGCTTCGCTCAGCTCCGCAGCGGTGACCATCAAGGAGATGAAAACCAAGCAGATGGGTGAAGCAATTGCTGTAAGTTTCATGCTCCGAGTAGATGTGAGACCCTGCACCGGGAATCGACGATAGGGACGAAGCGTGAAGGGCATAGGGGCCTCGCAGGGAGGCCCATTCTAGGAGGAGAACGATTAAACCGCAAGGCAGGGGCTGAGAAATGGTTGGATTGATCGGCAGGTAGGGGCCAACCAAGCGCACCTGACGCCTAGTTTCGCATACACCTTGTGTCAGCACAGCGTCGATGAAGCTGCCACTTGCCACTAAAATCAGGAAATTCTACTGCCTCTTCGGCGCTCATTGCGCAATCTCGCCTCCGTCGAAACTTGCGTGCGACTGTGCGATCACTCCTTGCCGCAGGCCTCTTCCCACGGAGCGTGATTAATATTATCCGGTTCAACTGGTATCCAGTTGCCTGTGTCTACCTATCCATTAGCCGCTATACCGGTGCCCAAACGGAGTGAGAACTCCGTGAACGCAAGCAACCGAAGGCGCTTTTCCGCGCAGTCGAATCGTTTATTGTTTGTGGGCCTTCGTCGATAAAAATCGGTGGGGTCCAAATCCGAGGGGCCCCATCCCCGCATTCCCTTGCATCCCTTTAAAGTCAATTAATTGCCACAGCGTCACCAGATTCCTTTCTCGACGAATGGTGTCTGGATCGACGTACACAGTCTGTAGTACCGGTAAGAGATAGTCTTTCTCAACCGCCACCCACTCCGCTTAGGCTGGAATCGTATTCAGAAACAGGAATGTGATCAGTGACCAGAAACCCGAGAAGTAGGCCAGTGGCAGCGTAAGGAACGGGCCCGCGTGGTACGCGACAGCGCATGGCACGGGGAAGCGGCGCGGTGAAGGCGAACCGAGAAGGACATGAGAGCCTCGCCGGGAGGCGTATGGTAGGAAGGTCACCAACTAAGAGCAAGATCTGAGTGGGGCAAATGGTGATTTTTGAGTGGTTTGCCTCGCCACGATCTGCTCCTTGATCGTTTCAGAGGTCGCCTGGGTGATGATTGGTGAGCCTTGCTCCTCACTGGCGTATCCACCACGAAGTGGCATCTCAGCATGCCGTGTGTTCTTTTGTTCGAGTATTTCCTGCTCCGCCTGAAGCCAGTCATCAAGAGGACCTTGACGGATGCGTCGTTCGTAGTTCTCGAAGGCCCGTACGGCGATCCGTTCGTGGAGAGTTGTCGACACGGAAGGGGTGTGAGCACCAGGTTTCGTTCGAGGGGCGGGGCTCTGACGCTTCGTCTTCGATGTGGTCGGTTGCTTCGATTTCATGGGTTTCCTCCCATGTTATCTCCATCACGAATCAGATCGGTGACGGAAAGGCTAAGCCTTCCGTGGGGAGATGTCAAGCCGAGGCTCGCAGCACACACAAGGAGCGACGCATAGACACTCCACGGGTGTTCCTGTATAAGGGAAAGCTGTGTGGCAACCAATTTCAGACGAGCAGGGGTCGACACGATGACGGCCATGAAAATCGTTGGACACAAGAGTGAACAGATGCACCGGCGGTATAATACGATCCAGTCGGAAGACCTCCAGGAGGCCGCCGAAAAGCTTCAGAGGTGCACAGCTAACACCGTAATAACACTTGCTTCGTCAGCAGTATCAGGGCAAGGTGTAAGTGGTTATAATTCCAATGTCGGGGCGTAGCGCAGCCCGGTAGCGCGCCTGCTTTGGGAGCAGGATGTCGGAGGTTCAAATCCTCTCGCCCCGACCAAACCGCAGCGGAGTGCTGAGTTGTAAGAATAGCCCGCGATCGACCCCGTGGCTTCTTCCACTACCACTGCGTCACAACTCAGAACTCAGAACTTATAACTCCTTCTGAAGGCGCCCGTAGCTCAGTTGGATAGAGCATCAGCCTTCTAAGCTGAGGGTCGCTGGTTCGATTCCAGCCGGGCGCACCATAAATCAACAACTTATGAGTATCATCCGGAAGCGAGAAAAGAAAAGTAGGGATCGAGTAGGGGTCCGGCGATCCATACGCGCGGCGGTCAGCCCCCGGCGACCGACGTGGTCACGAACCGTCGTGGCGTGTTATACCGATATACCGACAGGACCTAGCCGATCCGGCTCTTATGCGGATCGGCCTAACCATTGTTCGCCAGCAAACTAGCGGAACAGATCAAATCAAATGATCCGATTCACTGAGGCGAAAGACACAATCGAGGTTCTGGCCGAGACCCGAGGCTACAGCGTATACTTGGATAACGATTCCCTCATCGAACTCGCCAAAGGAGCCGCCGCACGACGCCAGCGATTCGTCGAAGCCGTGCGACGCAACGCCACTTTACTGTTCTCTTGGGCGAACGCTGTCGAGGTGGCAGGACCGCAGGGAGCGTCGGCCGATGCGGTGCGCACCTTTCTGGACGACATCGGGCCTCACTGGGTACCTCTCGAATTCAATCCATGGAAGGTGACTCGCAAAGAGGCGGAGGGGCTGACCAGTGGTGTCGCTGTGTCGGAGCTCTTCATGAACGCTTACTTTCATGAACGTGTAAGTCAGATGTTTCTCGACGGTGCGAGGCCCCCTGAATCGCAGTCTTCTGACTTCTTTCGGCTCGGGTCGGTCCTCGAATGGGTGCAGCATAATCGCGACAGGGTCCGCTCGTATGGGAACGAGCTTGATGACGCGTGGCGCACTCGGCTTAGACAACTCAACACTGAGTATCAAGGTAACGCCGCTGCCCTGGACCAACTCCTGCCGCCTGGTGACTTCGCGTCCCGCCCGGCAGCGTATGTCCTCGTCCACTTGCAGCGGCTTCTCCTCCTAGAATCACGGAGCTACCACTTCGCACCTCATGACGGTCTGGACTTCTGTCACACGGTTATGGCTGCGGCCTACGGGAGCGTCATCGCCCTTGACAAGGGCTGGAAGCGGCGCGTGCAATGTCTTCCCGGCGCGGCGAATCTCGCGCGGACCTACTACCGTCCGGAACTAGATGAGCTTGTCGGCGTTCTCGAATCACTGTGTTCCTCATGACGCCCGACCCGACTTCTGCTGAAGCCGGACCGCTCAGCCTGAGCGTTGGGCGTCACAATCATCACCAATCCTTTGAGGGGGCGTCATGTTCCGTTGCTTCGCCATTGTTAGTCTTCTCGCACTCTCAGCGTGCGCTACCGCTACCACCGCCGGGTACGAGAAGGTGCTCAATTCTTGGGTCGGCGCCCAGGAAATAGACCTAGTCCGGAGTTGGGGGCCACCTGCGCAGGTCTATGAAGCGGGCGGCCGAAAGTTCATCGTCTACGCGTCGCGTCGCAATGTGTACTTGCCAGGCATAGCGCCAACCTACCAGACGAACATTAGCGGCAATACGGCATATACAACGGCAGTGGGCGGAAGTCCAGCCATGAACATCGGCATGTCTTGCATGACAACGTTTGAGCTTGATGGCTCGCGTATTGCGTCTTGGTCGTATAATGGCAACGCTTGCAAAGCCAAAGAATAGGTTCATCCGCTGTGACGCCCAACCCCTCCATCGAGCGTACATGCCACGGCGGGCTTCGCCCACCGTGTCCCGCCGTTCATGTCATATGAAGGCAATGCCGGCATCGAGGCATTGAGCGTGGCTGACCGCGATCAGGGTGACGAGGTGGCCTCGCTGCAAACTTTATCCCTCAACACAGTTCGTGTGACCGTCGATCCAACCACCGCCTCGATTAAAGAAGTGGGTCTTCTGCAGCCGATGACACATCTCGTCGTGCAGCCAGACGGCGGGTTGAATCTCGGCAAGCTTGCCTCTGCGTCGCCGCCATCGGCCTCAATGGAAGAGAAGGCTGTGGAGCCTCAGAAAGCCAAGCGCCCACCCGTCCCGGTGACGATCGGTATGGTGAAACTCGTCAAAGCGGCCATGACGTTTCGAGATGACTCGGTGCAACCTCCTGTCCGAACCGGACTTTCAGATCTGACCGGTACGATCAAGGGACTGTCGTCGAAGCAATTGGCCAGGGCGGATGTTGACCTCACCGGTCGAGTGGGTAAGATGGCGCCGCTCAAGATCGCGGGGATCATCAATCCTCTGAGCGAAGATGCATTTACGGATCTCACGATTACCCTTGGGGGTATGGACTTGACTGCAGAAGGCCCCTACAGCGGCAAGTATGTGGGCTATGGATTGTCGAAGGGGAAGCTCTCGCTCGATCTGAGGTATAAGGTCTCCCGAAAACAACTTGAAGCGGAAAACAAAGTGGTGGTCGATCAACTGACGTTCGGGGAGAAGGTCAACAGTCCGGATGCGACGTCGCTGCCAGTGAAACTGGCTGTGGCGCTCTTGAAAGATCGCAAGGGACGAATCGACATTGATCTGCCCATTCGCGGCGACCTGAAGGATCCCGACTTCAAGTACGGCAAGGTGGTGGTCTCGACGTTGCTCAATCTGCTCACAAAGATCGTGGCGTCTCCGTTTACGCTGATGGGAAAACTTATTCCTGGTGGCGGCGATGCCGAAGAACTACAATATCTCGAATTTGATCCTGGAACTGTCGCAGTTGTCGCGTCAGAACTGAAGAAAGTCGAGGCCATCGCGAAGGGGCTTGAGGAACGGCCTGGTTTGAGTCTGGAGATCACCGGCACCGCCGATCCTGCTCGTGATCGAATGGCGATTGGTTTTCAGATGCTCAAAGCACAACTGCTCGCCAGATGGCAGCAGGGGAAGAGCGTATCAAAAGCGGTTGACCTGCCGATTGTTGAGGAGGAACGCGCGATCAAAGTGCTCTTCGATCAACTGCGCAGCCGGCAGCCGGTGACGGTGCCGGCGGAGGGTGGGCAGCTCCCTTCGAAACCGCCTACAATTGAGGAAATGCGGCAACAGCTCGTTGCCGCCATGCCGGTTCCCGATTCGGATCTCCGACTCCTGGCACAGCAACGGGCGGAACAGATGCGTGGACAATTTGTCGTGGATGGCAAGCTTGCCGACGAGCGTGTGTTCTTGACCGAAGTCGAGTTGACCGCATCGGATCACGAAAAGGTGAGAAGTCGATTGAACATTACGGCTGGTCAATAAGCCGCGGTACCCCCTTGCACTTCGTCCAGGAAGAACAGTATCGTATTGCGAGTAGCGATGTCGATTCATTGGCTTGAATAAGGGAGGACACCATGGCACTACAACTAGGAGATGAGGCACCGAATTTTACGGCTGTGACCACCGAAGGGACCATCAACTTTCATGAGTGGTTGGGCGGCGGATGGGGGATTCTCTTCTCGCACCCGAAAGACTATACCCCCGTCTGCACCACCGAGTTGGGGACCGTTGCCAAGATTACATCGGAGTTCAAGAAGCGGGGCGTGAAAGTCATCGCCATCAGCGTCGATCCGCTAGATTCCCACAAGGGCTGGATCAACGATATCAATGAGACGCAGCGCACCACGATGAACTACCCAATGATCGCTGATCCGGAGAAAAAGGTCGCGACCCTGTATGACATGATCCACCCGAACGCGCTGGATAACATGACGGTCCGATCTGTGTTCATCGTCGGGCCTGATAAAAAAATAAAGTTAACCTTAACCTATCCAGCCTCATGTGGCAGAAACTTTGATGAACTTCTGCGAGTCATCGACTCGCTCCAATTGACCTCGAAGTTCAAAGTCGCCACGCCGGCCAACTGGAAGGACGGGGAGGATTGCATCATCACCCCGGCTGTGAACGACGCTGAAGCCAAGACGCTTTTCCCCAAAGGCTTCAAGACCGTGAAGCCCTATCTCCGTTACACCCCGCAGCCGAATAAGTAGCGAAGGGTTTGACCGGTAGCAAGGGCGGGAGTGGCCGTGAGCTTCTCCCGCCCTTCGCGTTTCAAGCATCCTGTTGTCGGTCCTCTCTAAATCTAGACATATATGCCTTAATCGGGGGGATATCGAGTCATTCGTGTCACTTCTTCGCGGTCCAGCCCAAGACGATAACCGCCATACCAAACAAGGCGATTCCCGCTCCGGTCCAGTCGAAGACGGAGAGCTTCTCGCCGTCCACGACCTTGAGCCAGACGAGGGCCGTTGCCACATATACACCGCCATATGCGGCATAGACCCGTCCGCTGGCAGCAGGGTGGAGAGAGAGGAGCCAGACGAAAGCGATGAGGCTGAACGCTGCCGGCACCAAGAGCCAGATTGATCCGTCCTTGCGGAGCCAGAGGAACGGGAGAAAGCAGCCGACGATTTCGGCTAGGGCAGTCAGGACGAAAAGCATTGTGGTCTGGAGCAGGATCATAGGCGCATCCTCCTTCTTAAAGGCGATAACGTTTCATCAAGTACGACAAGAATCAAGTTCGAAGGTCAGGGCAGGCGATTGACAATTCATAATATTCAGGTTTCGCGGTGCTCTTGCTTATCGTTAAGACAAGGAGAGTATACCTTTGCAGGATGCTCAAAAAGGCTGTCCGGCAAGGCCGCAGCGAGTGAAGACCGGAGGCGTACCCTCTGGGGTACGTTGAGGATCTGAACGATGCGAGAACGACGCTGGCGGCCTTTTTCAGCATCCTGCTTCTATACGAGCAGCAGACCGGCGGTGCGAACCTTTCTCCAGGAGGTAGTACTGAGGAAGGTCTCGAACTCCCGAGTGGTTCCTGGGAATGTGGTTTTCGTTTCCCGGAGCAGAGGGTAGGGATTCGATGGGTTGTTTTGAGGTGTGGATTGACAAATCAGATCATCAAGCCACTGGGCCTGTTGGTTGGCGAGCGTCACGGCGTGATCGCTGGTACGCCCAGGCAGAATGAGTCGCATCCTTGTTCCGACAGGTTCACAGACTGGTTGACCACCGAGCCAGACAAACCGCCGTTCTGCCTGTGGGTCATCTTCAACAGTTCGGCCCTTGAGGAGACGACGTACCCACGTGGAGGAGACCTGAGGGCTTGGCACGGAATGGTCGAACCACTGGCGGACATCAAGGGTGAGCCCGCTCCCTTCGAGGTAATTGAGCATCGACCGTCGTAGCCCTTCGCCGAGCCACTCCGGCGTCTTGCCACGTTGATCCTCATGTAGAAAGTCATTCTCCGCAAAGCCCTGAAACTCTGGCCCGAGGATGCGCAATCCATGGGCAGCCGGTTTGAGTCCGATCGGGCTATGGGCTGTGGCGGTGAAACGATGCCAGAAGGCGGATTGAATCAGATCTGCCGCGAACAATTGTCGCACCCGTTCAAGCGAGTCCACCGTTTCTTGCACTGTCTCAGAGGGACAACCGTACATGAGATAGGCATGAATGAGAATGCCTGCGTTTTTGAAGGCCGCGGCCACGAGCGCAGTCTGATCGACGGTAATCCCTTTCTTGATCTTCTCCAGCAGACGGTCCGAGGCAGCTTCGAGTCCTGCCGTCACGGCGATGCAGCCTGAGGCTGCCAGGAGGCGGCACAGGTCCGGCGAGAATGCCTCTTCAAAGCGGATATTACCCCACCATGAAATGGTGATGCCTCGTTCCAGTAGGACCAAGGCGAGCGATTTTAACGCAGCGGGAGGCGCAGCCTCGTCGACAAAATGAAACCCTCGGCGGCCCGTCTCGGCGATCAGTTGCTCGATCTGCTGGATGAGCCGTTCGGTCGGCGTCATTTCATAGCGGCTGATGTAGTTGAGCCCGACATCGCAAAACGTACACTGCTTCCAATAACAGCCGTGTGCGACCGTGAGTTTGTTCCAATGGCCTTCCGACCAGAGGCGATGCATCGGATTTGTGCTGTCCAAGATCGTGAGATAGTGCCCCAAGGTCAGGCCGCTATAGGTCGGACAGCCGCTCTCGGCCATGCTGAACTCCCGATCGGACGTATCATTTGCGAAGACCACTCGATCCTTCTCCCGAAAGAACGTCCGGCAGAGTCGCGTGCGCGGTCTGGTCCCTGCCAGATTTTCGATCAACGAAAGCAATGGCCGCTCTCCGTCGTCGAGCGTGACGTAATCAACGTAGTCGAATACGCAGGGATCCGACAGACGGCGAAGCTCCGTGTTGGCATACCCGCCGCCAAGGGCAATCGTCATGTCGGGCCGTTGGCTCTTGATCGAGTGAGCAATGCGAAACGCACCATAGAGGTTCCCTGGAAAGGGAACAGTCAGGCAGACGAGCGAAGGATTGAGGCGATCGAGATGCTCCCACAAGGATTCGAGCATGAATCGATCCGTTAATGTCGGAGGGACGGCAACCGCCTCGATGATGGTCTCAAACGATGAGGCTGCTCGGGCGATATGTTCGGCATAGCGACTTAGGGCAAAATGGGGAGACACGGTTGCCTGGATCAGATCGGCCAGGTCTTCGAGAAACAAAGTGGCGAACCGTTTGGCGCGATCCTGCTCCGACAAGGCACGTGATGACGCAGCGGTTCCTCTCTGGCCTGCAAACCGAGGGCCTTGGGGAAGAAATCCTGGGCGAGCGAGGAGCAAGGCTAAGGAGGGATTGCGTCCTTGGAGAAATTCGATGACCGGCTCGATGGCATTCAGATAGGCCGGCTCAACCGCAAGCATCTGTCTGGCTTCACCGGGCAATTCATCTTCGCGCTTGCGCACTTGTTCAAACAGGGCCTGGAGCCCCGATCGGCAAAAAAGCCGGAGTACCATTTCAATGCCGAGATCGGCTTGGGAGGCCTTAATCCCGCGGCCACGGAGAAACCCCGTGAGATAGGCAGTGGACGGGTAGGGGGTATTCAGTTGAGTGAGCGGGGGAATGAGGAGCAAGACCGAGGGCATCGCCATGCGCTCACATACCATACCTCTTTGAACGAATGCCAGGTTCGCAGGTTCTGACAATAGTAGTGGGAGACTATTGGTATTCTTGGTGCTTCATGGGCTATTGTATGGCGGTCATGTGGGGGCGCGCGACAAGCGCGAAGAGCGGGACTTGCGTGACGTGTGAGCCCTGTCCCTGCCTGTCGCGCTTTTCCCGCCAGTCTTGCCCGTCTCACTTGCGTCAGACATCGGCAATTGCAGCAGAAGCGCTCATGAATAATGCGGGCTCGAGCATGACGGTCGTCTACACCCTCTATAGCGATTTCAACTGTCCGTTCTGTTATGCGATGCACGAACGGCTGCAAGAGATGAACTTGCTCGCTCGCTGTGAATGGCGAGGTGTGCAGCATGCGTCGCATCTGCCTCGTCCAATGAAACCTTGGCAGGGTTCATTGGGCGCTGAACTGCGCCACGAAGTGACGGTCGTGCAGCGGCTGGCGCCAGGGCTGCCCATTGCGCTTCCTCCTGGTAAGCCCAATACGAAACCGGCGATCGAACAAGCGGTGGCACTCATACGGCGTGATCGATCACATATGATGACATTTGTGCATGAAGCATATCGGGCCTTCTGGTGTGAAGGCAGAGACATCTCTGATCCGGGGGTGCTCAGGCAGCTGATCGAGCAGATAGGAGACTCACCAGAGAGTATGGGCACGATCAATGGCGAGGATCGCCAGGTGGCTCAAGAATGGGAGGCGGCCTGGCACGTAACAGGCCAGGCCGGGGTCCCCCTCATTGTTTCGCCGGAGGGTGATCTTCTCGTCGGCTGCGCACCCATAGAAGAGATCCGGCGGTTCTTCACCTGAAAAGATTAGGCTACGTCCAGATTCATCACGTAGTTCTGCAACTCCCGCCGATGTTCTTCTTCTATGTTCTTGAGGCCCTCGATCTCCTTGCGCAATTTCTCCAGCTCGGTCTCCTGCTGGTCCAACTTCTTGACATAGCGATTATAGAGATCGGAGTTCTGCGGGAGCCGCTGCATATTCTCCCTGATGCGAGCATGCTCCGCCGTGATCTCGGCGGTGCGTTGGTCTAGGCGCGTTCTTTGGGCGCGCGCATCGTCCAGCTTACTGCGCAATTGCACCACGCGTTGCAGCGCCTCCTTCACTTTTGAGCTGACTTCCTTCGCTTGTTGGTAATGGACGATCTGATCGACGCCGCTCTCCATCAAGAGGATCGATTCCTGAATGGGCAGCGTTTCCTTGACGCGGAGCGTCGCGCTTTTCCCTGGATCGACTGAGACGCTAAAGCGGTACAGGTCGCGCGTCCGTTCTGTCGGCTCCTTCGGTTCGGCAAGTTTCCAGTCTGCGCGATAGGGTTGTTCGATCAGTACGGTCTTGGCTTTGGCGTCGCGGTTCTTTACGAGATAATTCCGGTCTTCAACCAAACGGCGTGAAATGAGCATCGTACCCTTCTTCAGCGAGACTGTCGCAAGTTCTTGCGTGCCACCTTCGAGTTTGGGCTCCACTTCGGTCTTGAGATCGAGGGCATAGCTGATCAGCCGGTCTTGTCCCGGAGGAAGATCCTCGATGCGTGCATCGCCTGCATAGGTCCCACTATCGAACAGCGTGATGGGGCCTTGCATCAAATGAAGGGCTGATGTGTTTTTCAGCCGATACCCGTTCAAGGGATGTTTCGCGTTGACGCTCTGATTGTAGAGCGATACTTTTTGCCCTTGGAGCAATTGGCCGATGATGGGCAGCAGCGCGCTCTGGTGCTTGGCGAGGGTGACGGACTGATCGATACGATATTCGAACAGCTCGCCTTTATCTTCGGCCATCGCCATGGGGATCACGCCTTCTTCCAAGCTGCCCATCTCCATTTCGGCGGCGACGGCGGATGCTGCCGGGGCATTGGCCCGACCACCGGCAAAACCTTGGGCCATCTTGCCGAGCAAACGCTCTTTTTTCATGTCGCTACTGGCCGGAGGGGCAGAAGCCATCGACTTGAGTTCATCCATGGCATCGCCGTACGTCTGGGGTTTGAGGTTGGCGTAGAGTTCAGGTTGTACGAGTGGACGTGGGTTGTAGAGCGGTTGATACAGATCCATCGTGAAGGAAATGGGCCGTCCCGAGACAAGCGAGAGTTTCACGTTGCGCCAGTCCTGTTGCGTCTGATTCTCTACAATGGCCCAGCCTTGCAGATAGGGCGCCTTGTCCTCGTCCAAGACGAGTCGATAGGAGGTTTTCCAGACCGGGGTCTCCGTCAGGTAGGCGACACGGGCCTGGCGGCTGCCGGTGCCATCGAAGGTAATCGAGACCGTCTTCTTCTGGGCATCGTGATTTGCTGCGAGTGCGGCCAGCGCCTGCTGCAGTTCAGTGTTCAATGCGGGATTGGTGAGTTTGATGCGCTGCACGTTCGCCAGCGAGAGTGAGCGGAACCCGTCTTCTGTCAGGAGCGTGACATATTCCTGTTCCACGATACGGTGCTGCGAGCCCTCTCCGATGGACTCCGTTTTCTTCTCCACGCCCAGCAGCGTGCCGACGATGGGATTTGGTGCGGTGATTTCGACCGGCTCTCCCCGGACTTCGGTCAGGATTTGTCCCAGGGTCGGGTTGCCGTTCAGGTTGATACCAAAGCTGCCGAGCGTTTTCGTCACGGGATCGCGCGAACCGTAGGTGACGGTCGAGACTCTGCCGCCGCCGAAATCTTGCACGACCAAGCTTTTCAGCATGTCGTTGATCTGGTTCGCATGGAGGCGGAGGTCGAGTTGCATGCGATTGTTGAGGGACCCGTCATGTTGAAAATACCCCACACCGCTTGAATAGAGCACGATCTTCGAGAGGGGAAGCGTGGCCCCCTCCTCAGCCATAACGGGCCAAGGGAGCAGCAGGAATGATACGAGTATCAAACGCCTCACGAGGGCGTGACCAGAGCGAATCGACAGTGCGCGCATAGAGGCCTCCATCGCAGAGTGTTGCACCAGGCCGGGATGGCCATGGTGATATGACCTATCCTTGTCATGTCGTCAGCGGGCGGATCCTTTCAGCCTAGCCCGCATTATTCATGAGCGCTTCTGCTACAATCCCCGATGTTCTGGCGAGAGGCGCGGGGCCAGAGGCTAGGAGCGACCAGAAGGAATGTCTTGCCTCTTGCCCCCGCCTGACTTCTAAGCGATTTCGCGACGAAACGGCGTGAATAATGCTCTCTAGGACCAGGAATGTCGTGATTCGCAACCAATCGCGTGTACCCTTTCAAGTATGGGCAGAAAGAGCCGGCTAGGAGCCTGTCCCTCATTGCCTGTGCGACAAGGCGAAGGAGGTGCGGCCGAATGCGAGGCTGCAGATCAGGGGAAATACCAGGTGTATTCGTGGGCATACAGTGAGGAGCTTTTTAGACCGAGTGCGGCGCAAATGGGCGCAGATCCTGCACCCCAGCGACAAGATACTATCCGACAGGCTTTCCTAGCCAGGCGTAGGTGAGATTGCAAGCCCTGGCCTCATCTTGGTGCCCTGTAACGGTATGAGAAAAGCAGCGGTATGAGCAAAGGGAGGAACCGGTAATGACGACCTGGAATTCATGGTTGTTTTGGCCCAATAACGTGGCCTTTTCAATATTGGCGGTGGCCGTATTGGCGATGCTGTTTCTGTATGCAGCGCGCAAGCCAATGCATGGAGTCTTCCACTCGGTATGTGAGCTGCTATCCCAGTCTACGCGTTTCATTGCACGCTGGCTGTTCCTCTGTGCGGATAACTTGCGGGTGCGTAATCAGTCGGTGCTGTTGGCGCATGGACAGGAAAGTGAAGCTACCGTGATCGACCGGGAATTCGAGCGAGTGAGCAATATGATTCGTAAGGATATGCAGGAGTTTCCTGCCTTGCAGCGAAAAATGATGGAAGAAGCGACCCGCATCGAAGATGATTACCACAAATGTGGAGAGGTCCCGCCGCCCCCTCCAGAGTGGGTAGGCGCGCTTAAATCTGTCGCACAGATAAAATCGGGAGGCGACATTCCGCGCAAGCTTCTGGAGGACATCAACAAATCCATCCAGAAGATACATGACCAGACTGTCGCGGAGTTCCGCCGCTCCTATGAAGAGCGGCACAAGATTTTGAAAGCGATGCAGCCATCCTGGCGCTCTTTGGAAAAACTGACAGGTGAAATGGAAAAGAAGATGCTCACGCTCCAGACCAACGCGAAGCAGATCGATGGCCATATGGAAAAATTAGAGGCCATCAGGGCCAAGGACAACAAGACCGAACATGCTCTGACTGTATCCGGTTTCGTTC
>Ga0187893_10008512_pt1 | contig 16144 bp, 16 predicted proteins | sample MA1701074metaG_FD_139574 | JGI IMG/M metagenome (GOLD analysis project Ga0187893, IMG submission 139574) | White microbial mat communities from a basaltic lava cave in the Kipuka Kanohina Cave System on the Island of Hawaii, USA - MA170107-4 metaG ...
CTTCGAGCCGATGTTCCCGTCGATCCACTCCATGACGGCGTCCTCGTACGCGGCAGCGCGCTTGGTGACGAGGTTGTACACGTTCGTCGACCAGTTCTGGATCGTCGTGTACCGGACCCGTGCGCCGGTCTTCACGATGATCTCGACGACGGCCGAGTGCAGCGAGTCGTTCGTGTAGATCGGCGCCGAGCACCCCTCGACGTAGTGCACGTACGATCCCTCGTCGGCGATGATCAGCGTCCGCTCGAACTGCCCCATCGCCTCCGCGTTGATGCGGAAGTAGGCCTGGAGCGGGATATCGACGTTCACACCCGGCGGCACGTAGATGAACGAGCCGCCCGACCACACCGCCGAGTTCAACGAGGCGAACTTGTTGTCGTTGGGCGGGATGATCGTCCCGAAGTACTCCTTCACCAGATCGGGGTGATCGCGGAGGGCCGAGTCCATGTCGGTGAACAAGACCCCGATGTCGTCGAGCTCCTTCTTGATCTTGTGGTACACGACCTCGCTCTCGTACTGCGCCGACACCCCGCCCAGGAACTTCTTCTCCGCCTCGGGGATCCCGAGCTTGTCCCAGGTGCCCTTGATGTCGGCCGGCAGGTCCTCCCAGCTCTGAGCCTGCTTCTCGGTCGAGCGGATGAAGTAGTAGATGTCTTCGAAGTCGATGCCCGACAGGTCCGCGCCCCACCACGGCATCGGGCGCTGCTCGAAGTGCTTCAGCGACTTCAGGCGGAACTTCCGCATCCAGTCCGGCTCGCTCTTGAGGGCCGAGATCTCCTCGACCACCTCGGCGTTCAGGCCCTTCTTCGGCTCGAAGACCGAGTGCGAGGGGTCGCTCCAGCCGAAGCGGTAGCCCTTGGCGAGCTCCTGGAGGTGCTCTTCCTGGGTGACGGCCATCTCGGGTCCTTCCGGTGCCTGATACGGGCCTTCAGGCACACGTCCAGCATACGCGCTGCGGTCGTGCGAAGTCCATCTGGGAGATAGGAATAAGCCACGCAGGCACCGGCAGGCACGCCTCCTACTGAGGCGGCTCCGACCGGCCGAAGAACCGTGCGTCAGGAACGGGTGCCGAGGAGGTTCAGCCCTTCTCGACGGGAGCGCCCACCAACGACCCGTACTCGGTCCACGAGCCGTCGTAGTTCTTCACGTTCGGGAAGCCCAGCAGCTCCGTCAGGGCGAACCAGGTGTGGCTCGACCGCTCGCCGATCCGGCAGTAGGCGATCACGTCGCGGTCGGAGGTGATGCCCTCGGCTTCGTAGAGCGCCTTCAGCTCGTCCGCGCTCTTGAACGTGCCGTCCTCGTTGGCCGCCTTCGCCCACGGGATGTTGGCCGCTCCCACGATGTGCCCGGGAACCTGCGCCTGCTCCTGTGGGAGATGATCGGGGGCCAACTTCTCGCCCCGGAACTCCTCCGGCGAGCGGACGTCCACGAACCCGGTTGCGCCGCCCACCTTCGACAGCACCTCCTCCCGGAGCGCACGGATGCCGTCGCGCTCGGCCGCCAGGGAAGCTCCACCGCCCGAGTAGGTTGCGACATCCTGGACGAGCTCACGGCTCTCGAGCTCCCACTTCTTCCGCCCGCCGTTCAGCAGCTTCACGTTGTCGAACCCTCGGAGCTTCAACACCCAGTACGCGTAGGCGGCGAACCAGTTGTTGTTGCCCCCGTACAGGATCACGGTCGTGTCCGGACCGACGCCCGCCTTCGAGAGCAGCTCCGCGAGCTCGCCCTGGTCGATGTAGTCGCGACCGACCTGCGCATGCAGATCGGTGGTCCAGTCCCATCCCACCGCGCCTCGGATGTGGCCCTTCTCGTACGCCTCGGTGTCCTCGTCCACCTCGACGACGCGAACGCCCTCGTCCCCCAGATGCTCCTCGAGCCACTCGGTCTCGACGAGTGCATCGGGGTTCGCGTATCCCGTCATCCGCCTCCTCCTTCCCTCATGCTGCCATGAACGATCATCGGCTCGCCCGCGATCACGGTCCCCCGGGCGCGGAGCTGAACGCTCGTCCGGATCCCGCGGAGACCGAACGGCACGAGCGGGAAGGGATCATCGCTCCCATTCCCCCGCCGCTTGCGTTGGGATCACGATCGATCTCCTACCTCGGGGATCGGGTTTGCAGGTGCAAGTCAACTTCGGGCTCTCTCGGGTGTCAACCGCGGGTCCGTGGGGCGGGGGTCAGAAGTAGCCGAGCGCGGCCTTGGCCTCCTCGGACATCATCTCCGGGGTCCACGGCGGGCGAAGGACCATCTCGGACTCCACCGCGGTCACCCCCAGGTTCGCGAGGGCGGCCTGCATCATCTGCTCGATCATCGGCCCGATCGGGCATCCCATCGCCGTCAGCGTGTACTCGATGTGCACCAGGCCATCCGGACTGATGTCGACGTCGTAGACGAGGCCGAGGTCCACGATGTTGATGCCGAGCTCGGGGTCGATGACCGATCTGAGGGCCTCGAGCACCTGCTCCTCGCTCGGGCCGTCCCGTGCTTCCGACGGGGCGGGCACGGGCCGGGAGGTCGTCTCGGGGTCGGTTCGCGTGGTCGAGAGATCCATCAGGTCTGCGCTCCAACTTCCTCTGCCCAAGTTCAGCATCTATCCTACGGGGGCCCGCGGACCGTGCCCACAGAACGGGAGCAGATGGCGCCCATCCGCATCTTGATCGTCGACGACCACCCGGTCACCCGCGAGGGGCTGCATGCGGCGCTGGACCTGGCGAACGACGTGGTCGTTGTGGGCGAGTCTGAGAGCGGCGAGGACGCCGTGGAGAAGGCGGGCGAGCTCACGCCCGACATCGTGTTCATGGACGTTCGCATGCCGGGGATGGGTGGGATCGAGGCGACCAAGGCGATCCGCGACGCGTCGCCGGACACGCGGGTGATCCTGTTCACCGTGGACGAGTCACGGGCGTCGATCTCCGAGGCGATCCAGGCCGGCGTATCCGGGTACCTGCTGAAGGACGCCTCGGCCGACGAGCTGGTGAACGCAGCGCGACTGGCGCTGGAGGGGAAGGCCGTCATCCACCCCGCCCTGACGCGCGCGTTCATCGAAGAGGTGCAGATCGCCGAGAAGCGCGCCGAGTCCCCGCCACTGTCACGGCGCGAGAAGGAGATCCTCCAGAAGGTCGCCTACGGGGCGACGACCAAGGAGGTCGCCTCCGATCTGGGGATCTCGCCCCACACGGTCAAGACCCATCTCGAGCGGATCTTCGAGAAGCTGGGCGCGAACGACCGTGCCCAGGCCGTCGCGATCGCGATCCGCAGCGGGCTCGTCGACTAGCCCCCTCAACCATCACATCCGGGGGCCCGATACCTGGGACACGATGCCCACGAGGGTCGTCCTGTGCGACTCGGCAGACGGCCTCGCGCAGCTCCAGTACGCGCTCATCACGTCCGGAGCGGCACTGGAGATCGAGGTCGCGACCGACGGCATGCGGGCCGTCGAGGCCTGCGCTCGAACACGCCCGGACATCGTGGTCACGGACATCTCGATGGACGGCCTGTCCGGCGCCGAGCTCGTCCGGCGGATGGTGGCGTCCGCTCCCGGGGCGAAGGTCATCTGCTGGGCTTCCGATCTGTCGGCGCCGCGGGTCGCCGAGTTGCTCGGCGCGGGGGCCGTCGGCTTCGTCGGCAAGCAGGAGGGGGCCGAGGCCGTCTTCCGCGCGATGCGAACCGTGAATGCGGGGAACGTCGCGTTCGGCCCCGAGGTGGGCGACGCCGTCGCGGCGGGGATCGGCCAACAGGGCGCCCGCACCCTCGAGCTCGAATCCACCCTCGCCGAGCTCTCCGAGCAGCTCCAGTCGCTCACCAGCGCCAAGGCCGACTTCCTCGCCAACGTCTCTCACGAACTTCGGACTCCGGTCACGGTCGCCAAGGGGATCGCATACGTCTTGAAGAAGCGCACGCTCCCCGAGCAGGAACAGGATCGGTTCCTGCTCGAGCTCGAGTCTGCGCTCGACAAGCTCACCGGCCTGGTCGAGGAGATGGTGACCGTCGCTGAGCTCGACCGTGGTGAGCTCTTGCTCGAGCTCGCGGAGCTCGACCTGGCGCCGCTCCTGCGCCACGTTGCCGACGAGATCGGCCGACGGTACGCCCACGTCGAGGTCGAGCGCGAGATCCCGGAGACGCTCCCCGGCGCCGCCGATCCCGTGCGCTTCACCGAGATCGTTCGCCAGCTGCTCGACAACGCCTGCCGCTACTCGGCCGAGGGCGGATCGGTCAACATCAAAGGTCGCCCCATGGACGAGGGCGTCCTGGTCTCGGTCACCGACCGGGGCGAAGGCGTGCTGCGCGAGACCGTGTCGAAGGCGTTCGACGAACCCTTCAGCGCCGGCGAGGACATCCTGCGCAAGGAGCGGGCCGGAGCGGGGATCGGCCTGCACCTGGCCAGGCAGCTCGTGATCGGACACGGGGGGATCCTGTGGGCCGATCCGTTGCCGGCCGGCGGGACCCGCGTGTCCTTCGTGCTGCCCGGCCACCCGGGCGAGCGCGTGGCCAAACCCTCCGGCCTCGTCGAGCCCGAGCCGCTCACCGACGACGAGATCCTCGAGCCGCTGAAGGAGATCGCCGCGATCGCCCAGTCCAGCACCCGGCCTGCCTCCGCGTAGCCAGCCGTCATTGCGGGGCGGCCGCCCGGAGTGATACAACCCTCCTGCCCGGAGCTGATGCCCGGGTGCGACGGAGTGCAGCGAAGACCGGTTTGAATCCGGCACTGTCCCGCAACCGTGAAGCCCCGTTCGAGGGGACGAGTCGGGTCGCCTCCTCCGCCGCGCGGATGACGGTCCTCGAAGGAAGGGCGGTTCGTGGGCGGCGAACTCGAGACCCATCGCAGCTCCTTCCGAGGGGAAGGAGGGACGATGGGCAGACCTCGCAGCATCCTCCTCGCACTCGCACTCGCACTGCTGCTGGCGGCGTGCGGCGCCGACGCCGAGAGCACCCCGGCGACCGGACCGACCGGCTCGACATCCGAGCCGTCGCCGACGGTCGTCTTCCCCGTGACCGTCGAGGGGAGCAACGGCTCGGTCACGATCGAGGAGCAACCGACGCGGATCGTGTCGCTCTCCCCGACCGCGACCGAGGACCTGTTCGCGATCGGGGCCGGCGAGCAAGTCGTCGCCGTCGACGATCAGTCGAACTTCCCCGCAGAGGCCCCGACGACCGAGCTCTCGGGGTTCGAGCCCAACATCGAGGCGATCGCGGGGTACGGGCCCGACCTCGTCGTCTACGCGACGGAGGTGGGCGACCTGGGGACATCGCTCGAGGGGCTCGGGATCACCGCGCTGCAGCTCGACGCCGCGGCCACGCTTGACGAAGCGTTCGGGCAGATCACACAGCTCGGCCTGGCGACGGGCCACGCGGACGCGGCGAACGCTTTGGTCGAAGAGCTCCGGGCCGCGGTCGGTGAGATCGTCGCGAGCGCCGAACCCGCGTCGGGCGTCAGCTTCTACCACGAGCTCGACGACACCTTCTACTCCGTCACGTCGGAGACCTTCATCGGCCAGCTGTACGCCATGTTGGGGCTCGAGAACATCGCGGACGCGGTCGGCGAGGGAAGCGGCGGCTATCCGCAGTTGTCGGCCGAGTACATCATCCAGGCCGATCCCGACCTGATCTTCCTCGCCGACACCAAGTGCTGCGGTCAGTCGGCGCAGACCGTGGCCGAACGCCCGGGCTGGGGCCGGCTCGCAGCGGTGTCGGGTGGCGGCGTCGTGCCGCTCGACGACGACGTGGCCTCGCGCTGGGGCCCTCGGGTCCTCGAGCTCCTACAGCAGATCGCCGACGCGGCGATCGCCACGGAAGCTACGGCGGCGTGAGCGTCCGGGGTCGCGCGAGCCTGATCGGGGTCGTGGTCCTCCTCACGGCGGTCATCGCGGGCCTGCTCATCGGCCCGGTCCGGATCGCGGCGGCCGACGTCCTTCGCTGGCTCGTCACGTTCGGGGATCGCCCGCCCGGGATGTCGGAACAGCAGGAGGCCATCCTGTTCGAGCTCCGGCTTCCGCGGGTGATCGTTGCCGGCCTGGTGGGCGCGTCGCTCGCGGCCTCTGGGGCCGCGTACCAGGCGGTGTTCCGCAACCCGCTCGCGGACCCGTACCTGCTCGGGGCCGCCGCCGGCGCCGGGTTGGGCGCCACGATCGCCGTCTCGTACGGACCCTCGGACGCGTTCGACCTCACCGTGCCGGTCGCGGCCTTCATCGGAGCCCTCGCGGGCGTCGGCCTCGCGTACGCCCTCGGGCGCTCGAGCCTCGGTGGTCGTGCCGTCACGAGCCTCGTGCTGGCGGGCGTGGCGGTGGCCTCGTTCCTCACGGCGATCCAGACGTTCCTGCAACAGCAGCGATCCGAGACGTTGCGCCAGGTCTACACGTGGATCCTCGGCCGGCTCGGGACTGCGGGGTGGGACGACGTTCGACTTGCACTGCCGTCCGTGGTGCTCGCGGTCGCAACCCTGTGGGCGGTCCGCCGGCTGCTCGACGTGATCGAGGTCGGCGATCTGGAGGCGGAGAGCCTGGGGCTGAACGTTCCGAGACTCCGGCTCCTGGTGGTGATCGCCGCTTCGCTCGCGACGGCCGCGGCGGTCTCCGTCGCCGGCCTGATCGGGTTCGTCGGCATCATCGTTCCGCACGCTGTCCGGATGCTGGGCGGCGGCAGCTACCGTTCGGTGCTGCCGCTCTCGGTGTTGTTCGGCGCTTCGTTCCTGATCCTCGTCGACATCCTCGCCCGCACCGTGGCCGCGCCCGCCGAGATCCCGATCGGGGTGATCACGGCTCTGATCGGCGCGCCGTTCTTCGCGGCGGTGCTCCGTCGGAGCGGGAGGGCGGCCGCGTGAGGGACGGTGCCACCGCGCTCGTCGTCCGCGATCTGTCGGTCGAGCTCGGCGGCCGCCCGATCGTGACCGGGATCGGGCTTGACGTCCCGTCCGGCGCGTGGGTGTGCGTGATCGGTCCGAACGGCGCGGGGAAGACCACGCTCGTCCACGCGGTCGCCGGGCTACTCCCGCACGCGGGTTCGGTGGACCTGTGGGGTCGGCCCGCCCGGACGCTGGGACGTCGCGAACGCGCCCGCGCCGTCGCCGTGGTCCCCCAGCTCCCCGTGATCCCGGAGGGCGTCACGGTCGAGCAGTACGTGCTCCTCGGACGAACGCCGCACCTCGGGCTGCTCGCTGCCGAGGGTCCACGCGACCACGAGGCGGTGGGAGCGGCGATCGAACGCCTGGACCTCGGCTGGGCGACCGGCCGGCGCCTGCAGACGCTCTCGGGCGGCGAGCTGCGACGCGTGGTCATCGCCCGCGCGCTCGCGCAGGAGGCGCCGCTGCTGCTGCTCGACGAGCCGACCACCGGGCTCGACCTGGGCCAGCAGCTCCGCGTGCTGGAGCTGATCGACGAGCTCCGGCGCGGCGGCGGCATCACCGTCGTGTCGACGATGCACGACCTCACGCTGGCGGGGAGGTTCGCGGAGCGTTTCGCGCTGCTGTCCGCGGGACGGCTGGTCGCCGAGGGCTCACGCACCGAGGTGCTCGCGTCCCACGTCATCGCCGAGCATTACGGCGCGGCCGTCCGCGTGATCGACGATGATCGGATCGGATGGGCGGTCGTTCCGGTTCGGGACTCTGAGGCATGAGCGACCGGCCGCCGACCCAAGAGCCGAGGCTCGGACGCAAGCGGGTGCGCTCCCGTGTGCTGGTCAACACCGGCGACGGGAAGGGCAAGTCGTCGGCCGCGTTCGGCGTGGCGATGCGCGCCGCCGGCGGTGGCTGGCGCGTGGCCGTCGTGCAGTTCATCAAGTCCGGACGGTGGAAGACGGGGGAGGAGGCATCTGCGCGCAGCCTCGGGATCGACTGGTGGTCGCTCGGCGACGGCTTCACGTGGGATTCGAAGGACATGGACGAGTCCGAGGCGATCGCTCACGAGGCGTGGCGCTCGGCAGCAGAGCTGATCCGAGCCGGCGACCATCGCCTGATCGTCCTCGATGAGATCACGTACCCGATGAACTGGGGGTGGATCTCGACCGCCGAGGTCGTCGAGACGATCCGCGACCGGCCGCAGGACGTCAGCATCATCGCGACCGGCCGCGATGCGCCGGCGGAGCTCCGCGAGATCGCGGACACCGTCACGGAGATGGTGGCGGAGAAGCACGCCTTCGACCAGGGCATCGACGGGATGCGCGGGATCGAGTTCTGATGCCGTACACGCTCCTGGTGGGCGGCGCCCGGAGCGGCAAGTCCACGCTGGCCGTGCGTCTCGCCGCCCGGCAGGACGCGCCGGTCGTCATGGTCGCGACGGCCGAACCGCGCGACGACGAGATGGCCGGCCGCATCCGCGAGCACCGCTCGGCGCGTCCCTCGGAATGGGAGACCGTCGAAGCACCCCTCCTCCTGCTGGACGCGGTCAAGAACGTGCGCGAGGACGCCTACGTGCTCCTCGACTGCCTCACGTTGTGGGTCGCCAACGCGCTCGAGGCCGGAGCCTCCGAGTCCGGGATCGAAGAGGAGGGACGGGAGCTCGCTGCGCTGCTGGCGGAACGGTCGGTCGACGCCGTGATCGTCAGCAACGAGGTCGGGCTCGGCATCGTCCCGATGCACGAGCTCTCGAGGGCGTACCGAGATCTGCTCGGCCGCGTGAACGCGGCGTTCGCCGCGCGAGCTTCGCGCGCATACTTCGCGGTCGCCGGCCGCGTGATCCCACTCGAGGGTGCGCCGCTCGGATGAACGGACTCCTCGAACGGACGCTCCGTACGATCGTGTCGCCCGACGACGCCGTCGCCGTCCGGACCCGGCACCTGCTCGACGCCAAGACGAAGCCGACAGGGAGCCTCGGGCGGCTCGAGGAGCTCGCGTGCCGGCTGGCCGCGATCCGCGGGTCGGTCCCACGTGGGCCGCTCCGGCCCGCCATCGTCGTCGCGGCCGCCGACCACGGTGTCGCGGCCCGAGGGGTGAGCGCGTTCCCCCGAGAGGTCACCGCGCAGATGCTCGCGAACTTCGCGGCCGGGGGTGCGGCGATCTGCGTCCTCGCACGGGAGGCCGACGCCCGGCTCGTCGTGGTCGATGCCGGCGTCGAAGCGGCGGCGGCGATCCGGGGCGTCCGGGACGAGACGGTGAATCGCATCCGCGGCACCCGGGACTTCACGACCGGCCCGGCGATGTCGTCCGAGCTCGCGGTCGCGATGATCGAGCGCGGGATCGCGCTGGCCCACGAGCTCGCGGACGACGGCATCGAGATCCTCGGCCTCGGCGAGATGGGCATCGCGAACTCGACGGCGGCGAGCGCCCTGGTTGCTGCACTCCTTCGGGCGGATCCGGGCATGGTGTGCGGCCCCGGGACCGGCCTCGACGCGGCGGGCATCGAACGCAAGATCGCCGTGGTCCGCGAGGGGCTTGCCGCGAACGGACTCCCCCGCCCCGACGCCGAGCCGGTGGACGTGTTGGCTGCCGTCGGCGGCCTGGAGATCGCGTTCCTCGTTGGCGTGATCCTCGGCGCGACCGGTCGAAGGCTGCCCGTCCTCCTCGATGGGTTCATCACCGGCGCGGCGGCGCTGGCTGCCGCCCGCCTGGCGCCCGCGGGCGTCGGCTCGATGGTCGCGGCCTCCCGCTCGCCAGAGCCCGGCCACACGCTCGTGCTGGACGCGCTCGGCCTCGAGCCGTTGCTCGACCTGCGGCTTCGTCTGGGCGAGGGGGCCGGCGCGGCGCTCGCGTTGCCGCTCGCGCATGCGGCGATCGCGATCCTGAGTGACATGGCGACGTTCGAGGCGGCCGGCGTCAGCGAGCGCACGAAGGCGACGTTCGCGGTCTCGTCCGATGCGTGATCGGACGCGATCGGTGGTCGCCGCGCTCTCCTTCCTCACGGTCGTTCCGATCGGCGACCTCGACGTCGGCGAGCGGGATCTCCGCCGCGGGGTCGTCCTGTTCCCGGTCGTCGGAGGGGCCCTCGGCGACCTCGTCGCGCTCGGAGCGTGGGGGGCTTCGTTCCTCGTCCCGTCGCTCGTCGCCGCCGTCCTCGGAGTGACGATCAGCGCGGTGGCCACCGCCGCGTTGCATCTCGACGGCCTCGGCGACGTGGCAGACGGTGTCGGCGCCTCGCTGACCCATGGCGAACCGCGGGCGGTGATGCACGACCCGCGCCTCGGAACCTTCGGAGTGGTCGCGGTCGCACTCGACCTGCTCCTGAAGACCGCGCTCCTGTCCGCGCTCCTCGTCGACCGGTTCCCGTGGGAGGTCATCGCGGCGGGTGCGCTCTCACGTATCGCGCCGGTGTTCCTCGCGTGGCGACGGCCCTACACCGGCGCCGCGACCGGGACGTGGATCGGTGGGGTCGGTGCGCGAACGTGCGTCTCCGCCTCGGTCCTCGCGCTCACGATCGCGATCTCGTGCGCCGGATGGGCGGCCGCGGGGATGGTTACGGCGCTCATCGTTGCGGGCGCCCCGATCGCCTGGTGGTCTCGCAGGCACCTCGGTGGCATCACGGGAGACGGTCTCGGCGCGGCCACCGAGCTCGCCGAGACCCTGTCGTTGCTGGCCGCGGCTGCGTTCGTCTCCACGCCGGGGGGACCCTGAGGCCCAGGTCCATCACGGTTGGCGCGAACCGGGGAGGCGGGGCTATGCTGCCTCGGGGTCGGCGAGTGCGACGGATCACCACCATCCTCGTCGTTGGGCTGGTCGCAGCGGGCTGCGGCGAGGCGATGGGCACGGCGGATGTGTCGCCCATCCCAGCCGAGCTCCAGATCCGCGAGTCCCCCAGCCCCTTCCGGCAGGTCTCGGCCGGGTTCGTGAGCACCGTGATCCCGGACGGATGGCGCCCCCGCCTGGCCGGTGCGATCGACGACCCAAGGCAAGGGATCATCGCCGGGCCGCGGCCCCGCGCCTGGGCGCTCGACCGGCCTCCGGGGGAAGGGCTCGCCGCGATGTGGGTCGACGGTGCCGCGGTCGGCGTTCCCTCGGACTACTACTACCTGGCCGCGACCGGTCCGGTGCTCGATGTGCTCACGGGCTCTAAGCAGTGCCGGGCGACGCGACACTTCGTGGTCGTCGATCACCTGCCGGCGTTCGCGCAGGGCGCGGCTGACTCACCGGGGGACTACGTCGCCCATGGTCAGGGGATCTGCACCGTCCGGAACCATCCCACGCGGTGGGCGTACTTCGTCGCCGCGCCCGGATACGGTCCCGTCCGCGAGGTCGGCATCCCGAGCTCGGGGCTGTACCTGGTCGTCGCCGTGATGCCGGCGTCCCCGGGGGCGCCGTCCCTGCTCAACCGCCTGCTGGCTCGGACCGAGTTCAACGGGTCCTCGGTATCGGAGATGATCGCGGCCGCGCAGCCCGCGACGCTCCCGCTCGCGGGCCTGCTGTAGCTACCTCGGCGAGCGATCGACGAACGGTGTTCGCACGACGGTCGCCGGAGCCACGCGGCCACGGATGTCGATCTCGACCGCAGAGCCCAGCTCGAACGCGTCCGCCGGTGAGAGGTAGGCGAGCGCGATCCCGCGGGACAGCATCGGCGAGTACGTCCCACTGGTGACCTCGCCCGCCTGGTTCCCGTCCGCGGTCACGTGTTGGTGGGATCGGGGGATGTGGCGCCGGTCCTCGGTGCGCAGCCCGCGGAGCAGGCTCGGGAGCCCGTCCCGCCGTTGGCCCTCGAGCGCCGCCCGTCCACGGAACTCCCCCTTGTCGAACGACACCGCCCACCCGAGTCCGGCCTCGAGCGTCGTCCGCTCGGGCCCGAGGTCCTGCCCGTACAGCGGGTACCCCATCTCGAGCCGCAGCACGTCTCGCGCGCCCAGGCCGCAGGGCTCGATGTCGAACGGCGCACCCGCGTCGCTCAGCGCCTGCCAAAGGTCGACGGCCAGCTCTCCCGGCGCGAAGACCTCGTAGCCGCGCTCCCCCGTGTATCCCGTCCGGGCGAGGATCACTTCCTGCCGCTGCCTTGCGACGACGATGCAGCCTCGGAACGCAAGCTCGACGGCCTCGGGCCAGAGCGATCCGACCACGGCGTGCGCTCGGGGTCCCTGCACGCCGAGGAAGCACCAGTCGTCGTGGTCGACGACCTCGGCACCGGCGTCCCGGAGAGTGGTCACGACCATGTCCTTGTTCGAGGCGTTCGGGACCACGAACCACCGTTCCTGTCCCAGGCGGTAGACGAACAGGTCCTCCTCGACCCCTCCCCGTTCGTTGAGCAGGTGGTGGTACTGGGCACGCCCCACCTCGACCGAGCGGAGGTCGTTCGTCAACAGACGCTGGAGCACCTCGAACGACGACGGCCCGACGACGTCGACCTTGCCGAGGTGGCTCAGATCGAACAGCCCGACCCGTTCGCGAACGGCCCGGTGCTCGGAGATCGTCCCGGCGTACTCGATCGGCATCACCCAGCCGCCGAAGGGGCCGAGCTTGGCTCCGAGACCACGGTGCACGTCCTCGAGTGGACCGCTCCGGGGCGCGCGATCGCTCATCGAGCGGTCATCCTACGTTCGGGCACCGGCCGCCTTCCCTCGAGCGGTCGTTGCAGGACGGCGCGGTAGCATGACCCCTCGGATGGCCGAGGCCTACGACGTCGTCGTGATCGGCGCGGGAACGGGCGGATACTCCTGCGCTCTGCGTGCCGCACAACTCGGCAAGCGCGTTGCCCTCGTCGAGCGGGACGAGCGCCTCGGGGGAACGTGCCTGCTGCGCGGCTGCATCCCGACGAAGGCGCTGCTGCAGTCCGCCGCCGTCATGGATGCCGTGAACCGCTCCGAGGAGTGGGGCATCAAGGCGTCGGGCGAGCCCGACTGGACCCAGGTGCAGGCGTTCGAGGCCAAGGTGGTCGACAAGCTCGTCTCCGGACTGACCGGCCTCGTCAAGGCCCGGAAGATCGACGTGGTGCCGGGCTCGGCGATCCTGCGTCCGGGCCCGAGCGTCGAGGTCGGCGAGCGGACGCTCGCGGCCGCCGACGTCGTGGTCGCGACCGGCTCCCGTCCCCGCCTGCTCCCGGGGATCCAGGTCACGCCCCGGATCATCACGAGCGACGAGGCGCTCTGGTACCCAGAGATCCCGTCCTCTGCCGTGATCATCGGCGCCGGAGCGATCGGACTCGAGTTCGCGAGCTTCTACCGCTCGATGGGCGCCGAGGTCACGCTGGTCGAGGCGCTGCCGCGGCTCGCGCCGCTCGAGGACGAGGACCTCTCCAAGCAGATCACCCGAGCGTTCCGCAAGCGCGCGATCACTGCGCATCCCGGCGCGAACGTGACCGCCGTGGTCGATACGGGCGACCGCGTCGAGGTGGCGTTCGAGGCCGCGGGAACCTCGCAGACGGCGAGCGCCGACGTCTGCCTGGTCGCGATCGGCCGGGGCCCGGTCACCGAGGGACTCGGGCTCGAGGATGCCGGCGTCGAGCTCGAACGCGGGTTCGTCACGGTCGACGGACAGCTGCGGACCACCGTGCCCAACGTGTGGGCGATCGGCGACGTCGCCGCGACGCCGTTGCAGCTCGCGCACGTGTCGTTCACCGAGGGGTACGCGGCGGCCGAGCGCATCGCCGGACTCGACGTGCCCGAGATCGAGTACACGCAGATCCCGCGCGTCACGTACTGCACGCCCGAGATCGCCTCCGTCGGTCTCACGCAGGCACAGGCCCTCGAGCGCGGGTACGAGCTGGACGTCGAGCTGCTCAACCTCCAGGGCGTCGGCAAGGCCAACATCGTCGGCGAGGGCGGACTCGTGAAGATCGTCGCGGGCAAGGACGGCGGACCCGTCCTCGGGGTGCACATGGTCGGGCCGCACGTCACCGACCTCATCTCCGAAGCGATGCTCGCGGTCGCATGGGAGGCGGTTCCCGCCGAGGTCGCCGCCCTCATCCACCCACACCCGACGCTGTCGGAGGGGATCGGCGAAGCGTTCCTGGCGCTGACCGGCAAGCCCTTGCATGGAGCCTGACGTGTCGACGCGGGTCGAGCCCAAGCCGATCGCTCCCGAGGACTGGCGAGCCGGCCTGTCCGAGGACCAGCTGAAGGAGCTCCTGTACCTGTTGAAGCTCTGCCGGTACTTCGACGAGCGCATGGAGGCGCTCTATCGCCAGGGGCGCCTGCCGGGCGCGATCTACTCGGGCCGCGGGCAGGAGGGGACCCACGTCGGGGTCGCGTACGCCCTCCGTGACGAGGACTCGTTGTTCCCCACGCATCGCGACCTGTCGGCGCAGCTCACGAAGGGCCTCGACCTCCAGCGGGTGATGGCGCAGTTCTGGGGACGCATCGACGGCTACACACGCGGCCGCGACGGCAACAGCCACATCGGCGACTGGCAGGGGAACCGGACCTGGACCGTGATGTCGCACCTGCCGATCGCCTACCCGGTCGCCTGCGGCGCGGCGCTCGCCTACAAGCGCAAGGGCGTGCCGAACGTCGCGATGGCGATCTGCGGGGACGGCGCGACCTCCAACGGCCGGTGGCACGAGGCGCTGAACGTATCGGCGCTCTACCGGCTGCCGGTCGTGTGGATCGTGAACAACAACCTGTACGCCTACTCGACCCCCAACGAGCTCGAGTTCCCCGTACCGACGATCGCCGAGCGCGCCGCCGCGTACGGGATGCCTGGCGTCCGCATCGATGCGCAAGATGTGCTCGACGTCTATCGCGCGGCCCACGACGCGGTCGAGCGAGCCCGCGAGGGCGGGGGGCCCACGCTGATCGAATGCCTCTCGCTGCGCTGGCGCGGCCATGCGGGCCACGACCCGGCGAAGTACGTGCCCAAGGAGCTCCTCGACGAGTTCATGACGAACAAGGACCCGGTCCGCAGGTTCGAGGAGCTGCTGCGCACACGCGACGTGGTGAGGGAGCAGGACGTCGCCGAGACGGACGAGCGGGTGCGGGCCGCCTTCGAGGCCGGTTACGAGTACGCCCTGTCCTCTCCGTCACCTGAGCCGGGCGACGTGACCAAGGGGCTGTACGTCGACGATGGCTATTGGGCGAGCGAACCGGGCCGCGGCGGAGGGATCCCGGCCTGATGGCGACCAGCACGGTCGAAACGGGCGCCGCCGGTCATGGCGCGGAGCCGCGCGGGAAGCGGTCCGCGACGGGTGAGGCCACCTACCTGATCGCGATCGCGGAGGCGCTGTGGGAGGAGATGGAGCGCGACGAGCGCGTGTTCCTCCTCGGGGAGGACATCGGTGTCTACGGCGGCGCGTTCAAGGTCACCGAGGGGTTCATCGAGCGCTTCGGGCCCGATCGCGTGATGGACACGCCGATCGTCGAGGAGACCATCGTCGGGATGGCCCTCGGCGCTGCGATGGAGGGCCTTCGACCCATCGCCGAGTTCCAGTACGCGGACTTCATGTCGAGCGGGTACGACGAGATCACGACGGCGCTGGCGCGCTACCACTACCGGAGCGGCGTTCCGATCCCGGTGGTGCTCCGAGGTCCCTCCGGCGGCGGCGTCCGCGCGTCGAGCTTCCACTCGACCAACCCCGAGCCGTGGCTCGCGCATGCGCCGGGTCTGAAGGTGATCTGCCCGGCCTTCCCTTCGGACGCGAAGGGGCTCCTGAAGGCGGCGATCCGGGATGACAACCCGTGCGTGTTCCTCGAGCACAAATGGATCTACCGCCGGATCAAGGAGACGGTTCCTGAGGATCCGAACGTCCTCGTGCCGATCGGACGGGCCGATGTGAAGCGAGAAGGGCGGGACGTCACGATCGTGGCCTACGGCATGATGGTGCATCTCGCGCTCGAGGCGGCCGAGGCGCTCTCGAGCGAGGGCATCGAGGTCGAGGTGCTCGACCTCCGCACCGTGCAGCCGCTCGACGAGGAGGCCATCCTCGCATCGGTCGCGAAGACCAGCCGCGCGATCGTGCTGTACGAGAGCCACCGCTTCCTCGGAATCGGCGCCGAGGTCGCTTCCCTGATCGGCCAGGAGGCGTTCGAGTCGCTCGATGCACCGGTCGTTCGGCTCGCACCGCCCAACGTGCCGGTGCCGTTCTCGCCGTCGCTCGAGGACGCATACCTCCCAAAGGTGTCCGACATCGAGGATGCCGTCCGGAAACTGTCGGCCTGGTGAGACTCACCAGAACAGGAGCTGATCGATGACCTCCGTGAAGATGCCGCAACTCGGCGAAACCGTGATCGAGGGGACGATCTTGAAGTGGCTGAAGAGCGAGGGCGACGCCGTCGCCCTCGACGAGCCGCTGTTCGAGATCTCCACCGA
>Ga0187893_10008513_pt1 | contig 16143 bp, 18 predicted proteins | sample MA1701074metaG_FD_139574 | JGI IMG/M metagenome (GOLD analysis project Ga0187893, IMG submission 139574) | White microbial mat communities from a basaltic lava cave in the Kipuka Kanohina Cave System on the Island of Hawaii, USA - MA170107-4 metaG ...
GCGGCTTGCCGCGCCGGTGCGCGCAGCACCGCTTCGGCCCGTCGCCGCTCCGCGAGCAGCGTCTCGAACGCAGGCAGATTGTCGTCCCGCTCGATCAGCGTCGGCCGCGGACCGATGCGCGCGGTCAGTCGTTCATAGAGAGCCCAGACCGCGGCATCGACCGGCGCGTCGTGTGAGTCGATCAGAAGCCTCTCGCCGAGCGACGGATCGGGCGAATGTCCCGCAAGGTGGATCTCGGCGACCCGTGCGCCGGGGAACGCGTCGAGGTAGCGTTCCGCCGCGAAGCCGAGATTGCGGGCGCTGACGAAGACGTTGTTGACGTCGAGCAGCAGCGCGCAGCCGGTGCCGCGCGCGAGCGTGGTCAGGAAGTCGATCTCGTCGTAGTCGTGACCTTCGATCTCAAGGTAGTGCGACGGGTTTTCGATCGCGATTCGCCGGCCGAGCCGGTCCTGCACGCGGTCGATGTTGTCGGCGATACGCACGAGCGCCTCGCCCGTGCGTGGAAAGGGCAGCAAGTCGGGGCGATACGCGCCGCGCCATGTCGACCACGCCAGGTGTTCGGAGACGAGCGCCGGTTCGACGCGATCGACCAGCGCAGCGAGTCGGTGGAGGTGGGCCGCGTCCGGCACGTCGTCGGCGGCCAGCGACATCGCGACGCCGTGCAACGAGATCGGATGCCGCATGCGAATCGCATCGAGCCATGCGAGCCGCGGGCCGCCCTCGACCATGTAGTTCTCCGGATGGACCTCGAACCACAGTCCGTCCGCTGAGCAGTCGCGAGCCGCTTTGAAATGCTGCGGCTTTAGCGACAGCCCCGCGGACGGCGCCATGATCATGCCGATGCGGCCGCTCGAACGATCAGCTCTTGACCGGCTCGAGCGATCCCGTGCCCGCCAGTTCATCGCGCGTGATCGCGGCGGCCCATCGCTGGATGTCATCGTCCACCGCGACGCGATTGGCGCTCAGTTCTCCAAAGTCGTCATACAGATCGACTCCCATGCTGCCGGCGCGGTAACGCCTTGCCGCGCGTCAGCCCGGGAAAACGCGGGAGCCAGATCGTGTCGCCCCATAAAAGGTGGTTGAGCGTCGAATGAATCGAACGGAAAAACGCACCGCGGTCGGCTTTGCGCTCGGCGTCCGACAAATTGCCCGGCGCACGCATAGATCTTGCGATTCATCCACGTGTTGTAGGCAGCGAATGCCTGGCAGTGCTCCGCGTCGATCATGCTTGCTCCTTCGAGTGGCCTGTAACAGCCGATTCGTGAGGGAAAGGCGTTGCCGGTGCTAGGCGAGTGCGCGAAGCGAGCCGCGTCGCGTAGCTGACGCATACGCGCAAGCGCGGCGACAAAGCAATCGGCCGCGCCGGCGCGCAAGGCACTCGCGAATTGGCTGTTACAGGCCACTATCAACCTTCCACCCACGCAAGAAACGGCTGCCACTGCTCCAGGTCCTTCTCGACGCGGCCGGGCGCCACATCCCACAGCGTCAAGCCATGAGCGGCAAGATGCACATAGTTCTGGGTGTCGCGCAGGAAACCGAGCACGGGCAGCTTCAGGCCATCGACGAAACGCTGCAACTGATCGGCCGCGCGTGTGCGCGCATCCACGCGCATGCCAAGCACACCGATGTGCCCGCCTTCCTTGACGACGCCTTTGTCGGCGAGCTTCGCGAGAAAGGTGAGTGTCGCGTAGATATCGAACAGCGACGGTTGCAAAGGGACGACGATGCGATCGGCCGCTTTCAATGCGTCCTTCAATGCATGGCCGTGGATGCCGGCGGGAGAATCGAGCACGACGTGCGTCACACCGCGCGGCGGCCGCGCGATCCTGTCGCCGCCGAACTCCCACGATTCAATCTTCGGCAGATGCGACGGACGCAGGTTGAGCCACGCGCGCGCTGACTGCTGCCGGTCGAGATCGCCGAGCATCGCGCGTTCGTTCTTGCGCGCGAAATAGCCGGCGAGGTTGGTCGCGATCGTGCTCTTGCCGACACCGCCCTTCGGATTGGCGATCAAGAACACCGGCATGGCTGCCTCGCTCCCTCCCCTTCAAGGGGAGGGCTGGGAGGGGATTGGTTGCGCCGTGGTGTTCGCCCCATCCCCCTCCCAGCCTCCCCCTTGAAGGGGGAGGTGTGCTTGCGCCGCTCCCCGCGCCGCGCGGGACTATAGCGAAGCGTCACCATGCTCCTGTACGAACACTCGCTTTCCATCGCCTGCCGGCAGCGCGACGAAGTCAGTGCCGAAGAGTTGCGACAAGCGCGACGCCGTGAGCAGGTCCGCGGCCGGACCTGCGTGCCAACTGCCGTCGCCTGCCAGCAGCAGCGCATGCGTTGCCATCCGCGCCGCGGCATTGACGTCGTGCATCGAAGCCAGCACCGTGCGACCCGGCAGCGAGCGGAGCGCGTCGAGCACCAGGGTTTGATGACGCGGATCTTGATGTGAGGTCGGCTCATCGAGCAGCAGCAGAGGAGTGTCTTGCGCGAGCGCGGTGGAAATGGCAACACGCTGCCGTTCTCCGCGCGACAAGCGGCGAACATCCCGGTTCGCCAGCGCCGCGCAGTCGAGCGCGAGGAGCGCCGCATGCGCGATCTCGCGCCCACCCGGATCGGCGCCGTTCCTGCCCGCGCCGAAACGGAACCGTGCGGTCAACACGGTGTCCAGCACGCTCGCGGAAAAGGGGTCGTGCCAGCGGTCGGTCACCAGTGCGCGTCGCTCGGCCAACGCGGTCACGTTGTAATCCGAGAGCGGTCGGCCATCGCACTCGATTGCGCCTGCAACCGGCGCGTGCACGCCTGCGAGCACCGCCAGCAAGGTCGATTTGCCGGCGCCATTGGGACCGAGCACGACCCAGCGATCCTCGATCGATACCGACAAGTCGAGTGATTCGACCAGCGTGCGCCCGCCGGCGCGCAGTTGCACGCTGCGGCAGACGAGAGCCGTCTTCGGCTTCATCGTCGTTGCAACAACCACAGGAACACCGGCACGCCAAGCAATGCGGTCAGCACGCCGACCGGTAATTGCAGCGGCGCGACAATCGATCGCGCGACGGTGTCGGCCAGCACAACCAGCGACCCGCCGGTCAGCGCGGCCGCCGGCAGCAACACGCGCTGATCGTTGCCGGCAAGCGCCCGCGTGAGGTGTGGCGCGACAAAGCCGACGAATCCGACTGCACCGGACAGCGTCACGGCGACGCCCGTCGCGAGCGCGGCGACGATCAGCAACCGACGGCGCACGCGCTCGACGTCGACGCCCTGCGCGAAAGCGGCCACGTCACCGCGCAGCATCAGATTGAGCGGCCGCGCAAACGCAAAGGCGACTGGAAGCAAGATCGCGAGCACAGCCAGAGCGATGAGCGCGGCCGCGAGATCGTTCGCCGCGCCCAGATCGCCGAGCAACCAGAACACCATCGTGCGCAGCCTGCCCTCCGGCGCCAGCGCCAACAGCAGCGCAAGAGCGGCAGCCGCGAGCGCGGCGATCATCACGCCCGTCAGCAACACGCTGCTCGTGGCGTCGTCGTCGGCAAACACCGCGCGCGCCGACAGCGCGCGGCGCGCGAGAACGAACAAAGCAGCAAGCGTCAGCAGTGCGCCCGCCGCGCTCGCAATCTGCATCCCAACGACACCTGCGCCGAGCGCCAATGCGGTCAGCGCGGCAACCGCCGCTCCGCCCGACACGCCGAGCACGTACGGATCGGCCAAGGGATTGCGCAGCAGTCCCTGCAACAGCGCGCCCGACAGTGCGAGCAGCCCGCCCACAGCGAACGCGGTCAGCGCGCGCGGCAGCCGCAGCTCCAGCACGATGGCGGCCAGCGCGGAAGAGCGATCGCCGTGCAATGCGTCCCATACGTCGGCTAGGGGCACGACGACGCTGCCGACGGCGAGCGCAACGAGCACACTGGCTGCGCCCGCGCAGGCGAGAGCGAAAAGCGTCGGACGGGCGGCAAGGACGTTCATTCTTTCTACAGCTTCACCTCCGCGCCCAAAAACACACCGCGCGGATGCGTGTTGTAGCCGCTGACGAGTTCGTACTCTTCATCGAACGCGTTCTCTACGCGCAGTTTGAGTTTGATGGCCCGGCCGATGCGGTAGCTCCCGACCAGGCGCGCCAGCGTGTACGGAGCAAGACGCGTACGGCCGAACGTATTGATGTCGCTGTCGTAGCGCGCTGCCACGCGCGAGATTTCGGCGCCGAGACTTGCCGGTCCGAATTCGCGTACCGCGAGCAGGTTCGCGCTGTACGGCGCACGGCGCAGCAGTCGTTGTCCGTTGCTTGCGTCGCTCGGATCGGTCGCGCTGACATTCGCTTCCAGCCGCGTGCCGGCGATGAGGCCACCGACCGCGATCTCCGCGCCGTCTATTTCAGCGCGCGCGATGTTCTGCGCGCGGCTGGTCACGGCGTCGAACACGATGAGGTCGCGCGTATGCGTGCGAAACACCGCGAGGCGGAGCGTACGCGGCCCTTCGGCATAACGCAGTCCGAGTTCGGCGCTGCGCGAGCGCTCCGGCTTGAGGTTTGGATTGCCGAAGAACGGAAAGTAGAGATCGTTGAAGCTCGGCGCCCGAAACGCGGTCGAGACCTGCGCGGTCGCGCGCCACGCGGGCGTGAACTGCAATCCGTACACGGCAAGACCAGTGTTCGCGGTACCGGCGTCGGAGTAGTCGTCGTGCCGCAGGTTGAACTGCACGCGATGCACGGACGAGCCACCCGTAGCTCCGAGCCAGCCTGCTTTCACACGGCGCGAGAACGCGACGAAGTTGTTGCCGAACGTCGGGTCGTACGATGTTGAACCACCGCGCTGCTCCAGATAGTCGATCCCTGCATGACCGGTCAGTTGGGGCGCGAGTTGCACGTCGTTGGTCCACGTGAGCTGCCGGTTGCGCGACTCGAACTCGCCGTTGTTGAACGACAAGGGATTGCTCGACGTGTTGCGGCTCCGGTCACGCGCTTCTGCGGCCTGCACGCGCGTGGCCCATGCGGATACGGGCGCCGCGCGCAGATACGCCTGCGCGACGTGCTGTTTCGCGTCTTCCAGGTGAGTTGCGGTCGGTCCGTCGCCCGTGCTGTCGAATTCCGTTTCGTTGCGGCTGGCCCACGCGCTCGCGCCAAGCTCGAAGCGATCGTCAAACAAGTGCCGCAATCGAAGCGCGCCGGAACGGTTGCGATTGCCGTCCGTATCCGGATTGGCGCCCGGCGCGCGCACCGTGTTGATCGCGGAAAACGGTTCGCTGCGGCGGATCGCGCCGGTCGCCGACAAGCGCGTGTTGTCGAACGATGCGGTTCCGCTGGCCGAAGCCGCGCGCGAGTCTCCGCGCCCCGCGTCGGCCGCCGCCGCGATGCCGCTCGTCTCGCCGCCGCGCGTGAAGATATGGATCACGCCGCCGATCGCTTCCGACCCGTACAGGCTGGACAGGTTGCCGCGCACGATCTCGATGCGCTCGATCGAGTCGACCGCGACTCCGCCAAGCGTCGCCGCCCCACCCACCGACGTGTTCAAACGTACGCCGTCGACCAGAACCAGCACCTGGCTCGAGTTCGTTCCGCGCACGAACAACGACGACTGGGCGCCCGGTCCACCGCTGCGTACGAATTCGACGCCAGCTTGACGACCGAGCAGTTCGACGAGTTCCGCCGTCTGCCGCAGTTCGATCTCGGCGCGCGTGATCACCGTCGTGTGCGGCAACGCGTCGGCAAGCCGCTGTTCGGTGCGCGCCGCCGTGATGACCACCGGATCGAAAGAGGCGGGGCTCTGTCCAAAAACGATTGCTGGAAAAACAAGCGACGCGAAAGTGGCAGCATGCTGCCACGGCTTTGAAGCAAGTGATTTCATGACGTCCTCACGCGGTGACCGGCCCGCCGCCGGTGCAACGAAAAGGACCGCGCAAGAACAAGACGGGGCCGCGTGTTCGCCTGCCGAACACGCACCCCGCCGCCGTCCCGCGATGGGTCCACCGCGCGCCTCGATACGGAGAGTCGAAACGCGGCTCTCGGCCGGTCTCCGGGCTGCAGACTGCGATGAAGTCAGTCTGTTTACCGTTGCGGGGGCAGCACAGGTTTACGCGTCAAAAGGTGCGCTCCTGTTTCCCGTTTCACCGCGGCGCCATTCTCGAGAATGACGCCGCGACACCGAAAGCGCGGCGAGTGTAGCGGGCTTGTGCATAGCCGCGTTACCATCGCCGCATGCTCGAGGATCTGGACACGCTGGTCGCCAAACTCAACGAACTGGCCGGCCGCGTACGCACGCTGCGCGCGGAAAACCACAGTCTGCGCACGCAACTGGCCGCCGCCGGCATCGAACTTGAAACGCTGCGCGCGCGCGTATCGGTGGCGACGCAGAGGATCGACGCGATACTCGAACGCCTGCCCGCCGATCGCGAGCCGATGCAGCAGAGGCGCTGATGGAACAGATCGAACTGACGATACTCGGCCGTCCGTATCGCGTTGCCTGCAAGGCGGAAGAACGCACCGAGTTGCTCGCCTGCGCGCGCATCGTCGAGCAGAAAATGGTCGCCATCCGCGACGCCGGAAAGGTGCTCGGCGCCGACCGCATCGCCGTGCTGGCGGCGCTGCAAATCGCGCAGGAACTCGTCAACGTCAAAACCGCCGACGGCATTTCGCTCGGCGACCTGCGCCGCAAGCTGCGCGAGATGAATGTGCTAGCCGACGAGATGCTCGCACCGCAGGAAAAGCTGTTTCCGTGAACCCCATCCCCCTCCTGACCTCCCCCTTGAAGGGGGAGGAGATGTTCCGTGCGATGGTTGAACCCCCTCCCCTGGGAGGGGGCAGGGGGCGGGAAAGCCCGACCTTGCGCGAAGCGCGACCACCGCAGGGCGCAATCCCACAACAACGCTTGTGCCGGCGGAGAAGTCGGAGACCAAAGCAGCTCCGCGGCGCTAATATGGCGGCGCCCTGCGGTGTTCGCGCAAAGGCCCTTAGTTCCTTGAACCGATGCGCTTAGCGCAAGGTTGCCGTGCTCGCGGCGCGGTGCGATCGGCACGCGTCTGCTGAACCTAAGCTCCGTGGACGGCGACCACCCTGAACCGATGGTTCAGGACATCGGGTCGGGCGGCATTTGCGGGGATGAATGACGTTAAGCCGCGGGGTTCGGCGCACGCTGAACCCCGCGCTTCGTTTCGAGGTTTCCCGTGGCTTACTGGTTAATGAAGTCCGAGCCCGACGATTGCTCGATCGACGACGCGCTCGAGGCTCCCGCGCGCACCGTGCCGTGGACCGGTGTGCGCAACTACCAGGCGCGCAATTTCATGCGCGATCAAATGCGCGTCGGTGACGGCATCCTGTTTTATCACTCCAGCTGCCCCGAGCCGGGTATCGCGGGTCTGGCCGAAGTCGCAAACGCGGCCTACCCCGATGCCACGCAGTTTGACCGCAAGAGCAAGTACTACGACCCAGCGGCCAAACGCGACGAGCCGCGCTGGCTGCACGTCGACGTGCGCGCCGTGCGCAAGACGCACCTCGTCTCGCTTGCGGAATTGCGCGCGCACAAGGAACTGGCCGACATGGTCGTTCTGCGCCGGGGCAACCGTCTGTCGATCACACCGGTCACAGCGTCCGAGTGGCGCTTCATCACGCAGAGGTTGTTGAAGGAAGGTGCGTGATCAGCGCCGCGCTGCTGGCGCTGCTGTTCGGTCTGGGTGCGGTAGCGGGTTTTGCGGCCGGACTGCTCGGCATCGGCGGCGGCATGCTGCTCGTCCCGTTTCTGACAATGATCTTGACCGGCCAGGGTTTCGCCCCCGAGCGCGTGGTGCACATCGCGATCGCCACCTCGCTCGCGACCATTCTTTTCACGTCGATTTCGTCGGTGCGCGCGCACCATCAGCGCGGCATGGTTCTGTGGCACGTGGTCAATGTGCTGGCGCCGGGAATCGTGATCGGCTCGCTCGCCGGCGCGCAAGTGGCGGGAGCGCTTCCGCTTTTCTGGCTCGCTCTCGCCTTTGCGGTTTTCGTTGGCGTCTCGGCAACGCAGATGCTTCTCAGTCGCGAGCCGCATCCGCATCGCGAATTGCCGCGCTCCGCCGGGATGTTCGCCATCGGCAGCGGCATCGGCGCGGTATCGAGTCTGGTCGGCGCCGGCGGAGGTTTTATCTCAGTGCCGTTCATGGTCTGGTGCAACGTGAAGGTGCACAACGCGGTGGCCACATCGGCTGCGCTTGGATTTCCGATCGCCGCCGCCGGAACCGCCGGCTACATCGTCGCCGGCTTGCGACAAGGCAATCTGCCGGCGGGCAGTGTCGGGTTCATTCATTTGCCGGCGCTGATTGCGATCGTCGCGGCCAGCGTGCTGACCGCGCCGCTCGGCGCGCGCGTTGCGCACGCGCTCGACATCAAGCCGCTGAAACGAGTCTTCGCGTTGTTGTCGTATGCGCTTTCCGCCTATATGGCGGTGAAGGCGGCGCAGGCAGCGTAGTCGGGATCGCTGCGGACGTTACGGACGCAGCCGTTTCGCCCAGATCTCCGCGGCCTGTGCCAGTCCATGCTGGCGCAGCGCCAGTAGATAAACCGCTTCGTTGCTGCGGCTCTCTGCGGCGGCGGCTTGCGCGCCAAGCAGCAGCCGTTCGACATTGCTGTCGACCAGCGTGAATTCCGCGGCCGCTTCCGCGCGCCTGCCGTAGCGGCCTTCAGCCGTCACGGTCCAGACATAAGGCTCGTTGCGCCGTAGTTGCAGGTCAGCGGGTAGTGTGATTTCCGAGTCGCGCGTCGTCGCGCGGAATACGACCTTACCGTCGTCGTCGACGAGCGCTACTTCGTACGACCAGTTCGTCTCGGGCACGGTAAGCGTCGGTTGCCATTTCAGCGTACGGGCATGCGCCTCGAGCTGCCGGCCGACCGGCGCAGCGGCCGTGAGTGCGCGTCCGTCTACACCGCGCATCACGAGGCTTGCCTGCACAGCGCGCTTTGGATCGATTTTCAACGCGCGCAGCGGCGCGGCGAGCTCGCTGCGATTCATTGCGCCGGATGTTGCGACGATGCCCTGCTCGGCGACGCGATACACGCCGGGGCCTTTGAGTTCGAACACGGGACCCGCGGCCGGATAAGCCACAACGACGCGTGCGCCATCGGCAAGTCGCAAGGTGTCATCCGTGCGCAGGACGGCAAGCAGGGCTAGCGTCCGGCGCGGGCTAGCAGCGCCAAGCTCGGCCATGCCGGCGACATCGGTCACTAAAGCGACCTCGCTCGGAGCCGCGCGCGCGGGCACGCCCGCCGCCAGGATCAGCGCCGTCAAGAGAACCCGCAATCGCACGTGGTAGTTCATCGCTCTTTTCATCCTCGCGCCCGAAATTACGCTAAGCGCGCCGCGCCGTGGCGTGAAAATCCGACGCGAGGCTGCGCAATGTTCACCACTGCGGCACCCGGGGCCGCCACCGCGTTTGTCGACCCGTGTCGCCAGCCGGCGATCGCCACCGGTGAATGATTTTTCAGCGGCGCTTCGCCGAGCAGTTCAAGTTCGTACGTGACGCGTGCGAAGGGATCGAGCTGCTCGACCGCGGCTATCGTCAGCAGCACCGGGAAGCCCAGAGATTTTGCGAGGTCCTGCAAGCGCGCGGCGACGTTTACTGCGTCGCCCAGGGCCGTGAAGTCCTTGCGATCGTCTGATCCGAGATCACCAAACACCGCTTCGCCCCATGCAACACCGATCGACACTTCGAGCGCCGCACCACGGGCGTCAAGTTCATCGGAGTTCAGTTGCGCCAGCGCAATCACGATTTCGCGCGCCGTGGTGAACGCCGCGTCGCATGGCCGCGCGTGCACTTCCGGTGCGCCAAACATCACCATGATGCCGTCGCCGCGAAAGTTGTCGATCGTTCCGCCGTGACGATGAACGATCGGCGTGACCGTCGAGTAGTAGCGATTCAGCACTGCCAGCACTTCTTCAGGTTCCGTGCGCTCTGACCAGGCGGTAAAGCCGCGCAGGTCGGCGAACATGAAGGCCATCGCGCGCCGTCCGCCCGCGGTCGTTACGCGGCCAGAGAGAATTGCGCGCAGAAGTTGCGGGCTGACGTAGCCGCCGAAGGTCTGCGTCAGGCGCGCGCGCTCGCGGCGGGCGAGCACAACGTCGAGCGCGGTGCGAATGATCACCGCGAGCGTAGCCGCCACCAGCGCGCTTGACACCGGCAACCACCACCCGTTTGCGTGCAGCGCCGCACTCGCCGCGAATCCGGCGGCGAGCAGCGCCGCCAACGTGGGCCAACGCCAGATCGCGGACGGCACCGCGGTAAGCAACACAAACAGAATCGCGAGCACCCACGGCGCCCACGCCGGCATCGCGCGAATCAGTCCGCCGCCCACAATGGATCGCACGGCCTGCGCGTGCAGTACCACCCCCGGCGTGCCGGCGGCATCGCGCTCCCATGCGGCGAGCGCAATCGGCAATACGTGACGGTCCTGGTACGGCACAACGATTCCGATCAGCACGACCTTGCCGGCAAAATTGCGCGCCAGGTCGGCATCGCGGCTTTCGCGGCTCCATACGTTTACCGCAGCCAGCGGCACGTAGTCGAACGCCGCGCCGCGCGTGAAATCGATCCAGCCGGCGTGTGCGGTGCGTTCCGGGATTTTCAAACGTGCGGCGATACGCGCCAGCAGCGTCGGCAGGGTCGCCGCATCGGCGCCGGCGATGTTCGGATCAAAACGACGTACGACGTTGTCGACCTCAACCGGATACAGCGGAAGCCCGAGCGAATCGGCGCCCGCCGCGGCGATGAACGACTCGTGCGGTGGCGTCAAGCGGCCCGCGGCGTCATGCGTGAGCGCGACGACAACGCCGCCCGCCTCGCGCGCCAGTACCAGCCCCGTGACAAGCGCGCGATCATGGCCCGGCCGCAGCGTTTCGACCGACGCCAGCGGCAGGCCGATGTCGACCACCGTCAGGCGTGGAGCGGCCGCGGCGATCGCCTGCAACGCGCGACCGAGCTCGGCGTGAATCAGTGACGCCGGCAGTGGTTCGCCGGTGGCCGCGAGCGACGCGTCATCGATGCCGACGACAACCACGTCGGGCACAAGCGGCAACGCCTGATCCGCGCGCCACAACCGTAGTAGATGAACCTGCTGATCGAACAACAACGCATCGAAGCGCGGTGACAGCGGTAACAATGCTGCCGCAATCGCAAGCGACGCGACCGCGGCGAGCCACGCAGCGCGACCGCGCATCTGGCTGCTGTGGTTGTCCTCGGCTGTCAATGCGATGTCCACCCGGCAACGGCGCACGATTGTCGCACCGCCCCGCTCCTCACTGCCGAACATTCGGCATTGCGATTGCTTGAGTCGCGCGCATAATCGTCGCCGTCGCATCGACTTCAACCCCTTGACGAGGAGCGCGCGTGAGTGCGACCGAACAACTGATCGCAGCGATCGAAGATCCGATGGTGCGCGAACTGGCGAGCCGCGGCCAGCCGCGCAACTTTCCGCGCAACACAGTCATCATCAACGAGGGTGACCGCGGCGACTCCGTTTTCGTCATCCTGGCCGGCAAGGTCAAGGTGTACGTGTCCGACGACGACGGCCGCGAGATGATCCTGAACGTTCTGACCCAGAGCGACTACGTCGGCGAAATGTCGCTCGACGGCCGCCCGCGCTCCGCCTCGGTGATGACGCTGGAAACGACGATGTGTTCTGTGGTGACGCGCGACGCGTTGCGCGCGGCGATCGCCGCCAACCCGGACGTGGCGATGGCATTGATCAGCACATTGATCGATCGCGCGCGCATCGCCACCGACAACGTGAAGAACCTTGCGTTGATGGACGTCTACGGCCGCGTCGCGCGCCTGTTGCTGTCGCTTGCGAAGGAACAGCCGGACGGCAAACTCGTCGTGCCGGATCGGATGACGCAGCAAGACATCGCCGATCGCGTCGGCGCCTCGCGCGACATGATCAGCCGCATCTTCAAGGACCTGACCATCGGCGGTTACGTGACGGTCGCCGATCGCGTGATCACGATCAATCGCAAGCCGCCGGCGCGGTGGTGAGCGGCGAAGACCTCGCGCGCTGCATCGCGCGCAGCCTGCATCACCGTTCGGAGTCACTGAAGCCCGGCGATCCGCTGGCGCCGTCGATCACGCTGACGAGCACGTTCCATCTTCCCGGCGATCCGACCGGGCTCAATCAGTATGGGCGCTGGTCCAATCCAACGTGGCAGGGTCTGGAAGACTCGCTCGCCGTGCTGGAGGACGCGCCGGTTGTTGTGTTTCCGTCCGGCATGGCCACGATCGCCGCCATTTACCACACGCAACTCGCCGCCGGCGATCGTGTGCTGTTGCCGTCCGATGGCTACTACGCGATGCGCGCGCTGGCGGAAAAATTTCTCGCGCCGTTCGGCGTGCGCATCGAAAAATGCGCGGCGGCGTTGCTGGCACAGGCGGACTTCGCCGGCATCAAGCTGGTACTGATCGAAACCCCGACCAATCCGGGTTTGGATCTCACCGATATTGCGGATGTCTGTGCGCGCGCGCACGCGGCGGGTGCGCTGGTTGTGGTCGACAACACGACGATGACGCCGCTCGGCCAGCGCCCGCTCGAACTCGGCGCCGATGCGCTGGTTTGTTCGGACACCAAGGCCGTCAACGGCCACTCCGATGTGTTGTTCGGTCACGTCGCATCGCGCAACACGTCACTGATCGAACGCGTGCGCGACTGGCGCACCTTTGCCGGCTGCATACCGGGTTCGTTTGAAGCTTGGCTGGTTCAGCGCGGGATGGAAACGCTCGACGTGCGCTTCGAACGCATGTGCACGAACGCCGGCTCGCTGGCGGAACGACTGGCCGCGCATCCGAAGGTCGTCGCGCTGCGCTATCCGGGACTTGCTTCGCATCCCGCGCACGCGATTGCGCAACGGCAAATGCTGCGCGGCGGTTCGATGATCGCGCTGACCGTGGCCGACAAGAGCGCCGCCGAGCGTTTCATCAACGGGTGCCAATTCATGCGCGCGGCGACCAGCTTTGGTGGCGTGCACACCTCCGCCGAGCGCCGCGCGCGCTGGGGCGACGCGGTGCCCGACGGATTCGTGCGGCTCTCTGTCGGCTGCGAACCGCTGGAAGCGCTCTGGTCCGACATGCACGCGTCGCTTGACGGTCTATAGAGCGCACGCGGACCGTTGCAGCAAACGGGCGCTGGCGGAACCTGTCAGCAGATTTCCGACAGAATCCGGCGTGAATTCCCACTTAAGTTTCGCGCCGCCCGGCTCCATGATGGCAACGCCTCGCAACGCCTACTCAGGAGCCCGTCATGTCCGAACTCGCACAAGAGCAACTCGCACTTGCTTCACCGTTCGCGCTGATGCTGCCCGAAACGGCACGTCTCATCCTCGCGCGTGCGGCCGCACTGAAACTGCCAAGCCGCCGCTGCAGCCCGCTGTCGAATCCGAGGCTGGGAGGCGCGCCGATGGAAGCCGAGGTCGCCGAAGGCGAACTGCCGCTTTGACCTGAGTTAGGGCGGATCTTGTCGCCCCGGCAAAGGCCGGGGCCTAATTGACCTACCGTAGTTGAGTCCCGGCCGCAGCCTGCCCCGGCAGGCTCTAAGCTGGGGCCGGGACGAGGGACTGCGGCGCATTGCTGCGCGCAAGTACGTCTCACCGATTCATCTCACCCGTTCTCAGGTGTTCTGCCGCATCAATGCGGCGTGCCGGCATCCGTTTGCCGGCTGCTCGCGTCCAAGTCGTTGTCGATCGCATCTGGCCGATCGCGATCTGGGGGACAACGACGATGAAAAATGCAATGAAACGGACATGGATCGCACTGGGCCTGGCAGCGGCGTCCGCGTTTGCGGTGATGCCGGCGCAGGCCCGCGACAACTTCACATACGAAGTCACGGTTACCAACATCACCTTTGGGCAGCAATTCACGCCGTTGCTGCTTTTCACGCATCGCGCGTCGCTGCAATTGTTTGACTTGGGCAAGCCCGCCAGCGCCAATCTGGCAACGCTCGCCGAGGAAGGCAACGTCGCTCCGCTGCGCGCCGAACTGGAAGCCGATGCACGAGTATTTGCCACCGAGGCCGGGGCGGGATTGACAAATCCCGGCGCCACGGCGACCTTCACGATTCGAGGCCATCCGTTACGCCATCGCCTGAGCGTGGCAGCGATGTTGATCCCGACCAACGATGCGTTTGTCGCCTTAAACGGAGTTGCGTTGCCATTTCACGGCAGCGTCACCTTCTTCGCACGCGCCTACGATGCGGGCAGCGAGGCCAACGATGAACTGTGTAGTGCGATTCCGGGACCGTTTTTCGCCGAATGCGGCGGGCCGGGCGGAGGTGCGCGAATCGGCGGCGGCGAAGGCTTTGTGCATATTCATCGCGGCATACACGGCATTGGCAACCTCGCACCGGCCAACCGCGACTGGCGCAACCCGGTGGCGGAAATCACGGTGAGGAGAGTGCATTGACGTGACGACGCCCGGCTTCGCGTCGGACCGTGTGCGCGCGCTGTCTGTGCAGCGCGCGGCCGGCGCACGCCAGCAAAGTCGGTCGTTAACGCCGGACCTTGCGACGTTGGTCAGCCGTACCGCACTCGGTGATCGCCGCGCATTCCGATTTCTGTTCGAGGCGACGCGGGCGCAGCTGTTTGGCATCTGCTTGCGCCTGCTGCGTGATCGCGGCCGCGCCGAAGAAGCATTGCAGGATACGTTCGTGCGCATCTGGCGCCACGCCGCAACCTATTCTGGCACCCGCGCACAGCCGATGACCTGGTTGATCACGATCGCGCGCAATCGCTGCCTGGAGATCGTCCGCCGGCGCAGCGCCGATGACGGCGCGTGGGACGAAGAGCGGGCGCAGGCGCAGATCGACAACGCCGCCACGCCAGAGGAGCGCAGCATCGAACTCCAGGAGGCGCGCGCTGTGAGCGATTGCCTGCGCACTCTGGAAGACGCTGAGCGCGGAGCGATCCAGTTCGCCTTCTTTGATGGTCTGGCGTACTCGGCGGTCGCGATCCGGCTCGGCCGTCCGCTCGGCACGGTGAAGAGCCAGATCCGGCGCGGCCTTGCGCGGCTGCGCGCGTGTCTGGAGCGCGCATGAACCGGCGCGACCCTTTGATCCTTGACGGACTTGCGGCCGAATACGTGGTCGGCATCCTGCGCGGCGGCGCCTGCGCGCAGTTCGAGCGGATGATCGACGTCGATCGCCAATTGCAGGAACGCGTTCACCGCTGGGAATCCCGTCTCGCGCCGATGGCCTTGCGCGTTGCGCGGGCCGAGCCGTCGGATCGCGTTTGGAAAGAGATTGAGACGCGCCTCTTCGCCAATGGCTCGGGCGCGTCGTCGAACGGCGGCGTCCCGGGTGTCAATGTGTGGCGCCGCATCGCGCTGGGGTTTGGGGCGCTGGCAGCGTCGCTGGTCGTCGCCTTGACTCTCGCGCTTGCCAACTTCGAATCACCGCAGTGCTACGCAGTGCTGACCGATTCCCGCAATCTTCCCAGGCTGGTCGTATTCGATCGCGGCAACATGCGCGAGCTGGTTGTGCTTCCGGTTGGCGGCGGGCTCGCTGCCGCCGGACTTGCGCCGCAACTGTGGCTCGTCACCGGCGCAAACACCTTGCCGCTGGGCCGCCTCAACGCGAACGATGAAACGCGCTTGTCCTTGGACAAGCCCTTGTCAACCGCGCTGATGGCCGACGGCGCGCGACTGATCGTCACGCTGGAAGACGAAAGCAGGCCGATCGGGGCGCGGCCGACCGCACCGGCGTTCAGCGAAGGAGCCGTCGCGATGCTCGGAAATCCGCGATCGACGGCGTCGAAACTGTTTTGATGGAGGTGGTCAGATGAAAACGATGAATCGATTGTCCGCATTTGCCGTCGCGCTCGCGTTTTGCGCCGCCGCCGGCGCGCAGTCGCTGCACGAAGTTACTGGAATGCCGGCCGCGTCGCGCGGTCAGTTGCAGCTTGTGGTCGATGGGGTCGGTAAGGGCACCGCCGACCTGCGTTTCGGCAAGTTCGGCACACAGGACGTCGCGGGCACGTTTGATTCCGGTCTTGTCAGCTCCGGGCGCGTGAACTTCACCGGTACATTCGACGGCAAGACCCTGTCGATCAAGACCAACACCGGGCACACGATCCGGGCGCAACTGGAGAAGACCGGCGACGGTCAATTCGACGGCAAATTCACCGGCGACTATTCAGGAACGGCGAAGATGACGTTGAAGTA
>Ga0187893_10008514_pt1 | contig 16137 bp, 13 predicted proteins | sample MA1701074metaG_FD_139574 | JGI IMG/M metagenome (GOLD analysis project Ga0187893, IMG submission 139574) | White microbial mat communities from a basaltic lava cave in the Kipuka Kanohina Cave System on the Island of Hawaii, USA - MA170107-4 metaG ...
GCAGCTCGCCGATCTGCGAACGTGTTCAACACCAGCCTCCTAGGGCGGTGAGAGTTGGCGGAGGTCGACCACGCTGCCGGTTTCGAGGTCCCCGTCGATCAGTGCCCAGATACGGCGGGCCACGTCGTCGGGCGCGGTGAGGCGACCGTCGCGGTGAAGGTCGAGGAACTTTTCACGCTGGGGGAACTCGGCTGGGGTGCTGTCCCGGATCTGAGCCTGCATGCCGGTGTCGACGGTGCCGGGGGCGACGGCCAGCACCTGGGCCCCGCCTCGCCGCGCCTGTTCCGCGCCGGCGTTGCGCACCCACTGGTCGACGGCGGCCTTGCCCGCCCCGTATGACGACCATCCTTCGTAGACGCTGCTGGCTGCGCCCGACGTCAGCAGCACGAGGTGCTTGCGGGCCGAGAGGTGGCGAACCGCGGCCAGGAAGAGCTGGCCAAGGGCCTGGGGCGCCGCGCTGTTGAGCACCACGTTGGCGGCGTAGGCCCCGGCGTCGACCTCACCGGCGAAGCCGATCGGCTCGATCGTGCCCGCCGCGTGCACGAACGCGACCCGGTCGAGCGGCGCGGCGGCAAGCTCGCGCCGGAACGCGGCTCCCACGACGTCCCATGACGACGGTTCGCCCAGATCGGCCGCGAGATGCTCCAGATCGGGCGGCGGGCGCCGGCTGATGCCGATCACCCGGGCGTCGGGCCAGGGCACGGCGCGGGCCAGGGCCAGCCCGATCCCACTCGACGCCCCCGATATCCAGATCAACGAGGTGGCCATGCACCGACGCTAGCCCGAGCGAGTTACACCGGTGTAGTCTCGGCCGGTGCGCCCACCCGCGGAGCCGACGCCGGGGACCTCGAGGCTGACGAACCCGCCCGTCCGTCGCGCCCCCGGCGGCCGCGCCGTGACCGTCAACGGGGCCGGGCGGCGCCGGCCGGCCACGGCCACGGCCCGGTTCGGGTCCTCCCGCCGGGAGAGTCATGACGCCTCGGCCTTCTACGGGCGGTTCACGGCGCCGGCCATCACGACCGATGCTGCCATCGCCCGGCCCGACGACTGGCCTCGGCGTGACGAGATCATCCACGGCGACATCCGTGACCACCCGGGCACCCTGGCGCCGGCGTCGGTGGCGCTCATGGTCACGTCGCCGCCGTACTACTCGGGCAAGGACTACGAGCTGGCCGTGGGCCAGGGGCACGTGCCGGCCAGCTACGAAAAGTACCTCGACATGCTCCACGGCGTGTTCGCCGCGTGCGTAACCGCCCTCGAACCGGGCGGCCGGATGGCCGTGAACGTGGCCAACCTCGGCCGCAAGCCCTACCGCTCGCTGTCCCGGGACGTGATCGACATCTTCGAGGACCTGAAGCTGCTGCTGCGAGGCGAGATCGTCTGGCTCAAGGCGAGAGGGGCGGGGGGTAGTTGCGCCTGGGGCACCTATCAGCGCCCTGGCGACCCGGTGCTGCGAGACGTCACCGAGCGGATCGTCGTGGCCTCGAAGCACCGCTTCGACCGGGCCCCGAGCCCGCGCGCCCGCGCGCTCGCCGGTCACCCGTCGGAGTCGTCGATCTCTCGCGACGAGTTCCTGGCCGCCACCACCGACGTCTGGGAGATCCCGCCCGAATCGGCCACACGGGTCAACCACCCCGCCCCGTTCCCGGTCGCGCTTCCGCAGAGGCTCATGGAGCTGTTCACCTACCGCGGCGACCTGGTGATCGACCCGTTCATGGGCTCGGGGTCCACCGCGGTGGCCGCGCTGCGCACCGAGCGCCACTACCTGGGCTACGACACCGATGCCGCGTACGTGGTTGCGGCCCGCACCCGAGTGGCGCTCGAACGGGAGCGCCTGGCCGGGCTCGCCACGAAGGGCCACGAGCCGCCTCGGGTGGTCCTGCCCGCCGGCCCCGAGCTCTCCGACGCGGCCGAGGGCTTCCAGGCCAGAGCGGCGCGAGAAGGGCGGCGGGCGCTCGAGCTGGCCGAGTGGGCCATCACCGAAGGAGCAGGGTTCGTCATCACCGACCGCAGCAAGCGGCTCGGCGCGGGGGTGGCGGTGACCTTCGTGGCCCACGACGACCGGGGCGACGAGTGGCTCTTCGACGTCTCGGGCGCCTTCACGTCGACGCGTGCCGGGCTCTGCCGTGCCGACACCCTGTTCAAGGCGCTGGGCAAAGCCACGGTGCTGCACCGCACCCGGCCCCCCACGCCGCTCGTGCTGCTCACGACCGACCGTCCCGGGCCCAACACGGCCGGCGGGCAGGCGTTACGCGCGGTCGTCGCTCAGGACCCCGCCAACGCGCCGATCTACGACGTCATCGAGCTGCGCTGCGCCGAGGACATCGTCCGCCTGCGGGGCTACAGCCAAGGCTGGCGGAACCGCTAGGCGTCGACCGCGCCGTGTCAGGTGCGGTCGTCCCGCCGGCCTACGTCCGGGAGTTCAGGTAGGCCTCGCTCAGCCAGCCCCGCAGCCTGTCGTCCAGGTCGTCAGGGCAGCGCAGGTTGGCGACGTGGTGGTACCGACCGCCATAGAGGACGACCTTGCGCATGATGCGCTCGTGCTGTACTCGCCGGGGCAGGGAGAACGAGAGGGCCACCCAGCGATCCTTGGGCCGCAACTGGGCGAACGTCTGGGCCCGCTTCAAGAAGATGCCGACCGATACCGGTTCGACGTGAACGGCGCCGAGCGTGCGCAGATGGTCCATGACAACCTCGAAGATCGGTCGCTCATGGGCTGGCCCGGTCGAGAAATACTCCTCCAGCGACAGCGCCGGCGCGCACTCGTGTGATTGCCGGGCCCGCCGGAACAGACGTCGGCACCGGGGACAGGTCCACCCAGGCACGGCCGCCGAGCCTAGGCCGACCCGTCGGATCGGGAGGTCTGCGACCTACGATGGCGACCTCGGCCTGATGCGTGGTGGCATTCGGACAGAACCGGCCGAATGGGGCGCACGTGGGCGAAAACGATGTATTCGGCGACTCTTGGCGTTCGCCTTTCGCGGCGCCGTTGGCGGTGTTGTCGGGCCTCTACATGATCTGGTCGGTGTGGTCGGGCATCGTCTTGTGGGTGGGCGGCAGGATCCCACTGATCGGCTGGAACGTGTCCGCGCGGCCGTTGTGGAGCATCGCCTGGTTCGCGATCGGCATGTGGCTCACGTTCTTCGTGGTGCTGATGGCGGTGATCGCGCCCGTGCTCGCGATCGAGAGGCTCGTGGCCGTCTGGCGCTCTCGCCCGGGCCGCTAGGCGCACGGTCGAAAGGCGGTGTGCGCTTTGCGCGCGCTGAGCCTCGCTGAGCGACGGCAAGCGCGCGCAAAGCCGGCGACCGGCCGCCCTGTCCTAGCCGCTCCACGTTGTGCGGGGCTCCGGAGTTGGCAGCGCTGTCGTCGTCGGCCGGCTTGTCGGCGTCGTCGGCCAGCTCGTCGAGCACCTTGGCCCGCAGCAGCCCCGAGACCCCTTGTCGACGATCTGGCGGCGAACACCATCCGGCGCGCCCGCTGCTTCTCCGGTCCCGTCGATGGCATGGGGGTGGGGTTCGGGGTCGGGTGGGCCGTAAGGGACTTGAACCCCTGACCTCTTGCGTGTCGAGCAAGCGCTCTAACCAGGCTGAGCTAACGGCCCCGTGGGTTGCGCACGCTACCAAACACGTTCAGCGCCCGATCGACACCGACATGGTGAGCCGGGCGTGGGCATCGTCGTCCCAGCCGGCGAGGAAGGCCCCCATGGTGTCGACGAGATGCTCGAACGACCGCGCCGCGTACAGCACCGGTTGGTAGTGCGAGATGTCGTAGTCCTGGCGACCGATCACCGCCAGGTCGAGCGGCCGGATGTCGGCGTCGCGGAACGCCGACAACTCGCCGTACGACGACAGGATGCCCGCTCCGTAGGTGCGCAGCTCCCCCTGCTCCCATTGCACGCCGAACTCCATGGTGAACCAGAACACCCGGCTCAGGAACTCGAGTGCCGGGCGGCCCTGGGCCCGGCGCGCCGCTGCTCCGACCGCTTCGTAGAGGGCGGCGAAGGACGGGTCGGCGAGCTGGTTGGCGTGACCGATCAGCTCGTGGACCACATCGGGCTCGGGCGTGTACAGCGGCTGGGAGTGATGGCGGATGTACTGCGTGGAGTAGAACCGCCGCTCGGCGAAGGACTCGTAGAACGCACGCAGCGGGGCGAGCCCGGCCACGGGCGCGAACCGGAAGCCGGTGAGCGGTCCCAGTCGATCGGTCACCTCCCGGAGCTGGGGGATGCGGTCGCGGGGTAGGTCGAGGCGGGCCACCGCGTCGAGGTACTGGCGCGTGGCGAAGCGCTCATGGCGCGGGGCCAGCTCGCGCCACACCGTGGCCCACACGTCCTGCTCCTCCCGGGAGTACCCGGCGGCCGGGACCGGGTCGCCCGGCCGATGGCCCAGCGCCAGCGCGGCGATGGCGTCGCGGCGAGCGCGGTAGACGGGATCGCTGACGCCGGGATGGTCCTTACCGAGCTCGACCGTCACCCGGCCCGACCGGTCCGAGCTGACCGGCGAGTACCCACTGGTCGTGTCGCCCATCGAATCATCTCCTGACGGACGGATTGGTGGCCCGAAGTCTGCCCCACCCCGCTCGTCTTGTCCGAGCGGAGGAAGAGACACATACGCGATATGCCCAGCAGTAAGCGCCGCCGGCCGTCGCCGCCCCGGTCACGGGCGGTTCGACGGCTCAGGTGTCCCAGTGCTCGGGGCGCAGCAGCCGGGCGGCGAGCGGAGCGGGACGACCGAGGACGATGGCGGCCGCGGCCCGCGCCGCAACGGGGCCGACGACGTTGCCCGTGCCGCAGTAGCCGCCGACCGCCATCACCCCGGGCCGCACCTCGGCCAGCACCGGCATCCGGTCGGCGGTGTAGGCCACCACGCCGGCCCATCGGTGGGTCACCGGCGCGTCGACCCCCAGGTCGGCCAGCATCCGGTCGAGGTCGGCCTGCACCGGGCCGGAAGGCTCGGGCAACGCGCCCCATTCGGCGGCGGCGTGCTGGTCCCGGGCACCGCCCAGCACCACCCGGCCGTCGGGCAGTTGTCGGTGGTAGTCGTAGCCGTACCGGGCATAGACCGGGCGATCGGCCACCGCAGCGGCGCAAGGGGAGGTGGCGAGCATCTGCAGGCGGGTCGAGCGCACCGAGGCGGTCAACTCGCCCAGCAACGTCTCCAGGCCTCCGTCGACGGCCACCACCACGGCCGTGCAGGCGACCTCGCCGGCGGGCGTGCGCACCCGGTCACCGCCAACCTCGAGCGCCGGGCTGTGGGTGTAGAGCCGGGCACCGGCGGACGCGGCGCGAGCAGCCGCCAGCCGGCACCGAGCGAGCGGATCGACCTCCCCGTCGGACGGCACCACCAGGCGCGCGCCGCCCGGGTGGCCCACCAGCTCAGCGGCGAAACCGTCGGCCACCAGCGCGTCCGCATGGGCGGCGAGATCGTCGGCTTCCTCTTCGTCGTTCGCCACCCGGGTACTGCCTCTTCGGCGCACGAGGCCGGGGAGGTCAGCCTCGAGCCGGTCGAGCTCGGCCAGCGTGAGCCGGTACAGCCCGGCCGCTCGCTCGCGGCCCAGGGTGCGCACGGCGACGTGGTGGAAGTCGGCCAGACCGGCGAGAAGGAAGCCGGCGTTGCGCCCGGCCGCCCCGCCTCCCACCGGCCCCGCGTCGAGGCCCACCACGGTCACGCTGGCACCGGTCAGCTCGTCGATGGCGGCGAGCCCCGAACCGCCGAGGCCGATCACGCACACGTCGGCCCGCACCCTGCCGGTGAGAGGCGCGAACGGGTCGCGGTCGGCTGGGTTGCCCCACACGGGCCGGCCGGGCCGTGATGGCCGCATCACCGCGGTCTACCACGGCACGGCGCAGTCGGCCGTGGTCGTCCGGCGGGTGTTGCCGCCGTCGGCGGCCGTGGTCACTGCGGCCATGAACGCCGGCCACGAGAACCAAGGCCGCGGCCAGCCTGGTCGTCCCCGCCCACAGGGTGACATCGACGCCGGCGACCTGTCCCGTCACCCGGGTAGAGTCCGCTCGGAGATGGGACCGCCAGCGTTCAGCGCGACGGCTCCGAGCCCGGGAGCCCAGGGGGTCGCGTGACCGCAGACGATCGTGGCGTGCCCGCCGCGATGCTCGAGGTGCGCAACGTCGAAGTCGTCTACGACGGCGTCATCGCCGTGCTGCGGGGGGTGAGCCTGCGGGTGCCGGCCGGTTCGATCGTGGCGTTGCTCGGCGCCAACGGTGCGGGCAAGACCACGCTGCTGCGCGCCATCACCAACCTGGCGGTCGTGCACAGAGGTGAGGTCACCAAGGGCAGCATCGAGCTCGACGGCGCACCCATCGTCGGCCTCGATCCGGCGGTCATCGTCCGTCGGGGCGTTTCGATCGTGATGGAGGGCCGGCGGGTCTTCGCGGTGCTCACGGTGGACGAGAACCTGCACGCCGGTGCCTTCACCCGGCGCGACAAGGCCGAGGTCAAGGCCTCCTACCACCGGGTCATGGACCTCTTCCCGGTGCTGGCCGACCGGCGAAGCAGTGTGGCGGGCTACCTCTCCGGGGGCGAGCAACAGATGCTCGCTATCGGTCGGGCGTTGATGCAGTCGCCGCGCCTGCTCCTACTCGACGAGCCGTCGCTGGGCCTGGCGCCGCTGATGGCCCGACGGCTCGAGGAGATCATCGTCGACATCAACCGGCAGGGGACCAGCGTGTTGCTGGTGGAGCAGAACGCCACCATGGCGCTGTCCATCGCCGACCACGGCTACGTCCTCGAGAACGGCAAGGTGGTGAAGGAAGGGCCGGCGGCCAACCTGCTCGCCGACCGGACCATCAAGGAGTTCTACCTCGGCGTGGGCGAGGCCGGCCGGCGGTCGTACCGAGACGTGAAGAGTTACCGGCGCCGCAAGCGATGGAGCACGTGAGCGAGCCCAAGGCGAGCGAACCGATCAGCACGCCTGGTCGCGGCCCGAAGGGCCGAGCGCTCGTTGGTGCCGGCCCGCCGCGACACCGCCGAACCTCAGGCACAACCGCCACGATGCTCCAATGAGAGACACCGGTGGCGCGGGTCGAGTCGTGGCCGGAGAGGAGCCGCTGCTCGACGTCCGCGGCCTCACCCTGCGCTTCGGGGGCGTCAACGCCTTGAGCGACGTGAGCTTCGTCGTCCACCCCGGCGAGCTGTTCGCAATCATCGGCCCCAACGGCGCCGGCAAGACCTCGATCCTCAACTGCCTCAACGGCCTGTACCGGCCCCAGGTCGGGCGGGCCCGCGTCGGCGGCCAGGAGATCATCGGGCGCAAGCCCGCCGCGATCGCCCGCCTCGGGGTGGCCCGGACGTTCCAGAACCTGGGGTTGTTCACCAACCTGAACGTCATCGACAACCTCCTGCTCGGACGGCACCATCTGATGCGCGCCGGCTTCGCCGCCGGCGCGTTGTGGTGGGGCCGGGCTCGCCGTGAGGAGGTGGCGCACCGGGCTCGGGTCGAGGAGATCATCGACCAGCTCGACCTCGCTCCCTACCGCTATCAGCGCGTCGGAGCCCTGGCCTACGGGGTGCAGAAGCGCATTGAGCTGGGCCGCGCGCTGGCCATGGAACCGCGGCTGCTCCTGCTGGACGAGCCGGTGGCGGGGATGAACGTCTCCGAGACCGAGGACATGGCCCGCTACATCCTCGGGCTGCGTGACCGCACCGAGTTGGCCCTGGTCCTGGTCGAACACGACATGCACCTGGTCATGGACATCGCCGATCGGGTCATGGCCCTCGATTTCGGTACCCCTCTCGCGACCGGCACCGCGGCCGAGGTGCGGGCGAACGAGGCCGTCGTCGAGGCGTACCTCGGTCAGCCCGGTCCCGACCAGGCGCGGTCGTGACGAGCTTCACCCCCGGCGCGGTTCCCGCGCCTCTGCGCGCCGGCGTTCGCTCCCTGCCTGCGCTGCTGCTGGGGCGAGCGGCCCAACGCCCTACCGGCGTGGCGTTGCGCAGGAAGCACCTCGGGTACTGGAAGGAGTACACGTGGGCCGACTACGCGGCGCGAGCCGCCAGGATCGGCATGGGTCTCGAGGCGCTCGGTGTCGAACGGGGCGACCGCGTCGCCATCCAGTCCGAGAACCGTCCGGCCTGGGTCTTGGCCGACATGGGCGTGCAGGGCATCGGCGCCATCACCGTCGGGATCTATCCCACCAGCCCGGCCGCGGAGGCCGAGTACGTCCTGCGCCACTGTGGCGCGGTGGTGCTCGTGGTCGAGGACGAGGAGCAGCTCGACAAGGCGCTGGTCGTGCGGTCCCGGCTCGCCGCGCTGCGCACCATCGTGGTTGTCGACCCTCGGGGTCTCAGCCTGGCGGATGGACCGGTGCTCACCCTGGCCGAGCTGGAGGCCAGAGGCGAGGCCCGGGCGGCCTCGGCCGCGGGGGCCACGCTGGCTCGAGGCGAGGACGAGCCCGGGTCGGCGCTCGAGGGCTACGCGGCGCGGGTCGCCCGGATCGAGCCGGCCGACGTGGCGCTGGTGGTCTACACCTCCGGCACCACCGGAGCGCCCAAAGGTGCGATGTTGAGCCACGCCAACCTGCTGGCTGCGGCCGGCAACGGCGCCAGTCAGTTCGGGGTGGACGAGCGCGACGAGGTGCTCTCGTACCTGCCGTTGTGCCACATCGCCGAGCGACTGGTGTCCGTCGTCGACGCCATCGCCTCGGGCTACGTGGTGAACTTCGGCGAGGGCGCCGAGACCTTCCTGGCCGACCTGCGCGAGGTGCAGCCGACGTTCTTCCTGGGCGTGCCACGGGTGTGGGAGAAGATGCTGGCAGGCGTGACCATCGCCATGCAGGACGCCGGGTGGCTCAAGCGCCGGGTCTACCGGTTCTGGTCCGCCCAGGGCACCGCCCTGGGCGCCAAGCGTCGCCGGGGCTCCATGACCCAGCTCGATCGGGTCTGGTACGGGCTCGGCTGGCTCATGCTGTACCGCTCGCTCCGCCAGAAGCTGGGCCTGGGCCGAACCCGTAGCGCGTTGTCGGGCGCGGCGCCGATCGCCCCGAGCGTCCTCGAGTTCTTCTGGGCCCTGGGCACCCCGGTCAGAGAGGCGTACGGCCAGACCGAGAACACCGGGCAAGCTACCGTGACCCCGACCGCCGATGTTCGCCTCGGCCGCGTGGGCACGGCGGTGCCCGGCGTCGAGGTGCGGATCGCGCCCGACGGCGAGATCCTCACCCGGGGCGCCGGCGTGTTCGTCGGCTACCTCGACGATCCGGCCGCCACCGCCGAGGCGCTCGACACCGACGGCTGGCTGCACACCGGCGACGTCGGCGTCCTGGATGCCGACGGGTACCTCGCCATCACCGATCGCAAGAAGGACATCATGGTCACCGCCGGCGGCCACAACGTCGCCCCGTCGGAGATCGAGAACCGGCTCAAGGTGTCGCCGTATGTGCGCGAGGCGGTGCTGATCGGGGACCGGCGGCCCTACCTCGTGGCGCTGATCGGCATCGAGGCCGACACGGTGGCCGACTGGGCCGGCCGTCACCACCTCGCGTTCACCACCTACGAGGACCTCTCGCGCCGGCCCGAGGTGCGGGCCCTGATCGACCGCTGGGTCGAGCAGGTGAACGGCGACCTGGCCCAGGCCTCCACCGTGAAGGCGTTCAGCCTGCTCCCCAAGGAGCTCGACCACGACGAAGGTGAGCTGACCGCCACCCACAAGGTGCGACGGGCGGCGGTGGCCCGACTGTTCGCGGCTGACATCGAGCGCCTGTACGGCGACGGACAACGTTCGCCTGAGACGCATCGGTGACCGAGCTCCTGCAGTTCGGCGTGGCCGGGTCGGCGCTCGGTGCGCAGTACGCGCTGATCGTCCTCGGCTTCGTCGTCATCTACCGGGCCACCGGGGTCATCAACTTCGCCCAGGGCGGCCTGGTCTTGGTGGGTGCCTACGTGGCCTACAACGCCGTCAACACCTGGGACCTACCGTTTGCGCTGTCGACGGTCTTCGCCGTGGTGGTCGGTGCCGCGGTCGGCGTCGTGGTCGAGGTGCTCCTCCTGCGCCGGATGGTGGGCCAGCCGGTCTACGCGGTGATCATGATCACGGTCGGCCTGCTGATCGTGATCGAGGAGGGGGTCCAGTCCATCTGGGGGCCGTCGAACCTCAACCTGGGCGACCCCTGGGGGCTGCGGACCTATGACGTGGGCGACGTCACCGTGCGGGTCAAGGACCTCTACACCATAGGGTTCGCCGCCCTCGCCCTGGCCGGCTTCTTCGTCCTGTTCCGTTACTCGCGCCTGGGTTTGGCCATGCGCGCCACCGCCGCCGACCAGGAGGCCGCCCTGGCGCAGGGGATCAGCGTCCGTCGGGTGTTCGCGCTGTCATGGGCCATCGCCGGCGCGGTGGGCGCCCTGGCCGGGGTCATGGCCGCGGCCGGTAACGCCGAGGTGCGTCCCTCGCTGGGGGGGATCGCGTTGCTGGCCTTCCCGGCCATGATCCTCGGCGGCCTTGACTCACCGGGGGGGGCGGTGATCGGTGGCGTGGTCATCGGCATCAGCCAGGTCCTCACCGCGGGGTACCAGAACGAGTACTTCCCCTGGCTCGGCCCCGGCTTCGACACGGTCATGCCGTACGTGGTGATGGTGCTCATCCTGCTGGTCCGGCCCTTCGGCCTCTTCGGGACCAAGGAGATCACCCGCTTGTGAGGAGAATTCATCGCCCTCACTCGTTCGCTTCGCTCACTCCGTTCGGGCGAGCTGGACGGCCGCCCCCTGCGGCGGCGCCGAGAACCTGTCCTGCGCCGACCGGCGGAGCCGGCTCGGCGCAGAGCCGGGGGGCTCCGGCGGAGCCTCTGCCCCCCGGGCCCACCGGCCGGTCCCGGGCCGTGCGGCCCGGCGGCGCCAGCCGCCAGGAGCGACAAACCGCCGGCGATTCTCGTACGTCGCAGGCCGCCCCGCAGGGGCGGTGGGGACCTGTGACGAGGAACCCCACTCGTCGCATGGCGGCCAGCTCACCCACGCTTTGTGCGGCGCTGATCAGGCCCCGGGCGCCGATAACCGCGGCACATTGGTCGAGGGGGGGTGGGCTCGGCGGGTGAGGATCCTCATGTTTCGCACTCGCAACCCGGCCATGGTTGTCCGCTATGACGACGACCTTCGCCTGTTCCGGTCGCGTCCGGCCAAGGCAGGCGTGGTGGCGTTCGGCCTCGTGTGGCTCCTGGTCCCCCTGAACCTCACCGACTACCCGCTGCTGGTGCTGAGCTACGCGGGCGCGGCGGCCATCGGCGCCATCGGGCTCAACCTGCTCACCGGGTACACCGGCCAGGTCTCGCTCGGCCATGCCTTCTTCACCGGCGCCGGCGCCTACGCCTGTGCCTACCTGGGCGCCGAGCGGGGCCTGCCTATCGGCGTGTGGCTACCAGCCGCGGCGGCCATCGGCTGCCTCATGGGCGCGGCCATCGCACCGTTCGCCCTGCGGCTGCGCGGCAACTACCTGGTCATCATCACCCTCGGTCTGGTCCTGCTGGGCGAGCATCTCTTCAAGAACTGGGACTCGGTGACCGGCGGCGGCAACGGCACGTCGACCACGGGCGCGCTCGGCGTCCTCGATACCAACGAGTTCTCCCTGTTCGGCTCGGCGTACACGAGGGAGCAGGGCTTCTTCTGGCTGATCTGGGCCGTGGTGGCGGTGGGCGCGCTGTTGGCCAAGAACATCGTCCGGTCGCGTCCGGGGCGGGCCATGCAGGCGGTGCGCGACCGCGACCTGGCGGCCGAGGTGATCGGGGTGAGCCAGGCGCGCTACAAGATCGGCGCGTTCGTGGTGTCGAGCGGCTACGCCGCGGTCGGGGGAGCGTTGTACGCGGTGTTGCAGGGCCGGCTCGACCCTACGCAGTTCGGGCTGGTACTGGGGATCCAGTTCGTCGCCATCGTGATCGTCGGTGGTCTGGGCACCATCTTCGGCTCGATCCTGGGCGCGATCGTTCTCGGCAGCCTGCCCCGGGTGATCGAAGCGCTCACCCGCGACAATGATCTTCCGTTCGTCTCCGGCGACCGGGGTGGGCCCGAGGGCTACCTCACCGTGGCCTCGCTCAACAAGAGCCTCTACGGCGTGATCATCATCGCCTTCCTCATCGCCGAACCCCGCGGCCTGGCCGGCTTGTGGCTGCGCATCCGCACCTGGTTCAAGACCTGGCCCTTCTCGTACTAGACCATTACCGATCGCGGCGTTCCCGCCCACCGACCGACCCGACGGGACAATCCGGCCTCGAGGACCGCCGTCGCTCGCAAGCACCAACACGGAGGGAACCATGCAATCCAGGCCAGGGTGGCTCAAGCTGGCGGCGGCGCTCGTCGCCCTCGCACTCGTGGCGGCAGCCTGCGGGCGCGATGACGACGACGGGGGCACCGGGGACGCCACCGACGCCACCGACGACGCTGCGGGCGACGCGGCAGACGACGCGGCGGACGACGCCGCGGGCGACGACGGCGAGGGCGGCGCGCCGGCCGAGGCACCGGGCTTCGACGGCGAGACGATCACGCTCGGCGTGATCACCCCGGTCACCGGCCCCGTGGCGCTCATCGGCGAGCCGTTGACCAACGGCAACCGGGTCTACGTCGACTACGTGAACGCCGAGCTCGGCGGTGTCGCCGGCCGGTACCAGATCGAGCTCGTCGAGGTCGACAGCGAGTACAACCCCACCGTGGCGGTCCAGCAGTACAACGCCATCAAGGACGACGTGACCTTGTTCGCCCAGGTGCTGGGGACCCCCTCGGTGAACGCAGTGCTCGAACAGCTCGAACGCGACAACGTGGTCGCCTCGCCGGCCTCGCTCGACTCGTTCTGGGTCCGTGAACAGAACCTGCTGCCCATCGGGGCGCCCTATCAGATCCAGGCCATCAACGCCTTGAGCTGGTACCTGACCGACGGTGGGGGCGAGGGCCAGACGATATGCACGGCCATCCAGAACGACCCCTACGGCCAGGCCGGCCAGCAGGGTGTCGACTTCGCGGCGGGCGAGCTCGGGTTCGAGGTGGCCACCACCGCCACGTTCAACGCCACCGACGAGGACTACACCGCCCAGGTGTCCCAGTTGCAGGGGGCGGGGTGTGAGGCCGTTTTCCTGGTGTCGACGCCCACCCCCACCAACGGCATGTTGAGCGAGGCGGCGTCGCGGGAATACGCACCGCAGTGGATCGGTCAGTCGCCGTCGTGGCTGGGCCTGTTCGCCCTGTCGCCGCTGGCCCCGTACCTGCAGGCGAACTTCCTGCTCGTCGGCGAGGGCCCGGTGTGGGGCGACACGTCGGTTCCGGGGATGGCGCAGATGCTCGCCCACGTCGAGGCCTACGCCCCTGAGCAGGTCCCCGACACGTACTTCACGTTCGGCTACGCCCAGGCGTGGTCGGTGGTGCAGGTGCTGGAGAAGGCGGTCGAGCTCGGCGACCTGAGCCGCGACGGCATCGTGGCGGCCATGAACTCCCTGGACGAGCTCGCCTTCGACGACCTGTTCGGTGCCTACCAGTGGGGCCGGCCGGAGGACCGTGACCCACCCAGAGCCAGCACGATCTTCTCGGTCGACCCCGCGGCGCCCACCGGCCTGGCCACGAGGATCACGGCGATGGAGTCCGACGCAGCCAGGGCGTTCGATTTCGAAGACTGAACCCCGAGATGTGACCGCGGGCGATCAGGAGGATCAGGAGCTTCGGCGCACTAACGTCCGGCTTCTGGTGACCACGATCGAGGACACCACGCTGTACCGGGGGTTCGACCGCCGCGAGCTGGTCGACGACTACCGGCGCGCCCTGATCTCGCGCTCCCTCGACGACCGCGAGATCAGCTTGCAGAAGCAGAGCCGGGTGTACTTCCAGATCTCCGGGGCGGGCCACGAGGCCCTGCTGCTGGGACTGGCCCGGTCGCTGCGTCCGGGGTACGACTGGTTCTTTCCGTACTACCGCGACCGCTCGCTGGTGCTGGGCCTGGGCGTGACTCCCACCGAGATCCTGCTCCAGGCGGTGGGCTCGGCCGAGTGCCCCGCCTCGGGCGGGCGCCAGATGCCCTGCCACTGGGGTTACCGGTCCAAGAACATCGTCACCCAGTCGAGCGCGACGGGCAGTCAGTGCCTCCCCGCGGTGGGCTGCGCGGAGGCGTCGCGCTACATCGCCGGGCGCAACCTGCCCGGTGTCTCGGCGCAGGGCGACGAGCTCACCTACGTCTCGCTGGGGGAAGGGGCGACGTCGGAGGGCGAGTTCTGGGAGTCGCTCAACACCGCCTGCCGGCTGCACCTGCCGGTGCTGTACCTGGTGGCCGACAACGGCTACGCCATCTCGGTCCGGGCCGAGGACCAGTCACCGGCCCCGATCTCGGAGATGGTGGTCGGGTTCCGGGGCCTGGCCGTCACCAAGATCGACGGGCGCGACTATTTCGCGGCCCGAAAGTGGGGCGCGGCGGCGGTGGCCCGGGTGCGGGCGGGGGAGGGGCCGCACCTCATCCACGCCACGGTGACCCGCCCGTACTCGCACTCCGCGGCCGACACGCAGAGCAAGTACCGGCCACTCTCCGAGCTCGAGGAGGAGGCGCACCACGACCCGATCCTGTTGTTCGAGCACGAGCTGGTGCGGGGCGCGGTGCTCACGCCCCGCGACGTCGAGCGGGTGCGGGCCGAGGCCCGGGAGGCGGTGGCGGTGGCTGCGCACGAGGCGCTGGCCGCCTCCCGGCCCGACCCGGCGGCGGTGCTCGAGCACGTCTACGTGACCCCGCCCATCCCCGATCCCCCCGACCTCGACGCGCCCGCGGCCACCGCTGAGGGCCCCGGCGCCGAGCTGGTGACCTTCGGCGAGGCGATCCGGCGCACGTTGCACGAGCTGATGGCCACCGACGAGCGCATCCGCGTGTTCGGCGAGGACGTGGCCGACGCGCCCGAGGACGTGCTCGACCAGGTCGAGGGCAAGGGCGGCGTGTTCGGCACCACCCGGGACCTCCAGCGCACCTTCGGCATCGCCCGCTGTTTCAACACGCCGTTGGCCGAGGCCAACATCGTGGGGCGGGGCGTCGGCCAGGCCGTGCGCGGCCTGCGACCGTGCCCCGAGATTCAGTTCTTCGACTACATCTGGCCGGCCATGACCCAGATCAAGACCGAGGCGGCCACCATCCGGTGGCGTTCGAACGGGGCGTGGAGCTGCCCGATGGTGTTGCGGGTGCCGATCGGGGGTTACCTCACCGGTGGCGCCATCTGGCACAGCCAGTGCGGGGAGTCGATCTTCACCCACATCCCCGGCCTCATCGTGATGTTCCCGTCCCGGGCCCGCGACGCGGCCGGGATGCTGCGGGCCGCGTTCCGCTGCGAGGACCCGGTGCTGTTCCTCGAGCACAAGCACCTGCTGCGCCAGTCCTATGCCCGGGACCCGTTCCCGCCCCTCGACTACGTGGTCCCGCTGGGGCGCGGCGTGGTGGCCCTCGGGGGCGACGACCTGACGATCGTCACCTACGGCGCCACCGTCCACAAGGCCGGCCGGGTCGCCGCTCGACTGGCGGAGGAGAGCGGCGCGTCGATCGAGATCGTCGACCTGCGCTGCCTCGTCCCCTGGGACCACGACCTGGTGGCCGCGTCGGTGGCCCGCACCGGGCGGGTCATGGTCCTGCACGAGGACATCCGCACCAGCGGCTTCGGGGCCGAGGTGGCGGCGTGGATCGCCCAGGAGTGCTTCGAGGACCTCGACGCGCCGGTCGAGCGCATCGGGGCCAAGGACTGTCACGTGGCCTACGAGCCCACGCTGGAGGACGCCATCCTGCCCCAGGTCGACGAGATCGCCGCCGCCGCCCGAGCGCTTCTCGCTTACTAAACGGGCGCGTCCCACCACGATCAGGCCGTCGTTGCGGCAACGATCCGGAGCAGATGTTCGGTGTTCAGCCGCGGCAAGGCGCTGGCAGGGTGCCGCTCAGTTGGAACGACGGCGGATCGGGAATGTGCGGCCAATAGGATGTCCCCTTGACGTCGAACTTGCACGCACCGATACTGAACTCAGATCACGCGTCGAGAACGACTGACAATTGCGACAAAACAATCTCAGATAGACGTAAACAGGCTCTTCGCGTTGAGGTGGGGAGTGGCCTGTAGTTGAGGGTCCGCGTGTGGGGTCAGGGGCCCCGCCATCGTTGCGGCTGTTCGAAGGCAGCGACGATGAGGAGACCCCTGACGATGAGCGA
>Ga0187893_10008515_pt1 | contig 16137 bp, 16 predicted proteins | sample MA1701074metaG_FD_139574 | JGI IMG/M metagenome (GOLD analysis project Ga0187893, IMG submission 139574) | White microbial mat communities from a basaltic lava cave in the Kipuka Kanohina Cave System on the Island of Hawaii, USA - MA170107-4 metaG ...
CACAACCACTACCGGCGCATCGAGAACCAGTCGGTGGTGGGCGACGTCGAGCTGCAGAAGTCGAACATCCTGCTGCTCGGCCCGACCGGCTGCGGCAAGACGCTGCTCGCGCAGACGCTCGCCAAGATCATCGACGTGCCCTTCACGATCGCAGACGCGACCACCCTGACCGAGGCCGGCTACGTGGGCGAGGACGTCGAGAACATCATCCTGAACCTGCTCCAGGCCGCGAACTACGACGTCGAGCGCGCGCAGCGCGGCATCGTCTACATCGACGAGATCGACAAGATCGCGCGCAAGAGCGAGAACCCGTCGATCACGCGCGACGTGTCGGGCGAGGGCGTGCAGCAGGCGCTGCTGAAGATCATCGAGGGCACGATCGCCAACGTCCCGCCCAAGGGCGGCCGCAAGCACCCGCAGCAGGAGTTCGTGCAGGTCGACACGACCAACATCCTGTTCATCTGCGGCGGCGCCTTCCACGGCATCGAGGACGTGATCGAGCGCCGGATCGGCGTGCAGGGTCTCGGCTTCGGCGCGGAGCTCAAGCGCAAGCAGCGCAAGCTCGGCGAGCTGTTCCGCAACATCCAGACCCAGGACCTCTTGAAGTTCGGGATGATCCCCGAGTTCGTCGGGCGGCTCCCGGTGGTGGCGACGCTCGAGGAGCTCTCGGAAGAGGCGCTCTACAAGATCCTGACCGAGCCCAAGAACGCGCTCGTGAAGCAGTACCAGAAGCTGCTCGAGCTCGAGGGCGTGAGCCTGCGCTTCTCCGAGGGGGCGCTGCGCGCCGTCGCGCAGGAGGCGATCGCGCGCAAGTCCGGCGCGCGCGGCCTGCGCTCGATCCTCGAGAGCATGATGCTCGAGATCATGTACGACATCCCTTCGCGCGACGACATCACGGAAGTCGTCATCAATGAGGAGGTCGTGCGCCACGGGGCCGAGCCCATGATGGTGTACGCTCCGCGAGCGGAGAGCGCGTAGCGCTCGCAGCCGGCTGAGGAATCCCGATGGCCTTCTTCAAGGGTGACGACGAGAGAGACGGTTCGGGCAACGTTCCCGGCAAGACGGGACTGGTGCCGCTGTTGCCGCTGCGCGAGATCGTCGTGTTCCCGCACATGGTCGTGCCGCTGTTCGTGGGCCGCGAGAAGTCGGTGCGCGCGCTCGAGCGCGCGATGGCCGGCGACCGCACGCTCCTGCTCGCGGCGCAGAAGGACGCCAAGTCCGACGATCCCGGCCGCGACGAGATCCACGAGCTCGGCACGCTCGGTTCGATCGTGCAGCTCGTGCGCCTGCCCGACGGCACCGTGAAGGTGCTGGTCGAGGGCAAGAAGCGCGCGCGCGTGCGCGAGTGGGGCGAGGGCGACGACTTCCTGGCCGTGAAGATCGAGGTGCTGGAAGAGGACGAGGAGACCTCGGTCGAGACCGAAGCGCTGATGCGCTCGGTGAACGCCGCCTTCGAGAACTACGTGAAGCTGAACAAGAAGGTTCCGCCCGAGATGGTCACCACCGTCTCCAGCGTGACCGACCCCGCGCGCCTGGCCGACATCGTGGTCGCGCACCTGAACCTCTCCTTCGAGGAGAAGCAGCGCATCCTCGAGATCACGAGCGCCCGCGCGCGGCTCGAGGAGATCTACGCCCTGATCCAGGGCGAGATCGACGTCCTGCAGGTCGAAGGCCGCATCCGCTCGCGCGTGAAGAAGCAGATGGAGCGCTCCCAGAAGGAGTACTACCTGAACGAGCAGATGCGTGCGATCCAGAAGGAGCTGGGCGAGCGCGACGAGTTCAAGAACGAGATCCAGGAGCTGGAGGAGAAGCTCGCCGAGCACGCGCTCCCCGAGCACGCGGACGAGCGCTGCAAGAAGGAGATCCGCAAGCTCAAGATGATGTCGCCGATGAGCGCGGAAGCGACCGTCGTGCGCAACTACATCGACTGGATCCTCTCGCTGCCCTGGGAGAAGTACAAGGACGAGAAGACCGACGTCAAAGAGGCGGAGAAGATCCTCGACGGCGACCACTTCGGTCTGGAGAAGCCGAAGGAGCGCATCCTCGAGTACCTCGCGGTGCGCGCGCTGGTCGGCCACATGAAGGGCCCGATCCTGTGCCTGGTCGGTCCTCCCGGCGTCGGCAAGACCTCTCTCGGCCGCTCGATCGCGCGCGCGACCGACCGCGACTTCGTGCGCGTGTCGCTGGGCGGCGTGCGCGACGAGGCCGAGATCCGCGGCCACCGCCGCACCTACATCGGCGCGCTGCCGGGCAAGATCATCCAGGGGCTCAAGAAGGCCGGCACCGGCAACCCGGTGTTCCTGCTCGACGAGGTCGACAAGATGTCGACCGACTTCCGCGGCGATCCGTCGTCCGCGCTGCTCGAGGTGCTCGACCCCGAGCAGAACAAGACCTTCGACGACCACTACCTCGATCTCGAGTACGACCTGTCGAAGATCCTGTTCATCACCACCGCGAACACGCTCTCGACCATCCCGCGCCCGCTCCAGGACCGCATGGAGATCATCCAGCTGCCCGGCTACATCGAGGAGGAGAAGCTCGAGATCGCCAAGCGCTTCCTCGTCACGAAGCAGCTCCGGGACCACGGGCTCGAGGGCAAGTCGATCGAGTTCACCGAGCCCGGCCTGTACGAGATCATCCGCCGCTACACCAAGGAAGCCGGCGTGCGCTCGCTCGAGCGCGAGATCGGCTCGATCTGCCGCAAGCTCGCGCGCGAAGTCGTGTCGAGCGAGACGCCGATCAGCGTCACGATCGGTCCCAAGCAGGTGCGCAAGTACCTCGGCGTGCCGAAGCACCGCTTCGGCAAGAAGGAGGACACGGACCAGGTCGGGATCGCGACCGGGCTCGCGTTCACCGAGGTCGGCGGGGAGCTGCTCACGATCGAGGCGCTGGTCACGTCCGGCAAGGGACGCATCCAGGTGTCGGGCCACCTCGGCGACGTGATGAAGGAGTCCGCGCAGGCCGCGCTCTCCTACGTGCGGCGGCGCGCCAAGCAGCTCGGGCTGGCGCGCGACTTCTACCAGAAGGTCGACCTGCACGTGCACGTGCCCGAGGGCGGCGTGCCCAAGGACGGCCCGTCGGCGGGCATCACGATGGCGACCGCGCTGGTCTCCGCGCTGACCGGCATGGCCGTGCGCTCGAACATCGCGATGACCGGCGAGATCACGCTGCGCGGGCGCGTGCTGCCGATCGGCGGTCTCAAGGAGAAGCTGATCGCGGCCGTGCGCGGCGGCATCGAGACCGCGCTCATCCCGAAGGAGAACGAGCGCGACTTGAAGGAGATCCCGGTCAAGGTGAAGCGCCGGCTCAAGATCGTGCTGGTCGAGAGCATGGACGAGGTGCTCGTCCACGCGCTGAAGCTCCCCAAGCCCGGCTCGCTCGCCGCCGAGATGGTCGAGTACCCGCTGGCCGAGATCTTCGAGGCCCCCGACTCCGTCGGCAGCCCGGCGAACGTGAACTAGCGCCGCCGATCGTTCCGACCTCCTGCGTGCGTTCGCGCGGCGGCCGTCCGCCGGGCGGATGGCTCAGCGATAGAGCCGCGCCTTCCCTGGCGCGACCAGACCAGCCCCGTGCGTTCGCGGAAGCGCGGGCTGCGCGTCACTCCGATACGATGAGCGACTCGCGAAGGACCCCATGAGCGCTCCGCGTTTCGCTGCGATCGGACTCGATCACTCGCACATCTTCGGGCAGGTAGGCGCGCTGTTGGCCGGCGGGGCCGAGCTCGTGGCGTTTCACGCGAGCCTGCCCGAGCAGGCCGGCGGGTTCGCGCGCGCATTCCCGCGCGCAAGGCGCGTGGCCGACGAGCGCGAGATCCTCGAGGACCCGTCGATCGCGATCGTGACCTCGGCGGCGATTCCCGCGGACCGGGCCGGACTCGCGATCCGCGCGCTGCGGCACGGCAAGGACGTGCTGATGGACAAGCCCGGCGCCACCACGCTCGCGCAGGTCGAGGAGCTGCGCCGCGTGCAGCGCGAGACGGGGCGGATCTTCTCCGTCTTCTTCTCCGAACGCCACGAGAACCGCGCCACCGTGAAGGCGGCCGAGCTCGTGCGCGGCGGCGCGATCGGCGACGTGCTGCAGGTGCTCGGGCTCGGCCCGCACCGGGCCAACCCGAGCGCACGTCCGCCCTGGTTCTTCGAGCGCGAGCGCTACGGCGGGATCCTGTGCGACATCGCCTCGCACCAGGTGGATCAGTTCCTGTGGTTCGCGGGCGCGGAGGACGCGGAGATCCGCTCCTCGCTGGTCGCGAACTACGGGCACCCGGAGTTCCCGGGCCTCGAGGACTACGGCGAGATCCACCTGCGCGCGGGGCGCGTCCACGGGCTGGCACGGGTGGACTGGTTCACGCCGGACGCGCTGCCGACCTGGGGCGATGGCCGGCTCTTCGTGCTCGGCACCGAGGGCTACGTCGAGGTGCGCAAGTACTGCGACCTCGGCGGCCGCACGGGTGGGGACCACCTGTTCCTGGTGGACGGCAAGGAGATGCGCCGGATCGACTGCGCGCAGGTCCCACTTCCGTTCGCGCCACGTTTCCTGGCCGACGTGCGGGACCGCACCGAGACGGCCATGCCGCAGGCCCACACGTTTCGCGTGTGCGAGATCGCCGTTCGGGCGCAGGCGCAGGCGGAGCGGCTCGGCCACCTCGCGGGAGGCGTTTCGTGAGCCGCCGGCTGCGCGTGGGCGTGGTCGGGTTGGGGATCGGGTTCCAGCACCTCTCGGCGTTCCGCAACCTGCGGGATCTGTACGAGGTCGTCGCCGTCTGCGACCCCGTCGCCGCCAAGCGCGAGCTCGCCGCGGGTCTGCTGGGCGTGCCGCGCGGGGTCGCGAGCTTCGGCGAGCTCGTGGCGATGGACGACCTCGACCTGATCGACGTCTGTACCCCGCCCGACCTGCACCGACCGATGGTGACTCGCGCGCTCGAGCGCGGCTTCGACGTGATCTGCGAGAAGCCGCTCTCGGGATCGCTGGCGGACGTCGACGCGATCGCGGCCTGCGAGAAGGCGAGCGGTCGCCGCTTGATGCCGATCTTCCAGTACCGATTCGGGCGCGGCGCCGAGCGGCTGCGCAGGCTGCTCGACGAGGGCGTCCCCGGCAAGCCCTATGTCGCGAGCGTCGAGACGTTCTGGCGCCGCGGCGCCGACTACTACGCCGTCGCGTGGCGCGGCCGATTCGACACCGAGCTCGGCGGAGTCTGCGTCTCCCACGCGATCCACGCGCACGACCTGCTGCAGAGCTTCCTCGGTCCCGTACAGCGCGTGTTCGCTCACGTAGACACGCGCGTGAACCCGATCGAAACGGAGGACTGCGCCGTAGCCACGCTGCAGTTCCGCAGCGGCGCGCTCGCCACGCTCAACGCCACGCTGGGATCGGTGCGCGAGTTCTCGCGCCTGCGCCTGAGCTTCGAGCACCTCTCGGCAGAGTCGTCGACGCGGCCCTATCAGCCGGGCTCCGAACCCTGGACCTTCGAGGCGGCGACGGCCGAGGCAGCAGCCGCGATCGACACCGCGCTCGGTGGGTTCGAGCCCGGGCCCGAGCTCTACGAAGGGCAGTTCGCGGCGTTTCACCGCGCGCTCGAGCGCGGAGCGGATCCGCCCGTGACCCTCGCCGATGCCCGGGCCGCGATCGAGCTGGTCACGGCGATCTACCACTCGTCGCGCAGCGGCGAGCCCGTCGATCTGCCGCTGGGAGCCGAGCATCCGCTCTACGGCGGCTGGAGTCCGCGCGCCGCGTCAGGGAACGGCGGCGCCAGGGGAACCTGAACTCGGGCTGGCTACGCCTGACGCGGACCCAGGAACCGCTCGATCTGCCCCGTGTCGAAGTACTCGTACGCGCGCGAGATCATGCCGTCGCGCGTGTAGCCGATGAAGCACACGTCCATCTGGCCGACGAAGTCGTTCGGGTGGGTGACGAACAGCGTGTGCTGCTGCACGAAGCCGCCCTCGAAGGTGTGAATGCGCCGGTCGCGGTAGCGCATCTTCTTGAAGCGCGACATGCCGCTGCGCAGCGTCTCGAGGTTCGACTCGCGCGTCTGGTACAGGCAGTCGTGGCTGTGCCAGACGACGAGCTCGGGCGCGTAGCAGCGCTCGACCGTGTCGAAGTCCTTGCGCTCGATCGCGTCGAAGAAGCGGTCGCACAGCGCCAGCGTTTCCGAGTCACGCCTCATTCCGTTTCTCCCCGTCGCGCGGCCGCCCCGCCCAGGCCGCGAACTTGCTCGAGTCCATGTACTCGTCGATGCGCGTGATCTTGCCGTCCCGGCACAGCGCGACGATGCAGATCCAGAGCGCGCCCTTGTGGCCGTTGTGCTGCACGCCGGCCAGCGTGTACTGGATCACGAAGCCGCCGTCGAAGGTGTTGATCGTGCGGTCGTCGTAGGTGCGGCGGCGCTGGCCGCCGTAGCTCTTGGGCAGGGCAGCCAGGTTCTCCGCGCCGCTCATCTCGCGGTTGAAGACGTTGTGCCAGATCACGCAGTCGGGCGCGTAGATCTCGGCCAGCTCGTCGATGCGCCGGTTCTCGTACGCGTCGAAGAAGCGCTTGCACAGCTCGCGGATCTCGCCGTCCGTCACTGCGCCTCCGGCCGCGGGCGGCGGAACCTGCTCGAGTCCATGTACTCCTCGATGCGCGTGATCCGGCCGGCCTTGCACTGCGCGACGATGCAGGCCGGGAACGACGCGCGCCGGCCGTCGTGCTGCACGACGTTCACCGAGTAGCGCGCCAGGAACCCCGTCCCGAACGTGTCGATCGTGCGGTCGTCGTAGCTGCGGCGACGCAGCAGCGCGTAGCCCTCGCGCAGCGTCTTCAGGTTCTGCTCGCGCGAGCTCTCCGCCCCGGCCAGGTTGATCCAGAAGCTGAAGTCGGGCGCGTAGATCGCCTCGACCGCTGCGATGTCGCGCCGCTCCAGCGCGTCGAAGAAGCGGTTGCACAGCTCGCGCAGCTCGGGGTCGGTCATCGCGTCCGCTGATTGATCCACGCGCATGGTCTCATTTAGGATGCGGACCGGGCAAATGGCCGGGGAGGGAGTCCGCCGTGCTCAAGACCCGAGGCTTCAACCACATCGATCTCGGCACCCGCGACATGGCGGCGACGCGCCGCTTCTACGAGGGCGTGCTCGGCTTCCCGCTGGTGCGCGCGGACGAGATCGACGTCGCCGGCCGCGGCACCATGAAGCACTACTTCTTCGACGCGGGGAACCGCCAGCTGATCGGCTTCATGAGCGGCGAGGACGTCCAGGGCTTCCCGAAGGAGTTCGACGCGAGCATCAACAAGGGCCTCGGTCTGCCGCCGGGCGTCTATCACTTCGCGTTCGACGCCGAGACCGACCACGACCTCGAGCGGATCAAGGCGCACCTCGTCTCGCACGGCGTCGAGGTGCGCGGCCCCGTGGACCACGAGGGCTGGTGCCGCTCGATCTACTTCCTCGATCCCAACGGGCTGCAGCTCGAGGTCTGCTGGCTGCAGCGCCCGTTCGTCGCCGACGACGCGGTGCCGCGCGTGCGCTTCCGGCTCGAGGGCCGGCGCAAGATCGAGATCGCGTGAGCGCGGAGCCCGCCGCCGAAGGCCTGCTCGAGCGCGTGCGCGCGCTCGTGCCGCTGGTCGCCGAGCGCGCCTACGACGCCGAGCAGCAGCGCAAGCCCGACGACGACGTGATCGAGGCGCTGAAGCAGAGCGGCGTGTTCAAGAGCTTCGTGCCGCGGCGCTTCGGCGGCTACGAGATCGACCTCGAGCTGTTCCTCGACATCGGCGTCGCGGTCAGCGAGGCCTGCGCGTCGACCGGCTGGATCACGACCTTCTACATGGAGCACAACTGGCTGCTCGGGATGTTCGCGCCCGAGCTGCAGGCCGAGATCTTCTCGCGCCAGCCCTACGTGCTCGCGCCGGGCAGCGTGAACCCGAAGGACGGCAACGCGACACCGAAGGGCGACGGCTACGAGCTCACCGGCCACTGGCGCTTCGGCACCGGAATCGTGCACGCGGACTGGGTGCTGCTCTCGGGCCGGATCGCGACCGAGCCCGACGCTCCGCCGCGCATGTTCCTGGTGCCGCCGGACGCCGTCGAGGTGCGCGACACCTGGCACGTCGACGGCATGGCCGCGACCGGCAGCCGCGACATCGTCGCGCGCGGCGTGTTCGTGCCGCAGCGCTTCGTGTCGCTGCTGCCGATGGGCGTGACGCCGGCGGCCGACGACTACCTGCGCCGCATTCCCGTGCCGCCGATGCTCTCGCTGACCGCGGCCATCCCGTCGCTCGGCGCGGCGCGCCGCGCGGTCGAGCTGTACCGCAAGCTGCTCGGCGAGCGCGTCCCGTTCGGCACGAAGAAGGCGCAGTCGCAGCGCGGCCCGTCCCAGGTCCGGCTCGCGCACGCGTTCGCCGACGTGCGCGCGGCCGAGTGCGTGCTGCGCGAGGTCGCGCGCGCGCTCACCGCGCACGCGCGCGGCGGGGTGCAGCTGCCGTTCATGGAGCAGGTGCAGATGCGGCTCGCGATCGCCCACGTCGTGCGCGACTGCCGCGACGCGGTGCGCGCGGTCATGGAGGGCAGCGGCGCGAGCGTGCACTACCTGGACCAGGAGCTCTCGCGCATCCACCGCGACGCGCAGATGATGGGCGCGCACACGGTCTTCGATCTCGATCTCGTCGCCGAGCAGTGCGGCCGCGCGCTGCTCGACGCGAACAAACCGCTCTTCTAGAGGAGTCCCCCCATGCCTCGTCTCCACCAGGTTCCGCGCGATCAGGCCCACCCCGCGGCGAAGAAGCTCTATGAGCTGATCTTCGGCGACCGCGATCCCGTCACCCAGCCGGGCACGGCGACCGGCACGCCGGGCAATTGGTGGACGGTGTTCGCGAACGTGCCGGACTGCTTCGACCACACCGTGTCGGGCTTCGCGTTCTACCGCAGCAAGAACCGCAAGATCTCGATGAAGCTGCGCGAGCTCGGCCAGCTGCGCGCGGGCTACGCGGTCGGCAGCAGATTCGTGTTCTCGCAGCACTGCAAGGCCGCGCGCTCGGTGGGGCTGACGGAGGAGCAGGTGAGCTCGATCCGCAGCTGGCAGGTCGCGACCTGCTACTCGCCGATCGAGCGCGCGGTGCTGGCCTACACCGACGCGCTGGTGCTCGAGCGCGGGCGCGTGCCGGACGGCGTGTTCGACGCGCTGCGCGCCGAGCTCTCCGACGTCGAGATCCTGGAGCTCACCTACATCACCTGCACCTACCACATGCACGCGATCATGAGCCGCGCGCTGCGGCTCGAGTACGACGACGTCGACGACCCGACCCAGGAGGTGCCCGCGCCTTCCGCCGCATCGTCGAGCGACGTGATGTCGATGGTCGACCGCGCCGGCCGGGCGTAGCGCGGAGGTCTACGGGGCGGCGTCGAGCTCGCGCAGGTGGCGCGCCGCCGCGCGCCCGAGCAGGAAGGCGATCAGCGGCAGCATGAGCCGTCCCGCGAGCCCGCGCGGGTGCAGCTCGAACGCGCGCGTCGCGCGCGTGCCCTCGGGGGTCGGCTCGAAGCGCCAGGTCTCGACGATGTGCGTGGCCAGCCGGGAGAGCGGCGGCGAGAGCTCGGACATGTGCATCTCGATCGCGTGAGGCTCGCGCCACACCGCGATGCGCTCGACGTGGCGCGAGCCGTCGAGATTCTCGACCGCGATCCGCGAGCCCACGAGCTCGGGCGTGCGCTCGAGGAAGCGCGCGGCGCGGATGCCGGGGATCGGGCCGTAGCCGCGGAAGCTCGACCAGCTCTCGAGCTCGAGCATGCGCGCGAAGATCCGCTCCGCCGGCTGCTCGAGGATCCGCGTGCACTTCGTGTAGGCCACGGCTACGCGGCTCTCAGCTCGCGCACGTCGCGCACGCACAGCACCGCGAGCGTCGGCACGACGATGCCGGCGAAGCACCAGACGAGCGTGGTCGGCACGCCCGCGCGGTCGACGCCCCAGCCGGCCAGCGCCTCGCCGACCGGCACCATCGCGATCGAGCCGAGCACGTCGTAGCTCGAGACCCGCGAGAGCGCCTCGGGAGCGATGCGCGTGTGGAGCGCGGTGTTCCAGAGCACGCTGAACACCTCGAAGCCGATGCCGCTCACGAACGCCGCGGCCAGGAGCGCCGGCACGGGAGCGGGTCCGATCAGGAGCAGGGGGATCAGCGCACAGGGAAGACAGCACAGCGTGGCCACGAGCATCGGCCGCGCGAAGTGCGTGCGCAGCGCGATCGCGCCGCCGGCGATCAGGCCGAGACCCTGCGCCGCCGCGACCCAGCCCCAGGTCGCCGCGCCGCCGAGCGAGGCCTTCGCGACCACCGGACCCACCACCGCCCACGCGCCGAACCAGCCCATCAGCATCACGCTGAACTGCAGGACGATCGCCCACAGCCAGGTGTGCGAGCTGAACTCGCGGAACCCGAACACGAGGTCGCGCAGCAGGGTCGCGCTCGCGCCGCGCGCCTGCTGCCGGGGCCGCAGCGATGCGATCAAGATGGCGCTGGCCAGGAAGGTCGCCGCGTCGATCGCGAGCGCCGTGCCCGCGCCCGCCGTCGCGGCGATCACCCCGCCCGCCGCCGCGCCGAGCGCGAAGGCGGTGGCCTGGGCCATCGAGAGCAGCGCGTTCGCGGACTGCAGGCGCTCGCGCTCGACGACCAGCGGCACCAGCCCGACCGCCGCCGGGAAGTGCAGCGCGAAGGCGATCCCGCACACGCCGTTCACGAGCGCGGCGAGCGCGATCGGTCCCGACCCGGACAGGACCAGCGCCGCGAGAGCCGCCTGCGCCGCCGCCGCGACCAGGTCCGCGCCGACCATCTGGCGCCGGCGCGAGCCGCGGTCGGCGAGCGCGCCCGCGAACAGCTGCATCGCCACCTGCGAGCCGGAGCCGAGCGCGAGCACGAGACCGACGTCGCCCGCGTCGCCGCCCAGGTCCTCGAGCACCGCGAAGGGCAGGGCGATCGGCGCCATCGCGCTGCCGAACGCCGACACCAGGCGCGCCGCGAACAGCCGGGCGAAGTCGCGCTCGCGCAGGAGCGAGAGGCCGTCGCGCCACGAGGGAGTCACCGCGCGCATTGTGCCGAATTGCCAAACCCGGGGCGGGGCGGTACCCGAGTAAGAGCTCGGGCGGATAGCTCAGCGGTAGAGCGGCGCCTTTACACGGCGCGGGCCGGGGGTTCGAATCCCTCTCCGCCCAGTGCGAACGCCGGCGTTGGCGGGATCTACTCGAGCGTCGCGTAGCTGGTGGTGCGGTCGTCCGTGCGCGCGCCGCGAAGCTCCGTGACGCAGGCGCGGAGGTCGGCGAGATAGGGCTCGATCGCCTCCGTGTTGCCCTGGCTCACCGTCGAGTGCAGCGAATCGGGGGGGCCCTGGCGGTCGTGGAACCAGCCGCGCGCGCGCAGCGCGTCGCCGAGCGCGAACACATCGACGGGCGGCCGTGCGGCCGGATCGGCGGATAGCGCGACCAGGTGGAAGCGACCGTCTCCGAGCACGCGCAGGCCGGGGATCGCCGCGATCCCCTCGCGCATGCGGTCCGCATTCGCGAGCGTCGCGCGCGTGCGGTCCAGGTAGCCGGCCACGCCGAGGTGCTGCATGACCGCCCACGCCGCCGCCATCGGCAGGCCCGAGCGCGTGCCCTGCAGGTTGGGCGAGGCGTAGAAGCCGCCCAGCCAGTCGTCGAACACGAAGGTCTGATGCCGGCGCAGCTCCTTCGTGCGGTACAGGATCACCGACACCCCCTTCGGCGCGTAGCCGAGCTTGTGGACGTCGGCCGAGATCGAGTGCACTCCGTCGACGCGGAAGTCCCAGGACGGAACCGCGCGCCCGAGCCGCTCGGCGAACGGCAGCACGAACCCGCCCATGCAGGCGTCGACGTGGCAGTTCGCGCCGACGGACGCGGCGAGCGCCGCGATCTCGGGGATGGGGTCGACGACGCCCTGGGGGTACTGCGGCGCCGAGCCGACCACGAGCACGGTGTTCCCGGAGACGGCGCGCGCCATCGCGTCGACGTCTGCGGTCCAGTCGGCGCGCACCGGTGTCTTCTTCACCCGCAAGCCGAACACGTGGCCCGCCTTGTGGAAGGCCGCGTGCGCGCTCTCGCACACGACGATCTCGGGGTCGGTGATGCCGCGCTCGCGGCGTCCGCGCTCGCGGGCCGCGAGCGCCGCGCACAGGATCGACTCCGTGCCGCCGCTGGTCAGGAACCCCGCCGCACCCGCGGGCGCGTGCAGCAGACCCGCCGTCCAGCCCACCACATCGGCCTGGATCCGACCGAGCGACGGGAACGCCTGCGTGTTGAGCGCGTTCTCGTGCAGGTACAAGCGTGCCGCGCGCTCCGCGACCTCGTGCACGGACGGACCGCCGTCGTAGATCATCCCGAACGTGCGGCCATCGGCCCAGCGCACGTCGTCCTTGCGCAGTGCTGCGAGGTCCTCGATCACCGCGTCGACGGGCCGGCCTTCATGGGCGAGCTGCATGGGCCGGATCCTCCGCCACGAACGACCTCGAGGTCAATGCGCTCCGAACAGGGCGCGCCACGCCGCGCCGAGCGCGGCTCCGCCCTGTTCCAGCACGCCCGCGCGCCAGGCCGAGTCCTCGGGCGCGGACGTCTCGCGCACCTCGCGCAGGATCTCGCGGCCCTGGGCGCTTTCCCGCGCGCCGGCCGCGTGCTGGAAGAGCCAGTTCTCGGCTCGCTCGGAGGCGATCATGCGCTCGCCGTCGACCGTGCCGAACTCGAGCGTCAGGTAGCGGAGCGCGGGCGCGCGGAGCTCGAGCCAGCTCGCGAGCTTGCCCGCGACCGGCACCGCGGGCGAGCTCGAATCGTCGGTCGGGAGCACGAAGCGCGCATCGGGCAGGCGCTGCCTCAGCCAGTCGAACCCGGGCGTACCGGGAGCGTGACCCGGCAGGTAGAGGCACTCGCCGTAGTCGCCCATGCCCGTGTGCAGGTCGACCAACAGCGCCCGCTCGACACCCGCGAGCTCGCGCAGGAGCAGCGCTGCGAGCAGGCGGCGCGACTCCACTGGCTCGTGGCCAGCGAAGTACAGACCCCGTGGAAACTCGTGCTGCCCCTCGATCAGCGTGCGATGAAGCCACGGCAACCCATGGCGGCGCACCAGCTCGCGGCCGCGCCGCTTGAACTCGGCCGGGTCGCTGAGCTCCCGCGGATTCAGCCACTCGTCCAAAGCCGCGTAGTCCGGCCGCCTGGGGAGCGGAGCGGAGAAGTCGACGAAGTTCCGGTTCAAGTCGACGTTGTCCTCGTTCCAACGGCGGTGCCACGCGTAGCCGAACGGATTCGCGGCGTGGACGACGAGCAGCGCGGCATCGTCGGGGAGTTCCTTTGCGGACAGGTCGCGTGCGATCAGCTGGCGCTGCAGCGCGCTTCCTGCGGGACCTTCCACACCGTGCACTCCCGAGAGCAACACGAGCAGGCGTCGCGGGCGCTCGGCGCCGGTTCGCGCGAGGTCGATCGTCAGCTCCTCGCCGCCCGGACCGCGCGCGCGGATCGCGAGGCTCGAACAGCGAAGCCCCCGGGCGCGCGCCGCGTCGCGAAACGCGCCACGGTCCGCAAAGTAGTCGTACCCGAACGTCGCGACGGGAGGCATGCTCGCGGGCAACCATACACCGCGCCGCTACAGGCACGGAAGATGGTCCCTCAGAGCTGCACGATCTCGGCCGAGGCGCTGCGCTCGCTGAGCGCGAGCCGCGCGATCGTGCCGAGCCCGCTCGGCCCGCGCACGTTCGGCAGCGTCGGGCTGCCGGGGTTCACGAACAGCACGCCGTCGCGTGCGATCACCGCCGGCGCGTGGGTCGAGGCGAAGGCGACGACCTGCACCGCGCGTCCGGCGGCTTCGCGCAGCAGCTCGTCGGCGCGGCGCGTGGGGAAAGACGGCCCCTTCATGCTCTCGGCGCCGGGCAGGACGCTGCCGAGCTCGAAGGCCGCGGCGAGCGCGTGCTGCGCGCCGACCAGGAGGCGGGTCGGAACCATGCGCGCGTCCTCTGCGGGGTCGTCACCGCCGCGTGTCGCCAGCACCGGTGCGAGCTCGCCGAGCCGGTCGAGCAGCGACGCCTCGCCGCAGTCGCCGAGATGCAGGATCAGGTCCACGCCGCGCAGGGCCTCGAACCCGGCGTCGGGGAACGCGATCCGCCCGGCGTGCACGTGGGTGTCCGCGAGCAGTCCGACGCGCACGACCCCGTCCCGTCCCTCCGGAAGTCTGGTCTCGATCATGGCCAGAGCCTACTCCCGGCCGGCGGCCTCGCGCTTCTCGGATCTTCGGAATTCGCGCGGCGACCGCCCCGTCTCGCGCGCGAACAAGGCCGAGAACGAGCCGAGGCTCTCGAACCCGACCGCGGCGCCGATCTCGGTCACGCTGCGGTCGGTCGCGCGCAGCAGCCCACGCGCGCGCTCGAGCCGCAGGCGCGTCAGGTAGCGGTGCACGGTCACGCCGTAGACGGCGCGGAACACGGCGTGGAAGTGGTGCGGTGACAGGCAGGCCGAGCGCGCGAGCCCGGCCAGCGTGAGCCGCGACCCGAGCTCGTCGTGTATGCGCTCGCGCGCGCGCTGCAGGCGCGCGTGCAGCTCCGCACGTGTGGCCGCGCGCAGCGCGGGCACGCGTGCCCGTTCCGCGGCGGCGCGGTCGCCCGCGAGCACCACCTCGCGCGCGAGCGCCGCGAACGCCTCCTCCAGCAGCAGCGGGGTGGCGACACCGGAGCGGATCAGCGCCGCGAGCCGGCGCAGCTCACGCACCAGCTCCGACGCCCCGCAGTGCAGCTGCTCGGGCAGCTCGACCCGCTCCGCCGCCGCGTCGGGCTCGTCGATCAGCTCCTCCTGCGAGGCGCGCAGCGCGCGCGCGCCCGCCTCGACGAACCCGCGCGCGAAGAACGGACAGAACGACTCCGTCGGCTCGCCGTCCTCGCGCTCGACCGAGTAGACCGTGCCGTGGTTCAGGACCAGGAATGCGTCGCCCTCGAAGCGGAAGCGCCTACCGCCGGCCTCCCACACCCCCCAGCCCGAGAGCATGTGCTTGACCGAGAGCGCTCCCGCGAAGGGCGCGAGCGAGTACCGCCCGGAGCCGGAGACGATCGCGTTGCGCGCTCCGAGCAGCGCGGCCGGCGGGTTCCAGAGCACGTCTCCGAGCTCCGAGCCTTGCATCCCGAAAGGGTAGAACAGCCCTCGCGGAAGCGTTTGCCAAACCGGAACGCCTTCTGTAACAAGAGCCGCGGTTTGGGGCGGTAGTTCAATCGGTTAGAGCACCGGCCTGTCACGTCGGAAGTTGCGGGTTCGAGTCCCGTCCGCCCCGCCAGATCACGGCGCCCGCCCGGCACGATCGTTGCTGCATGCCGGAGCATGCCCAACGGATATCTCGAAACCGTGCTCGAGACCTGGCGCGAGGACTTCTCGGACCTGCCCGATGCCGCCGGCCTGACGCGCCTGGTCACGCGCCTGACCATCGCCGCGGTGCTGGGCGGCGTGCTCGGCTTCGATCGCGAGGCCCACGGCAAGGATGCCGGCCTGCGCACGCACATGCTGATCTGCGTCGGCGCCGCTCTGTTCGCACTCGTGCCGCAGCAGGCGGGCATCACGGACGACGGTCTCGCGCGCATCATCCAGGGCGTGATCGCGGGCGTCGGCTTCATCGGCGGCGGGGCGATCCTGAAGCTCTCGGCCGAACGGCGCATCGAGGGGCTGACCACGGCGGCGGGCATCTGGCTCACGGCGGGCATCGGCATCGCCGCGGGGCTCGGCCGCGAGACCTCGGCGATCGTCGGCACGCTGCTGGCGCTGCTCGTGCTCGCGGCTCTCACCGGGACGAGCCGCGTGATCGCGCGGCTCGCGCGCTGGGGTCCAGCGCGCGACGCCTGACCCGCGACGGCTAGAATCCCGCGCGGGGAGGAGAGCCAGTGTCCAGGGTGATTCAGATCGCGCTCGGCGCGTTCCTCGGGTTCGCGGCCGCGTTCCTGATCGTTCGTTCCGGCTGGCTGAGCTCGTCGCCGCCCGCGGCGACGCCCGCGCCGGCACCCTCCGCCGCCTCGGCCTCGGCGCCGGCCGAGCGCTTCTGGTCCGAGGGGCCGATCGAGGGCGAGCCGGGCGAGCAGCACTCGCGCATCGCGAAGCTCGCGCTCGAGGTCGCGCCCGGGATCGTCAACGTGCACACCTCGAAGACGGTGACGCGCCAGCC
>Ga0187893_10008516_pt1 | contig 16137 bp, 18 predicted proteins | sample MA1701074metaG_FD_139574 | JGI IMG/M metagenome (GOLD analysis project Ga0187893, IMG submission 139574) | White microbial mat communities from a basaltic lava cave in the Kipuka Kanohina Cave System on the Island of Hawaii, USA - MA170107-4 metaG ...
CATAGCCTGCCAAGTTCTCAAAACACCCATTTTCAAATTTAATATAGCCCTTGCCCAAACATTACCTATGCCATTCAAGGAGCCGCACGTGCTCACCAACCTTAGGGCTTTCTATATAGATTACGCCAGGCACAACTTCAAGGACAAGTTCCCTCAAGTCAGGAAGTCCGTGCACCAGGCGAACATAGGCATGGTTTTCGAGATCTACATGGGCAGGCTGATGTACTTTGCCACGCTCTCTTTCGTGCTGGCTTTCTTCTATTCGCTGATAATACTTGCCCTTCTGGGCCTGAACCCGCTGCTTGTGATACTCTTCACGTTCGCCATAGCTGCTTTTTCTGCAGGCATGGTCGCCCTGGTTTTCTATTCGTACCCGAACTACCTCATAGCCACAAAGCGCAAGTCCATAGAAACCAACCTGCCCTTCGCAGCCAACCACATGGGAGCGCTGGCTGCTTCGGGCGTCTCTCCCCACCTCATGTTCCGGATGCTGAATGACGTGAAGGAATACGGCGAAATCGCCGCAGAAGCCGGAAGGGTGGTGAGGAACGTGGACGTTTTCGGCATGGACCTCGTATCTGCGATAAACCAGGTCGCCAAAAGAACCCCGTCGGAGCAGTTCCGCATGTTCCTGTCGGGAATGGTCGCAACAATCACCACAGGCGGAGACCTCCGCAGCCACCTCAAGAGCTCCGCAAGCGAGGCGCTCACCGACTACAAGCTCAAGAGGGAAAAGTACATCGCAAACCTTTCCACCTACGCAGACTTCTACGTCGGAGTGCTGATTGCTGCGCCCCTGTTTTTCATCTCGATACTTTCGCTGCTCGCAATAGTCGGAGGGCAAATCGCGGGCTTTTCGCTGCCCATACTGCTGCTAATAGGAATATTCGCAGTCATCCCGCTGCTCAACGTGGCGTTCCTCGTGTTCGTCCACCTGACGCAGCCGCCTGTATAGTGATAGTTAACCAGTATCATAACGAGCAGAAGCAATTCGTAAGAAGGAGAAGCAAAAATGAAGCTGAATTTCAAGCTCCCGAAGTTCCTGGAGGGGAAGCCGAAAGCCCGGAAGATCCAGAAGGAAAAGGGCGAGCGTCCGCAGGCGCCCAAATCCATCTGGCACGACTGGAAGCGCGCAACTGCAGTAGCGATAGGAATCGGGCTGTTCGTGCTCTACTTCAACCTGGTGCTTTTCCAGGACATCCCGCAGATTTTCGGGGCAATCAACCTGTTCGCAGCCATTTTTGCGCTGGCAGTACCGCTATCGGTAAGGCTGCGCGAGCACACGATTGCCAAAGCCCTTGAGACGAACTTTCCGAACTTCATGCGCGACATAACGAACAACATCAACGTCGGCATGTCCCTGCCCAAGGCCGTGAAAGTCGCGGCGGACAACGACTACGGCAAGATGTCGCCATATGTGAAGGCGCTGGCAGCCAAGATTGACTGGGGCATACCGTTCGAGAAGGCACTGGACGAGTTCGCGCACGAGTCCAAATCTCCCGTAATCAAGCGCGCAGTCAAGGGAATAAACGAAGCCCACAGGTCCGGAGGAACCATAGGCGTAGTCCTCCACGCAATGACAGTTTCAGTGAAAGAACTCGAGAAAATCAAGAAAGAAAGGGCAACAAGCGTCTACTCGCAGATGGTCACGGGATACTTCATATTCTTCCTCTTCCTCGGGATAATGCTCTCGCTGTCAAAGTTCCTGATACCGCTGCTTGCCTTCCAGGCGAGCGGCGCGTCCGCAGCAAACATCGGAAGGCTCTACACCGACATGTTCCGTTCGCTGGTAATAATCCAGGGGCTCTTCGCAGGCCTGGGAATCGGAAAGATGGCGGAAGGCACGATAGTCGCGGGCTTCAAGCACTCATTCGTGCTTGTAATCGCAGGCTACACGACTTTCGTTCTATTTTAAGCAGGCGGGAAAGTCGCCTATATATTCGGGCTAATGCAGAATAGATTACGGTGTGCAAATGGATTACAAAGAAGAGGGCGGGGTAGCCGTCCTGGACGCGCCGGGATCGGACTACGGCACTGCCACCAAGAAAAAGTCTAGCCGCTTCACGCCAGAGGTCCTCAGGGAGCTCGGCAGAGGCGTCAAGCCTGAGGAGATTGTCTACAAGCAGAGCACAAGGGAGTAGCTCCCTGCCCAGCTTGCAGCAGTCTGCTTTAGGCGAAAATTCCTATTTAATTTTTCTTTCTCTTTCATTCTAGGTCATGAAGAAGAGAATATACGGCCTTGAGACGGAGTACGGCTTCACGGGCAAGAGCGTCATAAGCAAGCTTCCTGAATGGCTGTGCAACGGCGCGCGCCTGTACGCGGACGGCGACCATCCCGAATATGCAACGCCCGAATGCGCAAGCGTGAGAGACCTGGTCAAGCATGACAAGGCAGGAGAGCTCCTGGTTCAGAAGGCTTTCGAGGGAAAGCTCTACAAGAACAATGTCGCGGCTGCCATTTCTGGCGCAGGGCTATCATCCTTCGGTTGCCATGAGAACTATCTCACGGCAGCAAGGCCGCTGATAGAGCTCGTGCCGTCGCTCATCCCCTTCCTGGTCACTCGCCAGCTATTCACGGGCGCAGGCGGAGGGCTCGCGCATGGAAAGTATCTGATTTCTCCGAGGGCGATGCACATAAACAAGGAGTTTAGCGCGATCACGACCGCGAACGAGCGCGGCATCGTATGCCTGAGGGACGAGCCCCACGCGGACCAGTTGAAGTACAAGCGCCTGCACCTCATCACCGCAGACGCAAACATGTCGGAAGTCTCCACTTACATGAAAATGGGAACGACGTCGATAGTGCTGGACCTCATCGAGGAAGGAAGGCTTCCTCTGATAAGCCTCTCAAGGCCCGTGGACACCCTCAAGGCGCTTTCCTGGAACACTTCAGGCGGCTGGATGGTGAAGACGGGAGACGGGAAAGCCATGCGCGCGACCGACGTGCAAAGGATATATCTCGACACTGCGATACGCTTCGCGAGCCCCGACCAGACAACTTTCGACGTGCTTGGAAGATGGGCAAAGTACCTCGACGCCCTTGACAGGGACCCGCAGGAGCTGGCAGGAGCGGTGGAATGGGTCATGAAGCGGGAAGTCCTGGAAGCCTTCGCCGCAGAGGAGCAGATTCCCGTAGGCCACCAGAGGGTGAAGAACCTTGAGCTCCAGATGACCGACATCGACCGGAAGGAAAGCAGGTATTATTTTCTCGAAAAGAAAGGCCTGGTGGAAAGGATAGTTACGGACGAAGAAATACTCGAAGCGACGATGGAACCGCCAAGAGATACGCGCGCCTTCTGCCGCGCCAACATGATTTACAGCAAGAGCTGCCGCCCCATAAGCATAGACTGGGAGAAAGTCATGATGGAAGGGGGCGCGACTTTCTCGTTGAAAGACCCGCTCGACTCTTACAATAGATACCTTGATGAGCTGGGGATCAAGGTCCAGCCAAGGAGAAAAGACTTCTGGGATTACTTCATGGAATTGCTTTTTGGGAAAGAATAGCTCTTTATTTAGCCCGTGGAAACTATTTCTTATGCTAAGCAGAATAGCGGCGCTGCTCATAGTCTTGGGAATGCTTTCCCCCGCCTTTGCGGCGACCGTGAGCATGAACTTCCGCTTCAACGTCGACAGCGTGTCGAACGACGCAATACACGTGAACGAAACAACGTTCCTCAACGACAACGTCAACCAGACGATGAAGCCTGCGAAGCCCTACATTTCTTCCGAGTACGCAGGCAAGTTGGTAGCGCTTGCGTTCGCAGGCGGCGGCTTCCTGAACATCCGCCTGGACACGCAGTCCGACCCCTACCTCTTCAGGATGACGCAGGAGGAAACGGACAACCGCTTCATACTAGCGGTAACGAACGGCACGTGGCAGAAGATAGACCAGCTCGCGGGCAGCCGCAGAGTGCCCCAGCAGACCCTCGGCCTTCTTCCCGTGCCTTTCTCCAATCCCCAGAACATTTATCTGCGCCTTAGCTATGACACGCTGAACCTGATGGGCAGCGTCGCGAGCGGCCAGCTCCTTGTCAAGAACCTCGGCAGCAGGAAGATCAACCTGGATTTGGTGGGCTAGCAATGTACCCTAACTCGCCATCTCAACGAACAACTCGACGCACAGCAGCTCGCCGCACGCCTGCATGCGGCAGACAGCATCGTGCGTCATTCAGTAACGGGAGCAAGAAGTTTTGTTCCAGGAAGGGCGAAATAATAATCTCGCACACCTTAGCCCTGGGCCTGACGATACTCCTTGTCATCAGCCTTGTTGTGGTCTTCAACAACTTCAGGACCCAGCAGTCCGCTGAACTTGCAGACGTCCAGCTCAGGAGCATCTGCTACAGGATTAAGTCGACCGCAGAGGCGATGTGGAGGCCGATAAACTACTCGACAAGCGCCGTTATGGGACGTATCGTGCTCAACCTTCCCCTCAGGGTAGCAGGAGTCTCCTATTCCGCAACAATGTTCAACAAGACCATATCAATGATAGCGCCCGATGCTGCAGCCTCGACGCAGTGCTACCTGGGCATCGGAAACGTCTCGGGCGCAACGGCGGGAGGAATCGCAGAGCTCATATGGACCCGGGAAGGGACTTTCGACAAGATTGAGCTGAGGTAATCTAACGAGCAGCGCAATTAGTGAGCTGGCGCTGCGAGCAAAGTGAGTAAGATGACGAGCAACGCGAGCAATTAGTAAAATGACGAATCTGCGGAAGCAGATGAGCAATTGGTGGAAAGTATGCCGGCACAGATCGACTATGTGATTGCAGCGGGGGTGTTCCTGGGAGCCTTCCTGTTCCTCACAGCTTTCGTGAGCAACTACTCCAACACCTCGTTCAGCGCGATACTCACAACCAACCTCAGGGAGAGCGCGCTTGCAATGCTTGACGGCATCGGAAGGGACGCGGGAGGAAACAAGATAACGGACTTCGGATTGGGCACGGACGCTTTCACGTTCCAGGTGCGGATAACGAACCCGGGCTCGAGCACGGGCAACGACTCGACATCCTTCAAGCTCTCGGACGTGGGCTACCCTGATGCAGACGAGAATTCAGTTTCAGTCCAGGACGGAGATACAGTAATACCTCACGCTCTTGCAGGCGGCAACTTCCGCTTCAACACCGACGTCCCGCCCTCGGACAAGACCGTGTCTGTCTGGTTTGACGACGACTCTAACTTTCCCACGAAAAGCTCCACCGTCCCCAACATAGCAGACGCCTTCAACAGCACGCTGCTGCAGGTGGAAAGAATCCGCGTAGTCTCTTACGCGCGCCTTCAGGCGCTCAACGCCACGCCCTACTCTTCGGTCAGGGAAGACTTCAACTTCCGCATAAGTCTGGTCGACAGGAACGGCATTGACTATTACAGCTACGGCGAGATACCTCCGGAAGGCAATGTCATCGCGTTGCAGCGCCCCGCAGTCTTCCAGACGCAGGGCGCAGTCTACGTCAAGGGCTACCTCATCGCGCAGGTTTGGTAGATATGATAACGAACGAAGTGGGCTATTGATATGATAACGAGCAACCAAGTTGCGAGCAATTCGGCTAAATTTGGAAAGAAGGGAATCACTTACACAATAGAAGCAATCATAGCCATCGGCCTGCTTGCGGCCATCGTGCTTTTCCTGTTCCAGTCCCCGCCCGAGACTTCGCTGGACCTGGAAAAGCAGAACGCCTACTTCGCGCTGTCAGCGCTCGACGCAGACGGCGCGTTGAGGGAAGCAGTCTTTAACGGCAGCACCGCTGCCGTCAAGGCAGAGCTTGACAAATATTTCCAGAACTACGACTTCGAGCTTTGCTCAGACGTATGCTTCGGCACGACTGTGCAGGCGCAGATAGTCGAGTATTACATGTCAGGGTGGAAAGAGTCATACAATCCGAAGAAGCTCAGGGTCTTCCTGTTCAGACCATAAGATAGATTAACGAACCTGCGAAGCAGGTGAGCAATTCATGAAAAGGAAAAGCAAAGGCCAGATATTCGTCGTCGGAGTGGTGCTGCTCGTGGTAATCCTCGCGCTCTTCCGCGAGTCGTTCTTCGTGAACCCGCCCTCGACCATGACGAGCGACGACCTTCTTGACAACATCGAGAAGGAGTTCAGGTACACCGCGGGAATCTCTCACAAGGCGCAAGCGGACCGCCTTTCAAACCTCTCTTCGTTCTTCCGCAGCAACGTGGACGGCTTCGAGGGGCTTTACATGATAGTCTTCACCGAAGCCGCGGAGTACACGGTGCATACAGGGAACTTCCTGAGGGCGAAGATAGACGGAGAGATTGACGTTTCAGGCTCTTCCCCTTCCTCGGAGACAATCAGCGTAGCCGACGGGAGCGTGCAGATTGAGAATTTCGACGCAACGGGCAACGTCACGCTGGAGCTCACCTACACAGCCGGAGGCCCGGATATCAGCGAGGAGTTTAACTTCGATACTGACGGCCACACAACGGTATTTTATGACATAGCAATCAAAGAAAATGATAAGGTCATGAGAAGGAAAGGGACTGTCTTGATAGTGTAAGGGAAAATCAATATGGAAAAGGGAAAAATAATCGGCAAATGTTCTTCGGAAGAAAAGAACGGAATAGGCGCATTGCCGATTCGCTCACTTAGCCTTATTGGAAGCAAGGGAGTGAGCGTCTACATATCGTGGGTGATAGTGCTGGTTATAGTAATCACCGGAATAACCCTCGTGCTTACTTCTGGCCTTCCAGTGATAGAGACTTCCAGGTCCAGCCTGGCGCTTGCCGAAGCAGAGCAGTTCTTCGGCATGCTCGACTCCTCGATAAGGGAGGTCGCGCAGGAAGGAATAGGGAGCAGCAGGCTCGTGCGCGTCCCTATCGGAGAATACGCGCTCATCGACAACGGGGCGGAATTCAGGACCATAGGCAGCGAGCTTGAGCCGCTTTCAAGGCGCATCGTGGGAAATATTGCGCTTTTCGGCGGCTCTGACGTGACCTGCCAGCCCGAGAGCTTCGGAGGGACGCCTGCCTACCGCCTCGAGAACACTTTCATCAAGGCCTACCTGAGGAGCGGTAACGGGACCATCAACACCCAGGACAACATCCTGACAATCCAGTCCAAATACAACAACCTGACAATAACGCCTTCAGACAGCTCCATAATCATAGACGGGCTTTCCACAAGCTCGTCAGGAACGGGCTTTACAGAGCTCCGCAGGCAGGGCTCGGGCATGCCCCTGTGCCGCGTCCGCTACTTCGTGAACAGCACTGCGGGCAAGACCTATGACATATTCTACACCCTCTATAATGGCGCCGACTTCCTCCAGGTCGAAATCAGGAACATCAAATAGGCATATTTCGTTATATTATAACGAAGCAAAGGCTGAGCAATTCGCCAGAACTGGCTATTTCTGCCGATTCAAGCTTTATTTGGCTCCCAAGGAACATTTAGTCACACAGTTGGTCAAATGGCTAGGAAATCAGCCATGCATAGGCACGCCTCTAGACGGGGGAAAGCCGGTCATAGCTCTGCGCTTGCAAGTCTGGCAGCGGTAGCAGCTATCATAATCGCAATCGGCCTTTCGCTCGTCATGGCGGCGCCTCTGTTCAGCATAACAGGAAAGCCTTTCGGTGCCGAGCAGGCTGGCGCGCCCAGCATAGTATGGCAGAACGCCACGCCCCTGTCCCCGACGTCCTATTCCCCTTCGCAAGTATACAATTTCTCGGTCAACTGGACTACACCCAACGGCACAAACATTACTCAGGTTGTTTTCCGCCTATTCAAGGCCGGCACGCTGGTTAGCACAAAGACCCTTACCGGAGGCGGCATCATACTCTCAAGCGGCATTTACTATACGACTTATACTGGTCTGTCGGGAGGGGCCTACACCTATGACTGGTTTGCGCAGAACTCGATAGGAAACCTCACCAGTGCCTACCCCTACCAGATCAACCCTGCTACCACCACAACTTCGCTCACGCTGAATGGCGTGGGAGCCAACGTAAGCTTTGACCCCAATACAATTGTGAATGTGGTCGTGACAGGCTCGCAGTCTTCGCTGCCTGTCTCGCTCCTTGCAAACTTCAGCGGCTCGCTTGCGCAAGTGGCAAGCGGCACAGGCTCCCTCCCATATTCGTTCAACGTCTCAAACGTAGGCGGGACGAGCTGGCTCCTGCGCGGCATTACCGGCGGCAATGAAAACTACACGAGCTCCCTCATCGACCGCGCGACAAGGATAAAGGTTGCAACGTCGATAGTGCTCACCATCGACGGCCCGCCGCAGTCGAAGGTGTTTCCCGCCTCAGGCTTCATCGCAACGATAAACGCTACAATCAACGTCCCAGTTACCGTGTGCATAGAGGTGACGAAGCCCGACACTTCGTCTACGACGCAGTGCGGAGTGCAGAACACGACGAAGTTCGAGTTCCCCGAGCAGTCCGGCGCCCATAAGGTAAAGGGCTACTTCGTCGGCGACGCTGACAACGCTGCATCAGAAAGAATCCTGTACATATTCGTCGGTTCTGATGCGCTCGCCCCGTCATACTCAAGCCAATCGCAGTCCGCCGCGGCAGTGAGCAGCGGAGGGAACATCACGTTCTCAGCAACCTTGAGCGACGATACTTTCGTCCACACGGCAGTACTCCAGACGAACGTCACAGGCAGCTTCCAGGACGCTGCAACAAGATACATCGGAGCGCCCTCGTCTGCCGTCAGCTTCATCTACAGCACTGCGACGCAGGGCATACACGGCTGGCGCCTCGTCTTCAATGACTCGGCAGGCAACCAGAGCGTGACCGCGAATGCAACGTTCGAAGTGCTGCCGCCGACGCCCGCAAACTTCTCGATAGGAACCAAGCCGTCGGGCGCGAACATAACGGTCAACGGCCAGAACATCGGCACTTCCCCCAAGATACACAGCGTGCTCACAGGAACGTACACCGTCGGCTTCGGCCCCATACCCACATACGCAGCTCCGGCGGCGCGGGTGATACAGGTCAACGCCAGCAACATCGGCACGATACTTTTCGTAAACGTCACTTACTTCGACCCCAGCGACGCCAACCAGAACAGCGTTGTTGAGACGTCAGAGCTCAACGGCACGGGCGGCGCAATCCCGTCATGGAAGATAGGCGCGCAGTCCCTGAACCAGCTCATAACGACCATCGCAAGGTGGAAGGCGGGTAGTTACTGATAATTTGACGAGCCTGTAATGAGCAGGCGAGCAATTTGTAAGAAGTGGGAAAATATGAAAAGCAAAATCATGGCGACATTGTTTATGATTCTCGTAGCTGCCGCTGCAGCCAGCGCGCAGTCTGTCTCGCGCGACCTCCCAGACTCTTCGACTGCAGGAAGCTCCTTCAGCGTGGCGCTTTCGGTCAGCCCGGGAGCAACAGCCACGTACTATGCGATAGACGAAATAGTCCCGACAGGGTGGATCGTGACCGCGGCAACAGCCGGCGGCGACTTCACCTCGCAGACAGGCCACGTCAAGTGGGTCGTGGTATCGGGCGCAGCCAGCACTGTATACAGCTACAACGTGACTCCGTCGCTGAGCGCGAGCGGAAGCGTGCCGTACAGCTTCGGAATATTCCAATTCGAAGGCCAGTCTGACTCGCTCTTCATCGGAGGAGATTCCTCAGTTGCGGTAACCGCGCCACCGATCCAGGACTTCACCATCACGCTCAACCAGTCTTCAATCTCGATACCTCGCAACTTTTCCAAGCCTGTTACTGTAACCATAACTCCGCTGTCAGGCTACAATCAGGTCGTGACTTTAACTGCGCTCAGCGTGCCTTCAGGCACAGTCGCATCGTTCAGCCCGACCTCGTCCATTCCTGCATTTGCTTCCACACTCACGCTCGCCACAAGCCCGTCTTCTGCGCTCGCCACGACGATAATAACCGTCAAGGCAACGGGCGCCGACAACAAGACCCAAAATACAACGCTCTCGCTTGCGGTCACTGTGCCTCCGGTTTGCGGCAACAGCGTTGTCGAGGCGGGAGAAAGCTGCGACGGCACCAACTTCGGAGGCGCGACCTGCGCTACGGCGCTGGGCGGCGGCTCGACCGGCAACCTTTCGTGCACATTCTCATGCAGCCTAGACACGTCTGCATGTACGCCTCCGCCGACCGTGCCTGTCACTGTGAACGTCCTGCAGGACAGCGCGACCCTCGGCGTTCCGGCGGCGCAGTCAGGCCAGACAATCTCATGGAACCTCAGCCAGCCATCGAAGCTTGCAATAACGCTTGTGAAAGTAGTCGTCAATGCCACCGTGACGGCAGGGCAGCTCTCAATACAGAAGCTTATAGGCAGCCCTGCGCTTGCGCCTGATTTGCAGAATGCCTACCAGTTCTTCACGTTCACTCCGACCAACATACAGGACAACAAAATAACTTCCGTGATTGTCAGCTTTGCAGTGAACAAGACCTGGCTCAACCAGACAAAGGTGAGCCAGTCGACGGTAAAGCTCAACCGCCTCGTGAACAGCACATGGATGCCGCTTGTCACAAGCAAGACAGGCGAAGATAGCAATTTCGTTTACTACGATGCAATCAGCCCCGGGCTCTCGGTGTTCGGGATAAACGGCGCAGTCACCGCTCCGCAATGCCCCGCATGCCCGCAAAGCTCATCAACAGAATGCACGGTCCAGCAGGACGGCAGCGGAATCCAGAGCGTGACGACGTATACCTGCAGCCCGCAGACCGACTTCGAGTGCGTTCAGTCTACGGCACCGCAGAGCTGCTGCCCGACCTGCCCTCCGCCTGGCGAGTACGGGTCGTGCGCACCTGAAGGACAGAGGACAAGGCAGGCATTCGCATGCAGCAACCAGACTGAGTTCAAGTGCGTCCAGACGACCGAGAGCCAGGCATGCATATCCCAGGAAATAGCAGAAGCTTCTATTGCAATGGCGCAGCAGGCTATCAACACCGCGAACTCGCAGAACCGCGATACCACGGTTGCAGAAGGAATTCTCCAGCAGGCACGCTCTGCCCTGGCAGCAGGCAACTATGACCAGGCAAAGAGCCTTGCAGACCAGGCGCGGGTCTCTTCGCAGAACGCGCCCGAGAAGGCTTTCCCGATACCCGGCGGCCCGCTCGTGCTCATAGCGATACTTGCAGCAGTCGCAGCCGCGATCCTGATAGTAGTGCTCAGGATGAAGGGCATACTCATCTTCCGCCACAAGGTGCAGGACCACTGCTACATAGGCGGCGAAGAAACCATACTGGGCTTCAGGTGCGAAGTGTGCAGCCAGCGCGTCTGCATACGCCACGCGCGCACGCAAAACGGCAGGGTCTTCTGCGAAAAGCATGCTCCGAAAGGCCCCGAGAAGCCGAAGGGAGAAGAAAAGCCCAAGCCACCTCCAAAGCCCCCGCCATCACCTGAGGAAGAATTGTAGCTTCAAACGCTGGTAACGTTTAAATATAGCCCAAAGGAAACGTTATGATATCATAATGAGCAACTAAAGGTTGCGAGCAATTCGTGAAATTCATGAAAACAACGCCAAGGCCTCAGCCGAAAGGCATTTCGCCCCTCATTGCTTCCGTAGTGCTCATAGCAGTCACTCTGGCAATAGCAGGAATACTCTCCACGTGGGCGATCCAGTTCGTCGGAGGCAGGGGAACTGCAATAACCCAGCAGACTGCATGCCTCGGAGCGCTCGAAGTGGACACTTTTCCGCCCTCGCTTACCTACAACTCCGGAACGAGCGAGCTCACTGTTATAATGATTAACAAGAAGACCGACCTCACGCTGCAGAGCATAACGGCCTTCCTCACTTATCCTGATGGCAGCGTAAGGAACGTTGCGCTCAACATAACGCTCACCCCGCAGCAAATAGTTTCCACAAAGATAGGCGGCAACCCGTCAAAGCCGAGCCGCCTGCGGCTTAGCTCCGCCAACTGCGAAGGCCTCATAATCGGCGACGTACAGATTCCTTAATTTGTATTTTCCCGAAGCTGAAGGCTGAGCAATTCGACAGTTTTCTTTAAAATACCCGAAATCAGAATAGTTCTATGCGTTCGAAGGGAGTAAGCCCGCTGGTTGCCACGACCATACTCATAATCATCGCGGTAAGCCTGTCCTATGTCATATTCAACTGGCAGTCCTTCAGCATAGGGTCGTTCTCGAGCTCGTTCGAGACCGCGACCAAGGAAAAGCTGCAGTGCCAGCGTGCATCCCTTGCGGTATTCTCGGCAAGCTACAACTGCAACACCTTCTGCGACGAGGGCACTGCGCACACCATTTCGCTCACGCTGCACAACCCCGGGAATATAATACTCAACCCGCGCAGCATCTATCTCAAGAACTCTACAGGCGGGCTGTTCGAGCTCTCGGCCAGCGGCGAGCTCGGCCTGGGGCAAACTCTGATATTCCAGAACGTCTCAACGGCAAGCTGTGAGGGCATCAGCCAGAAGATCGACGAAATAGTCGTGACAACAGACTGCCCCGAAGTCGTCGGCATACTCCCCGGCAGCTCAATCAGCTGGGTAAGCTGCCCGTAATTTAGCGAACGAAGTGAGCAAATCGTGAAAGAGATCCAAAAGAAGCGGTTCGGCAAGAAGGGATTGGAGCCGTTCGTAGCAGACATACTGCTCATAATCATCGGCATAAGCATAGGCGGCCTGCTCCTGAGCTTCAGCACGGGCTTCACGGGCGAGCACCTTGAGCAGACTTCAAGCCTGCTCAACTGCACGGTTGCGGAGCTTTCAGTCACGGACGTTTACCTCGTCGGCAACAAGGCTTCAGTAATCGTAAGGAACCCCGGACGCTCGTCTGTAGTTATTTCGAGCGCCAAGCTTTATCACAAGTCAGGTCCTGAAGGCATAGTCACGACGGCGTTCCCGCTGGTCGTGCCGATAAGCTCCCTGCGCTCTGTGGAATTTGTGGGCGCGCCAATCTGCGGAAATTTCGACAACGTGCAGATCTTCACGAGCTGCCCGGGGCTCTCGGTGCGCTACAGCGGCAGCCCCAAGTGCAGCTGATGAAAGCTTAAATAGTTAGCTATAGATATATCTATAGTGATTTTATGACAAGCTATACATCAATTCAGCTCTCTCCGGAAACGAGAGACATGCTGGCAAGCTTGAAGACTGCGAGAGAGACTTACGATGACCTTCTGAGAAAGCTGATCTCGCTTATACCAGAAGGCGACGACGAAGGCAAATTCACAGATGCGTTTCGAATGGGCCTGCTTAATGCACGGCTCGATACTATCCAGGGCCGCACTATTTCTCACGAAGAACTGAAAAAAAGGCTCGGGCTGTAGTCCATGCCTTGGAAAATAAGCTGGTCAAATGAAGCCGCCAGCGAGCTAAGCAAGCTGGACAATGCAGCTGTTTCCAGGATTGTCCTGAAATTAGAGCGGGCTTTGAAAAATCCGATGCGGTTCTTCGAAAGGCTGGCGGGCTCGGATTACTATAAGCTCAGAATCGGCGATTACCGTATCCTGGCTCTGATTTTTCATAGCGATGAGATTATTTCTGTACAAAAGCTCGGCCATCGCAAAAATGTATACAGATAACCGGACGTGTGCATAACAATTACTTCAGAAAATAAGACAGACCTTCAGCCACTTTCTCATGCGGCCATGTAAGCCAATATGTAACAGGGGAAGCCTCGCGAAGTTGCATGCGATATTCCTTAAGAGAAGCCGTAGGATTAGGCTCATCCAGAGTCGGCCTTACACGCCTCAGGAACTGGTAGCAGCCTCCCGACACGGCGTAAAAAGTCGCAATGGACGCGCCAAGGGCTGCAAGTCCCCCAAGAACCTCTGGGTCTGCCATGCAATTCTATTGGCCGAGAAAGCATTAATAAAAGTGGAGGCGCGCCTTCGGTGGGCAGCCGACATTAACAGGTTGTCCGTGCCGTCTGCTCCACTCAGTGGTCCTCAGAGCGTCAGAAGCATGACTTAGGGCTGCTCGGTTCCCCGCCTGACCCGGTTCGGCATACCATGACCCCAGAGGGCTGAGCTTCGACGCTTCAGGACACGGGCCTGGTTAACGCCGAACTGCCGCCCTCCGGCTTCGATCCCAACTAAAGCGGATTGTTGGCAACAGCTGCCCGCTACCCAGCCGATCTAGCCTCCACTCTTGAATGAGGCAGTTGAGTATTTAACATTTGTTTTTGCGGGCAACTTCGCATAGCTTATCTGGTTCTAAAGCAAAAGCTGCAATAAGCTTATGTCATTGGAAGCATAATTATCTGAAAAATAGAGGAATACAAATGGTGGAGCAGCAGCAGGCAGAAGGCCTTGCAAAGATTGTCGTGGGCAGGGACCTTGCAGACCTGAAGCAGTACGGCACACAGGGCACGCTCTACATAGGCAAGCACCTCGTCGGCACAGGCGAGGAAGCCCATGTCACGACTCCTGTGCTGCTCGATGCCCTGCGCCCGCACATTATAGTCCTGACGGGAAAGCGCGGCGAGGGAAAGTGCCTCACGCCTGAGACGCCCGTAGCGCTGGCAGACGGCACCACAAAGGACATCGACAAGATATTCAAGGAAATAGCCGCAGGGAGGGAAGACCACGACAAGGAAGAGGAGATATTTCCCTGCATAGGGGTTGACGTTCTGACCGTTGACAAGGAACTGAACGTCAAGCCCAAGCAGATTTCCCACGTCTACCGCAAGAAAGTGTCGGAGAAGCTCCTGAAAATAACTACGAAGCGCAGCCGCACAATCACTTGCACAAAGGAGCACCCGCTCCTGACAATCGAGGAAAGCCTCGTGTGGAAGATGGCTTCGGAACTCAAGGAGAACGTCGCAGTAGGAGCTCTGCAGACTTCGCTGCAGTCGACCGGCGGCACGCTTCTCAAGTCGTACATACTTTCATGGGACGAGATAGCAAAGGTTGAGGAAATCGACTACGTCGGCTATGTCTACGACCTGACCGTGCCCGAAACGCACAACTTTGTAGCAGGGGTGGACGGCATAGTCTGCCACAACTCTTACAGCATGGGGGTCTTCATGGAAGAATTGCAGAAGACTTCCGACAACGTGCGGAAGAACCTGTGCTCCGTGGTCATAGACACGCAGGGAATATTCTGGACCATGAAGTCTCCCAACGAGAAGGACGCGCCGCTCCTGAAGGAATGGCAACTCAGCCCGACCGGCTTCACCACTTTCGTTTACGTCCCCGAAGGCCAGCGCGCCCTTTTCGAGAAAAGCGCGGTCGCCTTCGACGGCGTCTTCAGCATAGGCCCCGACGAGCTGAGCGCAGAGGACTGGCTATACGTCTTTGAGCTGGACCCGAACGCGCCGCTCGGAATAATCCTGCAGCGCACAATCAACAAGCTCAGGGAAAGCGGCGCGCGGTACACCATCGACGCCATAATGGAAGTCGTCGGCAAGACGGAAGGCTTCGAATCAGAGCGCCTCGCCCTGCAGAACAGGTTCGAGGCGGCGAAGGGCTGGGGAATATTCGGCAGCGCAAGGATGCCCCTGCTCCTCGACGGGGGAAGGCTCAGCATACTCGACATTTCGGTCACGCCGCAGAACGTGCGTGCGCTCCTGGTCTCGCTGATAAGCAGGAAGATTTTTGAGGAGCGCACCGTGGCGCGAAGAAAAGAGGAGCTCGCAGAAACAGAAGGAATAGAAATCAAGCGCACTCCGATGTGCTGGATATTCATCGACGAGGCGCACAACTTCGTTCCGGACGAGGGCCATCCCGCCTCAATGGACATAATACTCAAGATGGTGCGGGAAGGAAGGCAGCCGGGAATAACTTTAGTAATGGCCACGCAGCGCCCCGAGAAGCTGCACCCCGATGCGCTCGCACAGACTGACATGATAATCTCCCACCGCCTTACTGCAAAAGGCGACATCGACGCGCTGCGCGCAATCATGCAGACCTACATGCTCTACGACATAGCGAAGTACATCAATGACCTGCCCAAGCTGAAGGGCGTAGCCTTAATACTCGACGACAATTCTGAAAGGCTCTACACGACCAGGATCCGCCCGCGCCAGTCATGGCATGCAGGCGCATCTCCGGTAGCTATCTAGAAATCAGTATAGTATGCCTACAACCACAGCTTCGACCTGAGAAAAGCGAACTTTGCCGTCCGCTGCTGAATTGTTGTCGCCCTTCGGGATGCAATACCAGCCGCTTGCGTCTACGCCCGTCTCTATGATCCTGTGGATTATCAGCGAAGAGCCCGAGCGATAAAGAACTATGTCTCCGAC
>Ga0187893_10008517_pt1 | contig 16136 bp, 10 predicted proteins | sample MA1701074metaG_FD_139574 | JGI IMG/M metagenome (GOLD analysis project Ga0187893, IMG submission 139574) | White microbial mat communities from a basaltic lava cave in the Kipuka Kanohina Cave System on the Island of Hawaii, USA - MA170107-4 metaG ...
CCGCTGAACTTCGCGGGGCGCTTCTGCAGGAAGCTCTGCACCCCCTCGTAGGCGTCGGGCGACGAGCCGAGCGCGTGGATCATCCGCGAGTCGAGCTTGTGCGCCTCCATCGGGTGATCGGCGCCGAGCATCCGCCACAACATCTGGCGCGCGAGCGCGACCGAGATCGCGCTCGTGTTCTCCGCGATCTCGCGCGCGAGCCCGCGCGCCGTCGCGATCAGCTCGGCGTGCGGCACGACGCGCGAGACGAGCCGGCCCGCGAGCGCCTCCTGCGCCGAGAACACACGCCCGCTCGCGACCCACTCCATTGCCTGCGAGATCCCCACCACGCGCGGCAGGAACCACGAGCTCGCGGCCTCCGGCACGATGCCGCGGCGCGCGAACACGAAGCCGAAGCGCGCCTGATCGCTCGCGATGCGCACGTCCATTGCGAGCGTCATCGTCGAGCCGACGCCGACCGCCGGCCCGTTGATCGCGGCGATCAGCGGCTTCTTACACTCGAACAGCCGCAGCGTCAGCAGGCCGCCGCCATCGCGATGCTTCGCGCGCACCTCGCGCGCGCTGTGGTCGAACGTGCCGCCGCCGGCGCCGAGATCCGCGCCCGCGCAGAAGCCGCGTCCGGCGCCGGTCACGATCACCGCGCGCACGTCGTCGTCCGCATCCGCGTCGTCGAGCGCCGCGAGCGTGTCGACCAGCATCTGCTGGTTCAACGCATTCAGGCGCTCGGGGCGGTCGAACGTGATCGTCTGAATGCCCTCGCTCTTGTCGACGCGGATCGTTTGATAGGCCATCGCGCGGATCTCCGGCTCGCAGGGAAGCCCACCGTAGTTCAGCGCCGAGCCCGCTTGCACCGCTCGCGCGACGCGCGCGCCCGCCTACCCTGCAGCGGCCCGATCGGAGCGCGCGTGCGAATTGCGGTGGTCAGCGACACCCATAACAACCTGCGCAACGTCGCGCGCATCGTCGAGCTGCTGAACGCGGCCGACGTCGCGCGCGTCGTCCACACCGGCGACATCACGCAGGCGAAGACGCTGGAGGTGCTCGCGCGCCTCGCAGCGCCGCTCGTCGGCGTGTACGGCAACAACGACGAGCGCGACGCGATCGCGCCGGTTGCCGCGCGCCACGGGATGCAGCTCGTCGAGGGCTCGCTCTCGTTCGCCGCCGCCGGCCGCCGCATCGGCGTGATCCACGACCCCCACCACATCGACGCCGCGCTGCTCGAGCACGACCTGATCCTGCACGGCCACAACCACCGCCTCGTGCTCGAGCGCCGCGGCCGCACGCTGCTCTTCAACCCCGGCGAATGCGCCGGCATGCTCGACGGCCACAACGCAGTGGGCGTGGTGGATCTCACGAAGCTCGAGGTGGAGCTGCTGCGGTTCTAGGCGGCAGTGTCGCGCCGCCTGCACCCTCCGCGGGAATCACTCCGCGCGCGCGATCCCGGGCGGCGTTCGCTGCGTTCGCGCTGCCTCTGTTGGAACCGAAACCGGAGCCGCGCAGCTAAGCGTTCGCGGTCGCGCCGGCTTGTAAGAACCACAGCTCGAACCTCGGTCGCGCCGTGAGGCCGAGCGCGCGCTGGACCGCGGCGGTGTAGGCCGCGCCCTGCTGCGCGTAGCGGGCGGCAAGCTCTTCGAGCGAGCGGCCCGCAACCTCGTCCGTCTTGTAGTCGACGACCACGAGGCCCCGGTCGTCCTCGTAAAGCAGGTCGATCGCGCCCGAGACGAAGCCGACCGGCGCGTCGTTACTCGGCGGCAGCTCGTCCGGGGCGAGGAGCACGGGCAGCTCGCGCGCGAGAATGCGCGGCGCAAGCGCGCGCAGCCGCGGCAGCAGCGGGCCGGCGCACACGGCCTGCCAGATCTCGCGCGCTCGCTGCTGCGCAGCGCGCTGCTCCTCCGAGCCCTCCGGCTGCGCGAACACGCGCGCGATCTCGCGCTCGCCGTGCGCCGCGAGTGAGTCCGCGTCCGCGGCGAGATCCGCGAGCTCGAGCGCGGCGTGTACGGCAGTGCCGGCCGCGAGCGCGATGCGGCGGGCGGGGTCCGGGCGTTCGCGCGGCGGCTCGGGCGCGTCGTCGTCGGGAAGCGCGCGAGCGGCGCGCGCCTCGTCGTCGTGCGGCAGCTCCGAGGCGACCCGCTGGATCGGCCGCGCCTCGTGACGCTGCGCAGCCGCGCGCGCGACGCGCAGCGCTTCGTCCTCCCGCGCGATCTGCGTGGGGTCGAGCGTGAGCCGCGCGGGCGGCGGCGCGAGCGGCGGCGCCGTGGCTCGCGCGAGCCGCGCCGTGTGACGCCAGCGAACCGCGCCCCCATCGCTCGGCTGATCGCCAGCGACGATCTGCTCCAGCGCAGGGCGCCCTCCGCGATGCTCGAGCAGATCGCCGATCGTCTTCGCGCTCGAGGGATTCTCCGCCTGCCCGCTCGGGCACCACGACACCACGAGCCGATCCTTCGCGCGCGTCATCGCGACGTACAGCAGCCGGATGCGTTCCTGCGCCTCGCGCTCCCTCGCGCGCGCGAGCGCGCGCCACGCGCCAGGCGTCGCGAGCCCGAGCAGCTGGTATGCGGGCTCGTCGCTCCCGCGCCACACGTGCGTCGGCTTCGGATCCGGATTGCCGCCGTCGCCCCGGTGGAGCTGCAGCAGATAGACGTGCGCGAAGTCGAGGCCTTTCGCCTTGTGCACGGTGAGCACGCGCACCGCGTCGTCGGCGAGCGAGGTCGGCCGCCCCTCTTCTTGCTCGCGCGCCTCGCCGCCCGAACGGCGCAGCGCGTTCAGCAGCAAGCTCGGCGAGCCGTGCAGCGCGTCGGACCAGTCGACGAGATCGCGGAAGATGCGGTCGAGCGTCGCGACGCGATGCGCGCCGAGCCGCCGGCCCGCTTCCGTGGGCTCGATGCCCGAGCGGGTGCGGAGCTCCTCCACGAAGCGATCCGCGGGCAGCTCGGCGAACGCTTCGCGCAGTGCGGCAAGGTCGTCGAAGAAGCGCGCGACCGAGGCCGGCCAGCCGGCGAGCGCTTCGAGACCCGGCACCCCTTTCGGCGCCTCCCGCGCGGCGAGCGCGAGCTTCTCGTGCGCAGCGGGCAGCGCGTCCGCGTCGCGGCCGATGCGCCCGATCAGCCCGATCTCGCAGCGCTTCAGCAGCGCGACGAGCGCGGCGTCGGGCACGCCGACGGTCGCCGAGCGCAACGTGGTGACGAGCGCGAGCTGGTCGTGAGGATCGATCGCGCAGCGGATCCACGCGAGCGCGTCGACCACCTCGCGGCGCTGGTAGAAGGCGGTCTCGCGCTCGACGACGAACGGCACGCCGGCCTCGCGCAGCGCGGCGAGCACGACCGGCAGATCGGTCGTCGCGCGCAGCAAGATGCCGACGTCGCCGAAGCGCAGCGCGTGCTCGCGGCGCAGGCGCACGAGATCGCTCGCGAGGGCGCGCGCCTCGCGCTCGCTCTGCACGCGCGTCTCGGGCGCTTCCCACTCGCCCTTCGCGTTCGGCTCGGAGCCGATCCAGTGCTCGACCGCCGCGCGCTCGCGGTCCGTGAATCCCGCGTCGCTGCGCCGTCGCTCGCAGACCTCGAGCCCCTCGAACTGCGCCTGCAGCCCGCGTCGCGGTTGCATGATCGGGCCGATCGCGCGCGCGACCTCGTCGAGCACCTTGGCGACGGAGCGGTGCGAGACGACCAGGCGTTCGACCGCGCCGCCCTCGCGCTCGATGCGCTCCTTGAACGCGTCGTATGCCGCGAGGTCGGCGTTGCGCCAGCCGTAGATCGATTGCTTCGGATCGCCGACGACGAACAGCGTCGGGCGCGGTCCCGCGCCGAAGCCCAGCGCCGCGAGCAGCGCGCACTGTGTCTCGTCCGTGTCTTGGAACTCGTCGACCAGCAGCTGATCGATCGACGCGCGCACTGCCGCCCGCACCTCGGGGTGGGCCAGCAGCGCGCCGGCGTCGCGCAGGAGCGCGCCGTAGGTCGCGACGCCGCGTTCGCGCAGCCGCGTGCGTGCCTCGCCGAGAAGCTGTGCGAGCAAGCTGCGTGCGGCGGCGATCGCGGGCGGCTTCAGGCGCGCGAGATGATCGAGCAGCGGGCTCAGCGCGAGCGCCGCAGCGGCGACGGGCTCGCACGCGTCGCCGAGCGCCTTGGTCTCCATCGTCCCGAGGCCCTTCGTTGCCCACTCGCGCACGCGCTTGCGGACCTCTTCGGGCGCGAGCTGGTCTCCCGGGGCCGCGGCGAGCCGCGCCTCGCTGAGCGGGCCTTCCGCGAGCCACGTGCCGAGCTGCTCGGCGCACTCCATCACCTTCTGCGCGGTCGTGACCTGCTTCGCGCGCGCGAAGCGATCGCGCTCGGCGACCCGCAGCGCAGCGAGCGCGTCTTGCAGCTCGCGACCGAGTCGCGCGTAGGCGGCGGGCGCGATCGCCGCCGCGTCGAGGTCGCTCTCGTGCGCGCCCTCGCCCAACAACTCGACGAGCGCGCGCTCCAAGTTCGCGGGCCCGATGCGCGCGGCAGCGAGCTCCGCGTAGGCGCCGCCGTCGCCGCCCGCGCTGAACGCCTCGAGCAGGCTCGCCTCCAGCACCTCGCGCGCGGCGAGCGCGGCCTGCTGCTGGTCGGCGTCGACGCTGAGCTGCGGATGCAGGCCGGCGTCGAGCGGATAGCTCGCGAGCAAGCGGCGGCAGAACGCGTGGATCGTGCGCACCGTCAGGTGATCGAGCGCGCCGCGCAGCGCGCTCGCCCGCTTCGCGAGCTCCTCGCCGGCGGAAGGCAGCGCTTCCGCCGCGACGCCGCTTGGCTGCTCGCCGAGAGCGATCTGTCGCAGCGCGCCGGCGATCCGCGTCGCCATCTCGGCGGCCGCGGCTTCGGTGAACGTGATCGCGACGACGCGCTGGAGCACGGCACGCGCGGTCGCATCCGGGCTCTTGCCTGCTGCCGCGTGCTGGCGCCAGCCCGGTCCGAGGCACCACGCGACCACGCGCGCGACGAGCACGGCCGTCTTGCCGGTGCCGGCGCCGGCTTCGAGGAGCAGCGGCGCCGCGAACTCGGTTTGCGCGCGCAGCCGCGCCCGCGCGTCGCTCATCGCGGCGCCTTCCCGAGCGCGAGCAGCGCCCTCGCCGCGACCAGGGGCAGCGCCTCGCCGCCGTGGTGCTTCGCGTCGCGCCACGCGACGAGGCGCAGGCGCGCGCTCGTGTCGCCGCGCGCGCACGCCTCCGAGACACGGCAGGTCGCGCAGGCCTCAGCTTCGTCCGCGCTGCCGGCCTTCGCGAGCCGCGGCACGAATGCGCCCGCGCGCCACGCGCGCACGATCGTCGCGACGGCGGCGTCGAAGTCGCGCGCGAGCTCAGCGCTCGCACGCAGCGCGACCTCTGCGCGCTCGGCGTCGAGCTCGTCACGAGCGAACACGTAGCGGCCTCGCCCCGCCTCTCCGGCGACGAGCGCATACGCCGCGGCTTGCAGGCGCTCGCCCGTCTGGACGCGTCTGCGCAGCGCCGCCGTGCGGGCGTCCGAGCTGAGCGCGCTCGTGAACGGCTTGCCCGTCTTGTAGTCGGTCAGCGTGAGAGCGCGGCCGGTACGGTCGACGCGATCAGCGCGGAACTCGATGCGCGCGGGCTCGCCCGCGCCTTCGACCTTGCGTTCACCGCCGGCTTCGACGGCGAGCACGCTCGGGGAGCCCACGCTCCAGTCCACGTCCCGCACGCACTCCAGCACCTTGCGCGCGCGGCGGGCGAGCAGCTGCGCAAAGCCAGGCAGCACGACGCCTTCGTCGCGCGCGACGCGACGGGCGGCAGCCAGCAGAATCGCCTCGGCCTCCTCGGGCTTGGGCCAGACGACGGCGATCGGCTCGCGCGCGAGCGCCTCGGCCAGCGCGATCCCGCTGAGCACGCCCGCGCTGACGGCGATCTCCTCGAGCGCGCCGTGCACTGTGTTCCCTAACAAGAGGCCCGTGATCTCGGGCAGCGCTGCGAGCGCGTCGACCGGCGGCTCGATCCCGAGCACGTGCTCAAGAAAGACCTGCCAGCCGCAGCGCACCGCGCCTTCGAGCCGCGAGACGCTGAGATCGCGAGCATCCGTGCGGTCGCCGACGAATCCGAAGAACGGGCCGAGCCGCGCGGAGGAAGGCGGCGCGTCGAGCTCCGCGATCGCTGCGAGCCGCGCGCTCGCCGCAGCGGCGCCGCCCGCGCCGAGCGCCAGCTGCATCGCGTGCGCGGCGGCTTCGCGGGCGCCCCCGAGCGCCCCTCGCAGCGCGTGCTCGTGCGCCGGAAGCGCGCCGATCGCAGGCGTCTCCCACGCTGGACCGGCGGGCGCGATCTCGACTCCGGGCAGCTCGAGCCGCGAGACGAGCGGCGAGGCGGGGCGCTCCTTGCCGTCGTCCGAGACGGCCTGCCAGGAGATCTGCACGTGCGGTGCGGCGCTCGCGAGCTGCGCAAAGAGGTATCGGTCCTCGTCCACCGCGCGGCGCTTGATCGGGATGTCCGGCAGCGCGGCCTCCAGCTTCCCGCGCAGCGCGTCCGGCAGCAGCGCATCCTCGTTGAACGAGCGCGGGAACACGTCGCGATTCGCACCGATCAGGAACACGCGCGCGAACGTGCGCGCGCGCGCCTCGGTGACGCTGAGCACGCAGACGCCGCCGCCCGCGCCGCCGAGCGGCGCGACTCCGGCGCCACGAAGCGCGCGGCGGAGCAGCACGCGCAGCTCGTCGCCGCTCACCGCGAAGCTCGTCGGCGCGGATTCTTCGAGGGCACCGCAGGCCGCGGCTAGCGCGCTGCGCCCCGGCGTGTCGTGACGCCAGCGCAGCTCCCCGGCGGTGAACGCCGTCAGCGCGGCGAGCGCGTCGCCGAGCGTGCGCTCGCGCGACAGCGACGCGTGCGCTTCGAGCGCGCGCTGCGCGTTCGCGACCGCGCCCTCGAGCGGCGCGCGCTTCACCGTGCGCCGAGGCGCGCGAATCCTCGCGCCTTCGCGCGCGAGCTCGCGCTCGTGCTCTTCCGTTTCCGCGTCGGCCCCCTCGTTGTTGGCGGCCGCCTCGGCCTCGCTCGCGATGTCGTGCGCTCGGCGCACCGGCAGCACGTAGTCGTCCGCGCCTTCGAGCAGCGCGGCGACATCGAGCCGCGCGACGTCGCCGAGGCGGCCCGCGCCGATGCCGTGGAACGCGACGCGCAGATCGTCCGCGAGCGGGAGCGGTCCGTGCGCTTCGAGCCAGCGATCGGCCGGCGTGCGCGCGCCCTGCTCGAGCCACGCGAGCAGCGCCTCGATGCGGCGGCCGCCGGGATCGAGAAAGCCCGCGCCGCCGCTGAACGGGATCGCGAGACGGCGCAGGTGCGTCGCGAGCGCGAACCGATAGGGCGCGAGATCGCGCGCGACGATCGCGATCGATTCGGGTGCGACGCCCTGCGCGAGCTCCGCGCGGACGCGCTCGGCGACTGCGCGCACTTCGCCGGCGGCGCCGGCGGCGCGCACGAGCGAAATCTGCGCGGCCGGCTCGGGCGCGCACGCGAGCGCGCCGCCCGCCCCGAGCCGGAGGCGCAAGCGCTCGGTGTACTCGACGCCCAACGGCTCGCCGTTCAGCCCGGTCGTCTTGCCGCGCAGCGCCGTAGGGTCCGGCGGATGATCGAGCACGACGCGCGCGCCGGCGCTCTTCACGAGCGCTTCGAGCACGTCGAGCTGCGCGCCTGTCACGTCGGCATAGCCGTGGATAAAGATCGCGCGCGCGCGAAGCTCGCCCGCCTGCACGCGCGCAGCGGCCCGCGCGAACAGCTCGGCGCGCGGCGCGAGGCCGAGCGCGCGCAGCTCGCGCGCCACCGCGAGCGCGACGCCGATCACCGCGTTCGCACGCTCGGCGCCGCGAACGTCGACGAGCGCCGCGCGCACGGCGTCTTCGCGCAGCTCGTCGAGGCCCGCATCGAGCAGATCGCGCACGCTCGCCTCGACCACGCCGTAGCCATCTTCCAGCCGCTCGAGCAGTGCGCGCAGGACCGGCATTCGCGCCGCGGCGCGGCGGATCAGCACCGGCGCCAGCGCATCTCCGCTGCGCAGCGGCTCGGCGTCGGTGCGGAGCACCTCGTGGCACAGCCCGCGCAGCGTCTGCACGACGACGCCCGCGAGCCCGCGCTGCTCCCGCGCGAGCCTCGCCGCGATGTGCTCGCGCAAGCTGCGCGATGGCACGATCACGCGCAGCGGCGTCGCGAGCAGCTGCGGGTTCGCGCGCACCGCAGCGGCATCCGCGGCGATCGCGCGCAGCAGCAGCGCCTCGGCGGCGCGCGGCCCCGGCGCGATCTGAACGCGTTCGTCGGCAAGCGGCGACGCGGCGTCTCCCTCAGAGACGGAGCCATCCGCGGGCGCAGAGAAATCGAGGGGCAGCTGCGACACGGCGAGCAGCGTACTCCGCGTGCGCGACAGATCCGGTCACTCCCCGAACGCCCGCAGATTCCAACTTCGCAAGTTTTGGGGTCAGACCCCGAAAGTTGCAAAGTCGGCGGCTCAGGAGATGCGCAGCATCTGACGCACCTCTTTCGGCGTCGCGAGCGCGCGGCCGCAGCCGCGCGCGATGCGCGCGACCTCGCGCACGAGGTCGGCGTTCGTCGGCTGGCCGAGCTCCGGGTACGCGTAGTCGCCGAGGCCGATCGCGATGTGGCCGCCGCGTTCGATCGCGGCGGCGATGAGCGGCAGCAGGTTTCCGCCGCCGTTGTTGAGCGTCCATAAGATGGGGATCCCCGCGGGCAGGAAATCCGCTAGCGCGTTCAGTCCGTGCACGCTGCCGGGGTGCGCAGAGAGGATGCTGGCCGAGAGCGTCAGCTGCGCGGCGACCGGCGCTGCGATCACGCCGAGCTCGAGGAACGCCCCCAACAAGCGCGCGCTGCCGACGTTCCACAGCACGGCCTGCGGCAGCACGCCGGCGCCGCGGATCGTCCCGATGATCTCGCGCAGGCCCGCGACCGACGTCGCGTACACGAGATCCTCGACGACGAAACGCCGCTTCTCCGGATCCCATGGGTCGATGTTCAGGCTCGCGAGGTCGACCGGCGCGAGGTCGGGGCGCGTTCCGGGATCGGCCGCGAGCGCCGGGATGATCGACGCGCGCTGCTTCGGATCGGGCACGGTGACCGCGCCGAGCGTCGGATTCACGAGCAGGTCGCATGCGCCGCGGATGCGGCGGATCGCTTCCGCGTACGTCGCGACGTCGTACGCGGGCGCCCCCGTCCTCGGCTCGCGCGCGTGGAAGTGCACGATCGCCGCGCCGGCCTCGCGACACGCCGCGGCGTCGGCCGCGATCTCTTCCGGCGAGAACGGCACGCGCGGGTTCGCGCGCCGACTCGTGTACTCGTTGCAGCGGACCTCGATCACCAGCTTGTCGAAGGCGGCCAGCATGCGGTTAGCGAGCGCCGCGAAGCGGCGCGCGCAGCGAGGCGGAGCCGAGCGGAGTCGAGCAGTGGCCTCCGCGTGCGTGGACAGGCGATGTGCGGTGATCGCGCATCCTGAGTCGATCTCCTAGGCGAGGTCGACGGCCATCAGGCCGCGCTGCGCATAGCGCCCGGTGAAGCGCGAGAAGAACAAGCCGACGCCGAGCATCCAGTACTTCGCGTGCAGCGTGTCCCAGCCGCGCTGCCAGCCCTCGTCGGCCGGCCCGACCATGCGCGCCTTCGCGTCCTGGAAGTCGCCCTTCAGCTTGCCGGCGGCGCCGCACGTCGCGACGCGCGCGCGGCCGTTGTTACGGACGCGCTTCACCTTCCCGGAGTTGACGTTCGTGTAGACCCAGAGCCGCTTCGGCTGCTGCGGATCCGCCGCGAACCAGACCGGCGTGCGCACCTCGGCGCCGCTCTTCCGGAACGTCGCGAGGCTCACGTACTGCTCGCCGTCGAGGCTGGATGTCATTTGCTTCTCCTCGGGCGCTTGGTTCCTCAATGAGTCCCGGCTCGGCGCACGAGCCGGTCGCCGGCGAAGGTGCCGATCCAGAGCGCGTCGCCGAGCTCGACCGCGATCGACGCGGCGCCGAGCGTCATCGCGGGGTCGTCGTCGAGCAGCTTCGTGACCGCGAGCGTGCGCGGGTCGACCGCTGCGATCGCGGAAGGCAGCGGGCAGGTGCCGTGATCGAGCGATGCGCAGCGCGGCACGTCGAGCACGGACGTCCGCTGCCCGGTGACGAGCAGGCGCCCGTCGCTCGCCCAGCTCAGGTTGTCCGGCGAGAAATCGAGCGGCACCTCGCTGCGGCCGCTGCCGTCGGCGTTGACGCGCACGAGCCGGCGCCCCGCCCACTCGGCGACGAACAAGGTGCCGTCGGGCGCCTCCTCGACGCCGTTCGGCCCACGCCCCTCGGTGTTCGGCACCACCTCCCACGCCGCGGTCGCCGGCGTGAAGCGCAGCAGCGCGCCCGAGTTCGCGCCGAACGCGAGCTTCAGCATGCCGAGCCACTGCGGGCGCTCGACCATCTTCGTCGCGACGAAGCCCCCGGCGTTCAGCGCGGCGACGTCGTTCGCGCTCGCGTCGTCGGGCAGCGGCGTGCAGTGCAGCCAGCGCAGCGTCGGGCCCTCCGCGTCGGCGCCGAGCGTGAACTCCTCGATCGCCTCGCGGCTGCCGTGGTTCACGACGAGCAGCGTCGTCCCGGCGAGGTCGATGCCGTGCGGCGCGAAGTCGGCCGGCGGCGGCGAGAGGCCGTCCTTGCAAGCGCCTTGCGGCGTCGAGTCGCCGTCGACCGGGTAGAGCGTGCGGAGCGTCCCGTCGCTCGGCCGGAAGCCGACGAGGCTGCCCGGCTTGTCGCCACTCGGGAATTGGCTGACGAGCAGCCAATCGCCGACGACCGCGAGGTCCTCCGGATTCTGGAAGCGACACAGCGGCGTGAGCGTGTCGGTCGCGACGCACTCGGTGATCGCCGGCGGCCCTCCGCCGCATGCGCTCGCGAACAGCGCCGCCGCCCCCGCGAATCCCGCGAGCGCGCGCGAATCAAGCTGCGGCAATGCCGAGCCTCGCGCGCGCCGCGCCGACCGTCTCTGCCAGCAGCGCATCCGTGAGCTCCCCGCCGTACAGGTTCCGTTCGCGGCGGCCGCGGCGAAAGGCGGCGAGCACGCGACGAGGAGCGATGAACAGGCCGATCAGCGCCGCCCAGCCGTTCAGATACCACGCCGCGAGGTGCGCGCGGCAGCCCGAAGCGAGCTCCCATGCGCCGATCTCGGCTTCCCCGGTCCACGTCGTCGCGTAGCCGGTGAGCACGTGGTGGAGGTCGTGCAGCTTCACCGCACGGACGCGGCCGGGCGTGTTCAGCGTCGCGGGCACGCGCCGGCCGAGGATCGTCACCCACACCCAGCGGTCCGTGTAGCCGGACTCGTCGAAGCCGGCGCGCGCGAAGTACTGCGCGCGGGCCTCGCGGAGCGTCAGCGAAGAAGCGTACGGCCAGCGAGGCGCAGGCGCGCTGCCGGCGTCGGCGCCGGATGCGGCGCGCTGCGTGTGGGCGGTCATCGCGAAGCGTCGGTTAGAGCGCCTTCAGCACGGCGTCGGCGCTCGACACCTCGAACTTCATCGGCGCCTCCACCGCGAGGTGCTTGATCACGCCGTTCTCGGCGATGAACGCGTAGCGCTGCGAGCGGATGCCGAGGCCGAAGCCGGTCGCGTCCATCTCGAGGCCCATCGCTTTCGTGAAGTTTGCGCTGCCGTCGGCCACGAGCGTCACGCTGTCGCCGACGTTCTTGTCCTTGCCCCAGGCGCCCATCACCCAGCCATCGTTGACGGAGACGCAGAACACCTGCGCGCCCTTGGCCTTGAACGCGGACGCGTTGTTCACGAAGCCGGGCAGATGCTGCGCCGAGCAGAGCGGCGTGAACGCGCCGGGAACGGCGAACACGACCGCCTTCTTGCCGGCGAGCAGCTCCGCCATGTCGGCGTCCTTCGCGCCGTCCGCCGTCACGACCTTCACCTTCGCCGAAGGCACCTTGTCGCCGAGCTTGATCGCCATGCTTCCTCCAGGGTTGGGAAAGGGGCGCAGCATAGCCCCATGTTCATTCCCTCTGACCCCGATACGGTGCGCGCATGCGTGCTCCTCGGGTCGGCATCGCGCTCACGCTCGACGCGCAGCTGCGCGCTGGGCGGCGCACCTGGTTCGCGGACGCGGCCTACGCCGCCGCGGTCGAGGCGGCGGGCGGCGCCGCGCAGCACGTCGCGGCGGGCGGGGATGCGGACGCGGCGCTCGCACCACTCGACGCGCTCGTGATCCCGGGCGGCGAAGACTTCCTGCCGCCGGCGCCCTACCCGCCGAGCGTCGCGTTTCGCGCCGCGCCGCCCGAGCAGATCGCGCGCGATCTCGCGCTCGTGCGCGCGGCGCTCGCGCGCGAGCTGCCGCTGCTCGGCATTTGTTACGGGATGCAGCTGCTCGCGCTCGCCGGCGGCGGCACGCTCGTCTACGACATCGCACACGAGCTCGGCGCCGTGCCGCCGCACCGGCTGCCGGCCGACGCGCGCCACGCGCTCGCGCTCGCGCCCGGCTCGCGGCTCGCGCAGATCTTCGGCGGCGCGCTCGAGATCGCGGTGAACAGCCGCCACCACCAGGGCGTCGCGTCGCCGGGCGCGAAGCTCCGCGCGAGCGCGCACGCCGAGGGCGGCGTGATCGAGGCGATCGAATCGCCGCCAGGCACACCATTCGTACTCGGCGTGCAGTGGCATCCGGAGGACATGGATGGGGAGCACGCGGCGCGCGTCTACGGAGCGCTGATCGCGGCCGCGCGCAGCCGCTCGGGCTAGGACGCGCGCGCGACCCAGCGCAGAACCGCACGCGGCGGAAAGGAGGTCAGCTGCAGCGCGCTCCGCGCGCCTTCGTTGCCGAAGCCGCCGTCGAGCCGTGATCGCGATGCCCGCGAGCGAGAGCAGCACGTGGCCGGCGACGTTCAGCGCTACGGCGACGCTCGCGTCTGCGATCGCCGCGAGCCGCAGCGCGAGCCCGGCGCCGAGCAGCAGCAGGAACGCGCCGACCTGGCGCTCGCTGTCTTCGCGCGAGCGCGCGAGCAGCGCGAGTGCGGGAACGGCAAGAAGCGCGAGGACCAAGCCGGAGATCGCGAAGCGCATGTCGCCTCCGCTCGCCCTCTCTTCGCCCAGCAGGAGGCCGGGCGGGATGCCCAACGCGCGGCGAGCGCGCGTCCGTCTCGTCTCGCGCGCCGATGCGGCGCTGCTAAGCGCTTCTCCCGCCTAATGCCTCGCGCTCGTAGTCCGCGAGCTCCGTATAAATGCGGAACGGCGCGCTCGGCTGCGTCTCGCGCGGCAGTGCGACGGCGCGCGTGCGCGCGCGCAGCGCCGCGACGAGCGCGCGCAGCGCCACGAGCGGCGAGCTCTGATTCTCGATCAACGTGCGCGGGTCGAACTCGTCGGCGCGCAGGCGCACGATGCGGAGCTCGCCGTCGGCCTTCGCGAAGCCGATCGCGAGGTCGATCAGCAGCACTGCCTTGCCGCTCTGCGAGAGGCCGCGCACGCCGGCCGCGGCGACCGCGTCGATCTTCGTGTAGGCGAGCTTCGCGCGGCCACGGCCCTCGACGTCGAGGACGAGCGCGTCCGCTGCGAGCTGCACGGGGCGCCCCGCGCTCACGCGCAGCGCGCGCAGCGGCGGCGCGGCCGGCTCCGGCTTCTCCGCTTCGAACAGGTCGTCGACCTCTGCGCTGAACGCGAAGTCGTCCGAGCTCGGCGGCGGGTGCGGAGGCGGGAGCGGCGCCGGCTCGACGATCCGCGCAATCGTGCGAGCTGCCGGCGTCGCCGCCGGGGGCGACGGCGCGGGCTCTCGCTCGATCTCCAGCGGCACCTCGTCCGCGAGCGGAATCTCCTCGTCGAACGATCGCGAGCTCGACTCGGCCTCGACCTCGGGCGTGCGATCGCTGCCGGGGTCGCCGTCCGCTTCGGCGCTGAGCTCAGCAGCGTCCTCCGCGAGCGCCGCGTGCAGCGCGTCGACGAGCGCGCTGTCGCCTTCGATCTCGGGGTCGGGCAGCTCGGCCGCGGCGGCCTCGGGCTCCGGGGCTGCGAGGTCGATCGCGCCGCGCTCGAAGAAATGAGCATTCGAACCCAGCTCGTCGGGCGCGGTCGCCTCCTCGGGCGCAGTGAGCTCGGGTGTGGTCAGCGCGGGCGCCGCCCGCTCGTCGAGATCGAGTGCGTCGCCATCGCTCGCGCCGAGCTCGACGTCGACCGGAATCTCGCGCCGCTTCGCCGCAGGCGCCGCGTCGGCGCGAGCCGCGCGCTCGGCGGCCGCGGCATCCTCGCGCGCGGAGTCGAGCGTGATCACGCCGGTCGCGATCGCTTCCTTGCGCGCCTGCGCGGTGAGCTCGCCGAGCGCCTTGCGATCCGCGTCGCCGAGCGTCGCGAACGAGAGCGCGCGCTCGGCGGCGCGCAGCGCGAGCACGGGATCGCTGCGCCGGCTCTCGCGCGCGAGCTTCATCGCGAACGTCGCGTCGCCGCCGCCGAGCGCGGCGAGCAGCGCGCCGCGCGCTTCACCCGGCGCGCCGGCGGCGCGCAGCCACTGCCCGAGCGCGTGCAGCTGCGCCGACGCCGCGCGCAGCGCGATGTGGCTCGCCTCGCGCCAGAGCGCGATCGCGGCCGCGCTCTGCTTCGCGTCGACCGCGGCGCCGAGCGCATCGCGAAGCGCCTCGGGCGCGTCGCCGCGCCCGCGCACCGCGAGCGCGAGCGCGCGCGCGGCGAGCGCGTCGTCGGCGCCGCTCGCGAGCCGCGCGCGCAGCTGCGAGGCAGCGCCGGCGGCATCGCCTGCCTCGAGCAGCGCGATCGCCTGCTTCACCTCGGGAGCGACGCGCGCAGCGGCCGGCTCCTGCACCTGACCGAGCCGCGCGAATCCGAACATCGCGGCGGCGCCGAACACGAAGCCGCCGAGCAGCGCGATCACTGGGAACGTGGCCGAGCTCAGCTCGCCGAGCGCGCCCAGGCAGACGACGATCAGGCCGAGCAGCGTCGCCGTGCGGATCGGCGAGCGCCGGCGCTTCGCGCGGCCGAACGCGAGCGGGTCGACGCCATTGTCGCCGGGGCGCACCGCAAACGCGCCGCCGATCGCCGCCGCCGCCGCCGAGAAGCCGACGAGCGGCGCTGCTTCCGAGCCGGCAAGCGCGACGTGCGCGAGCGCGCCGCCGAGCGATGCACCGGCGATCAGCGCGCCATAGCGCGCGCGGCCGAGCAGCAGCTCGAGACGCGCGCCGCCGCTCGCGAGCAGCGCGAGCACCCAGATCAAGTGCCAGCCGCCCGCATGCACGAACAGGTGCAGCGCGATGCGCTTCGCGCTGACCGCGCCGGCCGCGAGCCCGAGCCGATACGCGGGGAGATCTCGCTCCGCCGCCTCGGCCTCCGCGACGATCGCGTCGAGCTCGGCTTGCTCTTCCTCGACGCGCCCCGGGTCGAGCTCCAGGCTCGCGTCGAATGTCGGCGCGTTGTCCTCCTCGACAGCGATCAGGATCTCGAGCGGCGCATCGAGGTACGGGTGCTCGCGGTAGTAGAGATCCGCGCGCCGCATCGCGGCGTCGTGCCGGCCCGCGACCGAGGAGCCGCCGAAGATCGCGACCACGAAGCCGACCAGCGCGGCGATGCAGAGGGCGAGCGTGACGTGCGCCTGGAACAGGTGGATCGCTTCGCCGCGCGCTCGCCCGCGCACCGGGTTCATGACGAAGTCACCGCGTCCGGAACAGGCCGACCATGCGGCCGTCGAGCGTCGCCGGGCGCGCGCGCGTGCGCGCCCAATCGCGCAGCTCCTTGATGCGCTCCTCGTAGGTCTCGTAGAGCGGGACCGTCTCCTGGATCGCGTTCGCGAGATCGTTCTCGCCGAGCTCGCGGCGCTCGGAGAACGCGGTGTTCAGCGCGGCCGTCACCACCTGCTCGAGCTCGGCGCCCGAGAGGCGCGCCGCGCGCTCGGCGAGCTGCGCGAGCGGAAAGTGCAGCGGATCGCGGCCGTGCTTGCGCAGATGGATCGACAGGATCTCGGTGCGCTCCTCCTCGCTCGGCAGATCCACGAAGAAGAGCTCGTCGAAGCGGCCGCGCCGCAACAATTCTGGCGGCAGCGCGGTGACGTCGTTCGCGGTGGCCACCACGAACACGGGCGCCTGCTTCTCCGCGAGCCAGGTGAGGAACGCGCCGAGCACGCGGCTCGCGCGCGGGTCGCTGCCGGTCGCGGCGAAGCCCTTCTCGATCTCGTCGATCCAAAGTACGGCCGGCGCG